>Ga0209169_10001195_pt1 | contig 15748 bp, 10 predicted proteins | sample HubBroMetageWRM4_FD_188346 | JGI IMG/M metagenome (GOLD analysis project Ga0209169, IMG submission 188346) | Warmed soil microbial communities from the Hubbard Brook experimental Forest, New Hampshire - Hubbard Brook CCASE Soil Metagenome WRM 4... | ecosystem: Environmental > Terrestrial > Soil... | reverse complement strand
GCGGCCGCACATCGACAATAAGAAATCGAACAAAGACGTGGACGACAGCAGCGATTTGTACGACACCATCGAATGGCTGCTGAAGAACGTGCCCAACAACAATGGCAAGGCGGGCATCTGGGGAATTTCCTACCCGGGATTTTACACCTCGGCCAGCATGATTGACTCTCATCCGGCGCTGAAGGCCGCCTCGCCACAAGCGCCCATGACCGATCTGTTCAAGGGCGATGACGCGTACCACGGCGGCGCCTTCATGCTCGCAGCCAATTTCGGCTTCTACGCCGTCTTCCGGCCGCAGGAAAATCCGCAGCTGCCGCCGAAAACGCGCCCGTCCTTTGATTTCGGCACGCCCGATGGCTACGATTTTTTTCTCAACGCCGGCACGCTGGAAAACCTGAGCAAGCTGCTGGGTGCCCAGCAATCGCTCTGGCTGGATCAGGTGCATCACGATACCTACGACGACTACTGGAAGTCGCGCAATCTCGCGCTGCACGTCAAGAACATTCACTGCGCGGTGCTCACGGTCGGAGGCTGGTTTGACGCCGAGGATTTGCAAGGCCCCTTCACGCTGTTTCACGCGATCGAAAAGGACGACCCTGAAATCTTCAACGCGCTGGTAGTGGGCCCCTGGGTGCACGGCGGATGGGCGCGCCTCAGCGGCGACCACCTGGGCCGCGCAAGCTTCGCGGCGAACACGGCGGACTACTACCGCAAGAACATTCTGTTTCCATTTTTCGAGCAGCACTTGAAAGGCAACGGCAACCCGAACTTGCCGAAAGCCTATGTGTTCGAGACGGGCACAAATGTATGGCGACAGTATTCCTCATGGCCGCCCAAAAACACGCAAGCTAAGACGCTTTATTTTCACTCGAACGGCGTTTTGTCCTTTGCACGGCCGCAAGACGAAGCGGCGGCGCACGACGAATACGTGAGCGATCCCGCGAAACCCGTGCCGTTCGTAAACTACGTGGCGCAGGAAGTGCCGCAGGAATACATGGTGTCTGACCAGCGCTTCGCCGCCACCCGGCCCGACGTGCTCACCTATCAGACGGAGCCGCTGCAAGAGGATGTGACGGTCGTGGGACCGGTTTCCCCTCGCCTCTTTGTTTCCACCAGCGGCACGGATTCCGATTGGGACGTGAAGCTGATTGATGTCTATCCGCCGGATTATCCGCCCAGCAAATTAGACGAGCCAAGTCCGGAAGCAAAAGGCAAGCCGCTGACCGATGTGCCCGCGCCGCCCTTCACCATGGGCGGATATGAGCAACTGGTGCGCGGAGAACCGTTCCGCGGAAAATTTCGCCACAGTTTTGAAACTCCCGAGCCGTTCGTCCCGGGCAAGGTTGAAGAAGTGGCCTTCGCGATGCAGGACGTGAATCACACTTTTCGCCGCGGCCATCGCATCATGGTGCAAATTCAAAGTTCCTGGTTCCCGCTCACCGATCGCAATCCGCAAACCTTCCTGAACATACCAGACGCGAAACCGTCCGATTTCGTAAAAGCCACGCAGGACTTATACCGCGGCCAAGACCGCGCCTCAGGCGTCGAGACGAACGTGCTCGTGCAGGCCGCCCCGTCGCCCGACAAGAAATAAGTCCGGGCGCCGCGTCCGCACACCAGCGGCGCGCCGAGTCGCCCGCATCGCGGGCCGCCGGAGGATAACCACGAGCATCTTTTTCGTGAGGACTTGCATCGCTAATCGCTATTGGTGCTTTTTTGGGTGATGCCTTGCGCCATTCATATTCCAAAGCGATTGCCAGTGCCAGTGGCATTGCATTTGCATCCCGGTTCTTGATTCGCGTTCAGGCGGTTGCTGCGCGGAATGTAAATGGCGCGGAAGCACTTACATAACAATTCGGGAGCGTGACATGACATCGTATTCGCGTAGCCATCTCGCACGACTTATCCCAGTTATCATAATCGCGGTTTTCGTTTTATGGATAACTGCGCCGCTTTTCGCGCAAAGCACCGTCGCGACCGGCAGCATCCAGGGCGCGCTCACCGATCCCAGCGGCGCGGTCGTCGCGGGCGCCAAGATCACCATCACCAACAAAGACACAGGCCAGGTGCTCCACGTCACCACCTCTTCAGCCGGCACATACAATTCCGGCGCGCTGGTGCCGGGCGAATATTCGGTCCGCGCCGAAGCCGCGGGGTTCAAGACGACCGAAGAAGGCGTCGTAGTGAAAGTAGGCGTAGTCTCGGGCGTGAATCTCAGCCTTGAGGTCGGCGCGGCGAACACCGTGGTCACCGTTGCCGAGCAAACAGTGGCGGTCAATACGGAACAGGCCAGCGTCCAGGGAGTTTTGAGTAAGGACCAGATCGAAAATCTTCCCGTCAACGGACGGAACTTCTTGGATCTCGCCCAACTCGAGCCCGGCGTGCAGATTCAGGATGGCGCCGATTTCGATCCCACAAAAGTAGGCTTCTCTTCCATCTCGGTTGGCGGCCGCTTCGGGCGCACCGCGCGCATTGAGGTGGACGGCGTGGACGTCAGCGACGAAACCGTCGGCACCACCACGGAAAATATTCCTGCCAGCGCGATTGACGAATTTCAGATCAGCCAATCCACCCTGGATCTTTCCAACGAACTCACTTCGTCCGGCGCCGTGAACGTCACGACGCGCTCCGGATCCAATAACTATCACGGCGAAGGTTTCGCACTATTTCGTGATAGCGCGTTCTCCGCTCCGCTTCCCGGTCCGCCCTCCCCCTATCAACGCAATCAGGACGGCGGCAATATCGGCGGCCCGATCCTGAAAGACAAAGTTTTCTTCTTTCTGGACGCAGAACATACCAACCAGAACCTCTCGGCGCCGATCGTTCCGGCTCCGCCATTCGACGTCTACACCGGAAACACCGGCACGCCGTTTCGCGAGACGGATTACGACGCGCGCCTCGATTTCAATCTGTTCAAAAACGTACGCATGTTCTATCGCTTCAGTTATTTTGACAGCCGGGCGGTGGCCACGGGCGGCACCATTGGATATCAACCGTTTCAAGACAAGAACTACACCAGAACGCACGTAATCGGCGCTGATTTCACCACCAAAGGCAACTTCACGCATAGTTTTCGATTCGAGTACCTGAAATTCATCAACAACCTGGGAGACACGGTCGTCGGCTCGGACCTACCGTTCGCGAATTTCCCGGTCAGTCTGAATTTCACCAGCTTCGGGTTCCTCACCGGTCCCAATTTCCTCGCGCCGCAACAAACCTTTCAGACCGATCGCCAATTGAAGTACGACGGCAGCAAGCTGCTCGGCTCGCATATCCTCCGCTACGGCGTTTCCTACAATCGGTTGCGCGGCGGCGGCCTGTTTTCCTTCAGCGCCATCACTGCCAACGTCACCCCGAACGGTACCTCTGACGAAGTCGCTGCGGCTGCGAGCGGCCCGTTCACGTGTCCGGGTGGGCCGTCGCTGCAAGGAAGCGCGTGCCCGCTAAACTATCCCGTCGATAACGTGACTTTGGGCAACGGAGAAGAATGCGACACGGAAATCCCCGCATTCAACGCTCCATGCAGCGGCACGCCGCCCGACAATCGCATCGGTCTCTACGTCGGCGACAGCTGGAAGCTGAAGCCGAACCTGAATATCACCTATGGCGTGCGTTACGTGCGCGATTCAGGACGCTCCGATAGCGATCTGCCAGCCTTGCCGGCGGTGAATGCCGTGCTGCCAGGCTTGGGAAATAGGGTGAATCAACCGAACCACAATTTTGGTCCTCAGCTGGGAATCGCTTGGGATCCGCACAATGACGCCAAGACAGTGATTCGCGCCGGAATCGGCGTCTTCTACGAGAATGCCATCTGGAACAACGCCGAATTCGATCGTCCAGAGCGCCTCGCGACGGGCGCCTTTCTCGCCAACCCCTCTGCCTGTTTCAGTGCAACGGGCCAGGGCGTTCCTTTCCCGGTAGTCGGCGCGTCACCCAATTTGGAGTTTCTGGGCGGCAGTCAAAATGCCGCCAACGTTATATGCGGCACGCCGAATTCCAGTGGCGCGCAAGCATTGATTGGTACCACGTTGGGACCAAGCGCCGGAAATTGCAGCGGGCTCACCTCGGCACAGTGCGTCGCCAATTTCCAGACGACCTATCAGCAAGCCTCGGCTGCCGTCGGCAGCCAGGCGCCCAACCCTTCCTACCTTCCGAATCTGATTTCCACCGCGTCTGCGATCCCTCTGGGAGCCTTGGCGCCAAATTACCGAACCCCTTACTCAGTCCAAATGAACGCCGGGATTCAGCGCGAACTGCGTCCGGGGATGGTGCTGAGCGTCGATTATCTTCGCAATGTGGCATTGCACTATCTGATTGGAGTTGACGCGAATCACAGCGGCGACGTCCGTTACTTCTCGAAGTCCGCCGCGCTCGCCGCAATTTCCGCAACCAACAATTCAGTTGGCTGCGGAACAGGAACCGACGCGGGCTCTATCAACTGTGCCATCGCGTCCGGCGCGACCATGTCGAGCTATGGGAACTTTGGCTTGGATTCTGCCGCTGACCTTGGCGTCGGGAATTGCATGGCTGCGCTGGGATTCAATTGCGCGTTCACGGGTGTCAATCCGGCGGTAGGCCCCGCGATCTTCTTATACCCGATTGGCCGCTCGGTTTACAACGCCATGGACGTCAAATTAGTTGACAATGTGAAGACCCCCTTCCGCGGCGTCAAGTATCTTAATTTCCAGTTTGCCTATTCATTGTCGCGATTTACGAATTGCGGCGCTGCATTGTCCACTTCGGCGGGCACCTCTCCCGCCGCGGCCGATCAGGACTTCGTCAATCCCACCATTGACAACAACCATCCCTGCGGCTTTAGCGGGCCCTCTGCTCTGGACCGCACTCATCAATTTTCCTTCGGTGGCTACGCCGATCTGCCATTGCATTTCCGGCTGGGCACCATTTTCCATTTCGATAGCCCTCTCGCTAGCGCTCTTGCCGTGCCGGTCACCGGCAATGGTGCGGGCGAAATCTTTGCCACCGACTTCACCGGCGATGGAACCGTTGGCGATCCTGTCCCGGGCACCAAACAAGGCTCCTTCATGCGCGGTGTCTCCTTGGGCGACCTCTCGAATGTCGTAAACAACTACAACAACACCGTCGCGAACAGCCCCACTCCCGCCGGCAATGTGCTCATCAGCAATGGCTTGTTTACAGTCAGCCAGCTCCAGGCGCTGGGAGGAGTCGCGCCCGCGCTATCACCAGTCGTTCCCGGCGAAGTAGGACTAACCTGGCTGAAGACGTTCGACATGAGCCTGACGTGGGTTGGCAAGGTAAACGTCCGCGAGAGGGAATTGTCATTCGAACCCAGCGTCAGCCTTTACAACTTGTTCAACTTCGCGAACTTCAACATTCCCGGCAACGTCCTCAGCGGGATCCTCAGCGGCAGCCCAGGCTCACTCAACGGCACCACCTACAGCGACGCTAACTCCGTTCGCGTAGGCGTGGGCACCGGCGTATTCGCCCTCGGCGCCCCGCGCACCATTGAGTTCGGTATGAAGATGACGTTCTAGCGCGGCGAACTTAGCCGAATCAGCCTGCACGCGGTGCAGCAACGCCGGCCGCGGGGGAAAGCGGGCTGATTCGCGCTCGAGCGGGCTATCGTCAGTTGAGCCATCCAACGCGCACCGGCATGTTCGCGTTGCACGCGCCTCCACGGTAGAATAAAGATGATGCGCGTTCGCGTCCTATTTTTCGGCCAACTGAAAGACATCGCCGGTGTCTCGCAGGAAGATGCCGAGCTTTCCGAAGGCGCGCGCGTGGAAGACCTCTACGAGCGCTACGCCCGCCGCTTCCCGCGCCTGGCCGAATTTCGCCCGTCCGTTGCCGCCTCCGTAAACCAGGAATATGCCGCATGGCGCGCCTCACTTGCGCCAGGTGACGAGGTCGCATTTCTCCCGCCCGTCAGTGGCGGCCAACAAACCGCCATCAGCGACGACGTGATTCTTCTGGTGCGCGAACCCATCCAGCCGCGCGAAATCTTGCTCAACCTCAAAGCCTTTGAAGATGGCGCGGCGGTAATCTTTGACGGCTTCGTCCGCAACAATTTCAAGGGCCAGCGCACGCTCTATCTCGAGTACGAGGCCTACGAACCCATGGCCTATACCCGATTGCGCGAAATTGCCGCGCACATTCACACTCGATTCGGAATCCATCGTCTAGCGATCGTGCATCGGCTCGGTCGGCTGGAAGTCGGCGACACCAGCGTCTTCATCGCCGTCAGCGCGCCGCATCGCGCCGCCGCGTTCGATGCCTGCCGCTACGCCATTGACACTCTGAAGCGCGCCGTCCCCATCTGGAAAAAAGAATTCTTCGCCGGCGGCGCCGTTTGGGCCGAAGGTGAAGCGTTACCCGAGGAAGCCAATTCTGCGTCCGAAGAATCTATCTCTTAGATGAAACGAGCCATCGCCACGCTTTGCACTTTCGCGCTTGTGTCTTTCGGCGCGCTCGCTGACCTCGGCGCTGCCGATCCGCAGCAGCAACAGCGCCCAAAAGGCCCGATCCGCGTGCAGACGGACCTGGTCAGCGTCCTTGCCAGCGTCACCGACGACAAAGGCGAGCCCGTCATCGGCCTCGCCCAAAGCGCGTTTCAGCTCAGCGAAGAGGGAATCGTCCAGAAAATCGTCCGCTTCGAACCGCAAACAAACCGCCCGCTCGATCTGGCCCTGATGCTGGACGCCAGCGGCTCTGCGGCCATCGAATTGAAAATTGAACGCGAGGCTGCGGCACATTTTATTGAGGAAGTGGTCCGCCCCACCGATCGCCTCGCCGTTTTTTCATTTGCAGCCGATGTCGTCGAGCTCAGCAATTTTTCCGCTGATCTCAAACAATTGGATAGCGCGATACGCCGCGTGGACACCAGCCCGGACATGGGCACCTCGCTCTACGACGCCGTGGTCCTCGGATCCCAATCCGTCCGTCGCCAGGGCGCCGAACGCCGCCGCGCGCTGGTAATCATCACCGACGCCGGCGAAACCACCAGCGTCTCAAAGTTCGAAGACGCTCGCCGCGCCGCAATCGCCTCTGGCATCCTGCTCTATACCGTCGTCGTGCGCCCGATGAAATCCGACGCCGGATGGAATACGGCGGGGGAGCACGCCATCTCCACCATCACAGACAGCGTCGGCGGCGCCATGTACTACCCGACGAACCTCAGCGAGCTGGGTGAAATCTTCGATCGCATCAATCGCGAACTGCGCACCCAATATCTGCTCGGCTACTATCCCAATCCCACGCCGCCACCGGGAAGCGACCGCCATGTGGTCGTCAGCGTGAACACCGGAGACACTGTGCGTTATCGCAAGGAATATTTCACCGCCGGAGTGGCGCAATAATCCGATGAACCCATTTCTCGATGTCGCCATTGCCGCCGCCCGCGAAGCCGGCGCCGTGCTGCTCGCCGAACACAGCCGCCCGCAGAAGATTACTTATAAAGGGGACGTCGATCTTGTCACCGAAACCGACAAGCGCTCCGAAGCCATTGTCGTTGGCCGCCTGCGCCGCGAATTTCCAGACCATCGCATCGTCGCCGAAGAAGGCTCCAGCGGCGCAACCGCTGCTTCGCGCTACGAATGGCACGTGGACCCGCTCGATGGCACCACAAATTTTGCGCACGGCTATCCGTGTTTTGCGGTTTCCATCGCGCTGCTCGAGGAGGGAGTCCCGCTGGTCGCCGTGGTCTTCAATTCCGTCGCCGACGAACTTTTTTCCGCCGCGCGCGGCCAAGGAGCCTATCTAAACGCGAAACCGATTCACGTATCCAACGCGGATAGGATGGCCGTCAGCCTCGTCGCCACCGGTTTCCCCACGCACAAGCGCGGCGACAACTTAAACATCCATTACTACTGGCATTTCACGCTCCATTCGCACGGAGTGCGCCGCGACGGTTCCGCCGCGCTCGATCTTTGCTCGGTCGCCTGCGGCCGCTTCGAAGCCTTCTGGGAATTCGGCCTGAAATCGTGGGACACCGCCGCCGGCATTTTGATCGTTAGCGAAGCAGGCGGTAAGGTGACGGATCTGCGCGGCGGCCCCTATCGGCCCGGCGGTCCCGATCTGCTCGTCAGCAACGGCCACATCCACGCCGAAATGCAGCAAATGATGGCCGAAATCGCTACCCGCGCGAACAACAAGCTGTAGTCTGGTGTGTGAATTTTCCTTGCTGGCGGCGCGCTCTCGTGCGCCATCGGTTCTGCATCAAAAATCGTTGTTACTCTGAAGAGCGATGTCCCATGGGTTTTCAATTCAATAAACTCCGCATCGCGCACAACGATTGACGCCCAGCGCGCTACGATGCTAGCGTGGCCCGACCCCCTTCATGCGCGCCGTTGACATCATCCGCAAGAAACGCGATGCTGCAGAACTCTCCCGCGAAGAGATTGCATTCCTCATTGATGGCGCCAGCCACGGCCGCGTTCCGGACTATCAACTAGCCGCATTCCTCATGGCCGTGCTGTGGCGGGGCATGACGCGCGCCGAACTCGCCGCTCTCACCGAATCCATGCTCAATTCCGGCGAAGTACTCGACTGGTCCGATCTCCCCGCGCCCAAAGTAGACAAGCACTCGACCGGCGGCGTCGGCGACAAGACCTCGCTCGTCATCGCCCCCATCGTCGCCGCCGCAGGTCTCTATGTGCCGATGATCAGTGGCCGCGGCCTGGGCCACACCGGCGGCACGCTCGATAAGCTTGAGTCCATTCCCGGCTTCAACGTAAACCTAAAGCTCGAACAATTCCGCCGCACGCTTGCGCTCGCCCATTGCGCGCTGATCGGCCAAACCCCCGAAATCGCCCCAGCCGACAAAAAACTCTACGCCCTGCGCGACGTCACCGCGACGGTCGAAAGCCCCTACCTCATCACCGCCTCTATCATGAGCAAGAAAATGGCGGAGGGAATCGACGCGCTGGTCCTGGACGTGAAAACCGGTGACGGCGCGTTCATGAAGAAGCAGACAGACGCCGAATATCTTGCCGAGCTGATGGTCGAAACCGGAGTGCGCATGGGCAAGAAAGTCGTCGCGCTCATCACCGACATGGAGCAGCCTCTCGGGCGCAAAATCGGCAACTCTCTCGAAGTCGAGGAATGCATCGAAATCCTCGACGGCAAAGGCCCGGGAGACCTGCGTGAGCTGTGCCTGGAGCTTTCCGCTTGGATGTTCGCGCTCGGCGGGGCCACAAGATCCGTCGCCGCAGGCCGCGCGCTCGCTGCGGAAATGATTGCTTCCGGACGCGCGCGTGATACATTCCGCGAAGTGATTCGCTTGCAAGGAGGCGATCCTGGCGTGATTGACGACCCCAGCCGTTTGCCGCACGCCAAGCACACTGCGCGCGTGGACGCCCGCCGCGCCGGCTACGTGACCGCAATTCACTGCGAGCAAGTGGGCGTCGCCAGCATGCTCCTGGGCGGCGGAAGAGAAAAAAAAGAGGACTCGGTCGATCCCGCCGTGGGTCTGGTGCTCGAAAAGAAAATCGGCGACCCCGTGAAGGCCGGCGAAAATGTGTGCACCGTGCACTACAACCTGGACGCGCGTCTGGTTCCGGCCATGCGCCTCCTATCAGAAAGTTTCGAAGTTGGCGACCAAGCTCCGCCCCCCGCGCCCTTAGTCCGCAAAATCATCGGCGCAGAAAACATCTTGTGAGCCGGGCGCGCAAAAGTGTTTCGAGCGCGATCTCGAACGGGGTCGCGCGCTTTCTGTTTCCCGCCGCAGTTTGGCGGGCGCGCGACCGAGGGACCTGCTTTTTTGCGAAGACGCCGCGGCGGTAGCGAATTTCCCGATCCGCGCGCGCGAGACTTGGTAAGTCGTGCCTTTGGCCACGACGTCGACCCAGGAAAATAAGGACGGCTTTAGCCGCTGAAGCAGCGGTTTTGAACTAGTCGCTACACACACTCGAGGGGAGGCACCCGCGCATGCACCGCCTGGTAGGCGTACTGGGAATGCTCACCATGATGGGTTTCGCATTCCTGTTCTCGACGAATCGCCGCGCCATCCGCGGGAAAACGGTCGCCTGGGGCCTCGGCCTGCAAATCGTCTTCGCCTACCTGGTAATCCATTGGACCTACGGCCAGTGGATTTTTCAGAAAGCCGGCGCCGCCGTGAACTGGGTCCTGGACTTCGCGTTCTTCGGCTCCCGATTCGTCTTCGGCGATCTCGGGAAAAAGGGCTCGCCCATGGGCTTCTTCTTCGCCTTCCAGGTACTGCCCACCATCATTTTCATCGCCGCGGTTTTTGCGTTGCTTTATTACTACGGCGTAATGCAATTCATTATCAAACAAGCGGCGCGCGTGATGACCGGCCTGATGGGCGCCAGCGGCGCAGAATCGCTCAACGTCGCCGCCAGTATTTTCATGGGCCAAACCGAAGCGCCTCTCACCATCCGCCCCTTTCTGCCCGAAGTGACGCAATCCGAACTGATGACCATCATGACCAGTGGCATGGCTCATGTTTCCGGCGGCATGATGGCCGCCTACATCGCCTACGGCGTCGAAGCCAAACACATCCTGGCCGCCGTGATCATGACTGCCCCCGGCACAATCCTGCTTTCGAAAATGATGGTGCCCGAAACGGAAGTGCCAGTAACTTCCGGCAAGGTTGAAATCGCACCGCTGGAACGCGACACCAACGCCCTCGGCGCGCTTTCCCGTGGCACCGTGGATGGCCTCAGCCTCGCTCTGAACGTCGGCGCCATGCTCATCACTTTCATCGCGCTGATTTATCTCGTAGACGGAGTGTTCGGCGCCGTGCACAACGGTCTGGCGTCGCTCGGTGTCTCCTGGTTTCCCTCCAGCGTCGAGCAGATTTTCGGCTATCTGTTCTCGCCCATCGCCTGGGTCATCGGAATTCCCTGGCACGATTGCCACACCATCGGAAATCTCCTGGGCCTACGTATGGTGACGAACGAACTGGTCGCCTTTCAGCGCCTCGGCCCGCTGAAGGACGGGCTCGATCCCCGCTCCTTCACCATCGCCACCTTTGCGCTCTGCGGCTTCGCGAATTTCAGTTCCATCGGAATTCAAATCGGCGGCATCGGCGCCCTCGCCCCCAATAAAAAAGCAGACCTCGCGCGCCTGGGCATTCGCGCCATGCTCACCGGCACCATGGCCAATCTGATGTCCGCGTCCATCGTAGGGATCATGATGCGATGAGTCCGGCCCGCACAAGATCCTCGGCGCGCGACTCGGAACTGGCGCGCGCCGATCGCGCCGCGAAATTCATCCTCGCGAAAACCAGGCTGCGTCCTAAAATCGCGCTGGTTCTTGGTTCCGGCCTGGGTGCCTTCGCCGACGAACTGCAAGAAGCCACGCGCATCCCCTACGAAAAAATTCCCGGTTTCCCGCGTTCCACCGCTATCGGCCACGCTGGCCGCCTGGTGCTCGGCAGAATCGAAAATATCGCTGTCGCCGCGATGCAGGGTCGCGTTCACTTCTACGAAGGCTACACAGCCCAGCAAGTAGCCTTCCCCATGCGCGTCCTGGGCCGCCTCGGCATTCGCTCCGCCATCCTCACCAACGCCGCCGGCGGCATCAATACGCAATACCGCCAAGGCGCGCTCGTCGTCATCAGCGATCACATCAATTTGCAGGGCATAAATCCGCTGATCGGCCCCAACGATGACAGCTTCGGCCCGCGCTTTCCGGACATGACCCAAGCCTACTGGAAGCCCTATCGCGAGATCGCGCTCTCGGAAGCCAAAAAACTCGGCATCGCCGCACCCGAGGGTGTGTATGCCGCGCTCGCCGGACCCAACTATGAAACTCCCGCCGAAATTCGTTCGCTGCGCACGATCGGAGCCGATTTGGTGGGCATGTCGACCGTCCCGGAAACGATCGTCGCGCGCCATATGGGAATCCGCGTGCTCGGAATTTCCTGCGTCACCAATATGGCCGCCGGCATTCTCGATCAAGTGCTCGACCACAAAGAAGTAATGGAAACCGGCGAACGAGTGAAAGGCCAGTTCATCGCGCTCCTGCGCGCCGTGCTGCCGCGCATCGCCGCCGATTCTAAGTAAAGGAAAGTAAAGTACAGGAAAGCGATAAATCGATGAGCGAATATGACGCGCTAATCACCGCAGCAACGCAAGCATTCCAGAACGCCTGCGCCCCCATTTCCAATTTTCGCGTAGGCGCCGCGGTGCGCGCAAAATCCGGCCGCATCTTCGCGGGATGCAACATCGAAAACGCCACGCTCGGCCTTACGTGCTGCGCCGAACGCGTCGCCATCTTCAAAGCCGTCTCCGAAGGCGAACGCGGCTTCGACGCCATCGCCGTCGTCACCGACGTGGATCGTCTGACCCCGCCCTGCGGCGCCTGCCGCCAAATCATCTGGGAATTTTGTGGCGACGTCCCGGTCCTGCTAGCCAATCTAAAAGGAAAAGTGGAACGGGAAACTTCCGCCGGGCTCCTGCCGCGTGCATTCGATGCATCGTTCTTGTAGAAAGGCAGAAAAGGGTGAAATGATCGCGATTCCAACTATGTGTCCCAGGCGGAAGCTCTTAGGTGTCATCACACGCTTTGATCCGTTTTCATCGGCGTTCCTGAATGGCGCCTTGGTCTTTCTTCTTTGCCTATGCGCAGTCCGACCCGTCTCCGCCCAAGCGAAAATCGACGTGCTGATAACCGGCGGTACGGTAATCACGATGGACGCCCAGCGCCGCGTCCTGGACGACGGCGCCATAGCCGTGCGCGCCGATTCCATCGTCGCGGTTGGCCCCCGCGCCGAACTAGAATCAAAATACGCCCCCGCAAAAGTCATCGACGCCCGCGGCGCGCTTGTAATGCCCGGCCTCATCAACGGCCACACCCACGCCGCCATGAGCCTGTTCCGCGGCATCGCCGATGATCGGTCCCTCGAGGAGTGGCTGCACAGCTACATATTTCCCGCCGAAGCCCACAACGTCACCGAAGATTTCGCCGCCTGGGGCACGCGCCTGGCGATCCTGGAAATGCTGCGCGGCGGCGTCACCACCTACGCGGACATGTATTACTTCGAAGACACCGTTGCGCGCGTCACCAAAGAAGCAGGCATGCGCGGCGTGCTCGGCGAAACCATCCTTGATTTCCCGGCTCCCGACAATAAAACGCTGCCGCAAGCATTCGCCTACACGCAAAAATTCCTCGACCACTGGAAAGGCGACTCGCTCATTGTCGCCGCCGTAGCTCCGCATTCCATGTACACCTGCTCGGAAAAAACGCTGCAGGACGCCGCCGCACTCGCCCGACGCAATGGTGCCCCCATCCTCATCCACATTGCGGAAGCTCCCTTCGAGCTTGAGCAAAGCCGCAATCAATACGGACTCACGCCCGTCGCCTATCTTTCCCGTGCTGGAATTCTCGGTCCAGACGTAGTGGGCGCCCACTGTGTCCTGGTGGACCAAGCAGACATCGCCGCCCTCGCGCACTTCGGCGTAGGCTGCGTTTACAATCCCTCCAGCAATATGAAAACGGCCGCCGGCGTGATGCCCATCGTGGAAATGCTCGCGGCCGGCGAAGCCGTCGGGCTTGCCACCGACGGAGCCGCCAGCAACAACAACCTGGATATGTTCGAAGAAATGGATCTAGCGCCCAAGCTGCAGAAACTTGCCCGCATGGATTCGCGCGCGCTTCCCGCCGAGCAGGTCGTCGCGCTAGCCACCATCACCGGCGCCCGCGCCCTGCACCTTGAAACACAAATCGGCTCGCTCGAGCCCGGCAAAAAAGCGGATTTAATTCTGGTGGATACCTCTGCACCACATGCGACTCCGATGTACAACGTATATTCCCAACTCGTCTACGCGTTGAAAGCAAATGACGTACGCACCGTGATCATCGCAGGAAAAATCGTAATGGAAGATCGTCAATTAACAACGCTGAACGAACCCGAAATCCTCGTCAAAGCCCGCGCCTACCAAATACAAGTAGCCGCGTCCCTGGCAAAGTCCGCCGCCCAATAAAAAGCCTGGCGCGGACTCTGGCGCGGGTAGCCCTGAGGCCACCTTCGATTTTCGCTTGGTTAGCCCTCAGCCAGGCCGCGCCGCATTCCGCTGCCGCTGCAGTTTCAAAGCCATGGAACGCAACGTTTCCGGCACATTCTTATTCGCGGCAAGCTGTTTCAAATCGGCAGGAACCAAGTGCGGCAAAAGATGCAAACTCACATCCAGCGGAGATTTCGGATTCTTGGTCAGGTTTCGCGTCACCACATAATTCTTCATGAAGTTCCGGTTCTTGGAAATAATCCGCAGCACTTCCTGCGACACATTCGTCATCGCCGCAAAATTCTCAATCTCGAGGTCCGTCAGCCGCGGCGACTGCAGCACGCCGCGCTGCACAATCTTGTTCGGATCGCGTATCAGGAGCATGCGTTCTTCGCGTCCGCCTTTCACGGCCAGCTGAATCCGCTGTACGATGTTCATTTTGGCCATCCGTTGCAGCAAGGACACCCGCTTCTTCACGTCCGGCTCGGCCTCTTTCGCCACCTCCTCAATCACTTTTTCTTCCAGAAAGGCGTTGGTTTCGATTTCCGCCAGCAGCTCTTTCTGCTCGGGAGTCGCCGCCTCCGAATAAGCCAGCGCAATTCCCAGCGCCGGATACGAGCTCAGCCGGTCCAGATTATCCAGCAGCGTCTGAATCCCCACGTGGGTCAAATCCGCTGATACGCGCGTCACATATTCGGCAGGGCACGCCGCGTTCGCCGCCATGCGATCGGCCACTTCCGGCCTCCCGCCCATGTTGTCCGCGCAATATTCAAAAAGTTTCAGGTCCGCATCAGGACGCGCCAGCGCCACCTGCAGCGATTCCAGCGACTGCGTCAGCAGGCAACCTTTGGCACGTTCCGCAACGCCAGGATCGCTATCCATCGTCAAGACCGCCAGCAATTCAGCGCGATCTTCCGGCGCCAGCGAAATGCTGCCTGCGCACACCGCCAGTTTTTGTTCCGGCCGCGCATGGCCCGAACGAACCGCGGCTCGTATCTCGGCGCTAATGGGAGTCTCCCGTCGCGGGCTTCAGATCTTTCTGCGTCAGCGTCACCGATCCGGGCTGCCCGGGCTGCCCATCCACCGCCACCGCTTGCCCGTTCAGCTCCAGCACAATCGCGCTCGATTCGCTCGAAGATATTTCCAGCGAATCCATCGCCGTGAACCGATAAACCTGCCGTGCGTCCATGTGTCCCTCGAACACCGGTTTGCCATCCGCCACTACCTTCACATCGGCAGCCCGCGCCGCTTCCAGTTTCAAATCCAGCGTCGGCGTTATAGCAGATGTGGGCACATCGCCAGGCGTCGCGGCACCCGGGTCAGGCGCCGGCGCGCTGGTTGCTGCGAAACTCGGCGTCGCGCCCGTTTCTGGCGCCGAATTCACCGGCTCTCCGGAATGTTTATGCAGCCGCGCCGCGATTTTCGGACCCAGAAAATGAATCGCTGCCCAGCCGCCGGCCAGCACCGCTAAAACCAGCACCACCAGCACGACAACACGCGCCCAATTGCGCTCCGGTTCCTCCGGCGGGTCCGCCACTACGCCCGGATCAGAGCGCCCTCTGGTCTCTAGCGCGTATTCCGCCACCAGGCTATCTTCATCCAGCCCCAGATAGCGCGCCACCGATCGTATAAACCCGCGATTGAACACGCCGCCCGGCAACAGCTCCCACTGTTCGCTTTCCAGCGCCGCCAAAAACCGCGGCGCAATGCGCGTAGCCACTGAAATTTCTTCCAGTGAGACGCCCCGCATTTCTCGCTCGCGTTTAAGGTGTTCGCCGAAAGGTTTTGAAGGCATCCGCTGGAAT
>Ga0209169_10001194_pt1 | contig 15752 bp, 12 predicted proteins | sample HubBroMetageWRM4_FD_188346 | JGI IMG/M metagenome (GOLD analysis project Ga0209169, IMG submission 188346) | Warmed soil microbial communities from the Hubbard Brook experimental Forest, New Hampshire - Hubbard Brook CCASE Soil Metagenome WRM 4... | ecosystem: Environmental > Terrestrial > Soil... | reverse complement strand
GTCGCATCCGGCAGGTGATCCGTGGACAGTGCAGCCGGACGTGATCAATGGCTCAGAGTGGGCGCGGGTACACCTAGGGGTTAACCGGCATTTCGCTGCGAATTTTATAGATTCGTTTGCCCTCGCCACCTATGGTGAGCAAGATACTATCTCGGGCGACAACGTGTGGCCGATCTTCTTGGAAGACACGCTGAACGGCACTGTTGTGCATGTCATCAGGGCAGCTAAGGTCAGTTATATCTTTGTGGACTGGCAAATGACAGAGGGTCCCCCGCCAGCAAGCCTTGGTTACTACGTCAGCCCTTATGAGCCCTCTACTGGTGGGTTCCAGGCTTTGCCTTCAATTGCGCTCCGCAAGTTCGCGGCGTCCCCTTGCGCCCGCTTGGTTTACGCCTCTGGGCCTATCCAGATCTTCGATGTCGCGCGGATCGAGAACGGATCCTGCGTGCCGAGCGCAGCCGGCACGGCCCAGGGTAAGCGGAGATCGCCATGAGGCCGGGCCGCTCCCAAGCGCTTTTGGGGTCCTGCGTCACTAGCGCCGTGACAGTTCTGGCTGCGAACGTTGCGGCCCCTCAAGCGTTGCGGATTGGGCTTGGAGTTGCGATGGTGTTCGTCTTGCCTGGCTTCGCTGCGGTCTGTGCGGTTCTTCCCAGACGAGAGCTTTCCCTCGGCGAGTGCCTCCTGGCCAGCCTGGGCATCAGCCTGGCGATATCGGTGTGCATGTCGGTGCTCCTCGCGGCCACGCCGATAGGACTAACCAGGAACTCCCTTGCAGCTGTGCTGGGAGGCAGCACGATAATCGTGTCTATATACGCTTGGCGCCGGACGCCCAGAGCCACCGGCCAGCGCTCACGCAGCTAGTGTTCCTGGCGAATCGAGGCGTAGACCTGCTCTATCCGAGGGACTACTGCAGCTGTGCTGAACTGTTCGGCACGGGCTCGGGCACCCCTGGCAAGCCTGTGGCGGAGATCGTGGTCGGTGAGGATTCGCAACAAGACGTCCGCGAGAGCCCTGGGATCGTTAGGCCGGACCAGCAGGCCGCTGAGTCCGTCTTCCACGAGATCGGGGATTCCGCCTATCCGGGAGCCGACGACTGGCCGGCCGTGGGCCATGGCCTCCAAGACGACCGTAGGACACGGCTCTGGCCATACGGAGGGCACCACGACCACGCTGGCCTTCTGATACTGCTCCCGCAACGCGGCGTTCCGCAGATAGCCAAGGGTACTGACACCAGGAACATCTACCGGGGTATCGCTTCCGACGAGGACCAAGCGAGCCTGGCCAGAAGGCAGATGACGGAATGCATTGATAAGGACAGACCGTCCCTTGTGCTGGCTGTCGGGGCCGACGAAGAGGATTGTCGCGGCGTCTGCAGGAGCATCGCGAGGCAGGTCGTCAATGTCGAGGAAGTTGGGCACGACCTCCACCGCCGGAGCGGTGATGCCGACTTCCGCGACCCGTTGCGCAACGGATCGTGAGACGGCAAGGAAGCGGCTAGTGTGTGCGACCAGTCTGGGTACTGACTGGGTCATGACCGCGGTCAGGGGCAATCTCTTGGCTATCGACTGGGCGCCCGCGCACGTAATGCACCGCATGCCGCGACCCGATACGCACTCGGCGCCTTCCCGGATCAGCGTCTTCTTTGGGCACCTCAGGCCGTGGTCGTGCAGAGTAACTACCAACGGGGGTGCGCTAGGCCAGTAGCAGGAGAAGGCGCACCAGCCGTGTGCATGAATGACGTCAGGCTGCCACCGGTCGGCGAGAAGACTTACCGTTCGGCGGAAGCTCACATCGGGAAATGGCGGTGGGTACGGCCGTCCGCCTTCCCGGAATAGCTGAGGTGCGCGACCGAGCACCGTCGTGGCAGGAACGATCGCTGCGCTCCCCGGCAGGGGATCCGGTTGTGCAGTGCATGTCACGACCGCAACCTCATGCTCTCGCCGGATCAAGGCGTTGGCCAGCCGCTGCACATGAGCTTCCAAGCCACCCGGGCTAGGCGGAAAGAAATCGCTTGCTAAGAGAATCCTCATCCTAGAGTCCTAGAGTGGCTTGGGGTAGTTTGCGCCGGGCCCTTGATCCGTTGTCGGCAGCATCCTGTGCCGGCTTCGCTCGCGCACAATTTCTGCGGCGGCCGAGGCCTGCCAATAAGCCCCGAACGCGACGCGCGAGTAGAGCCTGTTGGGGATCAGCACGAATTCGGCGCTCAGCACCAGCTTTTCGGACCATCGCAGCTTCGCGCTGTCGGGCCCGGTTGACAAATTGACCCAGCGGTGACCGAGCGCGACCGCATCATCGATGGCGCACCCTTGCAGCAGCGTGGTCGGTGAGAACTCCCACGCTTCCCGGCTCATGCCGGAGAGCAGGAAGTATGTGCCCTCACGAGTGTGCAGGGCCAGCAGCGCAGCCAATGCTTCGCCGTGAGCGAGAAGGCGGTATATGGACGCACCCCCTCGCTCGGCTGCGCTGGCCACCGCGGCGGACAAGAAGGACCAATCGGCTTCCTGCGAGACGAAGTTCGGATGCCGCTTGCGTCCGGGCAGGTGAGAGCGATCCTGATGGAGCCTGGCCAGGTCTGGAAGGGCGCTGATCAAGTCGGCGCGGGCCGTAGCGCGGCTGACGGACCAGTCGCCCGGATATGACCGGTCCAGACGGTTGCGGGCTCGGCGCAGAGACTCGCGTAGGTTCCTTTTCACGGGCGGTCTGGACTGGTCGATCGGCAGCACGACGCAAGGCCGCACCGTCTTGGGCAGGACCATGACCTCACCGCCGCGGGGCAGCCATTCGGGTTCGAGCCATAGCGGATCTTCCAGGGGCACAGTGGCCCAGTCCCAGCCCGCCGCTTCAGCGCACAGCCGGCTCACGAGGGCGCGGGCGACCGTGCGCGGAGACTCCTGGTCGAGCAGGAACTGGGGCAGCTCGATCAGATCGCTGTGCCGCCCGGTGCCCCACAGCTGCATCGAGTGCGCCAGTCCTGGCCCCCACGAGCGCCTGTAGAAGGGTGCAACCCCGACCAACCGCCCGTGCCGTCGAGCGGCCAGCAGCCATATCTGCTCGCCGGGGGACAGGAAGCGTTCGGCCCAGGGCATCAGCCAGTCGGGATGACTGAACGGGTTCCGTGCGCCCGCTGTCTCCGCGAGCTCGGCCCACTCCGCCGCGAAGGCTCGTGCCTCGGGAAGCGAGGTCACGCTGGTCACATAGATGCCTGCGGCGGGCTTATGCTGGCGCGGCGCAGCGCTCATTGGGCGCATCTCGTTCGTGGCTGCCGCCTGCTTTGTCGTCGCAGATGCCCCGGCGATCGCTCGTCCGCTGAATTGAAAGCCTGCCTGGAGGCTGTTGAAGTCGGCGCCCATCTGGCCAGGCAGAGCTATGGTTTCGCCGTACCTGTGGCTGGCGGGGATCACCCGTGCAGCGGCCTGCTTCACCCACCCGTCCGGGCACGGCAGGTGCAGCGCGTCCATGACCGCGCGGAGCGTTTCGCTGGGATCGTCAACGAGATCTCGATAGCGCAACTCGCAGAACCTCGATTCTAGGCACGTGCGCCAGGCCTGCACCTCGCCCAGAGACAGCAACCACTCGTAGGCACCACGCTGGGCGTCCGTAGTCAGCAGGCCTACTTCGTCTGGGTAGTAGCCGTTTGCCCGCCCGTCCCGTTCCAGCGTCGTCCATTTCACGTTGCCCACCCCCCACCATTCGTTTAGTGGAGGACGGAGCGCCGGCTTTTTCGTGACCGCGGCGATCCGCTCTATGGAGTGCGCAACTTCGACGCCGTCACGTACGATGTGCACGAAGCGCGCTTCGGGCGCGAGCGCGTTCAGATAACCAATGCGGAGGGCATTGACTGAGCTCTTCTCTACTATGGTCAAACCGGCCGAGGCCGACATAAGACGCTTGTACCGGCGCCGTGCCGTGCTAGTTACCGAACTGGCGTCAAGGAGGCAATGGTGCTCGCCGCGCGAATAAAGCTGGAGAAAATCGGTTGCTGGCTCCATCGCGGCCCAGCGGTCATGCGGCTCATCTGAGTAACTGACCGCTGGATGCGATGCAAACAGCTTGCCAAGCAGGCCAATCCCAGACCGGCCGCAGCCGATGATGAAAATCGGTGCCCGAACATCCAGAGTAGACTTCAGCCGCACTCTTGCGACAATTCGTGCTCTGGTACCCAGCGCTGCGTAGTATGGTGTCCAGGCCAGGGGCCTTAAGTGCTCGGGAGCTTGCGATGGCTGCAGAGCGCTTCCGAATGAGTCCGCTTCAATTTTTAAAGTCACAGAAGTCTCCCTATCGGCAAGCCAGAGGGCGAGCCCGCTTCATGCCTCATGTCGTCAACTGGCCGACGGATTTGCGCGTACGCGGGGAGGCTCGCGATTGCGCCAAGGGTCTGGGCTCCCAGCCAGGCGACCCCGACACCAGCGATTCCAAGCGGTGGCATGAGAAACCACGCGCCCAAAAGAGTCGTCACGAGGATGCCAAGGTTGAGCAGCGTGGAATACGTCAGCCGCTCGGTGACACGGAAGATCGATATCGCGACGTTCGAGACCGCGTCGGGGAGGGCCGATATCGCGAGCAGGATAAGCAGCCCATATCCAGCGGCCGCGTACGGGGCTCCGAACAGCCTCAGGACAAGTTTTCCTCCGATGATCATGACGATGATCGTCGGAGCTAGCAGTACGACGCTCACTAGCAGAGCTTTAGCAACCGTCATGCGCAGGTCAGAGCCTGCCCGCACGCCCTCGGCGAAAACGGCCGTGGAGACTGCAGGACTGACCATGAAGAAGACTGCTCCCACCATCCAGGTGATGTAGAAATACGCGTTCAGTTCGACCCCCAGCCGTACGACCACCAAGAGGGGAAGGACCAGTGGGGTCACGGCACCTCCCGTGCTTGTCAGATGCTGACCCAGCAGACGGCGCATACTTGCCGCGCTGGGCAGGACAGGGGGCCGCCGATGAGAGGCTCGCCGATTTGAGCGCCGGAGGCCGCTCGGCCTGACATCTGCTCGCCGCCGCTCGCCGGGCCGCCCGCCGAGACCCATCCGCGGGACGAGCCATGCTGCGCCGATGCCGACGCCGAGCACGGTGCTTGCGACCCATGCGCCGACGACGCCCATTGCGCCTGTGTCGGCGGCCGCGAACGGAAGGACGAAGAGCACCTTAGCGGCGCTGACCAGGGTCTGTATCGACAGGAACCGGCCCGCCCGACGGGCCGAGACGAACGCCGTACCAAGCAGGCTGACCAGCGTCCATGCCGCGCTGCCGACTATCGCGATGATTATCGGCGAAGCTGAGCTGAAGAAGATGCGGTAATCAGGGGAGGCCATCAGCATCGGCACGGCAAGTGCGGTCGCCGCGGCGGTCACCATGGCCGTGACCAGGCAAAAGCGGGCAAGAATGGCAGTCCATGCCGAGGAGCATTCGCTCCCCGGAAGCCGCTCGATCAGGATTGCCTGGGATCCGAGATACGTCAGCAGTGCCATCGTGCCGCACAGCGAGATTATCGCGCTTCCGATCCCAACTTCCTGCCTGGTGAACGCATGTGCGGCGATCACCCAGAACACGTAGCCAAGCCCCGCGGTAACCACCGTGGACGCCATGAGATAGAGGCTGTTGCGGACCAGGCTGTCCGACCCGGCCCGGTGGAGGAAACCGGGCAGATAACGTTCTGGCACGGTGCGATGGGCCGTCATCGCTGACACGCCCTCATCGACTTGCCCGGGTGGTGGACGTATGGATTTGCAGCGGTACTTCCACCCGGCGATGGCTCGGAATGGCCGTCAAGACGACTCCAGGCCCTTAGCTGGGCGGCACTCGGCAGGGCGACGAGCTGAGACGTCAGTGAGCCCTACCCGGTAGGGCAGATGACCGGGCGCATGCACCCGGGAGTAAAGGTCGCGGGTGTCCTGGACCACATCGGCCCAGGACGGCAGCTTGAGACTTCCGGCCGGCACGCGGTCTGCGAGCAGGCACGCCGCGAGCGAGTCCGTGAACTGCCTGGTATTTTGCGGGTCGACGAGAGCGACAGGAGCGTCTGCACCTGCCCTTCGGGCGAGTTCTGCATGTGCCGGGATAGCAGAAGCCACCACCCGGGCGCCTGAGATCAGCCCCTCCGCGAGGGTGAGGCCGAACGCCTCGTGGTCGCTGGCCGACGCGACAACCTTGGCCCTCACGAACAGCCGGTCGAGCGCTGAATCCGGGATTTGCCCGGCGAAATGTACCGGCCAGCCTGGCTCGGTGGCCTTGGCGTGCCGCTCCAGCCTGGCTCGGTCGGGCCCGTCGCCCACCACCACCAGGGTCGCCTGAAACGGCAGGGCACGGAACGCGTCGATGATTCGATCGACATTCTTGTACCGCTCCAGGCGCCCGACGGTCAGGACCACTGGGTCGTCGAAGCTGCTCCCGTCGTCGGCCGGCGTGACCAGTTTCTGGTTGGTGCCGTTCGGTATCGTGACAGCCTTTCCCGCTATACCAGGAAAATCCTTGATCACCAGGTTGCGTTCGACCTCGGAGACGCAGATGACTGCGTCGGCGGCCCGGAACAGCCTGGCGCCCGCGGGCCAGTACAACCGATGCAGGAGGGCGCGGAACGGTGTGTGGCCGGTGCCGTGATAGTGCGGGGTGAAGACGAACGGCAGGCGGCTGCGGACAGCGGCATGACCGATGACGGTGTGGTAACTGTGCACATGAACGACGTCGAAGTCCGCCGCGTGCCGCCTCAGATAGCTGAACAGTCTCAATGAGAGTGAGTAGTTCCGTGCGGGCACAGTCATCGGGAAGCGGAGCACCCGGATCGCACCGATCCATTCTTCTGCCGGGGCATCGCCCACCTGGTGGGTGAGGACCACCACGTCGTCCCCGGCCTCGGCGCAGCCCTGAGCCAGGGACTGGACGTGCGTCTCCACCCCGCCGATCCGTGGATGGTAGAAGGAGACGACCTGCGCGACCCGTAACGGCCGGATCCGGGCTTTTAAGTTCTCTTTGTTGTCAGGCGGCACGAAAACTGCAGCAGAATCGCTGGCAACTAGCTCGCTCAGGCCAACCTGAGGTTCCGCGGCAGACAAGTTCTCCTCCTCTTTGCAACATGCTCAGGCCCAGCCGACTGCTAGCAGTGAGAAGTCAGATGACGTCGGACTGTAAGGATGACGCGGCGGACCACTGGCGAGATTACGGAAAGTAGTAAAGTGATTACGTTTTGTTACCATGCCTGGTGCTAGTGGTCACCGGGATGTGACTGGGCTCTGACCAGAGCCTTCGTCAAAGGCTGCCCACACCGGCGGAAGCTTGCGATGCGCCAGCGTGCTGCTGAGCGCCCCTCGGCTCCGCTCGGTGCAGCTGGTCGATCAGCGCGCGGTAGGCATCGACGTTTCGTTGCCAGGAGTGGGGGTCAGCGAACCGCTTGCCGCGGAGTGCGGGCAGCTGCAACAGGGCGTCACGCAAAGACGCCGGATCCTGCGGCGGCACGAGCAGGGCGCCACCGTAGTCCTGGACCGCCTCGATCACCCCGCCGACCGCCGTGACGACTACTGGCAGCCCGGCGCTCATGGCTATATGCAGCGGCCCCGACGAGGGGGAGCGATGATACGGCAGAACTACGGCATCGGCCCGCTGGAAATAAGCGGCAAGCTCTGCGTCGGTCACGTAGCGGTCAACGCGCTCGATCAGGTCCGCGTGCGGACTCCGGGAGATGGCCTCGTCGGGAGTTGTCCAGCCTTCCCATGTTTCACCGACCACGGACAAGCGGAAACGGCTGGCTTGATCGCGGTCTAGCGCACTGAACGCAGCCACTAGATCCTCGACGCCCTTATACGGGCGAACCACGCCGAGGTACAAGAGCTGGAATGGGCCAGACGCGGCAGGATCGGCCGGGCCGCCCGCTGGGCCGACGAGGTGGTCGTACGGACCGTGGGGCATTACGTGCACGGGCGCATCGCCCAGCGAGTAGGAGTCCCTGATGGCGTGCAGGTCGACGCTCGAGTGAACCACGTGAGCATCTGCCAGAGAGAGCAGTCGCGGCATGACGGCCCGGACATACCGGCGAGTGCCAGGTAGCGCTGCTTCCCCGACATCCTGGCTTTCGTGCCATTCCAGGATGACCCGCGCGCCGCGCTGGGCTGCATACCTGGCCAGCCGCAGATACGTATGCAAGACGGCGCCAGTCCACCACTGCAGAACGAGAACCGTCGGACGCTGACGGTCCAGATATCTCAGCGCGCGAGTTAAGGATGGCCCCCAGTACCAGTCCACGCCGTCGTAGACCGCCACACTGGGCGGATAGACCGCGCTCGCTAGCGCAGCACCGACACGGTCGCGGCCCGGGTAAAAGCGTCGGGGTACAAGCCTGCGCATTAGCAATGCGCCAACGGGGAACTCATCCGCCAGGGCGGAGGAGAGCCGGTAGGTATATTGACTGATCCCGGACGCGAAGTGAAAGCCTGACCCGACGACGACCACCCGGTCCTGGGAAGCCGGCCCGCTGATCATCGGGTCCTCCCGCTTGATCGCTGCTCCGGCCCGGCTGCCATCGCCGATGGGGCAGAGTTGTCCGGTACCTCCTGAGCCTGGATACCGCCCTGCGGGGGGGCCGGTTCAGGGGCGGCTACCGTGGCGGGCAAGTGGCGGGTACGGCGCCGTTCGGCGAAAATCGTCCGCAGCACGCGAAGGCCGTCACGGAACGCATTCAAATTGCTGACCCCGTGTATCCGCGAGTGCTCGAAGCTCGGTACCTCAGTAATAAGCAGCCCTGCTTTGGCGGCACGAACGTGGATCAGCGTCTCGACCTCGAAGCCGTCGCCCCAGAGCCGCCCGCCGCCAGGCGGCGGGGAAGACGTGGCATCCAGGCCCAGGGTCGGCGCATGCCGCCGCCAGAAGACATTGAATCCGTAGCAGAGATCTGTGTAGTCCCTGCGGTAGCACAAGTTGAAGAACGCGGTCAGCGCGTGGTTGCCGGCACCGCGCAGGCGCGTCAGGTCGCTGCTGCCGCCACCGTAGGCGTACCGAGTTCCCTTGGCGAAGTCCGCGCCGTTCAGGAGTGCTTTAACGAACTGAGGGATCTCACCCGGGTCGGCCGAGCCGTCGGCGTCGACCATCGCGATGATGTCGCCAGTGGCCGCGGCGAAGCCGCAGGCAAGCGCGTTTCCCTTGCCCGTGCGCGTCTGCCTTAAAACGCGCACGTCCGGCCTCAGCTGGCGGGCGACCGCCACGGTGCCGTCCACGGAGTGCCCGTCTACCAAGATGACTTCGTGGATATTGGGTGGCATCCTGGCAAAAACGTGCGGCAGGTTTCGGGCCTCGTTCAGCGCAGGAACGACAACAGACACCCGCGGCCAAGGCTCGCTAGTATCGGCCTGAACCATCATGGCTTCCCTTTCATGTTCCGCAGCCCGCGCGAGGACGCAAAGCGGACTGTGACCGTCCCGGGCCAGTGGCCCGGTGCCTGAAGTGTTTGAGGTACAACGCCGGTTCCGTCCCGCTGTCGCAACCGCGCTAGCAGCATCGCCGGAGCCGGAAACGGCTAGATCAGTCCAGGAGCCTCGGACATCGGAGGTAAGGCGTGCGGACCCGGGGGCCATGTCCCGGTAAGCCGCGCCTTTCGCCGTCGGAAGAGCGAGCCGCCGCGGCCGGTTGACGCCCCCTGTTCATGCACCCGTCCCCTCGATCGCAGGCTGGCTCAGATAGCCCGTCTTTGGCATGAACGCCAAAGTTGCCCGGTTATTGACGAGATCCTCTTTAAGCAGGTCTCGCCAGTAGGACGCATTGAGGGAATGGCAGGATTACAGGGTCGCTTATCCGGGTCGCTTAATTTTTGGCTCAAGATGGCTAGCGAGTTAATCGATTTCGGTCTATTCGGGCAATGGTACCGTACTGTCGTAACGATTCGAAATAAACATTCACGTCCGGGTTCTGACCGGAGGTTGCTTGCTAGGACTCTGTTAAAAGGCGACGGGGATGGCGAGCTCTCAGAACAGGAAAAGAAAGACATAGCGAAAATCCTCGTCGGCCCCCGCGGTAGCTTCGCGCAGCTCCACAGCGGGGCAGGCCCGCATGTTATCGCCGGGCGGCGGGCGGATTATGCGATCGCCGGAGCAGCTGCCGAAGACGGCCAGGAGGAGACCAGCGAGAGCACTCGCAGAGCGCGCACTCATTTCCGCGCCGATAGTGCCGGTGCGCATCACGGTCGTGGCCGCACCTACACGTCGATGCGGCACCTAACTTGTTCACAGCGCACCTGCGTGCGTGCGGTTGCGTTCCATGAGCGTGAGCCCTCCGAGGCGATCCGGTGTCCCGGCGGTCAAGTTAGCAGAAGCCGTGCCCGGTACGGCTGGCAAGCACTTTCGCGCTGTGCGGGATGGTCCAGCGGTACCTTGACGGCCATGCCCGAGAGAACTGGCGCTATCGAGGCGGGAATGACATACCCCCTGTTCCACCGCCGCCGCGCTCGGGCTGTCGTGCGCGTCGGCCTTCTCGCAGGCGGCTGGCTGATCGTCGCTGTGCTCGGGCTTGTGGCGCTGCTGCGGCTCGTGGCCTGGGACTCGATCGAGCCGCTGATCGTGTTAGACGACCTTACCCTGATCGTCTACCTGCCAGCCTGGGTCGTGGCCGCCGGGGCGCTCGGCACGCGGCGCTGGTGGCTCGCCGCGGCAGCTGTGGTCATCGTCGCCGCCCAGGTGGTGTTCGCCGCGCCGGAGTTCCTGGCCGCGGCTCCTGTGCCCACATGGGCGCGGCATGCCCCCGTGGTGCGGGTGTTCGACGCGAACATCGACAAGAGCCTCCGCTTCGAGGCGGGTTATGTGCGAGCCATCGAGAAGGACCGCCCCGATCTGGTGACCCTCGAAGAGTTCACGCCACCGGCGCTGCAGAGCATGATGGCCTCGGGCATGCTGGCCAGTTTCCCCTACCGTTGCGCGGCGCCGGCCTACGGCGCAACCGGCTTCTTGATCGCCTCCAGGAAGCGCCTGACCGGTTGCCGGGTCCAGACCGTGCTCTGGGACGGTCAGCGGATCCCGTACATGGTCGAGGCCACCCTGTGGGCGGCAGGCGGGCCGGTCGCCCTGCGGCTCGTGCACACCCTGGCGCCGTTCCCTGCGTACTGGCGGGAGTGGTCGGCGGCGCTGGCCGCCGTCGGCCGGTCCGTGCGCGCCAGCGGCGACGGTCGCATGCTGATGGTCGGGGACTTCAACGCCACGTGGGGTAACCGCGGGTTCGTCGCCCTCCTGCACGACGGGCTGACCGACGGGGCCGCGGCGCGGGGGAGTGCCACGGACATGACGTGGCCGAACGGCGCTGTTGTTCCGCCATTCGTCCGTATAGATCATGTACTGACAGGAGCGCAACTGGCCGTCACCGGGATCGCCGCCGGGCCTGGATTCGGCAGCGACCACCGCTACCTGGTCGCCACGGTGGCAATCCGGGCATGATCGGCTAATTCCTCGGCCCGGCCCATCGCAGCAGAGGTTGATCGCTGGACGCAGGTCATTGCAGCGGTGCGCTGGCTGCGGCTGCCCCCGGCTGCGGGGGTCTTAGCGTGCTAGCCGGGCCGGCGCTGACCGGCGTGACCGGGGCAGGCGGGGCGGGGTGGATGAGCGCGGGTGCGTGCCGCCATAGCAGGAAGGCGGCCGCGCCGAGGGGAATGGGCGGCAGGTAGGTGACGGCCCGGTACAACAGCACGGCGGCGGTCACCTGCGCGGTCGCCCGGGGGCCGGCCCCGGCGGCCAGGACGCCCACCAGGCCGAGTTCGGTGATCCCGAGACCGCCGGGGGTAAGGGGCAGCACGGTCACCAGCCGGACGAACGCGTACGCCGCCAGGGAGGTCTGCCACGACACCTGGGCCTGGGACAGGCCGACGCCGCGCAGGCACGCCAGCAGCACCAGCCACAAGATGATGTTGGCCGCCGCCGTGGTGACGGTGATCCGCCAGCCGCGAGCGGCCAGCAGCCCGGCAGCACGGCTCCGGAAGCCGGTCAGCGACCCGGCGATGCGGGAGGGCGCCCGGCGGCGTGCCAGCCGGCAGGCGATGGCGGCTGCCCGCTGCAGCACAAGGTCGGCGCGGCGGGCGAATAGCTCGCTGTGCAGCAGCAGGCCGAGCCCGGCCGCTAGGGCGCCGAGCAGGCCCAGGCCCACCGCTGCCGAGGTGATCAGGACAGCATCGGGCCTGGTGACGGTCAGCAGGGCCAGCAGCGCGAGGACCGGCAGACCCAGCTTGGCGAAGACGTTCCAGATGCCCGACAGCAGGGTGTAGAGCACGTACTCTTCCGTGCCGACGCCCCAGCTGGACAGCATCGCCCAGCTGACCCCCATGCCGAGGGCGCCCCCGGCGGGCAGAGTGTTGGCCACGGCATTGGAGCTGAGATTGACCACCGCCGCCTCGCGCAGCCGCAGCGAGGGCAGTACCGCGCAGATCCCGAACCAGTACGAGGCCAGGCTGGCGGCGGCCGCAACGCCGATGAGCAGGGCATAGGGCCAGGTCATCGTCTGCAGGCTGGCCCACACGCTGTGGTAGGACGCAAACCGGGGGAGCGCGAACCCGAACGCGGCGACGATCAGCGCAGCCGACACCGCGCCGCGTATGACCTTCCGGCCGCGGCGCGGCGCGTTGGTGGCCGTCGGGCCTGGTGGGCACTGGTCGCTGTGCAACAGACTCCGGATCCTCCGCCGCTCCTGCTTTGTAGCGAGTACTGCTGCCAGGGTCCGGGGCATTGCTCACACAGTACGTCGGCGTGACCATGGCCGTCGAGCAAATGGCCACGGCGTGAGCAATCTGACGGGCGCGCCCGGTCGGGTAATGCCACCGGACAAGCAGCGGAAACAACGATGCGTAATCACTCGCTTACGATAGATTGCCGATGTGGCGTATCCATGTGAGTACCCAACGTGACGCCGTTATCGAGCGCCGCCGTCGTCGGGCTCGGCTACATCGGCCTGCCGACCGCGGTGTCGCTGGCCACCGGCGGGCTCGAGGTCACCGGCGTGGACGTGAACCGTGACATCGTCGAGCAGGTCAACCGCGGCGAGACGCCGTTCGCCGAGCCGGACCTGTCCGTCGCGGTCAGCGGCGCGGTGGCCATGGGCCGGCTGCGCGCGCAGCAGGAGATGCCGCAGGCCGACGCGTACGTGATCGCGGTTCCCACCCCGTTCACCGGCGATCATCAGGCCGACCTCAGCTATGTCACCGCAGCGGCCGAGGCGATCGCTGACGTGCTGCGCGGCGGCGAGGTCATCGTGCTGGAGTCGACCGCCCCGCCCGGCACCACCCGGCGCGTCAGCGAGCTGATCGCGGCCCGCCGCCCGGACCTGCACCTGCCGCACGTCGCTGATATCCCGCCCGACGTGAATGTGGCCCACTGCCCTGAACGCGTACTGCCGGGGCGGGTCATGATCGAGATCGCGACCAACGACCGGGTCATCGGCGGGCTGACGCCCGGCTGCGCGGCGCGGGCGGTCGAGCTGTACCAGACGTTCTGCCGCGGAGAGCTGATCGTCACCGACGCCGCCAGCGCCGAGATGGCCAAGCTTGCCGAGAACGCTTACCGCGACGTCAACATCGCCTTCGCCAACGAGCTGTCGCTGATATGCCAGCGCCTCGGCCTGGATGTCTGGGAGATCAGGCAGATGGCGAACCATCACCCCCGGGTGGAGATCCTGCGGCCGGGACCCGGCGTCGGCGGGCACTGCATCGCCGTGGACCCGTGGTTCATCGTCGAGGCAGCACCCGACCTGGCGCGGCTGACCCGCACCGCGCGGGAGGTCAACGACCACATGCCCGCCCACACCGCCGACCAGATCGTGGCCACATCCCGCCGGTTCCGCGATCCGCGGATCGCCTGCCTCGGCCTGTCGTTCAAGGCAGACGTCGGGGACCTGCGGGAGAGCCCGGCGGTGGACATCACGGCCCGGATCGCGGCCGCGCTGCCTGACGTCAAGATCCTTGTGGCGGAGCCGCACGCACCGTCGCTGCCCGGCCGGCTCGACGAGCTCGGCAACGTGGCCATGACCGACGCCGAGCACGCCATCGCCGAGTCCGACGTGATCGCGCTGCTGGTCGACCACAGCTGCTTCCGCGCCATCAAGAAGACCCAGCTCGCCGGCAAGGTCGTCTACGACACCCGCGGCATGTGGGGATAGCCTGGTAGCGGAATGTCCTATGCGTGACAGTAAAAGAAGAGTATTATAAAAAGTGTTGCTCCGGACCCAGGCATCTGCCACACCCGATATTGGCGGTGGCAGAGCGGGGCCCGGATTTTTTCGTGCACGGAACGGTGCCGGCAAAGACGCTGCAAACCAGGGATGGTGAGAATTCGCGGGAGGATTTCTCTCCCGCCGCGATCTGCCCAGCATGACTGACTACCGCGTGCGTCACTTATCACTGGCTAAAGGAGTCGGTTATGGGCGTCATCGCCTGGATTGTTCTCGGCCTGGTTGCAGGCCTGCTCGCCAATATGTTGATCCCTGGCAGAAGATCGCAGGGTCTCATCCTGACCTGTTTGATTGGCATCGCCGGGGCGCTGCTGGGCGGCTGGGTCGCCACCAAGCTGTTCCACGTTCACAGCCTGCAGGGATTCTTCAACCTGTCCACCTGGGTCACCGCCGTCGTCGGGGCGGCCGTCCTGCTGCTCGCTTACCACCTGCTCAGCGGTCAGTCCGGCAGGTCCCGCAGGTCCGGCTGGTTCGCGCACCGGTAAGGCGCACCTGCTACGTCGGCTCACCTACGTGCGGCTACGACCCCAGCCCGGGTCGTAGCCGCTACCGTTCCGCCCTCGCCGCAGCTGGCATCCTGCCGATTGCGAGCTTCGCTGCATGCCGTCGTCCGCCCGATGAAGCTGTAATCTGCGCAGCACCGCGCGCATGAGGGCCGCCATGTCTGACGGAGAGATCGCCAGTACCCGGCTGGCCTGGATGCACTCCAGGCCGCCGAACAGCACAAGCCCGAGCCCTGCCCGCTCCTTCTCGCTGAGAAGCCCGCCGGGATCCACGCAGCCGACAACCCGCCCGGAAGGCCGCCGCCCGGGTCGGCGCTGCTGCCGCGCCGGGTCGTCGGCCACTTCCCGGCAGTGCCAGTAGGCCGAAACCGCGAGGCGGTAGCTCGTATTCTCCTCGTCGGTCCCCGGTTCCCGGGGGCACATGCACTCCTCGACGAGGACGTCACAGACGACTTGCTCGGCCAGCTGAGCATCGTCGAGAGTCAACAGCGCCTGCCGGTACAGCCCGGAGGCGTAGCGGTCATAGATACGCGCGTCCCGATTACAGGGCACATTTGCACTATCAGGCGCGACGGAGGTATTTCCGAATCCCAGCATAGAAAGCTCCTAGCGTCTCGAAGGCATTACCGTCAGGAAGCGCTATCAGCCACCGAGGTCCGGAGCAACTATTTGACGCTAGCACGGCGAGATAACGATCGTCTCCGGTAAGTGCCCAGGGGCGCGCCTGCCTGGTCAGACCGAGCCAGCCCGGAGAAGGCCATGACCGGCGCTGGTGAGTCTCCAGTTGCCGATCGCAGGTGGTCCGGGCGGCGCAGGAGTGCGGTCACCTCCGCTCACCTACCCATCGCAGGAGAGGTTGACCGTAAGGCAGGCGAAACGACGATCCGTAGTGCGTTGCTTACGCTAAGTTAGATCCGATCGGCGCACATCACATCCGGCCGCTGCTGTGGCCGGCCAGCGTCAGGAGACAGCGTGAGGATTACGTGCGTTGGGGCGGGACCCGCTGGCCTTTATTTCGCGATCCTCGCGAAGCTGCGCAACCCCCCAGACGAGGTCACGGTCATCGAAC
>Ga0209169_10001193_pt1 | contig 15756 bp, 11 predicted proteins | sample HubBroMetageWRM4_FD_188346 | JGI IMG/M metagenome (GOLD analysis project Ga0209169, IMG submission 188346) | Warmed soil microbial communities from the Hubbard Brook experimental Forest, New Hampshire - Hubbard Brook CCASE Soil Metagenome WRM 4... | ecosystem: Environmental > Terrestrial > Soil... | reverse complement strand
ATCTGGAGCCAGGCGACGCAGACTCCTGGGACACGCTCGGCCGCTTCCTCCAGCTCTCGCTCGAGCACTCCGATCCCGCGCAATCCCTCGCCGCGTACCAGCAAGCCGTCAAGGCCAATCCGCACTCCTCCATCCTTCACATGAATCTTGCCGCTGCCTACGAAGGCGCCGGTGACGTCGATCAAGCGCGCCGGCAATATGCGGACGCCGCCGCCGTCTATCCTCTATCCGCACAGGTCGCCTGGAACTACGGCAACTTTCTGCTCCGCCAGGGCGACGACGCCGAAGGCTACGCGCAAATCCGCCGCGCGATCCTCGCCGACCGCTCGCTCATCACTCTGGCTTCCTCGCGCGTCTGGCGCGCCAGCCACGACGTCAACATCGTTCTCGACAACGTGATCCCTGCTGACCCAGAATCCTACGAGCACGCGCTCGATTATTTCTCCAGCATCCATCAGACTCAGGCCTCACTCGCCGTATGGAACAAGCTCATCGGCCTCGGCCAGCCGCTTCCGCTTTCGAAATGCTTTCCGCTCATAGACGAACTCATCCAGACCGGCGATTCCGCCGATGCCTCCCGCGTGTGGGTGGACGCGCTCAAGGCCGCCGGCATTCCCTATTCCGCTCCGATGAATCACTCGCTCATCTGGAATGGAAACTTTCTTCGCGATTTTGAAAATGGCGGCCTCGACTGGCGCTACGACGGCTTTCTCGGAGTGAATCTCGATTTCGACACTGTGCCGCCCGGCCACGATGGCCGCTCCCTCCGCCTCGATTTCGGCGGCGGCAATAACACCGAAATCGACAGGCCCGTGCAGTACGTTCCCGTCGAACCCAATCACCAGTACCACTTCCGCGCCTCGATGCGCACCGAAGACATCACCACCGAAATGGGCCTGCGATTTTTCATCTCCGACGAAAATCACGCCAACGCCGTGGACGTGATGACCGAAAATCTCACCGGCTCGAATCCCTGGAAAACAGTGACCGCCGATTTCACCACCGGCCCTGAGACTCACTTCGTCGAAGTCCGCCTGTACCGCCAGGCCAGCCGCCTGTTCGAAAATCACCTCGGCGGCACCGTCTGGATTTGCGATGTTTATTTGCTTCCCGCCGAGCTCGATGCGGAGCCGCCCGCGAAATGAACATCGTTCGCAACGGCCTGCTCTTCGTCCTCGCCTTCGCCGTCTTCGCGTTTGGCGCCGTCGAAGTCTGGTCCATCTCCGCCGTCGAGATTCTCGCCGCGATTCTTTTTCTGGTTTGGACGCTCTCTGTCTTCCGCGACAGCGAAATCAAAATCACGCTCAACCCATTGCTCTATCCGCTCCTCGGATTCATGGCCATTGGCGGCGCGCAACTCCTCCTGCACCGCAGCGAGTATCCCTACCTCACACGCGTCAATCTGCTTCTTCTCGCTGCCTACGCAATTTTGTTTTTTCTCACCACACAGGCCTTTCGCGGCCGACGCGATCTCGCTCGCCTCGCCTGGTTTCTCTCCGTGCTTTGCTTCGCCGTCTCGCTCTTCGGCATCGCGCAGCACTTCACCTCTGAAAATACGATCTATTGGTTTCGCAAGCTCGCCGTCGGCGGCGCCGTCTTCGGCCCCTATGTGAACCGCAACCACTACGCCGGCTTCGTCGAACTCACTCTTCCGTTTCCGCTCGCTCTCATGATTTTCCGCGGCATGCGTCGCGACGTTTTTCCGCTCGCCACTCTCTTCAGCGTCATCCCCATCGGCGGCTTGATCCTCTCCGGCTCGCGCGCCGGCGTCATCGGTTTCATTTTCGAACTCGCCGTCCTCGGCCTTCTCTCCCGCTCCCGCAAGACCCGCAGCGGCAAAGCCTCGATCGCTGTCGGCATCGTCGTCCTGGCGGGATTGGCTCTTGTCGCGTGGCTCGGCGCCGGCAAGATCATCGAGCGCTTTTCCGTCCTGCGCCCCGGCGAAGTTTCCATCGCCCGACGTCTCTCCATGGACGAAGGCGGCCTGCACCTGTTCCGCGCTTATCCCGTCAGCGGCTCGGGCCTCGGCACTCTCATCGCGGTCTATCCAAAATTCGAAACCTACTACGACGGCCACCTCGTCGATCACGTTCACAACGACTACATCGAACTTCTCGCCGAGCTTGGCATCATCGGCGGCCTCTGCGGCCTCGCTTTCCTCTTCATCCTGTTCCGCGATGCCCGCCGCTCCTACGAAGCCGAACAGGGTCATTTCTCCCGCGCCATCCATGCCGCGGCCATCGCAGGCATCGCAGGACTTCTCCTCCATAGCCTCGTCGATTTCAACCTTCACATCCCCGCGAACGCCATCCTATTCCTCGTCCTCTGCGCGCTCGCCACGTCCGATCCGCTACCGTCTGAGTCCCAAATGCCGCGGGCCCCTCGCCGCCGCCGGCGCATCGAAGAAGAACCTGTCGAGCCGTAGGCTCCGGCGAACAGCGTGCATGACGTGACGCGAATTCATTAGAGTTTTCTATTCCGTTTTGGCACATCTTCTGCCCCTCCAATGTTATTGAAACGGCACGTCTTGGTTGACAGTCGAGCGCGCGCTAAGGGATAGTGTTTGTGGGGTTTTTTGACATCATGATCAGATACGTCCGGACCATTTCGGACTCGGTCCGAGCGAAGCCTGCCCTGTTGCTGGGCATCCTCTCGATCCTATTCGGGATTCATCCTGCCTACGCTCAGCAAGCCCCGCCGCCCGCACAGGAGCAAACCCCGCAGCAGACCAATGACAAGATCCGCCAGCTGGCTGCGCTCGCTCAAGCCGCGCCGCGCGATACGCCGGTCGGTGCAGGCGACTTGCTCCACATTGAAGTCTTCGACGTGCCGGAACTTTCCCGCGACGTGCGGGTTAGCGATACCGGCGACATCAGCTTTCCTTTGATTCCGGACAAGATTCAGACCTCGGGCCTCACCACCTTTCAGCTCGAGCAAAAATTGGCGCAGCTTCTCATTCAAAACGGCTTGGTTTCCCATCCGCAGGTTTCCGTTTTCATTAAGGAACAGCAGAGCCAGCCCGTTTCCGTCGTCGGCGCCGTCGGCAAGCCCAGCGTGTTCCAAATTGTGCGCCCCACCACGTTGCTCGAAATTCTCACCGCCGCCGGCGGCATCGCCGACCAGGCTGGCAACGTTGTGATCGTCACAAGAGGCGATCATCCGGCCGTCGGCAAGTCCGATGCGGCCGCCGCGGGCGATTCGCAGCCGCAAACCGTCACGATTCGCTTGCAAGACTTGCTCGAATCCGGCAATCCCGCCTTCAACATTCAGATTTACGGCGGCGATATCGTCAGCGTTCCGGCGGGCGGCATCGTTTACGTCGCAGGCGGCGGCATCAATCAGCCCGGCGGCTACGTTCTGCAGAATCACGGCGAACAGATCACGGTCATGAAAGCTGTGGCCCTGGCTCACGGAATCAACGGCTATGCCAAGCCCAACCAGGCCGTCGTCATGCGTAACAATCCGGTCACCGGACAGAAAGACGTCATTCCCGTTCGCATCAAAGACATCGAAAATCAGAAGACAGAAGACGTGAAGTTGAATTCGAACGACATTCTTTACATACCCGATAGCTTGGGGCTGAAAATTCTCGCGAAGGGTTCCGAAGCTGCTTTGCAGGTCGGCACCGGTGTCGCGATCTATCGTTCGAACCCGTAAGAGTTTCCGGTAGTTGGCTGGAGCGGAGTTCAAGGAATATTTTCTAGAATGGAAGAAGCTCACAGAATCGTACCGAATCCGCGCGATAAGAAACCCGGTGACGCTCTCACCGTCATCCCCGCGCCATCCGTCCTCCCGTGGGATCAGGGCCCGCGCGAGCCGCACCTGCTCGACTACATCATCATCCTGCGCAAGCACCAGTGGCTCGTGCTTACGTTCCTTCTTACGGTCGTCACCGTCGTAACCATCGCTTCCTTCAAGATGAAGCCGGTGTACACCGCCAATGCGCGCGTCGAAGTCGATCGCGACAATCAGACCGTTGTTCCATTCAACGACACCAACGAATATTCCGCTTTCGAAGACACCGAGAACTACATTGAGACCCAGACCAAAATTCTTCAGAGCGAGACGCTCGCCCTAATCACCATCAAATCGATGGATCTGGAGCGCTATCCCGAATTCGGTGGTATGCCCGCAGCGGCTCCTGGCAAAAATGGCAACGCCTCTTCTCGTCCCGCGATTCTCGGCGCCTTTCTCGGCCGCCTCACGATCAAGCGCATTCCGAGCAGCCGCCTGATCGACGTCCAGTTCGAAGCGCAAAGCCCGCAGCTTGCCGCGCAAGTCGTGAACGCGCACCTGCACAACTACATCGAGCAGAATTTCCGCAGCAAATACGACGCCACGATGCAGGCCTCCAATTGGCTCTCGGGCGAACTCGAAGAACTCCGCATCAAAGTCGAAAAATCCGAAGACGCGCGCATCGCCTACGAGCGCGAAAATCAGATTTGGCAGATCGACGAAAAGCAGGACATCACCACGCAAAAGCTTGCCGACATCAGCAAGGCCGTCACCGAAGCGCAAACCGACCAGGCGCAGAAAGAAGCGTTATATCGCATGGCCCTCGCCGGCAACGTCGATGCTCTTGCCAGCTCCAGTTCACATTCCAACGATCTCGTCGGCGGCCTTCTCAAGCGCAAAGCCGAACTCGACGAACAGTACGCCGAAGCGCTCGATCAGTACGGCCCGAATTTCCCGAAAGTTCTGCGCATCGCGGCGCAGCAGAAGCAGAACACTCAGAATCTCGAAAACGCCCGCACCTCGATGATCTCGGGGCTAAAGGAAGACTTCGACACCGCTTCGAGCCACGTCGAAATTTTGCAGGAAGCTCTCGACAAGCAAAAAGCCGAAGCCAACGACCTCGCTGAAAAGCTCGTGCAGTACCACATCCTTCAGCACGATGCGGATTCAAACAAAGCGCTCTATGACGGCCTCCAACAAAAGCTGAAAGAAGCCACCATCACCGTCGGCCTCCATTCGGACAATATCCGCGTCGTCGATCCGGCTCTCGTCCCGTCCAGCCCGTCGCGCCCACAGAAGGCGCGCAACATCGTTCTCGCATTTCTGGTCGGCCTGGTCGGCGGCATCGGTCTCGCCCTTTTCCGCGAATATTTAGACAACACGGTGAAATCGCCCGACGACGTGGAAGCCCTTACCGGCCTTCCTTCGCTCGCCGTCGTTCCTTCGCTGCCCGGCATGAGCACCAGCCACAACCGGCTCGCTCGTAGTGCTGCCGCCACACCGGGTGGAGGACCGCGCGTCGAGCTGCTCTCTTTCGTTCAGCCGAAGTCGCAAATCTCCGAAGCATTCCGCGCGCTGCGCACTTCTCTTCTGCTCTCGCAGGCCGATCATCCGCCGCAAGTCATTCTCGTCACGAGCGCTCTGCCGCGCGAAGGTAAGACCACTGCTGCGGTGAACCTCGCCGTCACGCTTGCTCAACTCGGCGACCGCACACTGCTCATCGACTCAGACATGCGCAAGCCCGGCGTCCGCCGCGCCTTGAACCTCACCAGCGGCAAAGAAGCCGGACTTAGCTCGTATCTCGCCGGCGTATCGACTCTCGACGAAGTCACCGTCCCGCATCCGACGATCGAAAACCTCGTCGCGCTCACTACCGGTCCTGTTCCGCCAAGCCCGGCCGACCTCTTGTCTTCGCACCGCATGCGCGAAGCCATCGCCGAGCTTCGCCACAAATTTAAATTCGTCGTCATCGACTCGCCGCCTGTCATGGCCGCGACCGACGCCGTACTGATTTCCGCGCTTACCGACGGCGTGCTCCTCGTCGTCCGCAGCGGCGAAACGCCAAAGGAAGCTTTCACTCGCACGCGCGACTTGCTCGCCGCGGTGAAGTGCCGCCTGCTCGGCGTCGTGCTCAACGCCGTCGATTCCAGCGCTCCCGATTATTACTACTCATATCGCTACTACCCGTACGCCTACGGCTACGGTTATGGCGAAGATGTCGGAAAAACTCCAAAATCCACTCCCGGTCCCGACGAACCTGCCGGGTCCGGCCGGTAGGGGTGCAATCTTGCGTTATCTCATAACCGGCGGCGCCGGCTTCATCGGCTCGCATCTCTCTGAAGCTCTTCTCGATCGCGGCGACGAAGTTTTCATCCTCGACGACCTCTCGACCGGCAGCGTCGAAAACATCCGCCACCTGAAATCGAATCCGCGCTTCCACTATGTCTTCGACACCATCGCCAATAAGCAGCTGCTCGCCGAAATGGTGGATGAAGCCGATCTGGTGTTCCACCTCGCCGCCGCCGTCGGCGTGAAACTCATCGTCGAAAGCCCGGTGCGCACCATCGAGACCAACGTACACGGCACCCAATTCGTCCTCGACGCCGCCTCCAAGAAAAAGAAGCTCGTTTTCAACGCTTCTACCTCCGAGGTGTACGGCAAGAGCGACAAAGTTCCTTTCCACGAAGACGCCGACCTCGTCCTCGGCCCCACCAGCAAAGGCCGCTGGAGCTACGCCGCGTCCAAAATGCTCGACGAATTTCTCGCTCTCTCTTACTACAAAGAACGCAAGCAGCCCGTCGTCATCGCGCGCTTCTTCAATACCGTTGGCCCGCGCCAGACCGGCCGCTACGGAATGGTGCTCCCCAATTTCGTCCGCCAAGCTTTGGCCGGCGAACCGATCACCGTCTTCGGCGATGGCAAACAGTCACGCTGCTTCTGCCACGTAAAAGATTCCGTCGAAGCCGTGCTTCGCCTCGTCGCTACGCCCGCCTCCATCGGCGAAGTCGTCAACGTCGGCAACACCGGCGAAATCTCCATCGAAAATCTCGCGCAGCTCGTCAAGCAGCGCACCGGCAGCACTTCTGAAATTGTTTACGTTCCATACGATCAAGCCTACGAGCCCGGCTTTGAAGACATGCCGCGCCGCGTTCCCGCTCTTGGTAAGCTCAAGCAGCTCACCGGCTTCACGCCATCCACCACGCTCAACGAAATCGTGGACAGCGTGATCGACTACTTTCGCAACCGCCGCGAAGTAACCACAATTCATCCGGAAGCCGCCGCTCACGCCGCGCCCACGAAATCCGCAATCCCGGGCCGCGCCGCCGCCGGTTCCAACGCGGACTAACAGGAGACGCGCGCAGCGCACACGTCGTGTCGTCATCGGCTCACAATCCGGTCTCGCAAACTGCGCAATCGGCGCAAGTAGGCTTACCCGATATGCCGCAACCCGTCTGGACCGGCAACAGCGGCCTGAAAAACCGCGCCTCCACCACTCTTTCCGTTCTCGTTCCTGCGTACAACGAGCAATACCTCATCGAAGCGAGCCTCAAGCGCCTCGCCGTTCTCAACGAATCGCCGCGCCTCGAACACATTCAAGTGATCGTCGTCGATGACTGCTCGAAAGACTCGACGCCGCAAGCCATCGCGCGTTTCCAGCAATTTCTCGAATCCTCGAATGACTTTAAGAAGTTCAGCTGGATCTGGCTCCGCCACCACGTCAATCAAGGCAAAGGCGCTGCGATCCGAACCGCGCTCGCTCACTCCTCCTGCGATCTCGTCGTTATTCACGACGCCGACCTCGAATATCACCCGAACGATCTGCTCCAGATGATCGACCTTTTTCTTTTCGAAGACGCCGACGCCGTCTTCGGCTCGCGCTTCATGCCCGGCGGTTACAAACGCGCATTATTTTTCCGCCACGCGCTCGGCAATAAATTTCTCACCTTCCTTTGCGACATGGTCTGCGACCTCAACCTCACAGACATGGAAACCTGCTACAAGATGGTTCGCGCCGACCTGCTGAAAAGCATTCCGCTGAAAAGCGCCACCTTTGACGTCGAACCCGAACTCGCCATCAAGCTCGCCAAGCGCGGGAGCCGCATTTTCGAAGTGCCCATCAGCTACTCCGGCCGTACTTACGCCGAAGGCAAAAAAATCGGCTGGCGTGATGGCGTCCGTGCTCTCTGGGCCATCTTTCACTACGCCACTTCCGATCAGATTTACGGTGACGACGCGCACGGCGGCGAAATCCTTCTCCGCCTGAATCGCGCTCCCCGCTTCAGCAAGTGGATGGCAGACGTTGTCCGCCCGTTCCTCGGCGCGCGCGTGATCGAAATCGGCGCAGGCATCGGCAATCTCACCATGAACCTGATTCCGCGCACCGCGTATTGGGCCACAGACGTCAATCCCGCCTACCTCGACACTCTGTCTCGCATGCGCTCCAGCCGTCCGTACCTGGGCGTCGCTTACGTCGATGCCGCGCGCGCTGAAACGTATCCGCAAAGCCAGCAATTCGACACCGCGATCTGCCTCAACGTCGTCGAGCATCTCGCCGACGACGTCGGCGCGCTTCGCAATATCTACAACGCGCTCGAACCCGGCGGCCGCGCCATCGTGCTCGTCCCGTGCGGCCCTAAGCTCTTCGGCACGCTCGATGAAGTGCTCGGCCATTTCCGCCGTTACACCATCCCGCAGCTGCGGCTGGTTTCCGAACAGGCCGGCTTCGACGTCGAACAGGTTCTCGAATTCAACCGCGCCGGCTCCCCGGCGTGGTGGCTCAATGCAAAAGTCATGAAGCGCCGTACCTTCGGCCTGAATCAAGTCCGTCTCTTGAATTTCCTGACGCCCCTTTTTAGAAAAGTGGATTCGTTTCTCCCGTTCCCCCCGCTTTCGATCATCGCGATTTTGCGCAAGCCCGGCGCCCCCACCCCGGCTCCGGCTCCGCGAGACGCCTCTCAATCTGCAGTGTGAAAGCGCTGGCACCTTGTCCACTGATCGCGAACAAAGCCGCTCGGAAATCTCGTTCAAGCTCTCTCGGAACGATTGGGTATTGCTCGTTCTCTTCATACTCACGCTTCCGCTCGTCAATCCCTGGATCCGCGGCGACGGTGTCGGCTACTACGCCATGGCGCGCGCCCCGCTCGTGCAGCACAATCTCGATTTCCGCCCCGACTGGTACGCCGGCAACACCAGCTTTCGCCTCACGAAAATCGATCCGGTCACCAACCAGATCTATCCCGGCGAATTTACAGACACCGGCCACATCAACAATCATTTCTCGATCGGCCCCGCGATTCTGTGGTCGCCATTTCTCATTCCTGTCCACGCCGGCGTAAAACTCGCTCGCGCTCTCGGCTCTCACGTCTCGGGCGACGGCTTCAGCGCTCCTTACCGGTTCGCCATCAGCTTAGCCACCGCCCTGTACGGCTTTCTGGGCCTGTGGCTTTCCTATCGACTCGCCCGTAAATACGTGCCCGATTACTGGGCCTTTCTCGCTACCATCGCCATCTGGTTTTCAAGCTCGTTGCCCGTCTACATGTATTTCAATCCGTCGTGGTCTCACGCGCACTCCGCCTTCACCGTCGCGCTCTTCCTCTGGTATTGGGATCTCACGCGCGCATCACGCTCCTGGCAGCAGTGGATTGTTCTCGGCCTCCTCGGCGCGCTGATGATGAACGTCTACTACGTCAACGCCGCCGTCCTCTTCATCCCGCTTCTCGAATCCATCGGCCGCTACCTCCGTGCCGCGCAAACCAAAGACTGGCCGCAATTCGGAAACCTCTTCGTGCAGAATTTCACGTTTGCCCTCTGCGTCATCGCCGGATTTCTCCCCACGCTCCTCACCAAAAAAGCCATTTACGGCGGCTACCTGAAATTCGGCTACAAAGAGCAGTGGTTCTGGAATTCCCCCGCCATCCTCAAGGTTGCTTTCTCCTCCGACCACGGCCTCTTCAGCTGGACGCCCGTTCTGCTCCTCGCGATCATCGGCCTGTTTTTCCTGAGCCGCATCGACCGCGCTCTCGCGTCGTACCTGCTGGTCGTCTTTGCGCTCTACCTGTACACCATCGGTTGCTACGAATCCTGGGACGGCATTTCTTCCTTCGGCAATCGCTTTTTCGTCTCGCTCACCCCGATCTTCATCCTCGGCCTCGCCGCGCTTTTTGACGCGATCGCCCGCGCCCTCAGCGCCACTGGGGCCGGCGAACGCCCAGCCACCATCCTTGCCCGCATCGCCACCGCCGCCCTGATCCTCTGGAATCTAGGGTTAATCTTTCAGTGGGGCACGCATCTGATTCCCGCGCGCGGCCCGATTTCCTGGCGCGAAGCGGCTTATAATCAAGTGGCCGTCGTTCCCGAGCAGGCATCGCTGACTGTCTATCGCTACATGACCCAGCGCAAAAACATGATGAATCGCATCGAACAGGAAGACGTCGGCCACATTAAATCCACCCAACCCGGCAACCAGCCTTTGCAACGACCAGAGACCGCACCTTGAGCACCGTTCCCGCAGCCGCCGAGTCCGCCAAGCCCGTCGCCATCGCTCCCGCCGACGTTCCCGTACTCCGCATCACTCCGCCTTCGCGCTGGTGGGCGCTGCCGGTCGCCGAGCTTTGGGAATATCGCGAGCTGCTGTATTTCTTCATCTGGCGCGACATTAAAATCCGCTACAAGCAAACCGCCATCGGCGCCGCCTGGGCCATCCTTCAGCCCTTCCTGACGATGCTCATCTTCAGCCTTTTCTTCGGCCGCCTCGCGCACATCAATTCCGAAGGCCTGCCCTACGCAATTTTTTATTACAGCGCTCTGCTTCCGTGGATGTATTTCGCCGCGTCGCTGCAGAACGCTACGAATACCATCGTTGAAAATCAGCGCCTCATCACCAAAGTTTATTTTCCGCGCCTCGATCTGCCGCTCTCGGCCGTTCTCTCGGGCCTGGTCGATTTCGCCATCTCGTTCTGCATGTTCATCGTGCTGATGATTTATTACCGCATCGTGCCCACGCCCGCGCTGCTCTGGCTTCCCGCGTTTCTGCTTCTCGCTGTGCTCACCGCGCTCGGCGTTGGCCTGTGGCTTTCCGCGATGAACGCGATCTATCGCGACATTCGCTACGTCGTTCCGTTCCTCGTCCAGTTCTGGATGTTCGCTTCACCCGTCGCGTACCCTGCGTCGCTCGTTCCCGAAAAATGGCGCTGGCTGTATGGCCTCAATCCGATGGCCGGAGTCATCGAAGGTTTCCGCTGGTCGCTCACCGGACGCGGCAATCCCCCAAACTCTTTGACGTTCGTTTCCGCCGGCGTCGTCCTGATCGTCCTTTTTAGCGGCATCGCCTACTTCCAAAAAGTCGAAACCACGGTCGCCGATGTCGTCTAGCGAAGTCGTCATCCGCGCCGAAGGCCTCGGCAAACGCTATCGCGTCGGCGAGCGTGAACGCTATCTCGCGCTCCGCGATATTCTGACTCGCGCGTTCTCAAATCCCTTCAATCGCAAAGCACGTCCTCCGAAAGACTATTTGTGGGCGCTTCGTGACGTCGATCTCGAAATCCGGCAGGGCGAAGTGATCGGCTTGATCGGCCGCAACGGCGCCGGCAAAACGACGCTGCTCAAGCTGCTTTCGCGCATCACGAAACCCACCACCGGCTCCGCCGAAATTCATGGCCGCATCGGCAGCCTGCTCGAAGTTGGCACCGGATTTCACCCCGAGCTCACCGGCCGCGAAAACATTTATCTTTCCGGCGCGATTCTCGGCATGCGCAAACGCGAAATCGATTCGAAATTTGACGCCATCGTCGCCTTCGCGGAAGTCTCTCGCTTCATCGATACGCCGCTGAAATTTTTCAGCACCGGCATGCAGATGCGCCTCGCGTTCGCTGTCGCCGCGCATCTCGAGCCGGAAATTCTGCTCATCGACGAGGTGCTTGCCGTCGGCGACACCGAATTCCAGAAAAAATGCCTCGGCAAAATGGAAGACATCTCGCACGACGGCCGCACCATCGTCTTCATCAGCCATCAGACCAACCAGATTCGCCGCCTCTGCGAGCGCGTCTATTGGATCGATAGCGGCCGCGTCCGCCAGGAAGGCCCCACCAGCGAAGTCGTCGGCACTTACGAATCCATCGGCTTGCTGCCTGTGGAAGGCGCAGCCAACGATGGCCGCTGCTTCCTCAGCTGGTCCATCAACGGCCATGACAATGTCGTTCGCGAAGACATGTCCGACGTCGCTTTCCATTTCCAGTTGCGTCTCGATGAAGCGATCTCCGAAGGCCACTTCGGCCTGAACGTTTACACGGACACCGGCACGCTCCTTGCCGGCTGGGGCTTTGACAACGTCAACATTCCCGCCGGCCTCCAGGAAATGATCATGCGCGTCCCCGTGCTGCCCTTCCGCCCCGGCGCGTATTCCATGCAGGCCACGCTCTTCAATCGCGGCAACAATCTCACCGGCGGCAAAACCATCGAACACTGGTGGGCGCAACCTCCCCTGATCGTCGATACAAAACCGATCTCCCATCCCCAGGATAATTTCGCAGGCCTCCTCAACATCGGCGCCAACCTAGTCGTAAAGTCTTAGAATTTTTTCATCCGCCATCCTGGCTTCACATTCTCTCCCTCCGGGTCCCGCGGCAATCGAATTGCTCTTCGTCGTTCACGATCCGTTCGTCCGTGAGGCCGCTTGCCCACACCGCGTGTCACTGCGCTCATCGATACCTACAACCACGAGCGATACATCGCCGACGCCATCGAGAGCGTCCTCGCCCAGGACTTTCCGTCGAGCGAAATCGAAATCATCGTCGTGGACGACGGATCGACCGACAGCACGTGCGACATCGTCCGGCGCTTCGTTGCGAAGTCTAGCTCGCGCATCCGGCTCATCTCCAAACCCAACGGCGGCCAGGCGTCCGCCTTCAACGCCGGAATTCCCGAGGCACGCGGCGAAATCATTGCGTTTCTCGATGGAGACGACGCGTGGCGCCCCGATAAACTTTCGCGGGTTGTCGCTCACTTCGACGCGCATCCCGAGGTCGGCGTCGTCGGCCACGGGATCGAACAATTTGACATCATGTCCAGCCGTCGCTTCTTCACGCTTCCGCGTGACCAGCGCCAGATTTCCTTTGCGGCGGCCAACGACGCGACGTTCTTCCGTCACGCGATGTGCTTTTTTGGAACGAGCCGGCTCGCCATTCGCACTCGCCTCGCTTCCCAAACGCTTCCCATTCCGGAATCGATTCGCATCGAAGCCGATGAATTCCTCGCCATCGCCTGCACCGCTCTTTCCCGCGCGGCGCTCCTGCGCGATCCGCTGACCATCTACCGCCTCCACGATTCCAACCACTACCAGCTCCGCCAGCTCGATACCCGGAAACTTCGCACCATGCAAACCTCGCTCGAATCGCTCTCCGTCGAGCTTCGTTCCCGACTCGCTGCCGCCGGCGTCCCGCCGCTCTCGATCGAACTCCTCGTCAATCCACCGGCCAATACGGCCCGCCGCATCCGCCTGCAACTCGACGGCGGCCACTCCTTCGAAACTTTCGCCGCCGAACGCGCCGAACGCAATTTCGCCTATACCAGCCAATCGCCAATCGGCTCCCGCGCGTTTCACGCGTTCTCGCTCGGCGTAGCGCTCGCGCTTCCTCCCCGCCTCTACTACCGCCTCCGCCACTGGTATAGCTCGAGTCCGTTTCGCCGGCTCCGCCGCAGCCTGGGCGAACCCGTACCCTCCTCCCAAATCGCCGTCGCCCCTTCCTCCGATCCTGAAAGTCCTACCACGCCCGTAAAATAGGCACGTCGTGCCTGTGGTTTTGACTGTGCGACTCCAAAACCAGTCAACTTTCCCGTTTTGGAACTCGCTTTATTGATTTACAACCGCGTACCCTTCTGGTAATATGTGGTCTCCGAGTCGCGCAGGGGCAAGGAGCATCATGATTACCCGTGCGCGCACTGCCGCCTCAACTCGACTCCCCGCCGAAAACACAATTTCTAATCGACACTCGATGCGATTAGAAATCGCCGTAACCCACACAAAACAAACACCCGATCCGTTTCTAATCGACACTGAAAACGCACCTTTTCGCACGACGCCGCGCACGTGGGGTAGCCAGTTTTGGCTGCGCAACGAAGCCCACCCCTCTCTGCAGTGTGTGAGCAGTCCGTCCCCACGAACAGTGGCACAGGCTGGAGTTGGCCTGTGTGCCTTTGGCTCACGGGCGTTTGAAAAACGCCCGTCATCCAGAGGCCCGTTTACGGGCCGAAGGATCTCTCTTCGGTTTCTCTCCGCACCGTCTTTCACCCTTGCCACCGAGCCAGTTGCAACCCAGTTGATAATTTCTAATCGGAGTGCTCGCCGATTAGAATTGCCCGAAAGTTGTTGAAAACAAACGATGGCACCCCTTTCTAATCGACACAAACTTACCCACCGCGCGAACACTTCGCACCGACCTGCCCCTGTGGATGCGATACTGTCCCTCACGATGCCCGACGCCATCGTCTTCTCCTCCTGGAACTGGGACACCTTCAACGTCCCCGAGCGCATCGCCCTCGCTCTGGCCGGCCGCGGCTGGCGCGTCCTTTATTGCGGCATGCCGGTCTCCCGCTTCCGCAAGCCGGATACCTCCACGCGCGAAGTGGCGCCGGGCGTCCACGCCTTCACGCCCGAATACCTCGGCGGAAAGCTCGCCAGCCTGCCCATGCTGGGCGAATCGCAATGGAAATCCGTCGCGCGCCAGATTCACGAACAGGCCAAGGCCCTCGGATTCGCCGCGCCAACCTTTATCTATTCGCACGCCGAGGGCATCGAGCCGCTGTGCCTCGAAATGCGCGCGCTCGGCTCGAAGCTCGTCCACATCTGCATGGACTACCCCGAGCCGCACCAATACCGCCTGATCGAGATCTCCAACCGCGCGCTGGTGATTCCGCCGACGGTGTACACCAAGCTCCGCGCAAAATACGGCGACAAGATCGAGTCGATTCCGCAATCGATTTACATCGCGAACGGCACCGCGCAGCCAGCCACGACACCGTCCACCACTGCCGCTCCCGCGTTAGAAACGGTTCCGCACCCGCGACTCGGTTATCTCGGACCCGTGTGGGCAAGAGTCAATTTGCCGCTGATGCACGCCGTGCTCACCGCGCATCCCAAATGGCACTTCGTTTGCTTTGGTGACACTACGGCACTCCCGCTCGCAAACGTTCACGGCATGGAGTGGAGCCGGCCCGATGAGTTGCTGCACTACGTCGCGGGGTTCGACGTAGGCGTGATGCCGTACGACCTGCACGACGAAAAGAACCTGCACTGTGTCCCTTTGAAACTGTTTGATTATTTTTTGGCCGGCTTGCCCGTCGTTTCCACTCCGGTTCTCTCTCTCACGGAGTTTTCGGACTTGATCTATTTCGGTGACACGCCGGCAACGTTCGCACGCGCGATCGAAGCGGCGCTCGCTGAAGAAGCGTCGAGTGCGAAGCGCTCGAAGCGAACGCAAATTGCGCTCGCTCATTCCACCGAGGCCTTGGGAGAAAGGCTCGATCAGGTGCTTGCTTTTAACGCGCCGGGCGGCCCGGCCGATCGTTGATCGGGCTGGGCATCAATTATTTCGCAAATACGCACGACTCCTCGGCCTGCATCGCGCGGGACGGGCAAATTTTATTTGCCGTGGCCGAAGAGCGGCTGAGCCGCGTGAAGCACGACGCGCGCTTTCCGGTGCAGGCGATTCGCGCGTGCCTGGATTTTGCAGGCGTCGCGCCGGAGGAACTCGACGTGGTGTGCCGCAGCTGGCCGCGCCACTCCGCCTTCGCGTACCACGACCTGAAGTGCATGCTCACGCGGAAGCTGCCGGTCACTTCCGCCGGCATCCTCACTCTCGCGCGCGACTCCATCGCCGGCACGCTGCAGCAGCGCGGCCGCAAACTCTTCGAGCGTCACTTCGGTGCAACGCGCGCGGAATTTCACCTGGTCGATCACCATCTCGCGCACGCCCTCAGCGCGTATGCCTACTCCGGCTTCGACGACGGCGCCGTGCTGGTGCTCGA
>Ga0209169_10001192_pt1 | contig 15764 bp, 9 predicted proteins | sample HubBroMetageWRM4_FD_188346 | JGI IMG/M metagenome (GOLD analysis project Ga0209169, IMG submission 188346) | Warmed soil microbial communities from the Hubbard Brook experimental Forest, New Hampshire - Hubbard Brook CCASE Soil Metagenome WRM 4... | ecosystem: Environmental > Terrestrial > Soil... | reverse complement strand
GGTGCGGCGGCTCGTTCCCCGAAAATTGATTCTGTAATTCGGCGACCCAGGCGAGAGCGTTATTGAACTGTTCCGAGTGAATTCCGCGAGTCGGATCCTCGCCGACAACAAAAACGATCAAGCCGTGGTGATAATCCGAAAGCGGCCCTTGCTGGCGAACTTTGTAGTCGTCGGCTTTCGGCGGGTGAGTTCTACGAAAAATCAGAATTCCAGGCTGCTTCTCCTTGAAATCTTTTCGATCAGACTCCTCGTCGTCATCCTTCAGCTTCTGGTAGGTTTCCGCTTTATCGTCCCACGGCAGCCATGAGACTTCGTAAGCGTAGGTCTCGTCCTGCGCCGCTTCTTGTATCACTTCAGTCAGACGATCGAACATCAATGCGAGATGCGTGTGAATCGGATCGGGCAACGTCGCCATCACGTACCGAAGTTCAATGTGACTTTGCTGTAGCGGCGTTTGAGCGTAGTACGGGTTGTCGGCAGGGTCCGCGGTATCGTCGAAACACGAGGGAGGCCGGTTCACATCGCCGAGCTTCAGGAATTCCGCGAGGTCGTCGGCCAAGTCGTCGCAAGCACGCGTACGAGGGGTCTTATTCGCCGGAAGCTTACTCTTTGCCGGAATTTTCTTGCTCGCGCCGGTGGATTGCGCGAGCGGCGTGCCGCTACCTTTGCCGCCGCTGCCCCGCTCGCCGCCATGCCCGCTGGGACGAAACGAGAACGTCAGCGTTGCAAGCGCGACAATGCCAATGGCTCCCCACGTAGCGCCTTTATTCACGCTACACCTCGCTTAAAGTCAGTTGATTCCGCTCAGGGGCCGACTCACAGAATATGAGTGATGTGTGGGAACGTAATTTATTAGCTACTGTACCGCCTGTCAAGTTACATCGCCGGAAGACGACATCCGTGAGATGTGTAGGTTCTCAGCTCACTTACTCGAGGGCGGCGGAGCATCACACTTATCGGGTTTAGGATCGTCGGCCGCTTTATACGGAGCCAACTGTGCAGCCCTACCGGCAGCTGCATACAAGTTGAGTCGCGAATAAATGCCGAACTCCTTGCCGTCGTCGAGAAAGCCGCCGCCCGGCCCTTCGGTTTCCGTCAAGATTTGGTTCGCTTGGGGAAGGGTCAACGAAGGAAATGCGGCGACGAGCAGCCAGCCGGCATCGGGAGCAATCTTGTCCACATCCTCAGGCTGGGTCACTTTCGTCGGATCGACCGCGGGCAGGTTGTAAGTCTGCGTCGACGCGTAGAATGCTTCGTTCGCCGCCGGATTGTTAAAGCGGCCGAGATCTTGATGCGCACAGTCTGAGATGGCGGCACCGCAAGAATCTTCAAGAAACTTTCTCAAACACGCGCGGGCGTGGACGATGTCGCCGCGAAAATCGGTCACGGTCGTGACACCCGGTAGAGTCTGATACACGTAATTAGGATCGTTCGCCAGCAAATGCGCAAGATCGTACGTCGCGAGCGTCCGCCCGGCGATCACATCCATTGCATAGTGCGCGCCCATCAGGATGCGGTCGTTGCCGTATTCCGCCGCGCGCACCATCATCTCCTGATACCTGGAAGGCACAAGGACGGCGAGAAGCAGGGCTCCGGTATATCCATACGTTGTGTGTCCGCTCGGATACGAAGGGCTCTTCGTCAAATCCGACAGTGGCCCGCGGTTATAGGCGACGTTTCCCGTCGCGAGGTTGAAATAGTCGGGTCCAACAAACCGCAGAACGTCCGGTATCGTCTGGAACGGGCGGGAATTCCCACACGGATCGGCGCCTGCAGCGCCAGCCGGAAGTGAGTAGCTCACTCCAAAAACATCGAATTGTCCGCCCGCATCTTTCACGATCGCGAGCTTTTCTGGTGAAGCCGGGTTAGCACCATCGCTGGTTCCGTTTCCGAACAAATATTTCCCTTCATTCGAATGCGCATAGGTGATCGTATTCGCGTAACTCACTACATTTACGATGTCTGTCGGAAGTGGCGTGCCGCGATTCCGGTCGAGCGAGTGAAAACGAGTCAGGTACGCCGCGCCGAGCGTTGTACCCAGTCCGTCGGCGAGATTCGAGAGATTTTGACTCGTGATGGAAGCGTCGCGAAGTGCCTGCTGTTGCTGTACTGCAAAAGGCAACAAGGTGGGTTGCCGCACCACGCCCGTCTGTATGTCACCCGTCACCACGTAGTTGACAGCCAGCGCCACTTTGCCTGCTGGCGTCTTCGGAAGCACGGTTACCTGCGCTAAGCCTGCAAGCACATTCGTATCATTCGTCCGCGGGCTGGCAGTCGCCGCGGTGCACGCCGATTGCGCGCCTGCAGTCCTCGAAGAAAACGCCGCGCCCAGGACGAGCGCCAGAATCGAAGGGAAAATAACAATTCGCGAACGAGGTATGGGTACAGGATGCGTGCTCTTCATGGCGGGATAATACACAACTCGAGACGTCAATTCTATTTTATCTTTACGACTGCCACGCGCAACGCGTCCGGCGCTGACACCTGCAGGGTCAGCGCCAGTCGCGCCGGCGCGAGTCGGTTGTGCGACGTATGCTTCTAGAGATGAGAAACGATCAGCAGTCCCCCGCCCACGGCGATGATGTCTTCAATCAGAGCTATCGGCAGGTCCTTAATTTTCAAGCCGGCCACGATCTGATGGCGCACTTGGTATCCGCCGAAGGTTCCCACCAGCGTTCCAACGATGGCGAGGACGACGCCGATAATCCAGCCTTGCCCTCCGGCAATCGCCAGTGCCGCGCCACACAGCCCTCCCATCACACACCGAATCACCACGGAAGGCGGAGCCGTTCGCGGCCCGGTCTTCGGAAGCTTGTCGTTAACAATTTCGCCAATCGCGGCGAGCGTGAAGATTGCGACGGTGATGATCGATGCCATCCACGCCAAGTGCGATCCAGTGAGGCTGATCCAGCCGAGATAGGCGGCCCAGCAGGTAACGGCCGGAGCCGTCATCGCGCGCAGGCCGGCAATCACGCCGATGAAAAAAGCAAGAGCAAGTACAAGAGTTGAGGGTGTCATGCTGCGGAAACTATCACACAAACGTTCCACAACGAATCATCCGAAAGTCGGAGACGGAGCTCCACCCTTCTACCGACGGGGTCACGTACGCGAATTAAAACGAGCGGAGAATGCTGCTGAAAAAAAGTGGGGACCGCTGCTTGGGATCAGCGGCCCCCTTAGATCGCGTTCCATTTGGCCCGGCCTAGGCGTGACCGGACCATGGGGTCATCCATCCTAGCTTCCCTCTCAGAGGCAGGTGGGAACGACCCGTCCCATTCGCATTCGGGCCCCTTCCTCCCCGTTTGCAAACGGTGCGGATCGTTGGAACGCGACCCACGCCGTACCTAATGCACGCTTGTGCCCAACGCGATCAATCTCACGGCGGCCGCATTTTGACCCTTGTTTTCAGTGTTTTAGCGGCTGACGGCGAGTTCGCGGGCCAAATTTTCGGACCGATCTGGAACCGCGCCTCGGGAAGGTTCCCGAAATGGAATTGCGCCTCCCCGCTAAGCCCTCGTCCGGTGGCACCCAATTTTCAATTTCGCCGCACATTTGGGGCTTCGTGTCTTGTTCGACTTGCGCCTCTCGCGCATAATGAATACGCCCTCAACAACTGAATGCGACGTTCGTTCATTTTTGTTCTCGCCATCGTTCTTGCGCTCGCAGGACTGGCGCTGGGCATTGCCAAAGTTCGGCCCGCCAAGGAATCCCTCAACGAGCACCTCGCGCATTCGAAAGCTCCCGCGCCGCCGATGTCGTCTGCGCCCGAGCCCGGCCAGGAACGCATCGTACGATTCGCGTCGAATCCACAAGATGCACCCGCGTTTACGGCGACCGATCTCGATGGCCGGCCGATTTCCACCACTGACTGGAAAGGCAAAGTGGTGCTGCTGAATTTCTGGGCGACGTGGTGTCCGCCATGCCGCGCTGAAATTCCGATGCTCATCCAGTTGAAGGACCTATATAAGGACCGGATCGTGGTGGTAGGCGTTTCGCTCGATGACGATCCAGCCGACGACGTGAAGAAGTTTGCGGCAACGAACCGATTCAACTATCCGGTGATCATGGCTACGCGCGAATTGATTAAGGAATACGGCGGCGTGCCGGCGCTTCCGACGACATTCGTGATCAATCCGGACGGAAAAGTGGTGCAGAAGCACATCGGCCTTTTCCGCAGCTACGTGTACGAAAGCGAAATTCGCGCGTTGCTTGGACTGCCTGTGGATGCGACGGTCGAGACATTCGAGGACACCGGGCAGATTTTCCTGAAGAACGCGGACCGCGCGACCGAACTGCCTGACGTTGATTTCACGGGCCTCTCGCCCGAGCAGCGGACTGCCGCGCTGAAGCGCATGAATTCAGAAACCTGCACGTGTGGCTGCACACTCACGCTCGCGCAGTGCCGCATCAACGACTCCGGCTGCCCTGTAAGCAAAAAGATTTGCGCGCAAATCGTCGCGGAAATTTCCGGAAAGCCGGCGCGTGCCCCTGCTGCGGATCCCGACGACGCGGCCCAACTAAGTCCGTCCGCGCCACCGGCCGCTGGCCCGGCCAGGACAGGCGACTCGACGCCTAAGACGCCTGACGCCGCTCCAGCCAACGCGGCTCCGGCGCAAGCACCCAAATTCGAATAGCGTTCGCTCATCACGCTTTCCCGTGCGCAAACCGTAGCGCCCCCGCTTTCCGTGCCGTAATTTTTGGCTTGGTTCACTCCACTAACCCTCAACGCATAAATCCAATTCCCGTCTCACGGCGTACTTCGAGCAGCCGATAAATTCCTTACAGGCACGCGAACGGAAACACAGATGGTCGGGACGTTCAACCTGGAACGCTACCTGAAAAATTCGAAGGAGGTGGATATTAGCGACATCGACCTTTCCCATGCGCTGAAATATCCGCTGAGTGAAGACGAGATTCACTGTCAACCGATCAAGCTGCAACGCAATTCAGCGAATCACAAATACAACACGAATTCCACGGACGATCGTCTCGCGGCGGTGATTCAGGGCCGCGCGTTTCCGTTCGCTGCAGGCCCGGATTCGTCGGGCGAACCGGGAGCAGACCGATCGGGTGGCGCGGCCGTCGCGCTCACCGGGACGTTCGCGTTAAGAATCACCAGATCGACGCGGCGATTTTTAGCGCGATTCTCTTCGGTGTCATTGGGCGCCGTCGGATAATACTGGCCATACCCCGAAGCCGCGAGCCGTGCCGGATCCATCGCGAACCGCGTGATGAAAAGTTTCGCGATTTCCGTCGCGCGCGACGTGGAAAGTTCCCAGTTCGAATCGAACTTGCGATTATGAATCGGAACGTCGTCCGTGTGCCCTTCGATGCGAATTTTCATGCGTTCCGGTCCCACCACGCGGACGAATTGCGCAAGGGTTGGCAGCGCTTGCGGACGGAGCCGCGTCGAGCCGCTATCGAAAAATCCAGCCTCGCGAAGACTCACCACGATGCCCTCTTTTGTCGGCGTTACGGCGACGAAGCCGTCTGCGAGTTGCTCGGAGAGCGCGCTTTCTAATTTTTTCTGCACCACGTCGAGATCGGGCTTATCGGCCGGCTCGGCACCTTTCACGGTGGGGCTCATAACCGATGAGAACGGCTGGCTCAGCAGGATCGGAGGCTTCGATGCTGACGAATCGAAAACTCCCATCTGTTGAAATCCAGCCTGAATGGCTTTAGCGAGTTTGCCAACGCGCCGCTGATCGACCTGCGCGGTGGAATAGTTGATATACACATCCACCACGTTCGTCATCGTGTCGAACGACAAATTCCACACATGCTCGATAATCTGCGCGCGCGTCACGTTCTGTCCTGAGTTGCGCATCAAATATTCCAGCAGCGAAAATTCCTTCGGCGTCAGCTCGATCAGCCGTCCCGCGCGCTTCACCGAATGCTCCACACGGTTCAGCTCCAGGTCGTCGATCCGCAAATATCCTTCCGGCGATCGCCCGCCCCTCCGCAAAAGCGCACGCACCCGCGCCGAAAGCTCGTTTGACGAAAATGGTTTCATCACCAGATCGTCCGCGCCCATATCGAGCGCCTCCACACGGTCTTCGGGTTTATTGCGATTGCTGAGAACCAGGATAGGCAGCTGATTTCGCGCTTCGCGGATGTGCTTCAATACTTCCAGGCCATCCGGCCGCGCCACATTTAAATCGAGGATTACCAGGTCGAATTCCTGGTCTTTAATCAGCGACTCGGCTTCGTCGCCTTCCTTCGTTACTTCCACTGCATAGTGTTCTGTATCGAAACTGCGCTGCAAAAATGCCGCCAGCGCCGGATCACTCTCTGCCAATAGCAAACGCATGGAATTGCTCCTGAGGAAGGGGGGGACCTCAAGATTTTATGGAAGGGGAGAAGAATCTAATGAAGGTTGATTCAGGTGTCAAATGAAAAGCGAAGCAACAGGTAAGATTTTTTCAAAATAGCAAATTATGTTTCGAAATGGAACGATTTGCGCCCGCCCCGCTCGGCAATTTCTCACCGTCGGCGGCAATGCTTGCCGTCTCACCTAGGGATGCGTCATGTCCTCCGGCTTGACCAACGCGTCAAACTCCGCCGCCGTCAAATGCCCGAGCTTCAATGCCGCCTCGCGCAAACTCAGCTTCTCGTGATGCGCCTTGTGCGCAATCTCCGCCGACTTGTCATAGCCGATCTTCGGGCTCAACGCCGTCACCAGCATCAGCGAATTCTTTACGTTCTCATCAATGCGAGCCGCGTCGATCTGCATCCCTTCCACGCAATGCTCGCGGAACGACCGGCACGCATCCGTCAGCAATCGCACCGAATTCAAAAAGTTGTGAATCAGCACCGGCTTAAAAACATTTAACTCAAAATTTCCCTGCGAACCCGCGAATCCAATCGCCGCGTCGTTCCCAAACACCTGCACCGCCACCATCGTCATCGCTTCCGACTGCGTCGGATTCACTTTTCCCGGCATGATCGACGAGCCCGGCTCGTTCTCCGGCAGCATCAACTCGCCCAATCCCGCGCGCGGTCCCGACGCCAGCCACCGCACATCGTTCGCAATTTTCATCAGTGACGCAGCCAAAGTCTTCAACGCGCCACTCGCAAAAACAATTTCGTCGTGCGCCGAAAGCGCCGCAAATTTATTCGGGTGCGAATGAAAAGGCAGCCCCGTCAACTCCTCGATCTTCCTCGCCGCGCGTTCCGCGAATTCCGGATGCGCGTTCAGCCCCGTCCCCACAGCCGTTCCGCCAATCGCCAAATCGTAAAGTCCCGGCAGCACTTGCTTGAGCCGCTCGATGTCGCGGTCGAGCAAATTCACCCAGCCTGAAAATTCCTGGCCCACCGTCAGCGGCGTCGCATCCATCAAATGCGTCCGCCCGATTTTCACCACACCCGCAAATTCTTTCGCTTTCGCATCCAGCGCATCGCGCAATCGAACCACCGACGGAATCAACGCCTCCGCCACCCGGCTCGCCGCCGCAATATGCATCGCCGTCGGAAACGTATCGTTCGACGATTGCGACATGTTCACATCGTCATTCGGATGAACGGGCTTCTTCGACCCCAGCACTCCGCCTGCAATTTCAATTGCGCGATTCGAAATCACTTCGTTCGCGTTCATGTTCGTCTGCGTCCCGCTTCCCGTCTGCCAGATGTGCAGCGGAAAATGCGCGTCGAGCTTCCCGGCAATCACATCGTCCGCCGCCTGCGAGATCAGCTTCGTCTTCTCATCTGAGAGTTTCCCCAGGTCGCGATTCACCAGAGCCGCAGCCTTCTTCAGCACGCCAAACGCGCGAATCAATTCCGGCGGCATCGTGTCGCGCCCGATGTCGAAATGGATCAGCGACCGCGCCGTCTGCGCCCCGTAGTAGCGGTCGTTCGGCACCAGAATCTTACCCATGCTGTCCGATTCGACCCGGTGATTCGCATCCGCCACTACCGCCGCCTTCGATTCCACAATCCCTCCTGAAGTTTCGCGCCCGGCGGCCAGCCCAAGCCCGTGCGTCCCGCCGCCTATATATAAGGATACTGCGAATTTCGCATGCACGCAGCCCGCCTCCCGCCTGCCCCCACGCCCGCCGGACCCGCTCCGGACAGCCGTACCTCAGCTGTACTTCTGTACAGGAATCGTTTCAGAAACCGCCGGGTTAGTCTCCCGTGCGGCTCGCCAGTTCCGAATTAACATGGATTCAGGCCGCCCCGCATCTTGGGAACTTGGGGCCACAGCTTCTGCGCTCGTGCGACGTGGTGCGCGCGGAAGCCCTCATCGGGGGATGAGTTTCGAATTATGCCGTTCTCGTTCAAGTCTCTGTTTTCCGGCAGTCGCGGCAGCACGCTTACTCTCGACGTCGCCCCTCGCGAAGACGCCCCCGCGCCCGAGCTAACCGGCGCAGCCGGAGAGCCCGAAGCCACCGCCGTATCCGACGTTCGCGACTACGTTCACCCCGACGGCCAGCCCTCCGATTCAGCCACAGCACCTGCTGCGAATCCCAACGCCGATCCGCTCCAGCAGGCGCTGCTCCGCGAATTCCTCGCGCAGGAATTTCTCGTTCAACAGCAACAGCCCGCACCCGCAGACGCCGTCGTCTCGCCCGCTCTCGACGAAAAACTCGCCGAGCCTCACGTCCCCGATGCAAAGTCCGTCGGATCCCAGCCTCCGGCTGCCTCCGCTCCCACTCCAAAACTTTTTGATCCCGTCGCGACCTCCGCGCATGAACTCGTCGGTACGCCCGCGCCGAAACCAAAACTCGCGCAGCCGAATTTCTACGCTTCTGCCTTCAGCAAAATTCTCGGCTCTCCTGCGCCCAAGCCTGACGCGCAACCCGAACGCGAGCCTGCAATCACGACGGAGCCCGATCTAGACTCCACGCCTGAATCCAAACTCGAATCGAAACCCGAGGCCAATCCGGCCCCGAAGCTCGATCACAAAATCGCGCACGAACCGAAAGTCGAGTTGAAACCCGAGCAAACGCTGGAGCAGAAGCCCGAGCCGAAATCCGAATCCAAACCCGAGCCGCAACCAGAAGCAAAGGTCGAGCCCTCACCCAGCGCGCAAGTCGAACCCGCAAAAAGCGCGCCCGTCGCGACGCCCGTTCCCGCACCAACTCCCGTCGCTTCGCAGCCCGCGACCACACTCGACGCCGACGAACTCAACGCGATCGCCTCACTCACCGAAATTTCTGCCACCGAGTCGGCGACGCGCGAAACAAAACGCGAATCTGCGGCCGAACCCGCAGCAGATCTCGCGCCCGAACCCGTACTCGACCCGCGCGCCATCGCCACTCCCACAGACATCGACGAAATCCTCGCCACCATCGGCTCGGTCTCCGCGCCACAACTCAACGAGCCCACCGGCGAACTCTTCGACGCGCAAGCTCAAACCGTTCCCGCTCTCGCCGACGTCGCACCTGACGCCTACGTCCTCAAACCCCGCGTCGATCCCGGCGAATGGGCGCTCGAAGAAACTCTCGCCGCTCACCGCGAGTGGCTCGATTCGCACGGCGCCGCCGGCACGCGTGCCGACCTGCGCAAAGGCAGCTACGAAAGCACTGAACTGATCAGCGTCAATCTCCGCTACGCCGACCTGCAGGACATCAATCTCCGCGCCGCCGACCTGCTCCTCGCCGATCTTCGCGACACCTGCCTCGTCCGTTCCGATTTCAGCGAAGCCTGCCTCGTCGGCACCAATTTCGAAGGCGCCAATCTCGAAGGCGCCGCGCTCGAAAATTCCATGGGCCTCGTCGCGCGCCAGATCGCCGGCGCCAACGTTCACGAAGCCTCGCTCCCCGCTCCCGTTCTTGAATTCCGCGCTCTCATCGACTTCGCGCGCTCCGCGAAAATCGCCGTCCGCCTGTTCACCACCACCATCGTCCTCTCCGTCATCGCGCTGATCATGATTTTCAAAACGCGCGACGTCCAACTCCTCGCCGACTCCGGCATCCTCTCCTTCCTCCCCTCACGCGCTCTCGCCAGCGCGCTGCCCTCCGACCAGCTCTACCTCGTCGCGCCGATCGTTCTCTTCGTCATCTATCTCTGGTTCCTTTATAACCTCCAGCGCGTTTGGGACGCCGTCCTCGAACTTCCCGCCGTCTTCCCCGACGGCCGCACTCTCAATACCGACGGCTCGCGCATCATCTCCGGCCTGCTTCGCACTCACTTCCACTGGATGAACGCGCACGCTCCCTCCACGCGCCGCATCGAAAAAACGATTTCCGTCGCACTCGCTTACTGGACCGTGCCCCTCGTCATCCTCTGCTTCTGGGCGCGCTACCTCACCGTGCAGGACATTCACGGCACTCTGCTCCACGAACTCCTGATCCTTCTCTCCACATCCGTCGCCTTCTACTGCACCACGCGCACCGGCCGCCAATCCGAATCCTGGCTCTCCGCGCCCGAAGATCGCCACCCGATCCTCGACAAGCTCAAGCTCATCAAGCCCGAGCACGGCCTCGCCGCACTCGCCGCCGTTCTTACGTTTCTCTCGCTCGGCACAATTTACGGCGTTCCGCGCGATACCGAACGCGCCCCGCAATACGGCGCCGCCAACATTCGCCGATGGGCGCCTACCGTTCTCTGGGCTTTCGGCGTCGATCCCTACGCCGAACTCACCGAAGCCGGCATCTCGCGACGCCCCGAAAATTTCGACGGCTCCGAAGCCGCGCTCGCCGGAGTCTCCGGCGCGCACCTCGTCGGCTCCAACTTCCGCTACGCCCAGCTCTACGGCGGCTTCCTCGCCAACGCGCATCTGTTCCGTTCGAATTTCGATGGCGCCTTCATGTCCCAAGCCGATATGCGCGGCGCCGATCTCAGCCAGTCCACTCTCGAAGACACCAATCTGGACATGGCCCGCATGAGCCGCGTCAATCTCGACCGCGCTTCGCTCGCCGGCGCCACTCTATCTCGCACCGACCTGCGTAACGCGAATCTTTCGCACGCCACGCTCACCGGCGCCACTCTCATCGACGCCCGCATGGACGGCGCCAGCCTCTACGGTGCGCACCTTGAAAACGCTTCCGCCATCCGCGCCAACATGAACAAAGCCGACCTTCGCGACTCGCATCTCGACAACGCGAATCTCGAACACTCCGATCTGCGCGAAGCCTACTTCTGGTCCGCTAAACTTCCCGGCGCGAATCTTCGCAACGCGCAGCTCGCCACCGCCATCTTCATCGACGCCGATCTTTCGCACGCGGATCTTTCCGGCGCGCAATTCAATGGCACCGTTCTCAACGGCGCGAACCTCCACGACGCGATTCTTGACAACGCCGACGTCCGCGGCGCGCTCCAACTCTCCGCCGCTCAGGTCTGCACCACAAAATCGCGCAACGGCGCGCAGTTCGACGACGCGCTCGCCGCCCAAATCGACAATCTCTGCGGCACCGGCCCGCACGTCGCTGCACCCGCATCAACCACAGCACCTGCGACTACAACGCCCGCGACCGCCTCGCCAGCCGCACCCGCGTCCAAATCCGACGCAAAGCCCGCCCAGAAGTCCGCGTCTCACTGACAAACCCGCCCACATCAGCTAAAATTTATAGCTGCACTGCGCGTCCGGAGCGCCGAAGCCCGTCAAGCGCCCTCACGCACAGCCGTCCCGTTGTCCGACAACATCCGGCACATCCTGCCGCCACGGAGCACTCGCTTACTTGAAGTCTGACCAATCAACGCTTCAGCGCCCTCCCTCTCCATCGTCGTTTTTCACCGACGCGCGCTGCTGGCTTCTTCTCATCCTCACTTGGGCCATCGTTTATCTTCCCGGCCTGTTCCGCCCGCCGCTTCTCGATGATGCCGACTCCGTCCACGCCGAAGCCTCGCGTGAAATGCTCTTCAATCACGACTGGGTCACGCTCTACACCGACGGTCTCCGATACCTCCAAAAGCCGCCGCTTCTCTACTGGGCCGTCACCATCTCCTACAAACTCTTCGGCGTCGGCGAATGGCAAACGCGCCTTCCCCTCGCCCTCTGTGTCTTCGGACTCATCGCCGCAACCTTTATATTCGGCCGCCGCTACTTCGGCCGCGAAGGCGGCTTCTACTCCGCCATCATCGCCGGCACGTCACTTGGCGTCTTCGTCTTCACGCGGTTTCTGATTTCAGACGTCCTCATCGCGATGTTCCTCACCGCGTGTCTTTATCTCTTCCTGCGCGCGTCGGAAGAAGCGCAGCCTTCGCGTTGGCTCTGCTGGGGCATCGCAGCGGCAATCGCGCTCAACGTCCTCGCCAAAGGCCTCATCGCCATCGCCTTTCCCTGCCTCATCATTTCCGTCTATCTATTCCTCATTGGCGACCTGAAAAAACTCTTCAAGCTCCACCTTATCTCCAGCGCCATCATTTTCTTCATCATCGCCGCGCCGTGGCACATCCTCGCCACGCTCCGCAATCCCGCCATTCCCGGCACCGGCGCAAAAGGTTTCTTCTGGTCCTACTTCATCAACGAACACGTGATGCGCTATATCGGCAAGCGCGTCCCCTACGACTACGACAAAGTTGATCTCGGCCTGTTCTGGGGAATGCTGCTGATCTTCCTGATTCCCTGGATCGTTTTCCTCATCCCGGCGCTCCGCGAAATTCCCGCCAAGATCAAAACGTGGCGCTCGAATCTCGATTCACGCTCGCGCGCCAATCTGTTCTGCGCGATCTGGGCCGTGATGATCATGCTGTTCTTCAGTTTCTCCAGCCGCCAGGAATACTATTCGCTCCCCGCGATTCCCGCGCTTGCGCTGCTGATCGGTGGATGGATGCAGCGCGAAAGCGAATCCGAGCCCGGCAGCCGCGAACGCCGCGCCGGCCGCATCGCCTCGGGCGTTCTCGTCGTCATTGGCATCGCCGCCTTTGCCGCCACCATGTGGCTCATCTCGCAAACGCATCCGTTCCCGCCGGGCACGGACATCGGCGCCGTCCTAACTCCACATCCGTCGCGCTACAAACTCTCGCTCGGCCACATGGGCGACCTGTCAGTCGAATCCTTCGGATTGTTTCGCGCGCCGCTCTGGGAAATTGGCGTCGGCATGTTGCTCGGCTCGCTCCTCAGCTGGTTCTTCCGCCGCCGTAATCGCGCCATCGCCGCAAACTTCGCCCTGCTCGCCATGTCCATCGTGATTCTGTTTTGCGTCTGGCAGGGTTACCGGATTTTCTCGCCGGAAATTGAATCCAAAGAAATCGCGCTCGAAATCGCGAAGATCTATCAGCCCGGCGAAACCATCGTCATCAACGGCGTGTACGAAACGGGCTCCGATCTGAATTTCTACACCGGCATTCAGGTCCACGTGCTCAACGGCGTCGCCGGCGATCTCTGGTTCGGCTCTTTCTGGCCCGACGCGCCGCACGTTTACGAAACCGACGATTCGTTCGTAAAACTCTGGAACGGCCCGAATCGCGTCTATCTCTTCACGCCCGAATATCTAAAAGACCGCGCACTAAAAAATCTCGATCCGTCCACGATTTACGTCCTAACGCGTCGTGGCGGCAAAGTCGTTTACACCAATCGCCCAACAAACACAGCATCGAGCGCCACCGAATCCAGCTCTATCAGCTTTCATGCAGCAGTGAATTTCGACGCACACGCTATCCCGCCGCCGTCCGCGGATCGCGCCGAACTTCGCACCAATTAATTTATACTTGCACTCGGAGGACACACGATGCACCCATGGCACGATCTAAGTCCCGGCGAACACATCCCGCACGAGTTCCTCTCCGTCATCGAAATTCCGCTCGGCTCGAGCGTGAAGTACGAACTCGATAAAGGCAGCGGCATTATCAAAATGGACCGCGTCCTCTATTCCGCCGTGTACTATCCCGCGAACTACGGCTTCATCCCGCAGACGCTCGCCGAAGATCACGACCCACTCGACGTGCTCGTCCTCTGCCAGGTTCCCGTCGTGCCTCTCACCATCATGCACGCACGCACCATCGGCCTGATGGCCATGATCGATTCCGGCACAAAGGATTACAAAGTCATCGCCGTCGCCACCGCCGATCCGGAATACAACTCCTATCACGAAGCCAGCGAGCTGCCGCCGCACAAGCTCGCCATGGTCAAGCGTTTCTTCCAGGATTACAAAAAGCTCGAAGGCAAAATCGTAGAAGTCGAAGACATCCAACCCGCTGCGGTTGCGTATCCCGTGATCGAAAGCTCGCTTGCGCGCTACGATAAGAAACGCCGCGCCGGCCACCACAAAAAACACTAACGAGAAGGGCGGCGCCGGACGGGCGGACCTTTAGGTCCGCCATAACCAGGATTAAAAATCCCGGGCTTTAGCCCCTGAAGCAAATCGCATCTGCCGCACGAGAAAATCACGCGGCTCGAAAGGATCAGCCATGAACCGATTCCTGCGTGCAGCACTGTGCGTCGCCTTCGCGTGCGCCTCCTCCACCATCACCACGCGTGCCGCCACACTCGACGATCATCTCGGCACCGTCGAATTCCCCAACTCCTGCAACACCGCCGCAAAGCCCGCCATCATCTCCGGCGTCGCCTTAATGCACTCTTTCCAGTATCAGCAATCCGAAGAAGCTTTCCAGCAAGCCGCAAAATCCGATCCCACCTGCGCGATCGCTCTCTGGGGAGAAGCGATGGCCCGCTACTACCAACTTTGGAACAATCCCGACACCGACGCTCTCGCCAAAAGCCGCGCCGAACTCGCCGCTGCGCAAAAACTCCACACCGGCACTCCGCTCGAACGCGGCTACATTGATGCCGCCGTCATTTATTTCAAAGACGATCCGAAGCTCACTTACACCGATCGCACTCGCGCCTACTCCGAAGCGATGGCCAAAGTTCACGCCGCGAATCCCAACGACGTTGACGCTTCCACGTTCTACGCCCTTTCCCTCGTCTCGCTCGCTGAGAAAGACGAAAAGAACGCCAACGACCTGCGTAAACAAGCTCTCGCGATTCTCCAGCCGCTATTCGCCACGCACCCGAATCATCCCGGCGTCGCGCATTACATCATTCACGCTGCTGACACGCCGCAGCTCGCCCCGCAAGGTCTCGAAGCCGCGCGCGCCTACGCCAAAATCGCGCCCGATTCCGCGCACGCTCTTCATATGCCGTCGCACATCTTCGCCCGCCTCGGTCTCTGGCAAGAATCCGTCGATTCGAATATCGCCGCTTCCAAAGCCGCTGCCGAAGCCGAGAAAGCGCACGGAGGCGAAGACCACTATCAATTTCACGCGATGGACTACCTCGCTTACAGCTACGTGCAGATGGGACAAGCCGCGAAAGCCGACGCCGTCCTCGCCGATTTGAAAAACGTTCCCGGCGCCAGTGCTCACCATATCGCCACGCGCGAGGGCTATCTCAACGCGCGCAACGCTCTCGATCTTCACCGCTGGAAAGATGCCGCCGAACTTCCCGTTCCCGAAATCGATCAGGCCGATCTTGTCGCCACCTACTGGGCGAAATCCATCGGCTCGGCGCGCTCAGGCGATGCCGTCGCCGCGAAAGCGAATCTCGATAAACTCATCCCCGCCGTCGCCGCTCGCAACGAGCGCGACAAAAAAGACGGCAACGAAGTGAAAGATGGCAAGCCCGTCGACCAACTCGAAGCCGAAGCCTGGGTCGCGTTCGCCGAGAAGCGCGCCGACGATGCCGTCACCGCAATGCGCGCCGCTGCCGAACGCCAGGAAAGCGAAGAATTCGAGGACGTCGTCATCCCCGCCCGCGAAATGCTAGGCGACCTCTTCCTCGAACTGAACCGCCCCGATCTAGCCGTGAAGGAATATCTAGCCACGCTCAAAAATATCGCGCCCAATCGCTTCGACTCTCAATTCGGCGCTGCCGTAGCCGCCAA
>Ga0209169_10001191_pt1 | contig 15767 bp, 8 predicted proteins | sample HubBroMetageWRM4_FD_188346 | JGI IMG/M metagenome (GOLD analysis project Ga0209169, IMG submission 188346) | Warmed soil microbial communities from the Hubbard Brook experimental Forest, New Hampshire - Hubbard Brook CCASE Soil Metagenome WRM 4... | ecosystem: Environmental > Terrestrial > Soil... | reverse complement strand
GTTGTTGTGCGTGAAGTGAATTCCTGCCGCGCGCGTGATGTCTTCAAAATGGATCGCCGACGCCGGGGAGGTGGTTGGCTTTTGCGCGCGTTTGGTTTCGCTTCGAAGCGCTAGCGCGCCGGAGACGATGATGAACAGCGGCAGAATCACATATAGCGAGGCGTTTACCTTCCGCTTGATTTCAGAGAGCGGCACTATTCGTGGACCTTTGATTCGGTGTGGACTTCGGCGAGAGCTACTGGCGCGCCACAGTTCGCCGCGCCGGCCACGCAGGGTTTCGACGACGCCACGTTCTTCGTGGCCGCTGGCAGTGCTTTCGGTTTCTGCGCCGCAGCCGAAGTGTGTTCGTGAATCGGCTGGCGTTCGTTATTGTCAAGCTCGTGTGCGCGCAAATACGGGCCGGTAAGAGTCTGCGCCGATTCGTCAGCCTTAAAGCGCAAATAGCGCGTCTGAAACTCCGCAGCCTGTTGCGGCTGGCCCAGGCCCGTATAAGTGAGCATCAAATTGTAATTCGCTTCCAGATCTTCCGGATCGATGGCGATCGTGGCGCTAAATTCTCGCAGCGCGTCATTGTATCGCCGCTGCAGGAAATAAATTCGTCCCAGGTCGTCCCGCACCACGCGATCTCGCGGATACTGTGCCAGCACCTGCTGCAGATGGGGAATTGCCGCGTCATATTGCCCCTGCTGCCGCAAAACTCTCGCGTAGAAAAAGTGCGCGCGCGCCAGATCGGGGCTCAGCGCCAGCGCGCGGTCCAGAGCGTCCTTCGCCGCCGGCAAATTTCCTTCCTGCACCCGCACTCGGCCGATATTTACCCAGCCGTCCGGATTCTTTGGATTAATTTCGGTAATCTTTTCAAACGCGCCCGCCGCTCCGGTCAAATCACCCTGCAAAAGCAGTCCAATTCCAAAATCGTTCCAGCGCGTCCAGTCGTCGCCATTCAAAACTACATTTGGCGCGGGTTCGGCCGCGGCCGCCGGAAGCACCTGCAAGTCGACTTTGTTTTCGGCCATCACCACCACTGGCAGATGGGGAATACCTTTCGCGCCACCGGGAAGATCCTTCGGGTCACCGGTAAATTCGTAATGCGAATCGTCATAGCTCGGTGCCAACGCGTCGGCCGGCTGATCCGCCTTGCGCACGCCGGCGAACGCGAACTGCGTCCCGAACCACGCGAATTTTCGGTAATTCACTTTCGCGTCGAGGTGAATGTGCCCTTCGGCGCTCGCCGGGATCTGCAGCCGGTAGTGAATCGTGTCGGCAGCCCCGGGCGGAATCAGGTGAACATACACGACCGCGCGCGTGGCCCAGGCATTCCGCTTGTTGATCGGATTTCCGTGCGCATCGATTTGCAGCGAGCGGTAAAAATGCGCACTCGGATCCACGGGGCCTTTGCCCTCGTCTTCCACTTCACCGCTGGAAAAGATGGTTTGACCCTTATCATCGCGTGCGGTCAATTCGACCCAGCAGTCAAACGCATCCACGGTCCCGCCCGGGAAGAAGTGTCCCAGCTTGCGGGTTCGCACCACCACATTCACGCGATAGGTCCCGTTGCGGCGCACCGCGGCCGTGACTCTGTTCAAGGGCCCGGTTAGCAGCGCCACTGGCGTGGCCGATTCCGGCGATTCGTTCACCGGAACGGAACTCTCCGCCTCTTCGCCCACCGCAAAAGTAGTTTGCAAAGACGGCGCCGGCGGATTCGTAGTGGTCACCGCGGCGGCTCCCGCACCAGCAATTGCTTGCTCACCAGTCCCGGAAGATTTTCCGCCGGCACGCTTTTCCGGCGAGAGTGCAAAAATATCCACGCTCACTTCATGGTCGGTAAGGAACTTCTCCGTTTCGTCCAGATGCACCTTGTCATCATTGGCAAAAGGCAACGCGGTGTTCGCGGCCACGAAACTGTGGGAATGGATCGAACCGTTTTTCGCCGAAGCGACCAAACTTGCGAACCAGCCTCCGATCCCCGCAGGCTTGGGCGCGAAACTTCCCGCGTCGTCCGATGGCTTTAGCGGCATATGGCAGTCCGCGCAGTTCTGCCCCTTCGCCGGATAGTAAAAAGACCGCGCGCCTTGAAACGAAACGCCGCTCGCTTGCCAGTTGTCGTAATCGTTGAACCCGCGCACCCAGCGATAGTGGTTCACCGGCACATCGAGATGCACCTTGTGGCAACTTGAGCAAAATTCCGCCGTCTGCGTGCGCATGAACGGCTTCAAAAATACTCGCCGATGCGGTTCTGGATTCAGTTCCGTCAGAAAATCATGCAGGCGCACTACCAGCGGATTCTTGCTCGCCGCCATTTTGTGCAACGCCGGATACTCCAGCAGAAAATCCGCCTGCCCCATGGTGCTTTTCACTTGCGAGATCGAATGGCACATCATGCAGCCGAGTCCCGCCTGCCCCGCCGGGGTATCTTCCACTTCGCGGATCGGCCGGTCGAACATCCCGCTGTAGAGCAGCGCCGGATCGTGGCAGCCCGCGCACCATTTCGATGGTTTCACCCCGATCGTGTCCTGCATGTACTCGATGCTTTTGCGGTACCACTGATTATTGAAAGACGAGAAGTGATGCGCCGAGCTTTTCCATTGTTTATAGATGTCCGCATGGCAGCGCTGGCAGGAATCGGACTCCATGAAATAATTCGCCGGAATGTGCCCGCCATCGGAAGTCTGCGCGGAGCTCGGAAAATAGGGGCCTTGCGGTCCGTCGCCTTCGTTGTTCATCGCCGCGGGAGCGATGGCCGGATTTTCGATGTGGTGCGACCGTTCCCACGGGACGGTGCGCAGCCAGGACGCGCCCGACGCAATCAGCGCCGCCGCAATCACACAGATCGCGCTGCGGACCACGCCAGCGGGAATTCCGTTCGCGAGCCAGCCGCGTCTGCCGGCCCAGCCGGAAAAAAGCATGGCTCCGCCCGTCACGCACGCTCCAATATGAATATATAGCAGAGGCCACTCCGCGCGCCGCGTGCCGGTAAAAACCAAAACGATTCCGAGCACGCCGCCAAAGGCCAGCAGAATCCAGCCAATCCGCGACGCCACCGGGGAATTGCGGAGAATGGGCGCGAGTCCGAAGGTCAGCAGAATCAAAAATATAATTCCGGTAACCAGATGAATGACAATCGCCGCGAAATACGGCACATTGGCCGAAGGCCACGCGTAAACGTACGCCGCGGTGAGAAACAGGATTGCGAGGGACAGGTGAATGAGTCGCTTCATGTTAGAAACCGAGCCCGGGCACACCCATCACGCTTCGAAGCTCGAAAAATGAATCGGTCGTCGCGTGCGAAGAAAGAAGTCTGCGGTGGGCACCGTGGCCCGTCAATAGTATTTTTGCATTAGGCCAGGCGGCCGCCGGATTGCGCGGTCCGGCCATGCTAGACTCCCGCGACTCATTCGCGTACTGAAATATGGTGAGGACGTTTCGTTGAGTGAAATCTTCTACAAATCGTTGGTCGAAATGGCTGAATTGGTGCGTTCGCGCCAAATCTCGCCGGTCGAATTGGTCGAAGTACACCTGGCCCGCATTGAACAGCTTAATCCGAAGCTGAATGCCTACGTTTACGTTGACGCGGCTGGCGCGCGCCAGCAGGCGCGTGCGGCGGAAGCGGCCCTCGCCAAGAATTCGGCTGGCGATTCTTTCGGACCTTTGTTTGGCGTGCCGCTTTCGATGAAAAGTTCGGTGGAAGTTGCCGGCTGGCTCTGCGAGTGCGGCAGCGCGCTCCGCAAGAATTACGTGGCGAGTGAGGACGCGCCGTTGGTCGCGCGGCTGCGCGCGGCCGGGGCAATACTCTTGGGTAATACCAACGTGCCGGAATTCTTGATGTCCTACGAAACCGATAATTCGTTGTACGGGCGCACCAACAACCCGTGGGATGTGACGCGGACGCCGGGCGGCTCGAGCGGAGGCGAAGCGGCGGTTATTGCCGCCGGATGTTCGGCGGGCGGAGTGGGCAGCGATGGCGGGGGCTCGATCCGAATCCCCGCGCACTTCGTGGGCATTTGCGGACTGAAGCCCACGCCCGGGCGCATACCTTCCACCGGCCACTATCCGGTGTCGGCCGGACCATTCGCGCAACTGGGAGTGGTTGGACCGATGGCCCGTACCATCGCCGATCTTCAGTGTTTGTTCGAGGTGATGGCCGGCCATGACCCGCAAGATCCCGCGTCCGCGCCGGTAGCGGTGCGCGAGTGGAGCGACGGCGAGATCAGGAAGCTGCGGGTCGGATACTTCGAGGACGACGGCGTAACTCCGGTCACGCCGGAAACCGCGGCTGCGGTGCGCGCGGCTGCAGAGGCTTTGCGGCAGCAAGGATTCCAGGTGGAGGCATGGCGGCCGCAGAATCTGGAGCGAGTCTGGCAGTTGTGGTGGAATCTGTTTGGCCGCGCGGTGCAGACCGCGTTTGAACCCACGGTGCGCGGGCGCGAGAGCGAATTGAGCCCGACGCATCGCGCGTGGCGCGAGCATGTGGCTGAACAGCCTGCGCTCGACGGTCAGGAGTGGATGAATACGATGATCGGCCGCGACGCGTTGCGGGGGAAGCTGCTGGAGCAGATGGAGAAGTTTCCGATCCTGCTTTGCCCGGCGTGCGCGGTGCCGGCGTTTCGGCACGGCGAACGCGAGTGGTTGGTACAGGGGCGCCGGGTGGAATACTTGAAAGCGATGAGCTATTCGCAGTGGTTCAACCTGCTGGGAAATCCGGCGGCGGTGGTGCCGGCGGGGAAATCTCCGGAAGGATTGCCCATTGGAGTGCAGGTGGTCGGTCGTCCGTGGGAGGATGAAGCGGTGCTGGCGGTCGCCGCGAAAATCGAACAAGCCACGGGTGGATTCCGTCCGCCGCCGATCGCGTAAGATTTCAATTCGCATCGCCGTAACGCGGAATTAGCCGGCGGTGTTGGCTCGGGCGATGAGCAGAATGGCGAGCATATAAAAAATGAACATCATCGCCAGGTAGGCTTGCGAGCGCTTATTCGCGCCGGCAAATTCCTTCCAAGCAAAAATGCCCCAGAGGGCGGCGACCATGGGGGCGGACTGGCCGATGGCGTAGGAGATGGCTACGCCGGTAAAATTTCCGGCAACCAGATTGAAAACGGTGCCGGTGGCCCAGATGGCGCCGCCGAGCAGGCCCAGCAAGTGTCCGCTGGCGGGCCCGCGAAAAAGGCCGCTGAACGCGACGGGCTCGCCGACCAGCGGCTTTTTCATGAAGTACACATTCCACACAAAACAGGAAAGCAGCGCGCCGCCGGTGAGAAAGACGGCGATGCTGTAAGGACCCAGGGCGTGTCCATGAGTGAGTGCGCGGGTGGAAAATGGGGCCCACAGGCCCATCAGCACGCCGGAAACGATGCAGGTGACGATGCTTTTGCGCGACACCGCTTTTTCGCCGCTGATTTCGCCGTAGGCTTTGCCATCGAGAATCACGGCGACCACCGCGCAGAGGACGCCCGCGGCCAGCATGGCGACATTGCCTTTTTGTTGTTGCACGAAACTCAGCACGGTTCCGACCACAAGGGCTATGCCGATGGCGACGGGGAAGGCGGTGGCAAGTCCGGCCATGTCGATAGCAGCGACGAGGAGAAGGTTGGCCAGGTTGAAAATTACCCCAGCCAGCAGTGCCCACCCGATATTCGAGAGATCCGCGGCGCGAACATTATTGATGAAGCTCGAAGCGTCGTTGCCGGTCGAGCCCATGGTCAACGCCAGGATCAGCGAGGTGACAAAAATCCCCACGGCGTAATCCCAGTAGAAAAGTTCGAAGCGGTAATTTTTCACGCCTTTGAAGGTGTTGGCCCACGAACCCCAGCAGATGGCGGAGGTGATCATCATCAGGAGCGCGGTGCCGAAGGTGAGTGGTGTGAACATTGATTTCCTTTGTTTTTAGGCGGCTCCGGATTTGGCCTGGTTCCGTTCGATAAACGCCGCGACCTCGGCGTACTTGGACATGGCGCGAGCGCCAACCTTGGTGCAGCACAGGGCCGCGCAGGCGTTGGCGAACGATCCCACGCGTTTCAGATCCCAATTTTGCAGCAGACCGTAAGACAGACCACCCATGAAGGCGTCGCCCGCTCCGGTGGTATCGACCACGTCTACTTTGTACGCCGGGACGTGCACCAGTTCCTTGGGAGTCGCGATCAGACAGCCATCCGCGCCGAGCGTGATCGCCACCAGGTTGGGCCCGAGCCGCAGCAGTGCCTTGGCGATCTTTTCGTAATCGCCTTCGCCAGTCAGTTCGCGCGCGGCGGCCTTGCAGGGCTTCAAGACATCCACCAGAGTCAGCGCGGCAGTCAGCTCTTCCTGCGTTCCGAGACCGGCAGCGCAGAAAAACGCCGGGGAGACATCCAAATCAAAAATCACCCGCACGTTGGCATCGTGCGCAATGTGCATGGCCGCTTTCACCGGGAGAATCGGAAGCTGCGAAGCTTCGGTGTGGAAATGCCTGGCCGCCTTGATGTGCGATCCGAAATGAGTGGCGACCTGCAATTCGGTAATCTTGCCGGTGACGTTGGGGAACATATAGATGCAGCGCTCACCCGAGGCATCGACGGGAATCCAGGTGAGCGAGGAAAGCTCACCTTTCACGATTTCGATCCCGGAAACGTCCATGTGATCGTCGGAAAAGGCTTTCTGGATGATGCGACCGTTTTCGTCGTCACCGATCAGGCCGAGCCAGCCGGTGCTTGGGCCCAGGCGGGCGACCTGCGTGAGATTATTGGCGGTGACGCCGCCGGCGTGGATTTCCATGCGAGTGGCGTTAATCTTTTCTTCGGCCGCGAGCAGGCGCGGCACGATCGCAAAATAATCCACGGTGCAACTGCCAATCCCCACCACTTCTGCATTCGCAGCCATAAGCCCCTTTTCTAATTCTAGTGCGACGACGAGTGTGCGGCGGAAGGCAGCGCCATCAAGTCGACGAACATTTTCAGGAATTTTTCTTTATCCAGCTCTTCCGGAACGTTGACCTGCTGTTCGCCCAATCCGGGATGGTCATGCTCATCCCATAACAGCACGCTGCCGTAATTCGCGGTATGTGAAATATCGATGTCCATAAAGTATTTCGATTGCTTGGTGATGATGCTGGGGTCGAGCCAGCCGGCCACGGCCAGTTCGTCCCACATGAATTCTTCGTCGCCGTATTTGCCCACGTATTGCGCGGTGGGGGTTTGAATTTTGGCAATTTCCGCGATGTAGGCTTTGGTGGTGCGGACCTTTACCGAAATATCCACGGTAGTGACGGTGATCCTGGGCCACGGGGCGGTGAGCACCATGTGTACGGCTTCCGGATCCCACCAAAAGTTGAACTCACGGCGCGGTTGAGTGGGCGGTCCGCCGGGATAGACGCCCATGATCGCGCCGCCCATGACCACGAGTTCCTGGGCCAGTTCGGAGACTTGCGGGTCGATGCTGATGGCCTGGGCGATGTTGGTGAGCGGCCCGCCGGCGTAAATCGTGACCTGGTGCGGATACTGGTGAACCATGCGAATGATGAAATGGGCGGCGTCTTCGGCGGCAGGCTTGAGGGTGGGGTTTCCTTCAATCAGATCGGGAACCACGTCCGGCGTGTGGTATTTGCCGCGCCAGGGCGAATTCATGCCCATGCCGGGCTTGTGCCCATTCCAGGCGCCCTGGTATTGGACTTTGCCGTAGAGGGCCTCCCAGCGGTCAATCAATTCCATGCGATTGATCAGCGGGTAAATGGCGCCGGGGACGACGGGAATATCGGTGTGCCCGGTGAGTTCCAGCATGCGCAATGTGTGAGCGACTTCTTCGTCGCGCCACATGTCGCCGCTGACGACGGTGATGCCGAGGGTTTCGACGCTGGCCGATTGCAGGAACATCAAGATGGCTTGCTGATCGGTGGTGGCCGGACCGCGCGCGTCCTGATCGATGATGACTTTGCGGCGGGATTGCGCGGTGGAGGGAATAGCAAACAAAACCAGAACAGCGAGCGACAGGGCAAATTTATAAAACATGGGAGTGACGTTCCTTTGGACCATTTCGATTTCAGTGCGGGAAACGAAGACAGTGCGCCGATGGCTGGGACAAGGAGAAGGGGCCGACATGCTGAAGGAGCTTATAGTTCCGCGCGCGAAGGGAGTCAAGGACAAACCCTCGACCGCGAAATTCGGCCAAGAATGAAAAACATGCCGCGATTATTTGGCGTCATGAGCTTTGGGAGTGGCGCGAGTCATCAGTTCGACGAAGTCGCGGTAGAACTTTTCGGTATTCAGATCGTCCTGAATTTCGACTTCGCGTTCGCCCAAATGGGGGCGGGTGTCGTTGACCCAGATGAGCGTGTCGCCATAGGAAGCGCCGTGGTCGGTGGAGACGTCCATGTAGACTTTGTGCGTTTTGGTGATGACCGAAGGATCGAGCCAGGCGACGGCGGCGAGTTCGTCCCAAAGATAACCCGGCTGGGCGTATTTGGCGGTATAGATGCCGGCGGGATATTGGCCCTTGGCAATCTCGGCGATGAGCTCCTTGGTCATGTGAGTTTTGATGGAAATATCGACGGTGGTGACGATGACGCGGGCCCAATCGGAATGGAAGACGCGCGAGGAGGCTTCGGGGTCGAACCAGAGGTTGAATTCGCGGCGGGGAGTGATGGTGAATTCGGGATCGTCGGTTTGGGGATTCAGGCTGCTGCCCATCATGACCAGCTCTTTGGCGAGCGAAGCGAATTGGGGATCGATGGCCTGCGCGAGCGCGAGGTTGGTGAGCGGTCCGGCGGCGACAATGGTGACTTCGTGAGGATATTTGTGAACCATGCGGATCAGAAAGTGCGCGGCGTCTTCATCGGCCGGTTTGGTGGTGGGCGCGCCTTCGGGCATCGGCGGAATTTCCCAGGGGCCATGAACGGCGTGGCCGCTGGCGAAATTCCAAGCGCCTTGATAAATGATCTTGCCGTGCATGGTTTCCCAGCGCGCGATGTATTCCTTGGAATTGACAAGAGGGAAGGCGGCGCCGGGCACGACGGGAATATCGGTGCGGCCGACAATTTCCATCAGGCGCAGGGTGTGCTGGACTTCTTCGGCGAGCCAGGCGTCGCCGGTGACGACGGTGATGCCGAGGACGTCAGTGTCGGGTGATTGGACCAGGGAGAGGATGGCCTGCATGTCGGAGCCGCCGGGGCCGGAGGCGTCCTGATCGATGATGACTTTGCGGGATCCGGGGGCGGGGGGCGATTGCTGAGCGGAGGCGGACAGCGGAAGGAAGGCGACCAAGAACAAGAGCAAAAACATCAGGGCGGCGAAAGCGCCACAAGGCAAATTATTGTTGCGGTTCGAAAATGTCATGACTTTTGTTTTCATGGGGTTGTCCGGTTTTTTGAATTGGGGTCTGGTGCGGTTGGAAACCATAGCGAAACGAAAACGGTTGAGCGAAAAGGCGGAAAACAGGCTGAGGCGTAAGCGAATCTGACGCGTTTTTGGTTAAACATATTCCGTCTTATTTGCGGATTAGAAATCGGAGTTAGCGTTTGTTTTGAATGGTTTACGTTGATTTCTAATTGCTGGTAGCGGATTAGAAATTGCGGTTGGCGGGTGGCCAGGATCCGAGAGGCGCGGAGCGTCGATGACGACGAATGCTGGCGCGCGCCACGCCGGAAAGACTGTCGATTAGAAATCATGGCGGACGTTTGTTTTCAGAGGTTTGGAGGTGGTTTCTAATTGCGCGAAGTGTCGATTAGAAATAACGGCGGAGGCGGGAGCAAGGAGGGCCGTGCGGCGCTGCCGTCGAACCATGTAGCCTCCCAGCCAGCCGAAAATGAGATCCCGATTCATGATAACACAATAGTTACTATAATTCAATGGTACACGACGACGCCAGCGCCTAGCCCGATTCAATACATGATGGTGCGCGTCAAATGATGGGGCCAGAAGGTGGTGTGGTAGGGCAGCCACAGGCGCGCATCGATCTGCGGAATGATGATCTGCATGTCCGGCGGACGTATTTTGTTTATTTCCTCGCGCAGCAGGGCAGTGGCGTACAAAGTATGCGCGCGGATTTCCACTTCCTGGGTCGAATCGCGCGGGATCAACTGATAGGTCTTGATGGTGTGATCGAGCGCGGGCGAATATTCGAGGATGTTCATGACGCGGAGCGCGGCGGGCACGATGTAATCGGCGAAGGCGGTGAGCTTTTCGGTGTCGTCGAGCTGGAACGCGCCGCTTTTGCGGAAATTGCAGTACATGATCCAGACGCCGAGTTGCGCCAGCTTGTCGATCTTGATTTCGTGGCCGTCGTAGGGGCTGGAATCGTGGAAGCGCGGGATTTCGGCGGTGAGGCGCTCGACGATGCCATTGCCTTTGTCATAGCAGCGCGGAGAACAATCGTTGATGAAATTGTGATAACGGCCGCCATATTTGGCCTGCAGAATTTGTCCGGCCTGATGGAGCATTTCGACGCGCTCATCGAGCAGCGGTAGTTCGATATTGCCGCGGAAGGCGTGGGCGAGTTGGGCGCGGGTGATGGTGGCGAGATAGGCGCCATCGAGGATCGGGGTGCCTTCGTCGAGGGCGCGCTTCATGCAGGCGAAGAGGGCGTCGGAATCGGAGTAGTGAGCACCGGCGTAGTCGACCTGGAATTTGGTGTGATTTTGAAAATCGGTGAAGGCGAAATCGATGGTGACCGCGACCAGGGTGAAGTCGATGGCCTGAGAGGCGTTGCCGGAATCGGCGGCGAAGGGAATGGAATATTGCGGGACCGGAAGTTCTTCGTAGGCCATCCACTGGGCGACTTCGATGAGCTTGGGAAGATTCGTTTTTACGTTGCGGGAATGTTCGATGACCGGGCGCAGGCTATCGAGCACGGGGCTGCCGATGGGCTTAGGCCAGCGTACGTTACCAGGGGATTGGATTTGATGGGCTTTCATGGTTGGGGCCTGGGGAGCTGGTTCTGCGCGCGTGACACGCGAAGAAGCTAAGAATTCCGCGGCAAGTGTTCCGCCGAGGGCTTGAAGGAAACGACGGCGGCCGGTGTTGGAGGCGGAGCGGCTCGCCGAAGAATCGGTGAGCCGCTCTGCTTCAGGTTCGGGCCAACCTGTAAAAAACACAGGTTAGAAGGTGAATTTGAGCGCAAATTGCACAAGACGCGGGTTGTTGACGGTGGAGCTGATCGAACCGAAATTCGCTGCATTGATATCCGCGTACCCGATGGCTTGAACCGGCAGAGCGAATTGCGGGTGGTTGAACAGGTTGAAGAATTCCGCCCGGAAGCTCAGGCCCATGTTCTCCCAGGGCAGCCTGAACTGTTTGATGAGCGAGAAGTCAGTGTTTACAAAATCTGGTCCCGAAAGTGGCGTGCGCGATGCGTCACCGAGTTCTCCCGCTGCGGCGGGAGCAAAAGCGCAGGGATTGAACCAAGCCGCAGAGTTATGCACGCTAGCCGGCGCGACGCACATAGGATTGGCGGCGACCGCGCCACCCTTATTCGGGTTACCAACGATATCCGGGCGGTTCAGGGTATTCCCGTTGTTCTCGAAATTTACCCCCGACCCGTTGTCGCTATTAACCACAAACACGGGAAATCCGGACGTGATTTTGACGATGGTGGTCGCCTGCCAGTTGCCGAGAAGCGTGTTGAGCGCTCCGTTCCACTCACTGCCAAAGTGCTTCCCTCGGCCGAACGGTAAATCGTAAATGACGCTGGCGGTGAAGTCGTTGTTCAGGTTGATCTGCGAGAGAGCCCAATCGAGACTCCGCCAGTTCGGAAGCGGGTAGTAAGTAGCTCCGATGCTGCTGCCTAGACCATCTGAAAGCCCATTGTCATAAGTGTGGGCGTAGGTATAGGCGATCAAAGCGTAGATGCCGTGGCGGGAGCTCTTCGTCTCTGCCTTAACCTGGAAACTGTTATAGGTCGCGTGACCCTGATCCGAGATATTCGAAATCGTCGAGAAGGGAAAAGCCGGATAGCGAATCGGAAGAGCGGAACCGCCGGGACCGCAGCCCAAAGTGTACCCGGGGACTACGCCACCGCAAGCGGAGGGCGTGGTCACGTTCAGGTTGTTGCCGTCTATCAGTATGTGGCTGCTCTGCGAACCCACGTAGGCGGCGGTGATCAAGACTTGACCCGGAATCTCGTGTTCGACGGTGGCGTTGTATTGCTGCACCATGCCGAGCTTAAAGTCGAGATTCTGTGCTTGAATGGTGCCCGTGAAAGAAGCCGGGTCGGGAGGCGCGGTGAAGATTTGAAAACCATCAGACAAGCTAATTGCGGACGGCGTGTTGGTCGGGGTGGCCGCGCAGGCCGCTGTCGCGAAAGTGCAGTTGCCGCCAAAGGCGAAACGATCAGACTCGGCATAATAAGGCGGGTTCTGCCACAAGCCCTGCGCGCCCTGACTCCACGACCCGTCATGAAGAATCGCATACCCTGCGCGGACCACGGTGCGATCGCTGCCGCCCGGCTTCCAGGCCAGGCCAATGCGCGGCTCAAGCGCGCCCTTATCGTAGTTGATGCCGACCCATTTCCCGGCGTTGGGGCCGAAGGGAGTGTTACCCGCAATCAGGAATTTACCGTTCGCCGGGTTGAAATCGGCGTACCGGTTGGCGACTTCCGAGATCGGACTCGTCAAATTCCAGGCGAGTCCGAGATTAACAGTGAGGTTCGGAGTAACGCGCCAGTCGTCCTGAACGAAGGGGCGGAAAGTTTTCCAGCGGCGGCCGATGGTGCTGCCGTCGAAGGTCTGGTCATGGATGGCGAGGCTGGGCAGGCCGAGAAGAAAGTCCGCTTCGGGGTTAAAAGTCCATGCGCCGCTCAGGACCCAGAAACCGTCTTGGAAACCCTCGGTTCTAGTGTTCATTTGATTGGCGCGGATGCCCAAGCCGACTTTAATGTCGTGCTTGCCACGGATCATGTCCAGTGAATCGTTGAGGGCAAAAACGTTGGTGCCGCCGATGAAGGGCGCAAAGCCGCGATCGCCCAAGGCCCAAAATCCGCCGTCGAACTGAGTGGAAGTGAGGCCGCAACTGATGCCTTGAGGGGCGCAGACGTTCGCGGCGTTGCAATCCAGGTTGGCGCCGGGAATACCGATTATGGCGGCGGTACAGGTTCCGGTTCCCTGCGAGCTGATGTAATCGAAAATGCGGTTATAACCGCCGCTGATCTGGTTCACGGTATTGGGCGAAAAAACGTGAGTTTCGGACAAGGTGACGTTGCGGCCATGGTTGATGATGATCTGGTTGCTGCCGAAGGCGTTCGCTTCGGCGAACGAGCCGGGACCGCCTCCGCCGGGGACCACCGAGTTGGCCTGGTCGTAGCTGAAGCGGGCATAAAAGTTGTCGGTGGCGGAGAAACTGTTATCGAGGCGGATATCAAACTTCGTTTCGTCAAGCGCACGGACTGGCTCGTTCACAAAGTTGAAGCCGTGTGCCGAATTCGAGGTGTTCGGCAGGGGATAGAGATTGATCATCTGTTGGGCGATCGGATTGATGAGGTTCGAGGGAATCTTGTTGCAAGGCGTTCCGGTTGCCTGGCTTCCGTCGGGATTGGCCGGAATCGGGACGCCAGCAGCAGTGCATTGGAATGGAGTGGTGCTAGCGGCCAAGGGGTTGGGATTGCTGTTCACGTTGGGGTTGACAATCGCCCCGTTGGGAACCGTTGGGAAGGGGTTACCCGGAGTGGGATTCATGCCGACCGGGGTGATATTACCGAAGGGATCCTCGCTGAAATCGCCGTTGCGCATGGCCTGGGTCGGGACTAGACCCGTAAAGGTAATGCCCTTGCGCTGATACTTTTGCTCGCCGTCGAGGAAGAAGAAAGTTTTGTTCTTGCGAATCGGGCCGCCGAGGGAGCCGCCGAACTGGTTGAGATTGAATTTTTCCGGCAAGATCGCGAAGAAACTCGCGGCGTCGAGTGAAGTGTTGCGGAAGAACTCGAACAGCGAACCGTGGAATTCGTTGCTTCCTGATTTCGTGGTTACGAGCACCGTGGGCCCTGCCCGGTAACCGTATTCCGCCGAATAGTCGTAAGTCAGAACTTTGAATTCTTGAATCGAATCGATCGAGGACAGGATGCTGATGCCGCCGGCGGTCAGCTCGTTGTTGTCCATGCCGTCGAGCAGCCAGTCGGTGCTGTTGGGACGGGAGCCGCCGACTGACAGGGAGAAAGAGCCGCGCGCGGAAACTTCGCTGCTGGCGGCGCCGTTGAAGAAGCTGCTGGTATTGGTTTCCGCGGTGGTGCCGGGCGTCAGCGTGGCGAGTTGCACGAAATCGCGGCCGTTCAGGGGAAGCTGGGTCACCTGCTGGGCGGTGATGACCTGGCCGAGCGAAGCGTTGGTGGTTTCCACGGCGACTTCGGCGGCGGAGACTTCGACGGTGGAGGTCACCGAGGAGGGCGCCAGAGTGAAATCAACTTCGCGCGCTTCGTCAACCTGCAGCCGCAGGTCCTTGGTGTCGGTCGGTTGAAAGCCGGTGAATTCGACGTGCAAGGTGTAGATGCCGACCGGCAGCAGCGGGATCAAGTAATGGCCGGCGTCATCGGAGATGCCGTCACGCGAGAGGCCGGTGCCTTGGGAGGTGGCGGTAATTTTAGCCCCGACGACATTTGCTCCGGATTTGTCGAGGACGGTTCCGGAAAAGCTGCCGTTGGCCTGGGCGTGCGACGCTGGAGAACAAAGCAGAAGGCACAGACACGCTAGCACCGCGAAAAGAAATTTACTCCTCATGGTTCACTCCCCCCATGCAGAAACCGGTGGTTTCCGCGCAAAGCGAAATCAAAATCGATGGAACTATTTTCCTTTTAGCCGCGAGTTCAAAAGCTGAAAAAACTTTTCGGCGTCGACGGCAGTGGCGACCTTGGCATTGGCTTTCACGGGATCGAGACCTTCGATTTCGTAATGATCGCCGTGCAAGACATTGCGTTCAATGCCGCCGCGGCGATTGGCTACGGTTTCGCCGCGGGTGTAGTCGCCGCGTGTTTCCACATCCACATGCATCGCGGTCTTGGTGAGAATCGACGAGTCGATGGCTTCACCAATGGCCAGCGGGTCGTACATTGGCGTACCGCCGCCGCTTCCATATTTGGCTTCGAGGCCAAGCAGGAAGGTCAAAACTTGTACGGCGAAATCGTTGAGCGGGCCGTGGGTCTTGGAAAGTTGATCGAGCTGCGCATGGCCGTAGAGAGTTTTGTCGCCGACATCGAGGCCGACCATGGTCAGCGGCCAGCCAGCCTGAAAAACAATCTGGGCGGCTTCGGGGTCGTTGAAGATGTTGGCTTCGGCGGCGGCGTTGACGTTGCCGCCAGAAATTGAGCCGCCCATGATGATGACTTCCTTGACCAGGGGGACGATGGAAGGATCCTTGAGCAAGGCGAGGGCGATATTGGTGAGCGGGCCGATGGGCAGCAGAGTGATCTGGTGGGGATTGTCGTGGATCATCTGAATGATCAGATCCGGGGCGAAACGCGGGTCGGTTTTACATTTGGTGGGCGGGAGGTCGACGTTGGCGAAACCGTTGGCGCCATGCCAGAACTGGGCAGTGATGAGTTTCTGAAACAGCGGGTGCTGCGCACCGCCGGCGATGGCGATATCGCAGCGATTGGCGAGCGAAGCCAGCTTGAGCGCATTCTCCAGACCTTGTTTCGCTTCCACGTTACCGGGGACGACGGTAAGGGCGCGTACGTCAAGTTCGGGAGAAGTGAGAGCGAGCATGATGGCGATGGCGTCATCGGTGCCGGGGTCGGTATCGATGATGACTTTTTGGGGTCCAGCGGCGGGGGACGGCATGGAAGCGGAAGAACGATTTCCGGCTCGCGCGGTGGGAATGATGGACAACAGA
>Ga0209169_10001190_pt1 | contig 15770 bp, 12 predicted proteins | sample HubBroMetageWRM4_FD_188346 | JGI IMG/M metagenome (GOLD analysis project Ga0209169, IMG submission 188346) | Warmed soil microbial communities from the Hubbard Brook experimental Forest, New Hampshire - Hubbard Brook CCASE Soil Metagenome WRM 4... | ecosystem: Environmental > Terrestrial > Soil... | reverse complement strand
CATGTCGTGCAGGGTCGCGCCGGTATAGTGGTTAAAATTCGCGCTGATCCGCATAGTCAGCAGCCGGTCCGTGCGGAATCCCGGCGCCACGCTTTGCAACCGGATAAAGCTTCGGATCATGAGCCCGGAGCCGATCAGGAGGACGAAGGACAGAGCTACCTCGACCACCACCGCGGCGTTGCGCAGCATGCCTCCGCTGCCCAGGCTGGATGTGCGTCCGCTGCCGCGCAGGACCTGCATTCCGGTGTGTTCGGTGGCGCAGTTCCCAACCCGATCACCATCCTCGCGGAAATGATCGCCAAGCTTCACGACAAGAATTTCCGCGTCACTGTTCCCGGCTTCTACGATGGCGTCGCCAAACTTTCCGCCGCAGAACGAAAAGCAATTCGCGCGCTGCCGTGGAAAGAAAAAGATTTCCGCAAGACGGTCGGCGCACCCGGCTACCACGGCGAAAAAGGCTTCACCACTGGCGAACGCTTGTGGGTTCGCCCGACTCTCGAACTCAACGGCATCTGGGGCGGCTATACCGGCGAAGGCGCAAAAACCGTGATTCCCGCGAAGGCTTACGCAAAATTTTCCACGCGCCTCGTTCCCAATCAAGATCCGAAGAAAATCGCGAAGCTCGTTGAAAAGCACGTACGCGCGCTACTTCCCAAAACGGTACATTGCAAATTCGACGTGCTCAGCATGGGCAAGCCCTGGGTCGCTTCCTACACGCACCCGATTTTCCAGAAAGCTCGTCACGCGCTCGAAAAAGGATTTGGCAAAAAGGCAGTCTTCATTCGCGAAGGCGGTTCGATCCCGTTCGTCACCCAAATGCACGATACATTCAAGGTTCCGTGCGTTCTGCTCGGCTTCGGCCTTCCTGACGAAAACGCGCACGCGCCGGACGAGCACATCGCTCTCGAAAATTATTTCGGCGGCATCCGCGCCGTTGCTCTTTTCTACGAGCAGCTCGCCGCGAAATAATTTCCACAGCGCACTTTCCGGAATTCACAAAACCCCCGTTTTTGCGGGGGTTTTTTCACATTATTACTTGCGTTCGTATCCTTGTGCCGCTATAGTCCCAAAGGCATCAGCGCAAGCGTTGCCGAAATTGCTTTTAATTTTCAGGAGGAAAACGTAACTCGATGGCCAATCCGCTTAGCAAGTCCAAGATCATCGCCCACCTCACGGACAAGGTGAGCACCGACGAGAAGCCGGTCTCCAAGAAACAGATCGCTTCCTTCTTCGAAGAACTCTTCAAGCTCGCCGTGAAAGAAACCAAGAGTGCCGGCAAGTTTGTGATCCCCGGAATCGGCCGCGCCGTTAAGGCTCACCGCAAGGCGCGCCTCGGTCGCAACCCGGCCACCGGCGAAACCATCAAGATCAAGGCCAAGACCGTTGTGCGCCTGCGCGCAGCGAAAGCGTTCAAAGACGCCGTCCTGAAGTAGGCCCTTCGGCGCAACGATTCGCTAGAAGACCCCCAGGCACGCTCGGCCCGCTTAGCGGGTACGCGGCTTGGGGGTTTTGTCTTTCCAGCCATCCCGGTTTGATTCATCCGTTCTCCGTTTCTCGCATCCAATTCTTCTGCCGTCTTCGAGGGACCATGATCCATCCCTGTACGAGCGCCCGGAGCTAGCCGATGCAGCCCAGACTCGTCGCCGAACACTCCGGCCTTCTCACCGATCTCTATGAATTGACCATGGCTGCGGGCTATTTGCAGACCCGCTTTGACGCTAACGCCACCTTCGAGCTTTTCGTCCGCCACCTGCCGCCCCACCGCAATTACCTCGTCACCGCCGGCCTCGAACAGGCCCTCGAATTCCTCGAAAACGTCCATTTCACCTCGAAAGAAATCGACTACCTCCGCCGCCACCCCGTCTTCCGCAATATTCGCGACGATTTCTTCCAATACCTTTCGACGTTTCGCTTCACCGGCAGCGTTTGGGCCATGCCCGAAGGCTCGCTCGTGTTTCCCGGCGAACCGATGCTCCGCGTCGTCGCCCCCATCATCGAAGGCCAGATCATGGAGACCTACGTCTTGGCCACCATGAGCTACCAGACGATGATCGCCAGCAAATCCGCCCGGATTTACACCGCCGCGCAGGGTCGCCAGGTTGTGGACTTCGGCGCACGTCGCGCCCACGGCAGCCAGGCCAGCTTGCTTGCCGCACGCGCTGCTGCGATCGGCGGCTGCCTCGGCACGTCCAACGTCCTCGCTGGGCAGCAGTTCGGCATGGAAACCTACGGCACGCAGGCGCACTCCTGGGTGATGGCGCACGAAGACGAAAGCGAAGCGTTCGCTCACTTCCTCGACGCCTTCCCCGAACACGCCGTCCTTCTTCTCGACACTTACGACGTCCGCGACGCCGTGAAAAAAATTATCACCATGGGACGCAAGCCCGCCGGCGTCCGCCTCGATAGCGGCGACCTCGCGAAAGATAGCCGCTGGGTCCGCGCGCAGCTCGATGCAGCCGGTTGGCAAGACGTGAAAATTTTCGCCTCGGGCGATCTCGACGAAACGCGCATCGCCGCGCTCATCGCCAAGCACGCCGCCATCGACGCGTTCGGCGTCGGCACCGCGCTCGCCACTCCCGGCGACGCGCCGCACCTCAATCTCGTTTACAAGCTCGTCGAAGTCGAACGCGACGGCCAAGTCCGCGAAGCCGCGAAACTCAGCGCCGCGAAAGTCACCTATCCCGGCCGCAAGCAGGTCTTCCGCTACTCGAAAGCGACAGGCGAGTACACCGGCGACAAGATCGCGCTCGACGGCGAAGCAGCCGACGGCGGCGAGCCCATGCTCGTGGAAGTGATGCGCGGCGGCCGCCGCACCACGCCCGCCGAACAAGTGGCCGAAATTCGCGGGCGCTGCATCGCCGGCCTCTCGCGCCTTCCCGCGCGCTACCGCAGCATCGATCGCACCGCCGAGTATCCAGTTCACTACACCAAGCGTCTAAAGCAGCATCTGGAGAAGTTGCGCCGCCGCATTCGCAAATCCGCGCCGAAGTAGAAGCAGACAGCGCGAGCCGGTTCAATCAGGAGTCGGGCCTTGAAGTCGCACAAAAAAGTTCTCTGGCAAGTGGACGCGCAAGTCGATTTCATGATCCCCGGCGGCGCGCTCTATGTTCCCGGTGCCGAAGACATCATCCCGAATATCGCGCGCCTCGTTGACGCCGCCCAGCGCACTCACACTCCGCTGATCTCCAGCGCTGACGCGCATCCTCCAAACGATCCCGAATTCAAGAAATACAAATTTCCGCCGCACTGCATCAAAGGCCGCCGCGGCGCTGACCTGATCGCCGAAGCCCGCACCGCGAACGCACTCACGATTCCCAACGAAAAATCCTTCGCCGTTCCCGCAGACATCACACCGTACGTTCAAATCGTGCTCGAAAAGCAGTCCTTCGACGTCTTCGACAACGTCCACACCGACGAGATCCTCAACAAGCTCGATCCGCACGCCGACTTTTACCTCTTCGGCGTCGTCACCGAATACTGTGTCCACGCCGCCGCCAAAGGCCTCGCCAAACGCGGCCGCAAAATTCATCTCGTCTCCGACGCGATTGAAACGCTCAAGGAAGCCGACTCGAAGCGCGCGATGAAAGAGCTGCGTGATCTCGGCGCCAAAACCATCACCACCGCTGAAGCCGTCGCAGCGTTACACTGAAATCACGCGCTTCACAGCACCACGCGACGCACGGCGGGCACACACGAAAATGACCGAACGCCAAAAACAAGAACAAGCCTGGTCGCTCTTTCAGGAAGCCTACCGCGTCCAGATGACTGGCGACTACAGCCGCGCCGTCGAGCTATATCAAGACTCGCTCAATCTATTTCCCACCGCCGAAGCGCACACCTTCCTCGGCTGGACCTACCGCTTTCAGGGAAAACTCGATCAAGCTATCTCGGAATGCAAGCGTGCCATCGAAGTCGATCCCGACTTCGGAAATCCGTACAACGACATCGGCTCGTATTTGATCGAACAGGGCAAGTACGATGAAGCAATCCCTTGGCTTGAACGCGCTCTAGCGGCATCTCGCTACGAGCCGCGCCACTTCCCGCATTTCAATCTCGGCCGCGCCTACATCGCCAAAGCCAATTTCACCCGCGGCCGCCACCACTTCAACGAAGCCCTCCGCCTCGAACCCAATTACACCCTGGCTCGCCAAGCCATCGAAAACCTCCGCCGCCTCGTCAACTAAACGGAAAGGCGGATGCGCTCGGACGATTCCTTGCTCACGTCTTTTCTTTTGGCTTGGCGGTTAACGCGTTCCACGCCGCCAGAGAGTCCATGTAATCCCTCCAGTGCGCGATTTTCCGATCCTCAATCTCGATAACGGAGCAGAACCGATTGTCGTACTTCACGCCCGTCGCCAGAATCGTCCCGTGAACTTCGTACTCGATCACCACCACCCGTCCGTCATCCGTTCTGTGCGTGATCAACGTGTCCGCCGATTGTAGTTTCACGCTCCGGCAGTAGCCCTCAAATTCAGCCATCAGACGCTTTCGGCTTTCGATCTTCAGGGGCCAACCGAGGTCATACCGAACCTCGTAAATCAGATCATCTGCCACCACGTCAAAAAAGTGCTCGCCATCCACCAAATCCCCGAGCGCCTTTCGAACCAACTCGAAGTAAGGTCTTGCACCTTCGCACAGCGCGTACTTGGAACCTGTCATCTCGACCTTCACTCGTCATTCGCCGCTAGCCACTGCTTTCGGCCGCAACGTGGCGTCGTAAATCCAAAGCAACGCCGCAGTTCCTACGCCGACCGACACAACGCACCACCAAATCATCGTCGGTCGCCCCGTCACCTCGGCAAAGTGATGAAAAATCTTCCCCCCAAACCATCCGCCGATCAGCGACCCAATCCCAATCGGCATAAACGCAAATCCCATGTACGTTCCCTGCTGCCCCGGCGGCGCCAACCGCGAAATATATTCGTAGTAGCGCGGCGATTGCGTGATCTCCCCAATCGACACCGCAAACAGCGTCGCGATCACCATGAACGGCGTCGGATGCAGGATCAGCAAGATCCACGCGAGCCCGCTGATAAGCGTTCCAATCGTGATCGCGCGAAACGCGGGAATTTTCTGCGTCAGAAAACTCGCCAGCAACTGCAGGCAGATCACCGTGATCGGCCCGGTCACGAGCATCAATTCTGTATCCATCGTCGTGCTGATAAATTTCGGCACGTAGAGCGGCAAAATAATAAATTCCTGCCAGTACACCACCCAGTAGCCCGAAAATATCACCAGGAACAGCATGAACCGCGGATTCGTCACCACCGTCGCGAAATTCCGCGCCGATTGCGCCAACGTCGGCGGCAGCGCATCTCCCGCGCGCTTCGGCTCGCGGAAAAGCAGCAGCACGAAGAAGAACATCAGGAACACACTCAATGCCGCCACGCGAAACACATTTTCGACGCGCATGTGGTGATGCACGTACGACGCAAGATATGGCCCCGCCGCCCCGCCGATGTTCACCAGCGTGTAGTAGATCGAATACCCGATCGACCGCACATTTTCTTTCGACGCACGCGCCGTCGTTCCCACCACGCTCGGCTTCACCAGCGCCACGCCTAGCGCCGGCAGCGCCAGCACGCATCCCACAAGTAGCGGCAGTGGCACCGCTCCCCGAATCGGCGCGAGCCAAGCCGCTCCGATCGATCCCAGCGTGAAATACGCGCAGGTGAGAATGAAATACGCGAGAGAAAGCGCGCGCCGGAATCCCAGCTTGTCCGCCAGCGCCCCGCCAAAAGCGGCCAGAAACCACACCAGCCCGCCGAACAATCCCGTCAGCGTCCCCACTTGTTCTGCGGGAAATCGCAGCGTTTCGCTCAGGTACCGCGCCAGCGATGCAAACGCCGCGTAGTACGACAGCCGCTCAAACAGCTCGCTGAAGTTCGCGACCCAGAACGACCTCTCGAATCCCGTCCGTATCTCGCTCAGCCGCGATGTAGCCGTTGCGCTCACCCCGCCTCCCCACCTCAACAATCGCGCGATTGTATAGGAATGGGCGCGAATTGTGGCGTCCGATAAAATCCTGCGCAGCTCTGGCGTAAATTCAGTCGGGGACGCAAGGGATCGCCGGCCCAACGCGGTCGGAAACCGGCTTGGCTTCGAGTTCCGCTGCGTCGCCCTGGCTCAAGATTCCTTGCTGCACCATTTCTTGCAGCACGGCGTTTCGGCGAGCGAGCGCACGATCGGGATGCTTCGCTAGAGAATACGCCCCAGGCGCGCGAACGAGCCCAGCAAGCAGCGCGGCTTCATCTATCGTCAGATCTCTGGGAGCTTTCTGCAGGTAGTGCGTGGATGCTTCTTCCACTCCAATCGCGCCGTCTCCGAAGTACGACCGATTGGCATAGATAGCGAAAAGCTGATCTTCCGAGAACTGTCGCTTCAACCGCGCACTCACGCGCATCTCAGCCAGCACGTGCGCGCCGAGGGTCCGCTGCGCGTGGTGGCAGAGGGCCGAGCGAGCAATCTGCAAGGACCACGTGTCCGCCCGCTCCGCCACATTGAATGCCTTTCTAAACGACTCGCCCATTTCACTCGCTGGGATCACAACCAAATTCTTGCCCAGGCAGTCATCGGAAATCGTCTGTTGAGAGTCTGGCGCGAATTGCGATAGACGCCGATAATCCGGAAGATCGCCGTCGTAGAAATAAAACCAGTACGCAGCGGCACCGATGACGGCAAGAAGTGTGCACAGCGTCCCTGCCACTATCTTGCGAAGCGACGTCATCCGCCGATTGTCTCACGCGGCCGCATTGGCCTGTTTATTACCCGCACTCACACAACGCTGAAGCCGTCCAAAGTTTCGGCCCCTTACTCATTGTGCTAACATCGCAGTTTCGGCCCGTCGTCTCCATCACCATCAGTGAGGCCGCGCCAACTTCTTATGCCTAATGCCCACAGCAATACAAAGATGAAGGCCCTGCGTAAAGTCCGCGCCGAACGCGGCGCTGTGCTCGAATCCGTACCTGTCCCCACGCCCGGCCCGATCGAAGTCCTGGTCCGCGTGAAAGCCGCCTCCATCTGCGGCACCGATCTCCACATTTACGGGTGGGACCGCTGGTCCGCCAGCCGCATCAAGCCGCCCATGACCTTCGGCCACGAATTCTGCGGCGTCATCGAAACGGTCGGCTCCGAAGTCACCTCGGTGAAGCCCGGCGATTTCGTCAGCGCCGAAATGCACGTCAATTGCGCGCACTGTCGCCCCTGTCGTATGGGCCAGCCGCACGTTTGCCAGAACGTAAAAATCATCGGCATCGACGCCGATGGCTGCTTCGCCGAATTCGTCAAAATTCCCATCCGCAATATCTGGAAAGTCGATCCCGCGATCCCCGAACACTACGCCGCCATCCTCGACCCGCTCGGAAACGCGGTACACACCGTTCTCGCCGGTGAAATTTCCGCGCAGAACGTGGTCGTCACCGGCGCCGGCCCGATCGGCCTGATGTCCATCAACGTCGCGCGTGCCTGCGGTGCCGCCAAAATTTTCGCCACCGAAGTGAACGCGCATCGCCGCGAACTCGCCCTGAAAATGGGCGCGGACGTCGCAATCGATCCCTCAAAGGGCAACGCGATCCAGCAAGTCCTAGACGATACCGACGGCGCTGGCGCCGACGTGCTGCTCGAAATGAGCGGCCATCCCGACGCCATTCACCAGGGCTTCCAGATGCTTCGCGCCGGAGGCCGCGCCTCGCTGCTCGGCATCCCCAAAGATCCCGTCACCTTCGATCTCGTGAATGACGTGATATTCAAAGGCGCCACCGTGCAAGGCATCTACGGCCGCAAAATGTTTGAGACTTGGGTGCAGATGACCGACCTGCTGAAGGAAAATCGCCTCAACCTCGAGCCTCTTTTCCGCGAACGCCTGCCCATCGAAGACTTCGAGTCCGCATTCAAGCTGCTCGAATCCGGTCAGGCCGGAAAAGTCCTTTTGTATCCTGGCGGCATGCCCAGCTGACGCCGTCGATCCCACGAACATTAAACTCGCGCCACAAGCGCCCGAAATAATCCTCGGAGGCCGTATGACCGTCCCGTCGCAGCGCCCGCAAATGCAATTCCTTCACACCGCGCTCGAAGACATGAAGTCCGCCAATCTCTACTACCGCCTCAAAGTTCTCGAAGGCGAGCAGAAGCCCATCGCCGATTTCGACGGCAAGCAAGTCATCAATCTCAGCTCCAACAATTACCTCGGCCTCACCACGCACCCCAAGCTTCGCCGCGCCGCCATCGACGCGACCAGAAAATTCGGCGTCGGCTCCGGCGCCGTCCGCACCATCGCCGGCACGATGAAGGCTCACCTCGATCTCGAAAAGCAGATCGCCGCCTTCAAAAAAGTGGAAGCCTGCGTCGTCTTCCAGTCCGGCTTCACCGCCAATGCCGGCACCGTCTCCGCCATCCTCGGCAAGGAAGACCTCGTCATCTCCGACGAACTCAACCACGCCTCCATCATCGACGGCTGCCGCCTCTCGCGCGCCACCATCAAAGTTTTCAAACACAAAGACGCCGCCGACTGTGAGCGCGTCCTCGAGGAAACCAAAGACTGGCCCGGCAAAAAGCTGCTCATCACCGACGGCGTTTTCTCCATGGACGGCGACATCGCCAATCTTCCCGCGCTCTGCGACCTCGCCGAAAAATACAACTGCATCATGATGGTGGATGACGCGCACTCCTCCGGCGTCCTCGGCTCGCACGGTCGCGGCACCATCGATCACGCCGGCTGCCACGGTCGCGTCGATATCCAGGTCGGCACGCTCAGCAAAGCCATCGGCTCCATCGGCGGTTACGTCTGCGGCTCGCACGACCTGATCGAATTTCTATACATGCGCGCGCGTCCGTTTCTTTTTTCCACGTCGCATCCGCCCAGCGTTACCGCCACGTGCCAGGCCGCATTCGAACTCCTCGATTCCGAAGCGGGCGAAAAGCTGATCAAAAAGCTCTGGTCCAACACGAAGTTTTTCAAGCGCAAACTGAAGAAGCTCGGCTTCGACACAGGCAGGAGCGAAACGCCCATCACACCGATAATGGTCGGCGAAGGCGCAAAAGCGTTTCAATTTTCGAGGGAATTATTTGCGGAAGGAGTTTTCGCCGGAGCGCTCGGCTTCCCAACGGTCCCGGAAGGCAAAGCCCGCCTCCGCACCATCGTCACAGCCACCCACAAACGCGCCGACCTGGAACGCGCCGCCGAAATCATCGCCACAGTAGGCCAAAAACTCGGCGTCATCTAGTCGCACGTCCGACAGGGCCCAAGCCCTGTCGGCGACAACAGGCGCCAGCCCCTGTGCTCCCAGCGCGGCCTGCTTTTTAGGACGCGTCATCCTGAGCGCAGCGAAGGACCCTTCCCCGCTTTTGCCTTCGTTTACGCCGCCACCGAAAGCGCCGCCGGCGAACTCTGGTGCAACCGGCGATTCACAGCCAGCACCATCCCACCAATTCCCCACACCACCACAAGAAACATCGCCCACCCGCCCACGTAAGGCAGCATCGAAATCACGCGCAGGATCAAGAGGCCCAGCGCCATCCGCCCCAGCGCCGCACCCATTCCCGGCTCGCCCGCGCCCAAAATCTTTTCACCTACCCAACGCCCCACAATCACCTGCGCCCCATACATCGCGATCAACCAAACCATGATCGTCGAAATTCCCACTCCCAATCCAACCACGGTGAAGCAAATCAGCACCGCCGCAATGGGCACCGCAAAGAGAAACAGCACTCCAAATCCCACCGACGGCGCATACCGGTTCAGCGCGCTGGAAGCGTCGAAGAAAAATGTCGGCGCCAGCAGCAGGAACACGAGCCCGAACACAAACGCCGCGCCCCAGCGCAGCACCTGGTGCCAGTAATATCTCACCGACGAGTAGCGGTCTCCGTAATCCTCCGAAATAATCGTCGTCTGCAGCGGCTGCGCGAACTTCGCCCCGCTATTCACGTCCGCATCGTGCCGTCCGTGAAATGTCGCCGTCCCCGCGATCGCCGCGTGCTGCCCAATCTTCAAATCCTTCGCGCGAACATACATGTTGCCGCCGACCGGTCCGTTCAAATCAAACTCGGCGCCGTAAACCTGCACGTCACCGCCGACGCTTCCCTCCAGCACGCCGTCTCCCGTCCCCAAAATCACCGAGCCGCCAATCTTCGTCGAGGGATCCACGTTCAGATTTCCTACCCACGCCGAGACGTTGCGCTCAATCGTCGAACTCAACTCCAGCCGCTGCGCGAACACACGCACGTTCCCGCCCACCGGCCCTTCCACACGCAAATCCTGCGCAAACGCGATGATGTCGCCCTTCACGTGCCCCGTCACCGTCGCGTTCTGCGACCACACAATCAAGTCGCCATCCACGTTGCCCTCAATCCGCGTCGTGTCCGCGAACACGATCAAATCGGTCTTCACCGTCTGGTCCGCCGCGAGCGTGTAGTTCGGCGAGCCGTGCTCCACTCGCCCCGCGTGTGCCGCTGGCGCAGCGAACGCAGCCGCGAGCGTCAGCCCCGCCATCGCCACCACCGCAGGCGCCACGTTGGTCAGGTGCTTGCGCACCAGCCACAGCACCAGGATTCCCACCGTCGCCAACGCCGTAAATTCGATCATGCTTCGCATGGCTTCCCATCCTTTCCAAAAAGCTCCACTGAAGAAAAGCATCGTGAGCAAATTTCCCTGCGTGAATCCCGCTTCGGCCGCCTGCGCGCGCCACGGCTCGATGAACCCGTTCCACACTGTGTACGCGCCGCCGATACCGAGCGCCATCGCCGCGATCCATCCCCACGGCGCCGATCCTTTTTCCGGCACTTGGATCAATCGCGCGGGCACCATCTCGTCGTCCATCTCGAGCGATTCGCGCAGCCAGATCGATTCGCGGTTCAGCGCTTCCAGCAAATCGCGGCACTCGCCGCATTCGCTCGCGTGCGCTCTTACGCCGTCCGCCATATCCGGGCGCAACTGATTCTCCAGGTACAGCAGCGCCGTCATTTCATCGAAGTGCGTCATGGTTTTCCGCCGGCGGTCGCGCCCAGCATGCTCGCTCCGCCGCCCTCTCCCAGGATTTCTCGCAACTGATGCCGCGCGCGCAGCAGCAGCACCCCCACAAACGCGCGCCTCACTCCCAGCGTGTCCGCGATTTCGTCATAGCTCATGTCCGAGTAATACCGCAGCACCAGCACCATGCGCGCGCGGTCCGGCATCTTCGCCAGTCCCGCCCGCACTTGTTTGCTGTCGTGATCGAATTGCATTTTTTCCAGCGCGCTCGGATCGGGATGCTCGAGCGGCAATGTTTCCAGGTCGCCCGTTTCCAGATCCTGCCGGATTCTGCGCCGCCTCAACATATCCCAACAGTGATTGCTCGCCACCTTGTAAAGCCAAGCCTGAAACGGCCGCGATGAATCGTACGTCCCGAGCTTCTGCTTCACTTTCATGAAGACGTCCGTCGTCGCGTCTTCCGCATCTTCGCGCGTCGGCAATGCGCGTCTGCAGAACCGGAAAATCGCCGGTGCGTACAGGCGATAAATCTCGCCCCACGCATCGCCGTCTCCGGCTCGGACGCGCTCGACCACATCCGCTAATTCCGCGGCGCTCATTTCTCCTGTGGCCTTCCGTCTCTCCATAAGCTGATACGCACGCCCCGCTAAAATATTTCAAACAGGTGACATAGCCGCAACTGCCAGCCACCGCCCCATCACCCATTACGCCATCCATTCGCCCGCGGCCGCGCCCCACAGCAGGCCCAACACCATAGCAAACCAAGCCTTTACCGCGCACTCCCTAACCGCACACGTCCGACAGCCCAAGTCCGACGGCCGACCCGGCGGTCGGCGGCACCACAGGCGCCGGCGCCTGTGACCTCCGCCCGACCCGCTTCTTCGGGCCGCCTCAACCTCAACCACCCGTGCTGGCCGATTCGCCGCCGTTGCGAAACGGGCGCTTTTGTCTCCGTGCCAGCCACAAAAACAAAAAACCCGACGCGACACCCTCGCCGCGCCGGGCCCAAATCCCTCCTAATCCACATCTACCTCAGAACGAAAACTTCGCCACCAGCTGAATGCCCCTCGGCCCGCCGCCTCCCAGGAACGGGTTCCCAATCCCCACGTCGCCCGTGGCCGTCAAATGATACGCCCCCTGGCCTAGCCCGTTCGTCCCGATTCCCTGCTGCGCCGGGTCCGCGACGAAGTCCGGCAGGAACGGGTTCGAGAAGTTTGGATGGTTCAGCAGGTTGAAGAATTCCGCGCTCAGTTCCATCCCCAGCCGTTCGGTCAGTTGCGTTTTTTTGTACACAGAGAAATCCCACTGCTTAAAACTCGGGCCGCGCAATGCGTCTCGCCCTTCGTCTCCAAAGTGCCGCGTCCCGGGCACGCAATTCTGGTCCGGCCCGTCACCCGAATTGATGAAATCAGTAAGCGCTGTTCCGCTCAGCGGCGTGCACGGCACCTGGAACGAAGTCAGATTCAGGAAATTCGCCGGATCGTGCGAGTGATATTGAATCGGACCGACCACATCCGGCCGGTCGAATCCTTCGCCGCTCCCGCTGAAGTCGCCTTCGAAGAAGTAGTTCAATTGGAACGGCTGCCCGTCCTGCAGCGTCACCGTGCTGCTGAATCCCCATCCGTTTTTCAATTTCTGCCAGTCTCCGCCCATGTGCGGCAGGTCGTAGGCAAAAATCCACGTGAACCGGTTCCGGATGTCGAAGTTTGAGTTCCCGTACTCTTTGTTCGGATTGTTGCTGTCGTTTGGCTGCGAAGCGTTCGGCTCAAAATCGAAGCTGTCGCTCGCTGTATCCAGCGAATGCGACCACACGTAGTTCACCACTGACGTCACTCCGCGCCAGTTGTTCACGCGGACGCTCGCTTGTAGCGAATTGTAGTTCGACCGCGCATTCGCCTGCAGCTGGTTGATGTACTCCGCGCCGTACGGATTGTTCGCGTAGTTCGTCGGAACTCCGTAGCTCGCGATGCAACCCGGTCCGCCATTCGGATAGCACGGCGCTCCGGTAGAAGAAACATTCGCCTGCGCGAATGCCACGTCGTAGGCATCGATCGTCGTCTGGTTCGGTTGATTCACATCCAGATAATGCAGCAACCGGTGGCCCTGCGATCCCACGTATCCGACTTGCAGCATCACCTTGCTGGTGATCTGCTGCTGCAAATTCAGGTTGTAGTTCTCCATGTACGGCGTCGGCAAATGTTGCGAGATCGCGAAGATGTTTCCAGTCGGCGCTCCGGACGGCGCCTGGAACACCGGCACATTCGGCGCGATCGTTCCTACCGGGCTCACGGTGTAAATCGGATCGGGCCCTGCCGGGTTGTAAGCAACTCCGGGGCAAAACTCGCAGTTGTACGGCAACTCGCCCAGGAACGCATCCTGGGACGGACCGTCGAAGAACATTCCCCATCCCGCGCGCAGAATCGTGTGGCCCTTCCCCAGCGGATCCCAGGCCGCGCTTAGCCGCGGCGAAAAATTCTTATAATCCGGGTGATACACCGAACTCAGTCCTGGCTGCCCAAGCTGCGTCAGCGTCACCGTCTGTCCCACCAGATCGAAATTCGTCACGTTCGTGAACAGATTGTCCTTTTCTCCCACCACTCCGAAATAATCCCAGCGAATTCCCGCGTTAAACGTCAGCCGCGGATTCAACTGGTAGGTGTCCTGCACGTACAGCCCGTGATTGTTCTCAAATGTGTGCCGCACCGATTGCCCCAGCGACTGCGCGCCGCCGTCGATCGTCCCCGACAAAAAGTCTTCCAGGTCGTTGAATGCAAGTGCGCCTCGGTAGTTCACTCCGAAGTATTGCTGGATCGAAGTCCGCCGGTACTCATAACCGAACTTGATGTCGTGCTTTCCCACCTTCCACGAAAAATTGTCCAGCGCCTGCCAATTCGTGTCCACGCGATGCTTCGGCGTCGAATGGTTCGCGCCCAATTGCGCGAACGGTCCCACGTTGATCACCGGAAGTCCGGAGTTCGAAAGCGACGGCCCGGTACAATCTGCCGTGCTGGTCGCCGCGCACAACCCCACGCTGCTCGGCTCGAAGCTCCGGTCCTGCGGGAAAAATCCCTCCGCGAAACGATTCCATCCAAACCGCGCCTCGTTCACCTTCGTCGGCGAAATCACCCGCACGTACGAAATCGCCACCAGTTGCACCCGCGTCGGCGTGTACGTGTTGAAGCCCGGCAAAATTCCGCCGCCCGTCAACGCCAGCGGAAAACTCTGCACGCTGTCGCCGAAGAAATACCGGCCGGTCAAGATGTTGTTCTGATCGAAGTTGTGGTCCACCTTGCCGATCAAGCTGGTCAGTTTGTTGTATGACGGCGCAATCACCGAAGACAAAAATCCTGAATCCGGGTCGGGCGGCGCGGGTGGTACCGTCGGCGCATCTCCGCACGATGGGTCCGACGGAGAATTCGGCAGCGGCCATGGATCGTTATTCGGATAGGCGCTGAGCAGGTTTTGGATTACTGGATTGGACGCAACCAAGTTCGCCGGGTTCGGCACGCACGCCAGGCTCACCGTGCCCACTCGCTCTTCCTGCCCTTCGTAATCCACGAAGAAAAACGTCTTGTCCTTCACAATCGGCCCGCCCAGCGATCCGCCGTACTGATTATTGTGGAACGGTGCTTTCGCCGTGGGCGACTGGTCGAAATAGTTGCGCGCATCGAGCGCATCGTTGCGGAAATAATCGAACACATCGCCGTGCAGCGCGTTTTGCCCGCTCTTGGTCACGATGTTGATCACCGCGCCCGCGCTCCGTCCGTACTCCGCTTCGAAATTCGAGAGCACCTTCAGCTCACTTACCGCATCGATCGGCAAAATCGTCGCAGGAGTGCCGAACACACCCGCCTCGTTGATCGCCGGATCGTTTCGGTAACCATCGTTCATATCCGTGCCGTCGAGCAGGAAGTTGTTCGCGCGCCCGCGCGCTCCGTTCATCGAAAACACACCGTACGATCCCGGCGAATCCGAAATCTGGTCCGGCGAACCCGCCACGCCCGGGGTCAAATAAATCAGCTTCGTGTAGTCCCGCCCATTTACCGGCAGGTTTTTCACCTGGTCCTGCGTCAGCGTGCCGCCCAGCGTATCGCCCGTCGAATCTACTTCCGGCAGCTCTTCGCCAGAAACCGTCACGGAATTCGTAATCGCGCCCGGCTTCAGTATCGCGTCCACGCGCCGCTCGGTCGCCACGTCCACCGCCACGCCCGTCGTCACCGATTTCTGGAATCCGCCCAGCTCGATCGTCACGTTGTACGTGCCCACCTGTAATTCCGGCACCAGGTAGCCGCCGTCGATGCCGGTCTGCGTGATGCGGTCCACGCCCGTCGCTACGTTGTGCACCGTCACCGTCGCACTCGTCACCGCCGCGCCAGACGTATCCGTCACCGTGCCTGCGATCGACCCGCGAAACGTCTGCGCCCCCGCGCCTCGCGCCCCCAAAAACGCCAGCACCGCAAGCACAGCAACCATAGCGATTGCGCTAAAGCGCGCACGCGTCTTCATCGATTCCCCCGGGACCTATTTTGAATTTTGCAAATGTCGTTGCTGAAGATTGAAGCGGTGCGCAGGCAGACCTGTCCAATCAATATGTTTAATGCGGACGATAATCCCACCCAGGCCGCAACCACTTTCAACCACACCCACGCCCCATTTCAGTGCCCCACATATATTCCCCATCACGTTCCGAGTCAAGCATCGTCCGCACCTCCGCTTTTGGCGAGCGCAGCGAGCTGTAACATAGACTGTCAGTCTGTGCCGGTTCGAGTGCGCGCAGCGCATGTAGCTTAGACTTTCGAGTCTGAGC
>Ga0209169_10001188_pt1 | contig 15796 bp, 13 predicted proteins | sample HubBroMetageWRM4_FD_188346 | JGI IMG/M metagenome (GOLD analysis project Ga0209169, IMG submission 188346) | Warmed soil microbial communities from the Hubbard Brook experimental Forest, New Hampshire - Hubbard Brook CCASE Soil Metagenome WRM 4... | ecosystem: Environmental > Terrestrial > Soil... | reverse complement strand
TCGAGGGGGTCATGCTGAGCGACGTGCCGCTCATCCCGATCACCGAAGGGGTGGACTGGTACCAGTACGACACGGCGGCCTTCTCCGGATGGCCCACCCCTGGCGACCCGTACGCGCAGCCGCCAGTATGGGCCTATCCGGACAACGAGCAGGTGCTGCTGCACCTCAAGCCCCGTTAAGACGGCGCGGGCCAGGGGGACGGCAGGACCGCTCCCCTGGCCCGGCCCGCGGAACGCACAAAGACCCTAGGGGAACCAGCTTGAGATACGCGCTACGCCGCCTCGGCTTCTTCGTGCTGACGCTGTGGGTGGCGCTGACCCTCAATTTCCTGCTGCCGCGGCTGATGCCCGGCAACCCGGCGCTGGCCATGATGGGCAAGTTCCACGGCGAGCTCACCCCGCAGTCGCTGAACGCGCTGGAGATCCTGTTCGGCGTCGACACCCACGCCAGCCTCGGCTCGCAGTACATCAGCTACCTGCATCAGGTGGTGACCGGTAACTTCGGCACCTCGCTTGACTACTACCCGGCGTCGGTCTCGTCCGTCATCGGCAGCGCGATCTGGTGGACGTTCGGCCTGGTGGGCGTGAGCACGGTCCTCGCCTTCATACTCGGCACCGGGCTGGGCATCGTCGCCGCCTGGCGGCGGGGCGGACGGCTGGACAGCGTGCTGCCGCCAGTGTTCGTGATCGCCTCGGCGATGCCGTACTTCTGGGTGGGGATGGTGCTGGTGCTCGTGTTCGGGATCAGCCTGCACTGGCTCCCGTACGTGGGCGGCTACAACGTCACCGGCGACACGCCGGCCTTCACGCTGCACTTCATCGGCGACGTGCTCAGCCACTCGATCCTGCCCGCGCTCTCGCTGCTGATCACCACGATCGGCACCTGGATCCTGACCATGCGGAACACCATGATCACCACGCTGGCCGAGGATTACGTGCGGATGGCCAGGGCGAAGGGCCTGCCCGGGTGGCGGATCATGATCGACTACGCGGCGCGCAACGCGATCCTGCCGAACCTGACCGGCTTCGCCATGTCGCTGGGGTTCGTGGTCAGCGGCGCCATCCTGATCGAGTACGTGTTCAACTACCCGGGCGTGGGCTTCATGCTGCTGCAGGCGGTGCAGGGCGAGGATTACCCGCTGATGCAGGCGCTGTTCCTGCTGATCACGGTGGCGGTGCTGGTCGCGATCCTGCTCGCCGATATCGCCACCGCGCTGCTCGACCCGCGGACCAGGGCGGCAAGCTAGCCATGGCGATCCCCCTCTCCCTCGGCCAGCCCGCAGGCGAGCCCCGCAGGCTGCCGGCCAGCCGCGCGCTCGCCCGGATGGGCCGCGCGGTGCGGTCCAACCACAAGGCCACCGTCGGCACCGTGCTGCTGGCGCTGTTCATCCTCGTCGCGCTGTTCCCCGGGGTGATCGCGCACGACAACCCGAGCCTGGATGCCTACAAGCCGCACCTCGGACTATCGACCGCTCACCTGCTCGGCACCACCGCCTATGGCCAGGACATGTTCGCGCAGCTGGTGTGGGGCACCAGGAACGTGATGATCATCGCGTTCACCGTCGGGCTGGCCACCACCGGGATCGCCGTCCTGGTCGGCGTGGCGGGCGCCTACCTGGGCGGCCTGTGGGACAGCTCGCTCGGCGTGCTCACCGACGTGCTGCTCGTCATCCCGCTGTTCCCGCTGCTGATCGTGATCGCCGCCTACGCGCACGGCGGCGGCACGCTGCTGCTGATCGTCGTCATCACGGTCACCAGCTGGTCCTACACCGCGCGGCAGCTGCGGTCGCAGGCGCTCACGCTGCGCAGCAGGGATTTCCTGCAGGCGGCCCGGGTGCGCGGCGAGCGCCGCCTGTACATCATCGTGATGGAAGTCATCCCGACGATGACCTCGCTGATCGTGGCGAGCTTCCTGACCAACGCGCTGTACGCGATCTTGTTCGCGTCCAGCCTGCAGTTCATCGGCCTGGGCGACCCGGACACGGTGAGCTGGGGCACGATGCTGTACTGGGCGCAGAACAACGCGGCGCTGCAGACCGGCCAGCCGCTGTGGGCGATCGCGCCCGGAGCCTGCATCGCCGTCCTCGGCGCGGCGTTCGCCCTGCTCAACTACGCCTTCGACGAGATCGGCAACCCGGCGCTTCGGCCCGTGCGGAGGAGCAAGCGTGTCCGAAGTGCCTGAGGTGCTTAACGTCAGCGGCCTGTCGGTGGACTACGTGCTCGACCGCGGCGACGTCCGCGCGGTGGACGACGTGTCCTTCACCCTCGGCCGGGGCGAGTTCCTCGGCATCGTCGGCGAGTCGGGCTGCGGGAAGTCGACGCTGCTGTTCGCCGTGGCCCAGCTGCTCGCCGCGCCGGCCCGCGTCGCGGCGGGCAGCGTCACGTTCCAGGGCACCAACCTGGTGGGCCTGACCGACAGGCAGCTGTCCGCGGTCCGCTGGCGGGACATGTCGGTGGTCATGCAGAGCGCGATGAACGCGCTGAACCCGGTCAAGTCCATCGGTGCCCAGTTCGCCGACGCGATGCGGGCGCACGACAAGCCGTCCCGGGCGGAGATCGCGGCCAGGTCCGCCGAGGTGCTTCGGATGGTCGGCATCGACCCTGTGCACCTGGGCAGCTACCCGCACCAGCTGTCCGGCGGCATGCGGCAGCGGTCGATGATCGCGATGGCGATGCTGTTCACGCCGGACCTGGTGATCATGGACGAGCCCACCTCCGCACTCGACGTGGTGGCGCAGCGCTCGCTGATGGTCCAGATCAAGGAACTCCAGCTGAGCTACGGCTTCGCGGTCATCTTCGTCACCCACGACATGTCCCTGATCAGCCACTTCTCCGACCGGCTCATGGTGATGTACGCCGGCCAGGTGGATGAGTTCGGCCCGACGAGGACGGTGTTCGACCGCCCGCTTCATCCCTATACCCAGGGCCTGCTCGAGGCCTTCCCGTCCATCCGCGGCCCGCGGGTCCCGCTCAAGGGGATCCCCGGCAGCCCGCCCGACCTGGCAGCGCTGCCGGCCGGATGCCGGTTCCACCCGCGGTGCCCGTACGCGGTGGACAGGTGCGCCCAGGTCGAGCCGGAGCTGTACGAGCTGGACGACGCGCTCGTGCGCTGCCTGCGCCGCCAGGACGGGAGCCTGCCCGTGCCGGCCAGCCAGGAAGGGAGCCTGAGCCGATGAGCGCCACGGAGCTGCTCCGCGTCGAGCACCTGACCAGGCACTTCAAGATCGGCGGGGTGCTGTCACGGCGGACGCTGCACGCCGTGGACGACGTGAGCTTCGGCATCGGCGAGCGGGAGATCGTGGCGCTGGCCGGCGAGAGCGGCAGCGGCAAGTCCACGATCGCCCGGGTGCTCGCCAGGATCTACGCACCGACAAGCGGGGAGATCTACTTCGAGGGCAAGCCGGTGTCAGCGATCCGCTCCCGCCGCGACAGGCTGCGCTACAGCGGCCTGATGCCGATGGTGTTCCAGGACCCGTTCGGCTCGATCAACCCGGTGTACCGGGTCGAGCACGGCATGCTGCGCAGCCTCAAGCTGCACCGTCCGGCGCTGTCCGCCGGGCAGCGGCGGGAGGAGGCGGAGCGGGTGTTCGAGGTGGTCGGGCTGGGCGCCGACATGCTGCAGCGCTTCCCTTACGAGCTGAGCGGCGGGCAGCGCCAGCGGGTCGGGTTCGCCCAGGCGCTGGCCATGCGGCCCAGGCTGATCCTGGCCGACGAGCCGGTCTCGATGCTGGACGTGTCGATCAGGATCGGCCTGCTGAACCTGATGGCCGAGCTGCGCGACGCACAGGGCGTCTCCGTCCTGTACATCACCCACGACATCGCCAGCGCGCGGTACGTGGCGGACCGGCTGATCGTGATGTACGCCGGCCAGATCGCCGAGGCGGGCCCCATCGAGGAGGTGCTTGCCCACCCGAGGCACCCGTACACCCAGCTGCTGCTGTCCGCCGTGCCGGATCCCCGGGCGCCGCTTTCGGTGGGGGCGGAGACCGACCGCGGCGAGCCGCCCAAGGTCATCGACCCCACCCCGGGCTGCCGGTTCCGCTGGCGCTGCCCGCTTGCCATCGATGTCTGCGCGCAGGTCACGCCGCTGCTCGCCGAGCTGGGACCCCGGCATGACGTGGCATGCCATGTCGCCCAGGCGGAGACCGCGGAGGCCGCGGGGACGGGGCGGACCGCGGAGCTCGGGGAGACCGTGCCCGGTGAGCGGGCGGCCGTGCCCGGTAAGCGGGCGGCCGTGCCCGGTAAGCGGGCCGTGCCGTGAAGCTGGCGGTGATCGGGGGCGGTTCCACCTACACGCCGGAACTCGCGGACGGCATCGGGCGGCTGCTCCCCTCGGTCGAGGAGCTCGTCCTCGTCGACCCGGACCCGCAGCGGCTGGCCGTCGTGGGGCCGGTGTCGGCCCGGATCATGGCCGCGCACGGCCACGCCGCGCGGGTGCGCTGGACGGGCAGCCTGGACGAGGGCGCGGACGGCGCGGACGCGATCCTGATCCAGCTGCGGATCGGCGGGCAGGCCGCGCGCCGGCGCGACGAGACCTGGCCGCTGGACTGCGGATGCGTGGGACAGGAAACCACCGGGGCCGGCGGTCTTGCAAAGGCGCTCCGCACCGTGCCCATTGTCTTGGATTTGGCCGAACGGGCCTCGCGTCGGGCTGCGCCCTCGTGTTTCATCATCGACTTCACCAACCCGGTGGGGATCGTCACCCGGGCGCTGCTGTCCGCGGGCCACCGCGCGGTCGGGCTGTGCAACGTGGCGATCGGGTTCCAGCGCCAGTTCGCCGAACTGCTCGGCGTCGCGCCGCAGGACGTGTCGCTCGGGCACGTCGGCCTGAACCACCTGACCTGGGAGCGCTCGGTCTGGGTCAAGGACACCGACGTGCTGCCCGAGTTGCTCGGCCGCCACCTGGCGGAGATCGCGCCGCACACCGGGATGCCCGCCGAGTTCGTCCGCCGCCTCGGCATGGTGCCCTCGTACTACCTGCGCTACTACTACGCTCACGACGCGGTGGTGGCCGAGCAGCGCGGGGCGGTGACCCGCGCCGAGCAGGTGGCGCGGCTGGAGGCCGAGCTCCTCGAGCTGTACGCGGACCCGGCCCTGGACCGCAAGCCCGCGCAGCTTTCCCAGCGCGGCGGTGCCTGGTACTCGGAGGCGGCGGTGGACCTGCTGCTGTCGCTGACCGGCAATCGCGGCGACGTGCAGGTGGTCAACACGGTCAACCAGGGCACGCTGCCGTTCCTGCCCGCCGACGCGGTGATCGAGGTGCCCGCGGTCATCGGGTCAGGCGGCGCGGTGCCGGTGCCTGTTGACCCGGTGCAGCCGCTGCTGCGCGGGCTGATCGCGCACGTGTACGCCTACGAGGAGCTGGCGCTGGACGCCGCGATCCGCGGCGGCCGCGACCGGGTGTACGCCGCGCTGCTGGCGCATCCGCTGGTGGGCCAGGCCGATCAGGCGCAGGGACTCACCGACCGGCTGATCGCGGAGAACGCTCAGTATCTGCCATGGGCATGATGTCGAGGAGGCTGCCGATGAGAAACCGCGGGCGCGTCATCGCGTTGGCGACCGCAGCACTAACGTGCGTCACGCTCGCCGCATCAGGCGCGGCGGCCGGGGTCACGGGGGGCGGTGCCCGCGGTCGTGAAGGACCGGCCGAAGTCCGCGTCAACCAGGTGGGGTACCCCTCGTACGGCCCGAAGGTCGCCTTCGCGATGCTGGCCCGCCCCGCCGCCGCGGTGCGGTTCGAGGTCACCACCCCGTACGGCGTCGCCTACCGCGGCACGTCCACCGATGACGTTGGGGCGTGGAACTCCGCCTACCGCGCGGTGTACCAGCTCAGCTTCGCCGGGGTGAGTACGCCGGGCGTCTACCAGGTCAGGGTGCTGTCCCCCGCCGCCGCGGTCTCTCCCGCGTTCGTCATCGGCACCGGATCGCAGCTGTACGGCCAGCTCGTGGACAACGCGGTGCGGTACTTCACCTCCGAGCGCGACGGTCCGGATACCGATGCCGCCGTGCTGGACCGCCAGCCGGCCAACCTGACCGACGCGGCGGCCTACGTGTACGCGGACCCGCGGTACGACAGCAACGACAACCTGCTGGGATCGCTGCACCGGATCGGCGGGCCCGTCGACGTGTCCGGCGGCTGGTTCGACGCCGGGGGCGGCTACGAGAAGTTCGCGTACACGGCTAGCTACGCGGACGCGCTGATGCTGATCGCCGCGCGTAACTACCCGGGCGAGTACCCGGCGCTGCTGCCGGAGGCCGACTACGGCCTGCAGTGGATCACCAAGCTGTGGAATCCCGCGCGGAAGGTGATGTACGTCCAGGTCGGCATCGGCAACGGCAACGCGAGCAACACGATCCAGGGCGACTACAACTTCTGGTTCCTGCCGCAGCAGGAAGACCGCATGAACGTGGGACCCGCAGGCAATCCCGGCCCGACTGCGTACTACGTCAAGTACCGGCCGGTGTTCGAGGCGGCGCCGCCCGGCAAGCCGGTCAGCCCCGACCTGGCGGGCCGGTTCGCCGCGGACTTCGCCCTCGGCGCGCAGCTCGCCGCCGGGACCGACGCGGAGCAGGCACGGCACCTGCTCGCGCTGGCCCGCGGCGTCTACGCGATGGCCAAGACCACCGACGTCGGGCAGATCGTCACCGCGTTCCCCTACGACTACTACCCGGGCACCGAGTGGAAGAGCGACATGCTCTGGGGCGCCGCCGAGATCGCGCTGGCCGACGAGGCCATCGGGGCCCCGCCGGCCCAGCTGCACGCGGACCTGGTGACCGCGGCCCGGTGGGCCAGGGCCTACATCGCCCAGGGCCACCCGGCCGGCGGCGACACGTTCAACCTCTACGACAACGGCGCGGTGGCCGAGGCCGAGCTGCTGCAGGCGATGCGGGCGGCGCCCCCGGGCATGGCGCCGGTGATCGCGCCCGGCGCGCTGCTCGGCGACCTCGCCGCGCAGCTGCGCACCGGCGAGGACTGGGCCAGCGGCGACCCGTTCGCGCTCGGCACCCAGCTGGGTCCCGCGGACGCGTCACCGCACGCGTTCGGCCTGTTCATCACCGACGCGCTGTACCAGGAGTACGGCGGGTCGAGCCGGTACCAGGCGTTCGCGCAGCAGCAGCTGAACTTCGCGCTCGGCGCCAACGGATGGGGCAGCTCGTTCGTGGTCGGCGCCGGCACGGTGTTCCCGCACTGCATGCAGAGCGAGGTCGCCAACCTGGCGGGCTCGCTTACCGGCACCGGTGACATCCAGCTCGGCGCGACCACCGACGGGCCGAGCAGCCCCGGCAACTTCGTCGGCCTCGGCACGGTCACCGGGATGCGCGCGTGCAGCGCGGGGAACTATGCCCCGTTCGACACCGCGACCGCCGCCTACGAGGACAACGTGGTCTCCTGGCCCTCGGTGGAGCCGGCCGACGACTACACCGCGGCGTCCCTGCTCGCGTTCGCCCTCGGCGGTGCCGGCCTTGGTTGAAGCTCGCCCGGACCGGGGCCCGCGGGCCGCCGTGCTGGCCATCGACGGCGGCAACAGCAAGACGGACGTGGCCCTCGTGGCCGACGACGGCACGGTGCTCGCCTCGGCCCGCGGCCCCGGCATCAACGCGCACGAGGTCGGCGTCGACCAGACGGTGCTGATCCTGGACGCGGTGGTCAAGCAGGCCGCGGCCCGGCTTGCCCGGCTTGACGGGGCCGGACCCGGCTTCCTCGCGCGGCACACGGTGGCCTGCCTGGCCAACGCGGACCTGCCTGAGGAGGAGGCGGAACACGCCGCAGTCGTCCGGGCCCAGGGCTGGAGCCCGACCGCCACGGTGATCAACGACACGTTCGCGATCCTGCGGGCCGGCTCGGATCCGGGCTCCGCGGCGCACTGGGGCGTCGCCGTCGTATGCGGCGCCGGCATCAACTGCGTCGGCGTCGCGCCGGACGGCAGGATCACCAGGTACCTGGCGCTCGGCGCGATCTCGGGCGACTGGGGCGGCGGCTACGGCCTGGGGGTGGAGGTCCTCTGGCACGCGATGCGCGCGGAAGACGGGCGCGGCCGGGAAACGGCCCTGACCGGCTATCTGACCAGCCACTTCGGCGTGGAGAAGGTCGAGGAGGTGACGCTGGGCATCCACAAGGGGAAGATCGGCGAGGACGACCTGACCGGCCTGGCGCCCATGCTGCTGCGGGCGGCGGACGAAGGCGACCAGGTGGCGGTGACCGTGGTGAACCGCCTCGCAGAAGAGGTCTCCGTGATGGCCGTCACCGCGATGCGGCGGCTTGGCCTGGCAGGCTTGCCCACCCCCGTAGTCCTCGGCGGCAGCGTGCTGACCGCGAGGAACCCGCTGCTGATGGGCGGCATCACCAGCCGGCTTAACGTGGCCGCGCCGGACGCGATCGTGCGGGTGATCGAGGTGGCGCCGGTCGCCGGGGCCGCGCTGCTCGGCCTGGACCACGTGCACGCCTCGCCCGCCGCCGAGGCCCGGCTGCGCGCCGTGTATCTGAACCAGCGCGGCTGACTCCGTAGATCGGAGGCTAGCGGGACAAAAGACACCGCAGCCACAATGATCACAGTGGCGGGGGCGCTCCCGCTCCTGAGAGGGAGGCCGACCGTGCCGGATACGACCGTTTCGCCATCCACCGACACAACCCGCCAGCTGCCGCCGATGGTCTCCGGCGCGCTGCCGGTCGTCGGGCACGCCCCGCGGTTCCTGCGCGACCAGCTGCAGCTGCTCGAACGCGGCTACGCCGAGCACGGCGAGGTCTTCCGGCTGCGCCTGCGCCCGGGCCGGCGGCCCGCCATCTTCATGCTCGGCCCGGAAAGGGCCCGGTGGGTCTTCAAGCACACCGACGACCTCGATCTTTCCATCGGCCCCAGCCTGGCCTTCACCCGGCGCCTGTTCGGGCCCGACTTCTACTTCCTCGCCGAGCCCGAGGAATACCAGCACCAGCGGGAGACCCTGCTGCCCCTGTTCAGGGGCAAGATGATGCTGTCCTACCTGACCATGATGGAGCGCCGCGTCGCCGAATTCACCGCCCGCCTCGGCGACTGCGGCACCTTCGACCTGCCGCATGAGATGAACGACCTGGTCCTCGGGGTCATCATGGAGGCGTTCCTCGGCGCGGACTTCGCCGCGCACATGCCGGACACGGTGGCCAGCGACTTCCGCGACTTCATCCGCGGCGTCGACCCGATCACGCCGGGCTGGGTTCCCGCGCCGCACCTGCGGCGGGCGCGGCGGGCCCGCGACAAGCTACGCGGCGCCGTCGCCGGGATGGTCCGCGCCAGGCGCAGCGATCCGCTCGATCCTCCCGACTTCCTGCAGGAGCTGATGAGCTCGCGCCAGCTCGACGGCGCGCCGGTCACCGATCAGTGGGTCGTCCAGATGGCGCTCGGCGTGACGTTCGCGGGGCATGACAGCACCACCGGCCACCTCTCCTGGGCGCTGATCGACCTGCTGCAGCACCCCGGCGAGCTGCAGAAGATCCTCGACGAGCAGCAGCGGCTGCTGCCGGACCGGGAAGCACCGCTGGACCTGGCGATCGTGCACCGCATGACCTGCCTGGACCGGGCACTGCAGGAGACCGAGCGGCTGCGCCCGGTGGCCCCGGTGATGCTCCGCCGGGCCATGCGGCCGATCGATGTTGACGGGCGCAGGATCCCCGCGGGCGCCGACGTGTTCGTCGCGCCCATCATCAGCCACCGCCTGCCGCCCCTCTTCGAGGACGCCACGCGCTACTACCCGGACCGCTTCCTCGCAGATCCCAGGCAGGTGGCCTACCTGCACGGGTTCGGCGGCGGGACGCACAGGTGCCTGGGCGAGCACTTCGCCGACCTGCTTGTGCACGTGGCCATTACCCGCCTGCTGCAGCGCTACGAGCTCAGCCTCGCCGATCCCGACCCGGCCCCGGTGCGGACGCCCGCCTTCAAGGGCCCGAGGTCTCCCTGCCGGATCCGCTACCGGCGCAGGGACCGGGAGGCGGCGCGCGGTGCCGACGTCAGCGGCTGATCAGGTGACTGTCGGCGTCCTCGCCGAGCATGGCCCGGGATAGCTTGGTGAGCAGCGCGCCCAGCTCGCCGTATTCCTCGGGGGACAGGTCGGCGAGCAGCTCGCGCAGTCCCTCGCGCCGGGCCGCGAACAACCGCTCGGCCGCCTCATGTCCCGCCTCGGTGAGCTCCAGCGTCCCGTTCGAGCGGACCACCATGTTCTCCGCGACCAGGCGGTCCACGTAGGGCCGCCCGTAATCCACGGTCACGTCGGCCTGCCGGGCAAGCTCCTCCACCGCGACCGTCCCCTGCTTGGCCAGGCGGGTGAGGATCCAGCAGCTGCCCGCGGGAAGGTCGAGACCGGCCAGCGCGGCCAGGCGCTCGTAGCCGCGCCGCCTGAGGTCCGCGCCGCCGAGCCTGGTCAGCGATCGTTCCACCTCATCGACCGAGGAACGCTCCGGCGGCCCGGCTCCCAGCCCCTCGCCGATGCCGACGGAGCTCGTCGCCCGCAGCGGCACCTCGCGCAGGAACCAGGACAGGGCGAACGCGACAAGGGCGACCGGGATCGCGTAGAGGAAGACCGGGTGCAGGGCAAGCGAGTACGCGTGTTTCACGTCGCCCCTGACCGCGGCGGGCAGCGTCTTGAGCAGCGCCGGGTTCGCCGCGGCATCGGCGGCGCTGAACCCGTGCGGCAGCGGTACCCCGCGCAGCGCCGAGGCAAGCTGGCCGGCCAGCCGGTTAGAGAAGATCGCACCGAAGATGGACACGCCGAACGCGCCGCCGATGGTGCGGAAGAAGGTCGCCCCCGACGTCGCGGCGCCCAGGTCGGCGAAGTCAGCCGAGTTCTGCACGGCGATGACGAGGACCTGGATGATCAGCCCGAGTGCCAGGCCGAGGACGAAGAAGTACACGGACGTCAGCGCGGTCGAGGTGTGCTCGTCCAGCCGGGACAGCAGGAACAGGGCAACCACGAGCAAGGCCGTGCCGACGATCGGGTAGACCTTGTACCGGCCGGTCCTCGCGATCAGCTGGCCGCTGGCCACCGAGGTGAGCAGCAGGCCGCCGACGAGCGGCAGCAGGTAAACGCCGGACAGGGTGGCCGAGATCCCGTGCGCCACCTGCAGGAACAGCGGCAGGTAGGAGATCGAGCCGAACATCGCGAACCCGGCCGCCAGGCTGATCGCCGCGGCGACGCTGAACACCGGGTTGCGGAACAGCCGCAGCGGCAGCAGCGGCTCGGCCGCCCGCCTGGCGGACAGCCACCACCCCACGCCGAGCACCGCGGACCCAGCGAACAGCGCGATGATCACCGCCGAGCCCCACGGGTAGGTGGTACCGCCCCATGAGGTGGCAAGCACCACGCAGGTGGCGAACCCCGCGATCATCGTGGCGCCCAGGTAGTCGATGGAATGCTTGCGCCGGTTGGAGGTGGCGGGCAGCACCACGGTCACGACCACAAGCGCGACGGCGCCGATCGGCAGGTTGATGTAGAACACCCACCGCCAGGAGAGGTTGTCGACGAAGAACCCGCCGAGCAGCGGCCCGATGACGCTCGATACCCCGAAGACGGCGCCGAACGCGCCCTGGTACTTGCCCCGCTCCCGTGGCGGGACGACATCCCCCACGATTGCCTGGGCCAGCACGATCAGGCCCCCGCCGCCGACGCCCTGCAGCGCGCGGAAGGCGATCAGCTCGGTGAGCGTCTGGGAAAGACCGGACAGGGCCGAGCCGACAAGGAAGATGACGATCGCGGCGATGAACAGGTACTTCCTGCCGTACTGGTCACCGAGCTTGCCCCACACCTGGGTGGTCGCCGTGGTGGCGAGCAGATAGGAGGTGACCACCCAGGACAGGTGGTCCAGCCCGCCCAGGTCGCCCGCGATGGTGGGCAGGGCGGTGGCCACGATCGTCTGGTCGAGGGCGGCAAGGAGCATGGCCAGCATCAGCGCGCCGTAGATGACCGCCAGCCTGCGCTGCGGCGCCGGCTGCGGCGCGGCCTGGCTGCTAACCGGTGCCTGACTGCTAACTGGTACCTGGCCGCTAACCGGTGCCTGGCTGTCATCTGGTGCCTGGCTGGCCACTATGAACGTCCCCGTTCGGCTGAAGCGGATTTACGGACGCGTCATACCCGGCCTCCTGACCAGGCAACCTCCGGCGGGATCAACCGCCGGAGACGGTGATGGCGGACCATGCGGCGCCGAACGCGATGATCCCGTTACCGTTGGTCTGGCCGGATGCAGTGTCGCCCTCGAACGTGTACAGCGGATGGCCGTTGTAGGTGGCCTGCACGGTGCCGTCTGATCGCCTGATCGTGCCGAACCTGCCGGTCAGCGTGGTCCCGGATGCGGCCTGCGGCATGCCGAGTACCGGTGGCCATGCGGTGGCGCAGGCGCCGGTGCAGGCCGAGGCGGTCGAGGTGTCCTTGGCGAACCAGTAGACCGTCTTGCCCTTGTCGTCGGTGAGCACCGTGCCGAGCTTCGTGCTCTCCGTCTTCAGCTCGACGGCCGCCGCGGCGGCCGCGGATGCCGTCGCCGAGGCGGCGGGCGCGGAGGTGGAGGCGCCGGGCGCGGCCGTCGATGTCGACGACGAGGACGCCGCCGCCGTGGACGGCGACGCGCTCGGCGTGGACGACCCGCCGCAGGCCGCCGCGAGCAAGACGAGGCCAGCCGCGCCAACGGCGGCTGCCACCCGGCGGCCGATCAGCATCTTCATAACGTTGTCCTTCTCATGATCGCTCGCATAGCGGCACAGGAGAGCGGTTCCCGGGCCGGATCAGGGCCCGGGAACGCCAGAGCCGTGCTACGGGTTCAGCCCGTGATGTCGCTCTCTGAGAGCATCACCACGTGCCAGACGCCGCCGACGTTGTTGCCGGTCGTGGTGTACGGCTGCGAGCCCTTGTAGACGTACAGGGGGTAGCCGTTGTAGGTGATCTGCTTGCCGCCGTTCGCCATCGTGACGGTGCTGAGCGTGTCTGGCAGGGTGTCGGCCGCCGATACCTGCGGTACGCCGGTGACCGGGAGCCAGATCGAGGCGCAGGACCCGGTGCAGGTCGGCGCGCCGCCCTTCTTGTCCTTGGCGTAGGTGTAGACCACCATGTGGTTGGCCTCGGCGAGCACGAAGCCGAGATCAGACTTCTGCACGACCATGATGGTCGTGCCGATCGGCGGCAGCGAGGCTCCTATTTTGCTGCTCGGCTGCGGTCCCACGGTGGGCCCGGTCGGGTGGGGCGAGGTGGTCTGCGTCGGCCCCGTGGTGGCGGTCTGACCAGCCGTCGGGCTGGGTGCCGCCGACGTGCCTGTGGCACCGGTCGACGGCGCGGCCGTGGCGACGGTCGTGGAAGACCCCAGGCCCGAGTTCGACGTCGAGGATCCCCCGCACGCGGCTAGCAGCAGCGCCAGCGATCCGAGACCGGCAGCCGCCGCCCATCCGCTCTTGCGCATAACTCTCTCCTTCATCGATGGCTCGTTCCCGGCGTTGATCCGCCGGGAACGCCAAGGCTTGCTCCCGTCACCCGCCGGTGACGTCGCTGGCGGACAGCTTGATCACGTGCCACACGCCACCGATGCCGTTCCCTGACGTCGTCAGCGGCTTCGCACCCTTGTAGGTGTACAGGGGGTAGCCGTTGTAGGTGATCTGCTTGGCGCCATCCGCCGTGCTGACCGTGCCCAGCGTGCCGGGCAGGGTGTCGGCCGACAGGGCCTTGGGGTTACCGGTAACCGCGGGCCAGAGCGAGGCACAGGACCCGGTGCAAGTCGGCGCGCCACCCTTCTTGTCGTTGGCGTAGGTGTAAACCACCAGGCCATTGGCCTCGGCGAGGACGTAGCCGAGATTCGACTTCTGCACGATCAGCACGGTCGTCCCCGGCGGGTTCAGCGCCTGGCTGGTGGCCTGGCCGGCCGCCGTGGTGGTAGTCGGAGTCGCGGTCGAGCCCGCCGATCCCGACGAACCTGATGATCCCCCGCACGCGGCTAGCAGCAGTGCTAGCGATCCGAGACCGGCAGCTGCTGCCCATCCGCTCTTGCGCATAACGTCTCTCCATTCAGCGGTTCAAAGGGTTTTCTGGGTCAGTCGACTGTGACCCGTTCCCGATACGCCGGAAACGTACCAGACCCCGGGACCGGCGGGCGGCTACTTAGTCGCTACTTAGCCATCCGGCCGCAGAGCCACGCCAGGGACAGCGGGTAACGGTAGTCGATGCTCATGTGTCCGGCCTCGAAGAGCTCGAAGTGGACCACGTCGTCGGACACCCCGACGTCCCTGAGCGCGGCGCGGAAGGCCGTGGCACCCAGGTCGAGATGGAACTCATCCCTGGTGCCCGCGTCGATCCAGATTGCCCCCAGCCCGCGCAGGGCGCCCGCGTAGACCGAAGCCATCCGCACCGGGTCCCACTCCAGCCACCGCTGCCACACGGCCGGCCGGAGTACCCCGGTCACCGGGTCGAACGGCAGGTCAACCGTACCGCCGTCGCCTGCGGAGAAGCACGCGGCCACGCCGAGCACGCCGAGCAGCGACATGTCCTCCTCCTTGGTGAAGGCGACCCGGGAGGAGAAGTCCTGCCACCAGCGCCAGATGTCGCCGTCATAGCGGCGCAGGTGCCTGGTGGCGGTGGCGAACTCGGGTATGTAGCAGTACTCGTACAGCGTGTCCCCGGCGTGCGTGGCCAGCGCGCCGAACAGGTCGGGGCGGAGCATCGGCGTGATCATCGCGCCGAATCCGCCGCTCGACTTGCCCATGATCGCCCGGTGCCCGGGATCGGGCAGGGTACGGTAACGCGCGTCCACCCACGGCACGACCTCGTCGCACAGGTAGGAGTGGTAGCGCCCGGTGCCCGGCGAGTCCACGAACTGGCTGCCGCCGTACCGGGTCCACGCGTCGACGTACACCACGATGGCAGGCGGGACGTCACCGGCGGCGAACACCTCGTCCGCGGCCTCGGGGAACGGCAGCCGGTAGGGTGACCGGTTCCGCCACATGGCCACGTGCCCGGTATACCCCTGGATCACGTACACGCTCGGGTACCTGCGCCCCGGCTCCTCGTCGTACCCGGGCGGCAGGTACACGGGAAGCGGGCGCTCATGCGGATCGCCGAGCGGGTTACCGCGCAGCAGCGAGCTGCTGATGACGTTCTCCTCGATGCGGCCGGCCAGATCGCGGGACCATGGCAGCACGGCGTCTCCTTCCCCGGGACGGCTATTCCTGCCGCTCCAGTGTGTTTGCTCAGTGGACGTCCTTCGACCGGTGGGCGCCGAGGGCCGCGGTTATGAAGGCGTCCGCGGCGCCGAGGTAGCCCGCCGGTTCCAGCGCGGACTCGATCTGCCCGGCGGAAATGCCGGCCGAGGCCAGCCGGTCCTCCAGCTTGGGCACGGCCAGCAGCACGTCACGCAGCGGCAGCCCGGCGCTGACCGCCCGCTGGCTCGCCTCGGCCACCAGGTTGTGCGCCTGCGCCACGCCAAGCACGCCGGTCAGCAGGGAGGCGACGTGCTCGGCGAGCGGCAGGCCCTTGGTGGCGGCCAGGTTGGCGGCCATCCGCGATGCGTCCACCGCCAGCCCGGTCAGCAGCTCGGCTGCCCAGCTCGAGGCCGAGCCGGTCAGCTGCAGCAGGGAGGTCAGCGGCTGCCATTCGGCGTGCCACGCGCCCGCCGCGCGCTGCAGTTCCTGCTCGCCCGCGGCGACGAGCGTGGCGAGCAGCCCAGGGACCTGCCTGCTGCAGCCGAGGATGGCGACCGCGGCGACCGGGTTGTGCTTGTGCGGCATCGCGACGGCTCCGCCGCGGCGCGGCGCCGCGGCCGGGCTCTGCACCCCCGCAGCGGCCGCACCCGCATCCTCGCT
>Ga0209169_10001187_pt1 | contig 15797 bp, 18 predicted proteins | sample HubBroMetageWRM4_FD_188346 | JGI IMG/M metagenome (GOLD analysis project Ga0209169, IMG submission 188346) | Warmed soil microbial communities from the Hubbard Brook experimental Forest, New Hampshire - Hubbard Brook CCASE Soil Metagenome WRM 4... | ecosystem: Environmental > Terrestrial > Soil... | reverse complement strand
ACAGGGTGCGTTTGCGGAAGGCTAGTGGAATCGCATATTGCGCGTTTTGCAAAGCTTCTTCGCCTCCAGACGCGGAAAGCCTCCGCACAGCGGCGTCGGTCCTTCTCATCGCAGATTCGTAATCTGAGCCGACGCCCGCGGCTTCGACTTCGGGCGGTGTGTCGAAGCCGTGGACGGTGGAGAAATCTTGCATGATCTGAACACACCGGCGATGGCGGTGCATGTCGCGGAAGCCGCCGATATCCATAAGAATGTCGAAGCGGAACTGCTGGCCGGCAGAGAAGACGCGCAGCAGTTCGTCGTGACGTCCTCGATGACGCAGGCCGAGGTCGATGATCTCCTGGCGATGCGTCTCCCCGCTCGCCTCGATCATTTTGCGAATCTGCCGGTAAGAATAATGACAGTGCGAGTAGACGAGCGTGGTCGCGAGTTCGATCTCGAGTGCGTCATAGCCCGGGGATTCGTTATCCAACAGATCAACCAATGGCGCAGGCTCAATGTCTGCGCCACGCATCAGTTCAGCGGCTGCCTGCTGCAGTTCACGGCGTGTCTCGATTTCGTAAAGATTCGGATCAGCATACTTGACCAGCGTCGGCGCGACCCGCACTTCACGCAAAAGTTCGCGTTCGGCGCGATCCGCGATCTCCGGCGACACGGCGCGAATTTCAGCGACAAGAGCGCGTAGCGTTTCTTCATTCGCGTTGTAGGCTGGAGAAATAGCGGCTCGTTTCAGCAGCGCTCCCAGATCGCGGACCTCTTTATGCGGCTGGGAGAGCAGGTGTGCGACCTGGGTTTCGAGCGTGCGAGCATTAACGATCTCTCCCAGTGAAGTGTTGGTCGAGAGCGGCAATAGATAACGCGAGATGTCGAAGGCGCGGGCCCGCAGCGTACGCTCATAGGCGTCCGGCTTCATCTCGGAGGGTCGTGGCGTGATGCTGGCGAAATGTTCGAATGTGCGCTGCGAAACTTTTTGGTAGGTGCTGAACAATAGCTCAATGTTTTCGCGATAGAGAATCTTCAACGACGCATCGACGTCATTCTCGAAGGCCGGGGTGTAGTAACCACTCTTCCTGAAATCCTGGTAGCGGGTCGAGCGCTCCTGCCCATCCCAGCGTTGCTCGTCGGCAACGACGATGGCAGCGAGAATGGAGAGGCGTTCGATAGCAAGCGCGATGTGCGCTAGGTCGGCGATGGAACGATGCCCATACTGGAAGTAAAAAGTGTTGAGAAATTTCTCTGCTTTTTGTAGGGTGATTTCCTTGAGTGACTCCTTCATGGAGAGCGATGATCGCGAGTACTTGGCCATGGCATAGGCCTGGATTTCCGGCTCAACTCCGTAAACGGCGAATACCTCTACGGAGGGTTCGGGGGCGGCTTCGGAAACGCAGTGGTGAGTCGTGGGCTCGGCTGAAATGGCTTTGGACATAATTGATTCAGAAATAGGAGTAGGGAAATCTTAATCGTCTAGTGTCGCCTGACGCAACCTCTGCAATGCTTCCCTGCAAAACGGAGAAGTGTTCCATGCGGAACATTTGTACATCCTTTAATATATGTATATCGATGTACATATCAAATCCGTGCCTTGTAAATCGTTGATAACGCTCGGGGGTGATTGTGCTCAAAAAGCCACAGACAAGCAATTGTTACACTGTAATTACTACCTTCTCTATTTAAATCGCTATTTATGACTCCAGCCGATCGACAGATTGAGTGGATCGACGTCACGCTCCCGGAGCATATCGAAGAAGCGCGCAATCTCTTCCTCGAATATGGCAGTTCGCTTGGCTTCAGCCTCTGTTTCCAGAGTTTCGACGAGGAGTTGAAGAACCTTCCCGGCGCTTACGGGCCGCCGAGTGGAAAATTACTGCTCGTCCGATACGCAGACCATGCTGCCGGGTGCATCGCGCTCCGGAAACTTGATGCAGGCATCTGCGAGATGAAGCGGCTTTACGTGCGTCCCAGCGCGCGAGGCCTTGGCATAGGCCGCATGCTGGTGGAACGTCTCATCGCAGAAGCGCACGCGATGGGCTACACACGCATGCGCCTCGATACGATCGCACCGGCGATGCAGGATGCAGTCGCACTCTATCGCAGGGTGGGGTTCCGGGAAATCGCCCCCTACTCAAATATTCCCATCGAAGGCGCTCTGTGGATGGAGCTACTGCTATAGATGTTCGCTGGTGGTGCGCACGGCTGTGGGCTTGAGCGAGCCACGCGTCGCATTGGGCAACACTTTGGCAGGATTCGGAATCTCCGTTTTGCTTTGAGCCAATCCATGCTCCGGCAGGGATTGGCCGAGGACGATGATATCCACTCGCCGATTCATACCTCGACCTTCTTTGGTGAAGTTGGTTGCGACCGGATGATACTCGGCGAATCCGGCGGCGCTTAGTCGATCTGGGCTAAAACCGTCCCGAACAATGAGGAGTCGCACAATTTCAGTGGCCCGAGACGTGGAGAGTTCCCAGTTCGAGGGAAACTGCGCATTGTGAATAGGTTCATTATCGGTATGGCCCTCGATTCGCAAACGATAGCCACGCTTGATAAGCATGTTTGCGATTCGATCTAATGCGCCGACTGACGTGGATTTTATCTGGGCTGACCCGCTTCGAAAAAAACCTACTTCCCTCAAACTTATAACCAATCCATCGGGCTCACGGCGCAGAGCGATTTCCTTGCGACTGATTTCTGGAGCGAGCACAGTTTCGAGCTCAGCCTGCAATTTATCGAGATCGCCGTTTTCTATTCCTGTTCCGAGCGAACCATCGGGTCGCGATGCGATTTGGCCGAGGCTCGCGGTGCGCTCCGTGTTTTCGATGGCTTGCGCGGTGCTGAAAGGCATGGGTTTTGACGAATCAATCGGAACCTGGGTGGTGGAAGCCTGAAAGACTCCCATCTGCTGGAAGGCAACTTGAATCGCCAAAGCCAGCATTCCGACTTTTCTTTTGTCGACTTGAGACGAGGCGTAAAGCACGACGAAAAATGCAAACAAAAGAGTGATGAAATCGGCGTAGGAAATCAGCCAGCGGTCGTGATTGGCATGATTGTGGCGGCGTTTGCGGCGGCTCATACTCTCGATGCCTCGGCAACGCGGGCCGGTTCGTGTGCCTCGGTCAGGAATCCCAGCAATTTTTCTTCGAGCATGCGTGGGTTCATGCCTTCGAGAATGGATACGACACCTTCAAGAGTCATCTCGCGGATGATTTGCTCATCGCGAATGCGAATTTTCAGTTTTCCTGCCGCCGGTAACAGAATTAGATTGGCGGCGCCCACTCCGTAGAGTGTAGCCACAAAAGCGACAGCAATACCTTTTCCGACTTCGTCGATTTTATCCAGATGCTGCATGACCTGGATTAAGCCGAGGACGGCTCCGATGATGCCGATGGTCGGAGAAAAGCCAGCCGTGCTGGAGTTCGACAGATTATTGGCAATGGTATCGAGGTTCGTTTGCTGCGCCTGCATTCCGCTGGCGGCGGTGTAGAGTGCTCGAAACATTCGTTTTCTCCTGAAAATTTACGAAAGGTATTTTGCGAATCTAGACCTTTGCCAGATCGCTCGCGGCGATATGGTTAAATTCGGTATCAAACAGTGACATGGCGCGCTGCAGCATTTCGGCCTCGCGTTGCACTGCTATCAGTGTGACCACTGAACTAACAGAATTTACGTTCGAAGATTCAAGCGTGCCCTGCCGGATCGCCCACGATCCCTGTGGAGGTTGCGCGCTGCCCTGGGGAGCGACCATCAGCGCTCCGCCTTCGGAGGTGAGGTTGGTTCCGGGAGCGAACGTCGCCAACCGGATCGTACCTGCGATTGCGCCGTTTACCGAGAGCGTGCCGTCGGACGCAATTGAAACCGCTCCGGCTGGAATGTTGATCACGCCCTTCGCTCCGAGCGCAGGGTCGCCCAGCACGGGATCACCCGCCGCCGTCACCAGCACTCCGCTACTCGATACTTGAAAGCTTCCATTGCGGGTGTAGCGCAGGCCGCGCGCCGTCTGGATCACAAAAAATCCGCTGCCTTCAATACCCACGTCCAGCGGATTGCCGGTCTTCTCCAGATTGCCCGCAGTCATATCCATGTGCGAGCCTTCGAGCACCCCGAAATTATTCATCGCCAAATTGAGCACATTCGGAACTGTAGGGCGCGACACCGCCATCAGCGACTGAAATGTAGTTTGCTCACCGCGAAACCCAGCTGTATTCAGATTGGCAAGATTGTGAGCCGTCACTTCGAGCGCCTGAGTCTGGGCTCGAAGTCCCGCGCAGGTTGCATAAAATCCGCTGTCCACATTGGCTCCTTGTCGTTAGACATCAAGCAAGCAAATAGCCATGACTGAAAATGTGTTTTCATAAATAAATGTTGTTATGAGTTTTGTTATGAAGTGTGCAATGAACCGCTTAGGAGTTGCGGACGGCGAAGAAATATTGGAAGCGTCTTAGAGTGTGTGAATACTGCAAAGTCTGCCGAGTGTAACTCGGGAACCCGGCAAAGTTTTCTGGCATATACGAGTTACGAGATTGAGATGAGAGAATAGGATAAAGAGACAAGTCGAGGCGCTCGACTTTGAAGTGTTAGCTGTGGAGTTGAAGACGAACCACAATCGGCGACTCCTCAAAGAGCACGATCGTCTCCATGGAATACCCATCTGCCAGCGAACGAAACTTGTATTCTGCGCCGGTGACGATGCTGGGCACACTCAACATACACCGTTCGTCCGTGCCTGCCAGCTTGTTTTTGAAGTTTCCAGTAACCATGTTACAGATCTCTCCAAGCGCGTCCGCAACCTGGTCTTCGGATTCGGCTGCGTCTCCTAACATGGCTTTGGCAATCTGGGATGCAGTCTTCGCGTCGCAGCAGATCGTCAGAACTCCGCATAAAGCCCCGGCCAAACCAACAATGGCGGTGAATTCTCCTTTCGGCCTATGCTCGGATTGCGCCGCTGGTGTCACCTGGCAGCGCAGCATGATCTCGAAAACTTCCTGAATCGCAAGTTCGAGAACAGGCAGCCAGTCCTCCTCCTGAGCGCGCTTGGTCAATACCGCATCTGTGCTCATGTTTTCGTCCTAACCTGATTTATATCGGCAGTTCCTGAACAGCGCTTGAGGCATGTGGTGGCGCATGGACCGCCATTGGCTTGGCCAACAAGTAATGAGCCTATCTATTCGGTATGGAACAAGGGAAAAATTAGAGATTGTCGAAGGGCAAGCCGTCTGCAACGTTTCGCTGGCTGTACTTCCTTCCGGTAGCTGTATCTTCCTGGAATCCGCTATGCTAAGAGAAGATTTATGACCCTGCTCGACGCTCAGCCCTACGACCCCGCGAAGTCTCGGAAGAGGAAGATCAAGATCGTGGTCACCGTTGTGATCGTGATTACTCTGGCCGCAATGGCCTGGATGTTCCGCAATTGGCCGGAAGAACGTGTCGTCGATAAGTTCTTCACCGCGCTTCAGCACCAGGATTACGAAACCGCTTATGGCATTTATTTCAACGATCCGGGCTGGCGCGAGCATCAGCAAAAATATTCTCGCTACACCTATGCGGATTTCTATCGCGATTGGGGACCGGGTGGCGAGTGGGGACTCGTCAAATCGCACAAGATTTATGGAGCGGCCAACACCAAAGGTTTTGGTGGTGGAGGCGTAGTGGTCGAAGTAATAGTGAACGAGCGCTCGGAGCACGCCCGCATGTTTGTGCAGAAATCGGATAAGACGCTGACCGTGTATCCGTTCTAAGATCGTGAAAAGACGGGCGTCCTCGCCCGTCCACGCCGAACGCAGCTCGGCAACTAAGCCGCCATAGCCGCAACCTGCGCCATGGTCTTTTGCAGTGATGCTTCATCGCCCACGGTCAGGCATGTCTTCGAACGGTCGATCTGACGCATCAATCCCCACAGAACTTTTCCCGGACCGACTTCAATAAACAGGCTCGCTCCTTGATGGATCAGCAGCCGCACCGACGGCTCCCATTTCACCGCGCCAGTTACCTGGCGAATCAGAGCGTTGCGTGCAGCTTCCGCGGACGTAATGGCTTCGGCATCGACGTTGCAGATCACCGGGCAAGTCGGATTCTGAAAACTTAGTGTGCTCAGATCCGCCGCAAGTCGATCCTGCGCCGGCTGCATCAGCGCACAATGAAAAGGTGCGCTCACCGGCAAGCTTACAGCTTTCTTTGCGCCGCCTTCAGTGGCCAGTTTGATGGCGCGTTCGACCGCACCCGAATTTCCGGAGATCACGATTTGCTCAGGCGAATTAATATTCGCTGCCTGGCAAACTTCTCCTTGCGCTGCATCGCCAGCAAGCTCGATCACCTTGTCGAGCGGCATCCCAAGAATAGCCGCCATCGCGCCCACGCCCACCGGCACCGCTTCCTGCATGTACTTGCCGCGATTACGAACCGTTCTCACGGCATCGGCAAACGTCAGCGTGCCGGCGGCCACATTCGCGGAATACTCGCCCAGACTGTGTCCGGCGACGAAGTCCGGCTGCGCGCCTTTTTCTTGCAGCACGCGCCAAGCCGCGATAGATACAGTCAAAATTGCGGGCTGTGTGATCTCGGTGAGTTTTAATTTTTCTTCCGGACCTTCAAAGCAAACTTGCGAAAGCTTGTAGCCAAGCGCCTCGTTGGCTTCCTCAAAGGTGCGACGCGCGACTGCGTAGTTGTCGGAAAGTTCTTTTCCCATGCCGACGGCTTGCGAACCCTGACCGGGAAAGAGAAAAGCAATTTGTGAAGCATTGTTTGTCATATTTATTGATGAGGTCTGACCTCTAACCTCTGACCTCACGTCGTGACCGCCACGCTCAGCCCCGCCAACTCATGCTCAATAGTCTCGTTCACTTTGCCTTCTGCGAATTCCGCCGCTACTCGCACAGCGTTCTTGATGGCATTCGCATTCGACGATCCGTGGGTGATGATGCACACGCCCTTGATTCCCAGCAGCGGAGCGCCACCATATTCGGTGTGATCGAGCCGCTTTTTGAAATCGGAAAAAGCGTTGCGCGAAATATATGCTCCTACCTGCCGCGTGATGGTCGATTTCAAAGTTTCTTTCAGCACAGCGCGTACGAGTCGCGCCACGCCCTCCGAAGTCTTCAGCGCAACATTGCCGACGAAGCCATCAGCCACGATCACATCCACGTGACCGTTGTATAAATCGCGGCCTTCGACATTGCCAATAAAATTAATGGGAAGCCGCTTGAGCAACTGAAAAGCTTCGCGTGTCAGGTCGTTGCCCTTGCCTTCTTCTTCTCCGATCGAAAGTAGGCCAACCCGCGGATGCTTCATGCCAAAAATCGAACGGCAATAAATATCGCCCATCACCGCGAACTGCTCCAGATTAATAGCCGTGCAGTCTACATTTGCGCCTACATCGAGCAGCACAGCGGCTGTGTTCAGTACGGTAGGAAATGCTGCGGCCAGCGCAGGACGATCGACTCCCGGCAGCGCGCCCAGAACCACTTTGGCCGTCGCCATGGCCGCGCCGGTATTGCCTGCGGTCACGAAGCCGTCGGCGCGACCCTCGCGCACCATTCGCAACCCGATCCGGATCGACGAATCGCGCTTGCCGCGAATCGCGTCCACTTTGTCTTCCATGGTGATGACTTCGCTGGCATGCACCACCTCGACGGGTAACCGCCGAGCTCCAGGATAGCGCGCCAGTTCGGTACGCAGCCGCGCCTCCGGTCCCACAAGAAGCACGCGGACGCCGTGATGACGGGCCGCCTGCAATGCGCCTTCAATCTCAGGCTTCGGCGCCTTGTCGGACCCCATCGCATCGAGTGCGATTACGCTAGGCATGAAAGATGTCGATGACGCGTCGGACAACTGATGTCGGATAACCGATGACGGAAGCTACGACTTCTCTGCGACCTCTAGAACTTCACGGCCCTTGTAGGTTCCACACTTCGGGCATGCACGGTGTGGCATCTTCTGCTCATGGCAGTTCGGACACTCCGAGAGTGAGTGTTTCGAAAGCGAGTCATGAGCCCGCCGGGTGGCGGTCCGTTTCTGTGAATGTCTGCGTTTCGGATTCGGCATGATTTCCTCTTAGAGAACTTTTCTATTGATTCAGTTTCGTACGAATTTCTTTCAGCGCCGACCAGCGCGGATCTTCGACCTCATCCACGCACGAGCACTGAATTTCATTCAAATTCTTGCCACATTGCGGACACAAGCCCTTGCAATCATCGCGGCAAATCGTCTTCAACGGCAGCGCCAGCAACACTTGCTCCCGCAACGTATCTTCGAGCAAAATCCCTTCACCTGCGTAATACCCAATCTCTGCTTCGGCGTCTGTAACCGAAAGCTCTTCGTGCCCAGAATCGGTTCCAACCGGCCGGTACAGAAGATCGAAACTGCGTTCCACCTTATGCACGACGGGATCGAGACAGCGCGCGCAAGCCACCTCTACGCTTGTTACCAGCTTGCCTTTTACCCGGATATCCTGCACCACCTTGTGCTTGCCGTGATGCTCCTCGACCAGATCCGCCTGTCCTTCACTATGCAGCGCCGACCGCTGGCGAAGATCAGGGCCGAGATCAATCACACCTGGACTGAACTCCTCCCGGAAATCGACCGGGTGAATCTCCAGATCCTTGAGTTCGATGAACATTGGACTTGGAACCTCCGCCGCCCCCACATAAATTACCGCAAAGGCCTGCGGAAGTGCACACAGAGACGAAAGTCTCTTGGGGAGCAATACACAAGAATAAAGGGCTGAAAACGGGGTGTCAAGGATGGCAACCCGCTAGCGACGCTTACCAAAGGCAGCTCGATCTAGCGGAACCCTGCGCTATACTATTTTCAGGCGATGGAGTTCGCCGTTAACCGCCCTCAGGGCTGATAACTCCTACAGAACTTTTGCAGGAGGACTCCGTCGTGAGCCTTAACGCTAGCCTCGTCCCAAGCTATCTCTCTAACTATCTCTGGATCGCGCTCGGCGCCGTTGTCGGAGCCGGCTCCCGCTACTTCCTGAGCACTATCGTCGCCCGCGATTTCGCATCTGCGTTCCCCTACGGCACGCTGCTGATCAATATCACCGGCAGCCTCATCCTCGGATTTTTTCTTGTCTTCTCTACCGAACGCGTACTGTTCGACCCGCGTTGGCGACTGCTGGTTGCCGTAGGTTTTTGCGGATCGTATACCACGTTCTCCAGTTACGCCTTCGAAAGTTTCGCGCTCATGGAGCAGGGACAATGGCTCCTGACCGGCATCAACATCGTGGCCAGCAACGCGCTCTGCCTTGCCGCAGTTTTAGCGGGTGCCGCACTCGCGAGGGGGTTGTAGAATGACAACTGGCGTCGTAATTGAGTCCAAGGCAATGGCTGTTCAAGTTACGATCTATCTAACTGAAGGCGATTCCTGCCACCATCGTCCGCTGCATCTGGAAATTCTGAAATATCTGCGCGAAGAAAATGTCTTTGGTGCCGTTGCCTTCCACGCTGTCGCAGGTTTTCTCGGACGAGGCAAAGTTCGTACCGCACACCTGGTCGAAGCGGGAGGCCAGTTGCCTGTCGTAATTTCATTTGTCGACACCGATGAGCACGTCACTCGCGTTCTGCCGAAATTGCGCGAGATGGCTGCACATCGGCTGATTGTGCGGGAGAACGTGGTGATCGAGCAGGGAAGTTTGGATTAAGTTGCTGTTGCGCAACGGCGCGCGCAGCGCGAAGTTATTTCATCCCCAGCGCCCGCAACGCGCCGTCATCCGCGACCGTTTTCCCATCTTTCTTCGTGACCACTCCAAACGATCCCGAGTAATCCCACACTGTCCAGCCGATCCCATTGCGTTCGAGCGCCGTTCGCGCATCGCGCAACCAGGCCGCCCGATCTTCGGGATCGGAATACTCGCGATAGACGCCAAACTCATTGCACACCAATGGAACCCCGCGACGCTGCGCCCACTCCGCTGCCTGCTTCATTTCGGAATCAACGCGGGCAGCGTCCCAATGATCGTGCCCGTAGCGGATCACCTGCAGGCGGTCGACTTCGTCTGGGACCAGCTCAGCCGCGTGCTCCGCCGACTCGGGACTTGACGGATATCTCACGCCGCGCAGCCAATGCCAGTAATATGCTCCCCAGGTTGCGCCCTGATGCGTGAAGATGTGTGGCTCATAAAAATGAAAGTTGTAAATGATATTCGAGTCGTGCAGCGGCTCCTGGAAAACCAGCTCATCATCATTCGACCAGCGGGCGCCCGCCGCAATGATCGTGTGCGCAGGTGCGCCCTCGCGAATTGCCGCCGCCAGCTTCATCTGCACGCCCAGCCACCGATAGCGGTCGGAGAATTCCGGCTCATTCAAGATTTCGAGAAATACGCGGTCCGCATCCCACGTCGAATAATGCGCCGCCAGCGCGCGCCAGAAATCGGCAAAGCGCTCGACAAAGTCGTCGTCCCTTGCCAGCCGCGCCTTGAAGTCGCTCTCTGGATGTACGTCGATCACTATGGCCAGGCCGTGTTCAAGAATCATTTTCACCGCCGTGTCCAAATTTGCCAGGTAATCCGCTGGAATGTTATTGGGTTCGCGCTCGTTGAAAATCGGCTGCGGATTCACGCTCAAGCGCACATGGTCGAAGCCCATCGACTTGATCAGCGTAATATCGTCGGCGGTCGTCCAAGCCTGGAAATGCTCCGCCGTGTAGCCACGCTTGTCATACACCTGCGCGAACCACTCGCTGGTGTTGATTCCTCGCTTCAATTTTTGTGCGCGGACGAAAGGCGAATAGTGGTTGGGATTAAAAACCGAGCCGCTTCCCCCCGGCCGGCCGGTCTGCGCCGCAACGCAGCTGGCTGCCAAGCCTACCAACAATAGGAATGCGATCCGCAACTTCATTCGACCTGTCTCCATCCGCCGTCACTCTTCTCCATCAGCGCTGAAAAAGATAAACTGAGAGCCAACGACTAACGACCAACAACGACCGACGACTAGCGACCAACATCCACAGACTAGCCCATGCTTACCTGCCAGCGCCATCTCTTCGATATCCCTGACGACGTCGCCTACCTGAACTGCGCCTATATGTCGCCGCTGATGAAGCCAGTGCTGGAGGCCGGAACCGTCGGTCTTGCCCGCAAAGCGCATCCGTGGGAACTAACTCCCGATAAATTTTTTACGGGAGCGGACGAATTCCGCGTAATCGCCGCGCCGCTACTCGATTGCTCTGCGGACGATATTGCGATCGTTCCCTCTGCCAGCTACGGCATCGCGACCGCCGCGCGAAATCTGCCGGTCAAAAAGGGCCAACGCATCCTCGTGCTCGCCGAACAGTTTCCGTCCAACTACTATCCGTGGCAGCGTCTGGCCGAAGAGAACGGCACGGCTCTGAAGATTGTTCCGTGGCCGCAAGATGACGACTGGACCACCGCCGTGTTGAATTCCTTAACGTCCGACATAGCCATCGCCGCGCTCCCACATGTGCAGTGGACGAGCGGCGGCAGACTCGATCTTGTCCGGATCGCCGAAGCTTGCCGCACGATCGGTGCTGCCTTGGCGCTCGATCTCACCCAGTCATTGGGCGCGTTGCCGTTTAGCGTACGTGACGTGCAGCCGGATTTTGCCGTCGCCGCCAGCTACAAATGGCTGCTTGGACCTTATTCCGTTGGGCTTCTGTACGTCGCGCCAAAATGGCACCAGCGCGGAATGCCGTTGGAAGAGAATTGGATTCAGCGCGCCAATGCCCGCGATTTCTCGAGCCTGATTTTGTATAACGAGAGCTACGATGCGGGCGCGCGGCGTTTCGACATGGGCGAGCGTTCGAACTTCGCATTGCTGCCCGCCGCCGTTCGCGCTATGAAGCAACTGCTAGAGTGGGACGTCGTGCAGATCTCCGAGACCGTTGGAGCCCGCAATCACCAACTCGCAACCGCCGCCTCGGAACTCGGATTCTCGTCCCCGCCTGAAGATTTGCGCGCCCCTCACTACCTGTGTCTGCGGAGAAAAGAAGCGATTCCAAAGGAGCTTCCGGAGATGCTGGCGCGCGAAAAAGTATTTGTCAGCGTACGCGGCAGTTCCATCCGTGTGACGCCGCATCTGTATAACTCAGCGGCCGATGCTGCGCGGCTGATCTCCTGCCTAAAGCAGACAGCAAGCGTAGCTCGCTAAGGCTCTACCCAACCTGTAAATTGGTCGTTCTCAGATGTGCGGTGGCCGCAAAATGACCAAAGGTCTAGGCCAGGTGGACAGCGCCCTTTCGGCAGCTAGCTCGCACCGTCAAGCCTCGCTAAAGTGTTTCAATCCATCTCAACCACCCATCTTAACTGCGCCGTTCAGGAGGACTACTCTGCGATGAACCTGCTGCAATGGCTCAGCCAACATTCTGTCCCGTTCACCCTGATTCTGGCCTACATTCCATTAATTGCGACCGTGGTAACCACCGTCGTCAGCTTGATTCTGGCGCGCGCCACCGTACGCTACACGGAGTCCAGCGACCGGAGTCTGGCGCTCGCGCGCGAGCAATTCGAACGCGAATGGGCGCCAGAGTTACACATCAAATTGGAACGGCTATCCAGCAGCGACACAAGAATCCTGGCTACGAACCTCGCGAAAATATCTGTGCTGATGCAGATGGTGCAACTTCGTAAGTTGTCGATGGCTGTCCCGTCGTTGCGATACTTCCTCAACGAACCTTTAGTTGGCGGCACCAGTTGGAGCGAGGATCTCGGCAAGCGCTTCTTTGCCTGCACCGGCGAAAACTACGAAGGCCAGATCGCAGTATCGATAACATTTTATGCAGCCGGACGCATGTACCGCACCGACTGGTTCCGCTCTCAGGTCCAAGTCCACAACAGCAAGCTTCTTCGACTCGATCCCGTGAATATCTCCGCGCGCCGCGTGCGGGCACTCGAACCCCGCAACGGTTCAGGAAGCATACGCCGCGAATTGGTGAGGGATGTGGTCAGAAACGCCGCCGAAAGCGATGGAAAAACAGCAACAGCGACCGGCGTCTCGCCCGGCTAAGACGAAGACGAACTCGATCTGACCTAGGCCGGGCGGGGACGCCCGCCACTCCACTAAAACTTCGTCAGATTATTGCTTGAGTGCGGTAATTTTCCGCTGCGCCAGCGATGCCGCTTCGGTGGAGGGATTATCTTTTGCAATCTGCTCGTAAAGTTTCTTCGCGTCATCCTGCTTTTGCTGCGACTCGTACAGCGCTGCGAGTTCGAACTGTGCCGTCGCCTTGCTGACCACGAGCGACGGCTTAGCGATCAACTGGTTATAGAGATCGACCGCCTGCGCGCTCTTATTCTCCGCGAGATAAACGGAAGCCAGCGCGAACTTGCCCAATGCCGCGAGGTCAGAATTCGACGATTTTGCCGCCTGCTGCAAGCTGGTCTCCGCCGCCGCGTTATCACCCAACTGAGACGAAGCCAGTCCGACAAAGTAGCGTGCCATGTCAGCCGTGTGAGTGTGCGGATACTTATCAACGATCGCCTGAAACTGCTTGCGCGCCGTAGTGGCTCGCTCCTGTGCAGAGGCGAAGCTATCCGTTCCCGGTTGCGGCGGCATGCCCGCCGGACGTATTGGCGCTTCAAAAGCGCGGAGCGCCGTTGAAAGCTCCGCACTTGCCTTTTCGTCCTGCTGATTGACGTGGTACCAGCCGCCAATCGCAATCGCGGCCACAACCACCACCGCAATCGCAGCCATAATAAGTGTCGACCGGTGCTCGTCGCTCCAGTGGACAGCATTCTCTGCTGCCTGGAATGTGACTTTGCTGAAGCGGTCTTCTTTCAGTTGATGCCGGGTCTCTGCGCGCACGGAATTCCTTCTTCGCTTAAAGGTAGGATGACAATTAATTAGTTTAGCAGGCGCATTTCGGGAGCGTCAAAGCGGGTTGCTACCGAATGGTTGCGAATGTCGGATCATATCGAATTGGATATTTTGTTTGGCATCCTCGGCGTCCAGAGAAGTTGAAGAAATAAGCCAGCCGCATAAAACAATGAGGTCTGCCATAGGGCACAGGACAGAACCACGCGCAGAACCACCCCCCATAAAACGATAGCTTCGGCAAATGCCAGTCCGATAATCTGACCTGCTTCCCACTGTTTAAGAGCTTTCGTATCAGAAGCGTTCTTCGCTAGCGCTTTCTCCGAGCGACCTATGATCCGACGGCGAAGGCGAAATCCTCCGAACGCCGTCCATACAGCGAGGCCTGTAACCGCCCAATGCCGGGAAGTCCAGTTACTGTCACAGCGAGGCTGGATATTCTCCGCGAACCAAACATAGAGTGGCACCGACGCAATGAATGCGACGTGAAATAGCCGTAATTTCGACAACCTTGATTTCATTTCATTCGCGGTTGTTGTCATATATCTCCGTGCGGCTTCACTTAGGATCCGTTCGATAGCTCCAGAACCCATCCATCTTTTCCTGCAGAACGTGAAAAGGAGCTCCAGTAACTTCGGGAGCCGCACTCATTACCGCATCCTCGCGCACCGCATCTTCAATCAAATGATGGAGCGGTGCCAGTTCGCACACCGGATCGGTCGCGCTGGCATCGCCAGTCAAGAGAAAAGCCTGGCATCGGCATCCGCCAAAATCTTCTTTGCGGCGATCGCAGGAGCGGCAGGGCTCGGGCATCCAGTCTTCGCCACGAAATTTCTGGAATGCCTCAGAATTCTGCCAGATCCAATCGAGCGAATGTTCGCGCACATTGTCAAACCTCATCCCCGGAATCACTCCCGCCGCATGACACGGGAGCGCGCGTCCAGCCGGATCGATCAGCAATAATTGGCGTCCCCATCCGCCCATGCAGGCTTTCGGGAAGCGTGCATGGTAGTCGGGAACGACCATGTCGATGCGAACTTTGCCGCGCAGACGCTCGTCGGCCGCCGCAACCACGGCCACGGCACGTTCAAGTTGCGCACGAGTCGGGAGCAACGCCGATCGGTTCTGAAGAGCCCACCCGTAATACTGAGCGTGCGCAATTTCCATGCGATCGGGATGCAGCGCTTCGAGCGCAGCCACCATTTCCTCGAGGTGGTCGATGTTTTGCCGATGAACGACCAGATTTGTCGTGAAGGCTATGCGATGCTCACGGATCCACCGCGCAACTTCGATTTTGTGCGCGTGCGCACGAGTCCCGGCGATCCAGTTGGCATGGCCTTCGGTCGAATCCTGAAAACTGAGTTGGATATGATCCAGCCCCGCCTCAACCAATTGAGTCAGACGCTCCCGCGTAAGGCCGATTCCAGAGGTGATGAGGTTGACGTAAAGACGTGATTGTCGCGCGCCCACGATTAGCTCGACCAGATCGGGACGCGCCAGCGGCTCGCCTCCCGTGAGATGAAGATGGAGAACGCCAAGCGCCGCCGCCTCGCTGAAAACGCGCAGCCAGTCGGTAGTCGCGAGCTCTTCTTTACGCGAAGTCAGCTCCAGCGGATTCGAGCAATACACGCAATGCAGCGGGCAGCGGTGCGTGATCTCGGTAATCAGGGCCAGCGGATTCTGCATTGGGAGTTCAATTCAACTTACCTAAGTGTCGTCATTCTGAGCGGAGCGAAGGACCTCATGCATTTCTCGATGCTCGGGGTGTACATGATTCAATAATCGACAATTCGCTTATCGTGCAATTGCTTCAGAAATGTCTCAACATCTGCGCGAATCTTCCCCTTCGGTGCGAGCATGAACTGGCTTTCGAGCTTCTGCACAATTTCAGCCAAAGTAAAATGACCTTCGCAAAGTTCGAGAATGATGCGCCCAGTACCCTCCACGCGAATCGTGCCCTCCGGAAAAAGCACGACCGGAGCCTCAATAGTTCCGCCCCAGCGGCATCCCGCGGCAAACTTTGGAACGCTCGCATCG
>Ga0209169_10001185_pt1 | contig 15811 bp, 11 predicted proteins | sample HubBroMetageWRM4_FD_188346 | JGI IMG/M metagenome (GOLD analysis project Ga0209169, IMG submission 188346) | Warmed soil microbial communities from the Hubbard Brook experimental Forest, New Hampshire - Hubbard Brook CCASE Soil Metagenome WRM 4... | ecosystem: Environmental > Terrestrial > Soil... | reverse complement strand
GTCCGCGCAGGATCCGGCTTCTATCGCGGCGGGGCGTGGCATCGGGGCCGCGCGTGAGTGGTTGAAGTCCCAGTTCGAGGCGTACTCCAAGGAGTGCGGTGGTTGCCTCGAGGTCAAAACTGACGAGTTTGTCCAACCTGTCGGACCGAGGATTCCACAACCGACGACACTCACCAACGTCTACGCGGTCCTGAAAGGGAAGGATCCGGAAGCGGCACAGCGTGTCGTGCTCGTGACCGGACACTACGACTCACGCAGGACCGACGTGTTGGACGCGACAGGAGATGCTCCAGGAGCCAACGACGACGCCAGCGGCGCGGCAGTCAGTCTCGAGAGCGCGCGGGCGCTCAGCAAGTTGAAATTTCGCGCGACCATCATCTTCCTCACGGTCGCCGGCGAGGAACAAGGACTGAACGGCTCCAAGCACTTCGCCCAGATGGCGAAACAGGCGGGCTGGAACATCGAGGCTGTGCTCAACGACGACATCGTGGGCGGCGATAAGAGTCCGGGCCAGGATGCCAAAATCGTCCGCGTGTTCTCCGAAGGCCTGGCGTCGGCGGCCGACGAAAAACAACTGCGGCTCATCCGCGGCCTGGGCGGCGAAAGCGACTCGACGTCACGTGAGGTAGCGCGCTACATCACCGAGGTTGGGGGAGCCTACTCGCCGGGCGTGAAGCCGCTGCTCGTGTTCCGCCTCGACCGCTACCTGCGTGGCGGCGACCACTCGGCCTTCAACGATCAGGGATACGCCGCGGTACGTTTCACCGAGTACCGCGAGAACTTCAATCATCAGCACCAGGACCTGCGCACCGAAAAGGGCGTCGAGTACGGCGACACCTTGAAGTTCGTCGACTTCGACTACGTCGCGCGCGTCGCTCGCCTGAACGCCCTGACTCTCGCGGCGTTGGCTTCAGCACCCGCGCCGCCGGCCGCGGTGAAGGTAATAACGACCAATCTGGATAACAACACGACGCTGACGTGGGGCGCCTCCGACGGGGCGAGCGGCTACGAGGTCGTCTGGCGCGATACCAGCGCCCCCAACTGGGAGCACGTGAAGAGTGTGGGTGACACCACCACGACGACGCTCGACATCTCTAAGGACAACGTGATTTTTGCCGTGAGGGCGGTGGATAAGGCCGGCCACCGGAGCCTGCCGGTGGTGCCAGTGCCGGAGCGGTAGAGCGCAGGACACCTATACAGTAGTCCCCACGCGCCCGCCCTGGATGGACGCGGCGCCCACCCGTCTCCTACCCTTGCGTTCCGATCGCTACCGTCAAGACGTTGCCGTGACCGCGCATCCGCGCCCGTACTACTACCTGGAAAACTTCACCGTAGCGCTCGACTGGCTGCGCAGTCGCTACCGCGAGTTGCTCGCAGCGGAAGAGCAGCAGTTCATGGCCGCGTTCGCCCGCCTCCCACTCGCCTCCGCCGCACTGGTGGTCCGGATGATCATGCGCAAGGGCGATCTCTTCCGGACCAGCAAGCTCGACTACGCCGAGATCGGCTGCCCGCACCAGGCAGCGGCGCCCCTGATCGAGCTCGGCTGGGTCGACTCCCACCCGGACGTGAGCTTCCCCAACCTCTGCCGGCTTTTGCGAAAGGCTGAGCTCTGGAGCGTCCTCGGGTTGCGGGGTGCGGCGCGCTCGCTGCGCAAAGCCGAGCTCATACCGTTCGTCGGTCCGATCGCTGAGGAGTCACGCCCCCTGCTGGCCTGGTGGCCGCAAGCCTCGGACGTGATATTCCAGGTCAGAATCGCGCCCTTGTGCGACCGCCTGAGGCTCATGTTTTTCGGCAACTTCCGCCAGACCTGGTCCGAGTTCGTGCTCGCGGACCTTGGCATCTTCCTCTATGAGAAAATCCCCCTGGACGAAGCCGCCCGCGCCTTCCAGACGCGGCAGCAGGTCGAGCAGTTTCACGCCATCTACCGCTGCCGCGAGCTACTACATGCCGAGGCTCCTTTGGAGGATGTGTTGGCTGCCGTGCCGGCACCGCTGGCCGACACAACGGCGGCGGGTGAGACCGACGGCAGCTGGATCGAGGCCAAACGCGCGAAACTTCTGTTCGTAATCGGTCAGCTCTACGAGAAAGCGCGCGAGCTGCCACAAGCGTTGGAGGTCTACAAAGGTTGCGGTCATCCCGAAGCACGCCTGCGCACCATCAGGGTCCTGGAAAGGCTCGAGCGCTATGGCGAAGCCGCCGAACTCCTTACCAAGGTACGCCAGGCACCGGCGAGCGAGCGGGAAGTGCAACTGTCCGCGCGCATTCTTCCGCGCCTGAATCGCAAGTTGGGCGTGCCCACGCAGCAGCCACTGCAGCGAGCACGCCATCAGCGACGGCACTCCTGGGGTAGCCTTGAGTTGCAACTTCCCTATCCCGGCACACCGCAGGGGCCCACCCCGCCGCAACAACGCGTCGAACTCGCCGTATGCGCGCATCTCTCCACCCCCGAAGCCCCAGTCCTCTACGTCGAGAACACTCTCATCAACTCCCTGTTCGGGTTACTGTGTTGGAATGCCATCTTCGCGCCACTCCCCGGCGCGTTCTTCCACGAATTCCACGCGGCACCGGCGGATCTGCTCGAAGCTGACTTCCAACGACGACGCGAGCCTTTGTTTGCCGCGTGCTTCGCGCAGCTCCACAGCGGCACCTATCGAGACAGCATCCTGCGCACCTTCGAAGAGAAGTCCGGCATCCAGTCTCCCTTCGTCCCGTGGGGCGCACTCACGCGAGAGGAGCTCGAGCTGGCGCTCGATTGCATCGCGGTCCCACATTTACAGAAATTCTTCGAGCGCCTGCTCTCGGACGTGCGCACCAACCGCAGCGGCCTGCCGGACCTGATTCAACTCTGGCCCGCCGAGCACCGCTACCGGCTCATTGAAGTGAAAGGCCCCGGCGACCGGCTGCAGGATAACCAGGTCCGTTGGCTGAACTTCTGCGTGAGCCACGATATTCCGGTCTGTGTCTGCAAAGTCACCTGGCTTGGGGTGCCGTCGTGACTTACAGCGTCTCCGTACGCGCGTTGTGCGAGTTCACCGCGAAAGCCGGCGACCTGGATCGCCGTTTTACGCCATCGCCGTCCGCACAGGAGGGCATGGAAGGCCATTCAACCATTGCCGGACGCCGGCGATCCGGTTACGAACGCGAGATCACCCTCGAAGGCGACCACGAGGACCTGCACGTGCGCGGCCGGGCGGACGGCTACGATCCGACGGACAACCAACTCGAGGAGTTCAAGACTCATCGCGGCCACCTGGAGCGCATGCCACAGAATCACCGCGCGCTCCACTGGGCGCAGCTGCGGATCTACGGCGCGCTGTTGTGCCGTAAACGAGCGCTGCAGGAAGTGAAACTCGCCCTCGTCTACTTCGACATCGTGACGGAGCACGAGACGGTGTTCGTGGAACACCACACGGCCGAATCCCTGGAAAGTGACTTCACGAAGCAGTGCGCAAATTTCAACGAGTGGGCCCGCCGCGAAACGGCGCACCGGATCGCCCGTAATGCAGCCCTCGAAGCTTTGCGATTCCCATTTCCTGACTTCCACGCGGGCCAGCGTGAGCTCGCGGAAGCCGCCTACAAGGTCATGCGCCGTGGCGGCGCGCTCCTCGCCCAGGCGCCGACCGGCATCGGAAAGACACTGGGCACGATCTTTCCCGCGTTGAAAGCCATGCCGGGAGATGGGCTCGACCGCCTCTTCTATCTATCTGCGAAGACGCCGGGGCGGCGCTTGGCGTTGGACGCCCTGGAGCACATAGATCGCAACTCGCCCGAGCGTCCGCTACGAGTTCTAGAGCTCGTAGCACGTTACAAAGCTTGCGAGAATCCTGATAAGGAATGCGCCGGCGACTCCTGCCCACTGGCACGAGGCTTCTACGACAGGCTGGCGGCCGCACGCGATGAGTCCGTCAAACGCGGAGTGCTCGACCAACCCGCGCTACGTGAGATCGCCCGCGCGCACGCAGTCTGCCCCTACTATCTCGGGCAAGAGCTCATGCGCTGGTCTGATGTAGTCGTAGGCGACTACAACTACTACTTCGACTCGAGCGCCCCCCTGTATGCGCTGGCGAGCGGTAACCAATGGAAAGTTGGGATTCTCGTCGATGAGGCCCACAACCTCATCGAACGAGCGCGCAAGATGTACTCGGCTTCTCTCGAACGAGCGACGCTGGAGGCAGTGCGGTTCGGCGCTCCGATGATGCTGAAAGGCGTCCTGGATAGGGTCGCACGCGCCTGGGACACGCTGTTGGAGGGACAGAGCGAGCTTTACGCCGCTTATGATGAAGTGCCCGAGGGCTTTCTCAGTGCACTGGAGCGAGCGGTCGCGGCCATCACCGAACTTGTCGCCGAGCGACCGGAGATGCTCGCCACCGAGGTGGAGGAGTTCTACTTCGAGGCCATGAGCTTCTGTAACCTGGCCGCCTCGTTGGATACCGACACCCTGTTCGATATCTCAAAAGTCGAACAATCCACGCTCTGCCTCAGAAACGTGATCCCGCGACGCTTCCTGGCGCCTCGCTGGGCAGCAGCGCACGCGGCCGTGCTGTTCTCCGCCACCTTGAGCCCACCCGAATTTCATATCGACGTATTGGGTCTGCCGGCACAGAGCCGGCGGATCGACGTCCAATCCCCATTCACGGCCGAGCAACTCTCTGTACGGGTGGTCCGCTCGATTTCCACTCGCTGGCGCGATCGGGCGGCCTCGGTGCAACCCATCGTCGCGCTCATGGGCACTCAGTTCGAGGCAGCGCCCGGTAACTATCTCGCCTTCTTCAGCAGCTTCGACTACCTGCAACAGGTCGCCACGCGTTTCGCACAGCGCAATCCTGCCATTCCCATGTGGAGCCAGGAACGCGGAATGTCGGAAAGCGAGCGGGACGGATTCCTCCGGCGGTTCGCGCCGGATGGGCGCGGCATCGGCTTCGCCGTTCTCGGCGGGGCCTTCGGCGAGGGAATCGACCTACCCGGCACACGCCTCATCGGCGCCTTCATCGCGACGCTCGGAATGCCACAGGTGAGCGCAGTGAACGAGGAAATGCAACGCCGGATGGAAGCGCGCTTCGGTGCCGGCTATGCCTATACGTACCTGTATCCGGGCCTGCAGAAAGTCGTACAAGCGGCGGGCCGCGTGATCCGCACGACGCAGGATCGCGGCGCCGTGTACCTCATGGACGAGCGCTTCGCTCAACATAACGTGCGCAGGCTTCTGCCGCGCTGGTGGCAGGTCGACGCAGCCGCGCCATCGCTGTCGCCATCTCGCGCCAACACCTGACGACGCCGAAAGAGGCTGTGTTAGTTTCGCGACAACTTTGAAGCCCTTGGTCGGATCGGCTTCACACAGGAAACGCACTAGGATGGCACGCCTTTTTCTACAGGGAGTGCTCACTAATGAAGAATACGTTTATGCGGCATGCGCTTCACGGAGCGCGCCGCTGGGGTCGCTACTGCGCGGCGCTGGTGTTGTTGAGCGGCGCGTGCGCCAACACTTCGTTCGCGCAACTCAGCATGCTGCACACGAGCGGCCGGTCTGTCGTGAATGCCAGCGGCCAGGTGGTCCAGTTGCAAGGCGTGAATCTCGGCGGCTGGTTCATCATGGAAAAGTGGATGTGCCCGCTGGACAGCGGCTCGCTGCCCGACACCTACAGCGTTATCCAGATGCTCGACCAGCGCTTCGGAGTCGCGACCGAGCAGAGCCTCATCAAGACCTATCAGCAGAGTTGGATCACGAGCACCGACCTGGATAACATCAAGGCGGCCGGGTTCAATGTCGTGCGCGTGCCGGTGTGGTGGGGACAGTTCTACCCCTTGAACAACATCTCAAACTCGGGCTGGCGCGCGGATGCCTTTGACGTGCTCGATTCGCTCGTCAGTGAGGCTGGCGCCCGCGGCATCTACGTGATCATCGACATGCACGGCGTGGTCGGCAGCCAGAGCACCTCCGGTGACACCGGCCAACAGAATACGAACACCTACTGGAGCAATAGCAACAACCAGGGCAACACTGCGTACATGTGGTGGGAGATCGCTAACCACTACAACGGCAATCCGACCGTCGCGGGCTACGACCTCATCAACGAGCCCACCGGCGCGCCGAACAACCAGGCCGTCATCAACGCGCAGAACGAGCTCTATCAGACCGTACGCTCCGCCGACCCGAACCACATTGTGATCATTGAAGGGACCTGGGGAAGCTGGGACTGGAGCATGTTGCCGGCTCCCTCGCAGTATGGCTGGACGAACGTCGTGTACGAGATGCACGAGTACCAGTACAACCAGTCGGAGACCGTGGTGGAACAGGGCTCGACCAACCAGGTCAACGACTTCAATAACCATGCGAGCTACGACGTGCCCGGCTACGTCGGCGAGTTCAACGACTTCGCCTATGGCGCGGGTGCGTGGCAGTTCTCAACGAATGCCTACAACAATGCCGGCCTGGGCTGGACGATGTGGGCCTACAAGGCCACCGATGGGCTCATTCCCGATAGCTGGGGCTTCTACGACCCCACTTACTGGGCCGCGACGCCGAACATCTCCACGGACTCGGCGGCGACGATCTCGGCCGACTGGCAGCAGTGGGCGACGCCGACGAGCTTCGCGCAGAATACTTCCTTGGGCCTGCATGGCACCGCGAGCACCTCGACAGCGAGTATCAACACCAGCACCTGGTACAACATTGTCAACCAGAATAGCGGCTCGTGCGTGGATGCGAGCGGCTGGGGCACGGCCAACGGCACGACGGTGCAGCAGTGGTCCTGCGGCAGTCAGCAAGCCAACCAGGAATGGCAGTTCCGAGCGGCGGGCAACGGCGCTTACAGCATCGTGAACCGGAACGCCTCGTCCGAGGTATGGGACGTGACGAATGTCGGTTCGGCTGACGGCAGCCTGTTGCAGCTCTGGACTTACGGAGGCGGCGGCAACCAGCAGTGGACGCCGGTGTCGCTCGGCAACGGGTACTACAAGTTCGTCGGTGTCGGCAGCGGACGCTGCCTCGACACCCCGGCTGCATCGACCGCGAACGGAGTGCAATTGCAGATCTACGACTGCAACGGTACCGGGGCACAGGCGTTCAAGCTGTCCCCACAGCCTTGAAGTACGCGGCCCTGTGCCTACGACAGGGCCGCGAACTCCTGGATCATCCAGTCAATAAACACCCGCACCCGCGGCGCAAGCTGGCGGGTGCGCGGATATAACAGGGAGACCGGCGTTGGCGAGGGTCGGACGTCCTGCAAGACCTCTATCAGTGTGCCTGCCGCCAGGTCCTTCGCGATGTGGTAGCTCGGCACCTGGATAATTCCGAGACCGAGCCTTGCGGCCGACACCATGGTCTCGGCGGCGGTCACTGACACGGCCACGCGCGGCAGGAGATGACGCAGCTTCCCGCCGACACTGAACTCCAACGGCAGCACCTGCCCGGTAGCCGACGAAACAAAACCGACAATACGGTGCTTTTCGAGGTCCTCCAGGCTACGTATCTCACCGTAGCGCGCGACATAGGCCGGGCTGACGAAGGTCCCTTCTTCCAACAGGGCGACCCGACGCGCCACCATGCCACTGCTCGGTAACTCACCCACTCGCAACACGCAGTCGACACCTTCCTTGATCAGATCGACCAGCCGATCGCCCTCGCTGAGGATGAGGTGCAGATCCGGATATTGTTCGAGAAAACGCGGGAGACCCGGCAACATGAAATGCCGTGCCAAGGTTCCATGAACGTCGACGTGGAGAGCACCACTCGGCTTCGCGCCTGAGAAGGCCGCCTCGCCCTCCTCAATGTCGGCGACGACTTTCACGCAGTGGCGGTAGTAGGCATCACCATCAAGCGTGGGCGCGACAAAACGGGTCGTTCGCTGCAGAAGGCGGACTCCCAGACGCGCCTCCAGCTGCTTCACAACCTCGGTAGCCGTAGAGCGCGGCACCGCCAGGTCCTGCGCAGCCAGCGTAAAGCTGCGTCGCTCGACTACGCGGGCGAAGAGACGCATGGCGTCTATGCGATCCATGGGGCGATCCCGTTGTTCGTAATATCCGAATTATATTGCCAGATCCAGCCTGATTATCTCCACCTATTGAATAGCTATTCTGCCTCCCGCCGGCACAGGGCTCGGCACACACAACGGAGAGGGCCATGAGTGAACAAAACGCCAAAGTAGCCATCGTTACGGGAGCATCGCGTGGTATCGGCGCCGCTGTGGCGGAACGGCTCGGACGCGACGGCTTTTCGGTCATCGTGAACTATTCGGGGAGCATGGAAGCCGCGGATGCACTAGTCCGCAAAATTCAGGACGCCGGCGGACGCGCCCTCGCCGTCAAAGCCGACGTCAGTGACGCGCGCGCCGTCCGCGAGATGTTCGAGACCACCGTGTCGAAGTTCGACGGCGTCGATGTCCTCGTCAACAACGCCGGCATCATGACGCAATCTAACATCGCCGACACTGACGATGCGTCTTTCGACAAGCAGATCGCCATCAACCTGAAAGGCACATTCAACGCGCTGCGTGAAGGCGCAAAACGTCTGCGCAACGGCGGCCGCATCATCAACTTCTCCTCGAGTGTCGTCGGACTGCTGCAGCCGACTTACGCGGTCTACGCGGGCACCAAAGCCGCTGTGGAAGCGATGACCAGCGTGCTGGCCAAAGAGTTACGGGGCCGCAACATTACTGTGAATGCCATAGCGCCCGGTCCTACCGCGACCGACCTGTTTCTGAAAGGCAAGCCGCAGGCCGTGATCGATCACCTCACGAAGCTGGCTCCACTGGAGCGGTTAGGTCAGCCAGACGACATCGCTCGAGCCGTGTCGTTCCTTGCGGGTCCCGACGGCGCGTGGATCAACGGTCAGGTATTACGCGCCAACGGCGGCATCATCTAAGAGAATCCACCATCATGAAAAACATCATTGTCGTTACGGGTGCCTCGAGCGGCTTCGGACTGATGACCGCCCAGGCGCTCGCCAAAGCGGGCCATACGGTCTATGCGAGCATGCGGGAGACCGCCGGCAGAAATGCACCACAGGCGACCGCGGTCGAGAAATACTCGTCGGAGCACGCCGTGGATCTGCGCCCGATCGAGCTGGATGTCAGCTCCCAAACCTCCGTTGACACCGCCATCGCGAAAATCGTCGCCGAGCATGGCCGCCTCGATGTTGTGATTCATAATGCGGGCCACATGGTGTTTGGCCCAGCAGAGGCGTTCACCGCAGAGCAACTCGCCGAGCTCTATGACATCAACGTATTGAGCACGCAACGCGTGAACCGCGCAGCCCTGCCACAGTTGCGTAAGCAGCGTAGGGGTCTCGTCTTATGGGTATCCTCCAGTAGCACGCGTGGCGGTACGCCGCCCTACCTGGCGCCGTACTTCGCGGCGAAGGCCGGCATGGACGCCATGGCGATCAGTTACGCGGGCGAGCTCGCACGCTGGGGCATCGAGACTTCGATCGTCGTGCCCGGCGCATTCACCAAGGGAACCAACCACTTCGCACACGCCGGCTCGCCGGCCGATACGACACGCGCAAAGGAATATGCGGACGGCCCGAACGCCAACATCCCGGAAGTGGCACTGAAGGGCTTGGCCGCGCTGGAGCCTGTGGATGCGGATCCGTCGACGGTTGCGGATGCCATCGTGAAAGTTGTTGACACCCCCTTTGGCAAGCGGCCCTTCCGTGTTCACATTGACCCGTCGCAGGATGGCGCAGAGATTGTCAACGGCGTTGCCGACCGCGTGCGAGCCGAGCTACTGCGCCGTATCGGACTCGAAGATGTGTTGCGGCCCAAGGTAACAACCTAGGGGTCGCAGGTTAGGCAGACGGGTTAGGTCAGCGCGCTAGTCGAGCCACGAACAATGAGCTCGAATTCCAACAGACGGTGCGGCAGAGGATCGGGCCAGCCGCGGCGACGGGGAGCATGTTCGATGATGAGCCCCGCCGCCGCACGCGCGAGCGCCGCCACCGGCTGACGGATCGTCGTGAGCTGCGGTCAGATCATCGTCGCGACCGGTGCGTCATCGAATCCCGCAATCGAGAGCTGCTCGGGGAGCGCTATTCCCTTCTGCCGGGCCACCGAAACGACCGCTGCTGCGGTGTCGTCGTTACTCGCGAAGATGGCAGTGGGCGGCGGCGACGCTTGCAGAATCTGCTCCGCGCAGAGCAACCCGTCGGAGAACTGGAAATTGCCGACTTTGACCAAGGCGTTATCGATCGCGACGCTGGCGGCCTGCATCTCATCGCGAAATCCACGGTAGCGCTCGTCAGTGGCACCGTGACCCGGCCTCCCGAGAATGAACCCGATACGCCGATGACCCAGGTCGAGCAAATGCCGGGTCATCCGGCGCGCGGCGGCATAGTCATCTATTCCCACCGACGGTGACTTGCTCGGCTCGAGCCGCGGAGCCACCCGCACCGAGGGGATGCTCTTCTCGGCCAGCGTATCCAAAATGACGGGGTGATCGCTCAGAGGCGGCAACAGGATGACGCCGTCCAAGCGCAGCTGCCTCAACAGCGTGGTGACCTGCCGTCCGATCTCAGGGCTATCGCTATCCCAAGGCTCGACGGTGACGTGGAAGTCCGACTCGCGGCAGCGCTGGACCGCCCCCGCCTGGAATTCGCTCAGGTAATCGCCTGGCTTGTCGCAGAACAGGCCAATGAGGAAGGAGCGGTCGCCCGCCAGCCCACGCGCATTGACGTTCGGCTGGTAATCGAGCTGCTCGATGGCCTTGAGAATCCGGTTCCGGGTCTCGACGTGCACGCCGGGCTCGTGGTTGAGAACGCGCGAGACTGTCTTGGCGGACACCTCGGCGAGCTCGGCGACTTCTTGAATGGTGACGGACCGGGGCGGCGGCGTCATGAGCGACTGGCGAAGATTGCGGACACCGCAGCTATTCTGCGCATTTAGCCGCCCTTTGTCGTCCCTATGTGTAGAAAGACGGCGGACGGGATCGTCCTTGGAGCGATACCCCAATGCTGCGGCCCCGCGGCCACCCCAGGAGAATCTCATGTGTCCCCTGTGCTTCGTGACCGGCTCGGTACTGCTCACCAGTGCCGGCTCAGCAGGCGGCCTCACGGCCGTGGCAGCCAACGTGCTGCGGTTGCGGCGGGCGAAGCGCCAGGGGGTCGCCGAAATGCAGGCGCTGGACAGCACCCGCCCAGCGGCGACGAGCCCGGATTTCGGGTATCCCAGGCCGTCGGAGCCCTCTACCGGGGCCAATCCCGAGTAGGCAGGCTGTCAAAAGACAAGGCCGGATCGGTCACCCGGTCCGGCCCCATCCCCGCAAAGGCGGCGTATTCTCCGCGTGGTGCCAACACACTTGCCAGGAAACGTATTACGCCGCGAACCAACCATATCGCCGATGTTATGGTTAGTCACCTAGCGCTGCAGCGTACCCGCGTCGCATTGCCACTTCCGCACTTGCACCATTCGCCCTAAGCTGCGGGCTCCCTTTTCCCCGGAGTGACAGGATATGAGAGTCAGAACGCTGCTCGCAGGGCTCGCGATCGCCGCTGCCGCCCTCCAACCTGCTGGCGCCCAGACAGGACCCAAAGCAGAGCACAAGCCACCGAGCATACTGCTCGTCGGCGCGAGCGGCATGATCGGCTCCCGCATTCTCAGTGAGGCGACTTCGCGCGGCCACTACGTGATCGCCGCCTCACGGCACCCGGAAAAGATCGCCGCGGGACCCAACACCCATCCTGTGAAACTCGACGCCACGGATGAGAAAGCGTTCGAAGCCGAGGCCAAACACGCCGACGTCATCGTGCTCGCGACGAGCCCGCGAGGTGGTGGGGATCCACTGGCGGAGGCTAAGGCGGTTTCCGACGCGGCAATCGCGGCAGCTCGCGCCACACACAAACGTCTCGTGGTCGTCGGCGGCGCGGGAAGTTTGAACTATCCCGATGGCCGACACGTCGTTGATACACTTCCTACGGCCTATCGTGCCGAAGCTCTCGCCATGCGCAACTTTCTCGACACGTTGAAAGCCAGCGATATCAACTGGACGTTCTTCAGTCCGGCGTTCTCCATCGCACCCGGAACGCGCACTGGAAAGTATCGCGTCGGCACTACGACACTGCTGAGCGACGCCAAGGGCGACAGCCGAATCAGTGCGGAAGACTACGCGGACGCGTTGGTCAACGAGTTGGAAACACCGACACACGTGCGCAGCCAGATGACTGTTGCATATTGATCGGGACGCGTAGTTGGGGGCGCCCAGCCCGGGACGCGTAGTCGGGGGCGCCCAGCCCGGCACGCGTAGTCGGGGGCGCCCAGCCCGGCACGCGCAGTGGGGGGCGCCTAGCCCCCGGTAGGCCGACAAACGCAACTGCAACACAATGGCGACACTGTGCGCGTCGACAGTCTCGCCAGAGCTGAGGCAGCGGAGTTGGCGGAACCGGTGTCCCACGTCGCTCCTGTTGAGCTTCGTGGGATTCCCTCCGCTGCGCTCCGGTTGGAGGGAGCTCTGGCGTGACCTATGTGAATCCTGTCACACGCCGTATCACGAATTGAGAGAAGATGGCGGCCTCCACCACGACTTCCATTCGCTGCACGCGTGATCGATTCACTGCCAGGCTTCCTCTTTCCCACACGCCGTCGCGGCACGCGCTGGCTGCGGGAAAAACTGTACGAACTGGGCGTGAGGGCACCGCTGTCGCCTAGCTGCGTGGACGAATTTGTTGCGGTTGCAGCAAAAGCGGCGCCGCTGACACGCAGCTCGGGCGAGACCTATGCTGCCAGCCTGCGTAAACAACTCGATGCCGAGGCGCACTTTGTGCACCTCTGGACGACCTCCGACGACAAACTGACACAGCCGGAATGGAGCGAATGGATCGCGATCGCGCGCAAGCACCTTCTGCCCCGCTCGTGGAAAATTCAGGAAACTTCAGTTACCGAGTCCCATCGCGACCACTCGTTCGCGGTTCCGGAGGGCCTCATCGTGAAGGGGCCACGTGGCACCGGTGTAGTGAGACCCTTAGACGCCGCGGCCGATTTACCGGGCACCGAAATCCTCTCTGATCTGAAGCAGGCGAGCGATAAGTCGTAGGTGGCGTTCAGCCACCGTTCACTGGCTTCTGCATACCTTTGCGCGCAATTTGCCGGGCGCAGGCGTCATCCAGGTGGCGTGCGTTACCCAGCGTTCGCATAATTCAGCTCGTCATACTGGGGACCTAAGATCCCCGCGAACATTAAGAAAGAAAGGAGACCCCCGAATGATTCGATCGATCCGGCAGCCTTTGCTGCTCGCCGCTGGACTGTTCGCGTTGCCCCTGGCGCACGCCGACGATGCCCCGCCTCCTCCGGTGGGGTGGACCGGGAAGGGCGAAGTGGGCGCGGTGCTGGCGCGCGGAAATGCCGACACAACCACCGCCGATGTGAAGTTTGATGGCACCGACAGCTTCGGCAACTGGAAGGAAACCGCTCACCTGGCCTTCCTATACGGGGAAAGCGCGGATTTCAGCACGGCGCAGCGGCTCGAGGGCGCCTGGCAAACGGATTATAACTACAGCAAGAAAATGTTCGTGTTCGGCTCCATCGTCGGCGAGGACGATCGTTTCGACGGCTTCGTATACCAGGCGACCCTCGCGACCGGTCTCGGTTACAAGGTGGTCGATTCAGACACCACGAAGCTGACACTCACGGCGGGCATAGGTTACCGCCGCTTGCAGACGGAGACGCTCATCAAGGACGATGACGGTCGGGTGATCGGTCGCGACCCGGGCCCGTCGGCCAGCGACGGTGTTGGTACGGTCGGCCTCGACTACTCGCAACAGATCACCAAGACCACGAAGCTCGTGGACCGGCTCGCCATTCAGTCCGGCGGCCAGAACACCGCCGTGGCGAATGACTTTTCGGTCGCGGTGAACATGACCCAAGCGCTGGCGCTGAGCTTCGGTTTTGGAGTGCGTTACAACAGCCAGCCGTCCGTGGGATCCAAGTCCACCGACGAGCTCACCACGATCAACCTGGTTTACGCGTTCAACCAGCCGAAAAACGCGAAATAGCGCCAGACAAGCTCCTAGCCAACCGGGGTACCCGGCGTGCCGTGCGGGAACGCGCGGCACGGAGCTTGCTGTTGCCTCGTCGAGCCCTGTCGCAGGGTGGAGCGTCGCAGTTAACCGACAATGCTTTCTCGTCGGCCAATCTGCGAGTGTCCGATCGGTCCCCTGGTACAGACGATTTCCACGATGCTATCGCAAAGATCACCCGCACTGCATACGCTGAGCTTGATTGGCGCCGCGCTCTTCGTGCTGAGTGCCTGCGGGGGTGGCGCCGCCGACGTTGTTAATACGGCGGACGACTCGGCCGCGTCAGGGTCGAGTGGCTCCAGTTCGTCAGGCGGATCCGGCTCTACGGGGTCGACTGGCTCCCCCGGGACCGGTTCGGGCGGAACCGGGGGTACCACCGGCGGCTCCGGTGGTACGAGCACGCCCACACCCGGAACTGACGTTGTCACTTATAAAAACGACGTCGCCCGCACGGGACAGAACTTAACCGAAGCCACACTAACCCTGTCGAACGTCACTTCGGCGACGTTTGGATTGCTGCGCACGCTGGCGGTCGATGGCAAGGTGGATGCGCAGCCGCTCTATCTTTCCCAGCTCATGGTCGCGGGCGCGGCTCACAATGTCGTCTTCGTCGCGACCGAGAGCGATTCCGTCTACGCGTTCGACTCAGACACCGGAGCCTCTTTATGGCACGTGTCTTTGCTTCCATCAGGCGAGACGACGAGCGACACGCACGGCTGCGGACAGGTAACACCAACGATTGGAGTAACGTCGACCCCCGTCATCGACCGTAGCGCTGGCACGAACGGCGCCATCTATGTCGTTGCAATGTCGAAGGACTCATCATCGGCCTATCATCAACGGCTTCATGCGCTCGATGTAACGACCGGCGCAGAGCTGTTCAATGGACCCGCCACGATCACCGGAACCTATACGGCGCCGGGCAGCGTCGCGACGACCTTCGAGCCGGGGCAGTACGAAGAGCGGGCTGCGTTGCTGCTGTCGCAGGGCATCGTCTACACGAGTTTCACCTCCCATTGCGACGGCGCGCCCTATTCCGGCTGGATGATGGGCTACAGCGAAACCACGCTGGCGCAAGCGAGCGTTCTCAACATCGGACCCAACAGCAATTCGGGCCCGGCGATCTGGATGTCCGGCGGGGGTCCCGGGGCGGACAGTTCAGGAAACATCTACCTGCTCTCCGCGAACGGAGCGTTCGAGACGACCCTCGATGCGAACGGCTTCCCCAACAAACAGGATTACGGCAATTCATTCCTGAAGCTCGCCGCAACCAGTAGCACGTTGACCGTGGCGGACTACTTCACGATGTCGAACGAAGTGGCCGAGTCGAACGCCGACCAGGACCTCGGCTCCGGGGGCGAGCTGATCCTTCCGGATCTGACGGACTCAACCAGCACGGTGCGCCACCTCGTCGTCGGTGCGGGCAAGGACGGCAACATCTATGTGGTCAACCGCGATTCCATGGCCAAGTTCAGCTCCACCGGCAACACGATCTGGCAGCAGTTGAACGGTGCGCTCCCGGGCGGAATCTGGAGCACACCCGCGTACTTCAACGGCACCCTCTATTACGGCGATAACGGCGCTACCCTCAAGGCCTTCGCGATGACGAACGCTAAGCTCGGCAGTTCGCCCTCCTCCCAGTCTCCGAGCCAGTTTTCTTTCCCCGGCACGGCGCCTGCGGTATCCGCGAACGGCACGTCGAACGGCATCGTATGGGCGCACGAGAATTCGAGCTCGGCGGCGGTACTGCATGCGTACGACGCGACCAACCTTGCGCACGAGCTGTATAACAGCAGCCAGGCGGCTAAC
>Ga0209169_10001183_pt1 | contig 15820 bp, 16 predicted proteins | sample HubBroMetageWRM4_FD_188346 | JGI IMG/M metagenome (GOLD analysis project Ga0209169, IMG submission 188346) | Warmed soil microbial communities from the Hubbard Brook experimental Forest, New Hampshire - Hubbard Brook CCASE Soil Metagenome WRM 4... | ecosystem: Environmental > Terrestrial > Soil... | reverse complement strand
GAGCCAGCGCGCCTCGCCCGAACTGAACAACTGTAACGGTAGCCCATCGGATTTGGTGACTCCCAGTTGCACGGTGTAATTGCCTTTGGAGTCCGGCTGTACGTTCTGGGTTTCCAGCCACAACGGCACGCCCTCGTACTGCTGGCTGTAGATCGCGAAAGTGATTCCTGCACTTCCGGCGACGACCTTGCCTTGGGCATCCACCGCCCGTCCGGAAAAATTCACCAACCGGGGCACGATCACCGGCGATTGTGAAACGTTTGCTTGTTGGGCGCTCAAGAAGCAACAGAGCAATGAGCTTGCAAGAAGGACGGAGAGTGTACGACAGGGGAAGGTCATTGAGGCACTCCTATTGACCGTGTTCTTTCTGGGATGAAGAACACGGATCAAGCACACTACCCAAGTCCGCTCCCGATTTTCCATAGCGGCGCCATGTTGGTGATCTTAATTTGCGTGTCCCCGTAATCATCTGATTTGACGGGGGTTGCTGCGATACGCCGAGGTCGATGTAGAATGCTACACCTTCGTTTGGGGCATTGACGTGGCATCCGGGCCAGCTGGAACTTTCAACCCGATCAGATTCGGAGACGACTTTGAGCTCGACCCGCGCATGGGTGAACTCCGTCGCTCCGGTCGTGTACTCAGGCTGGAACGGATTCCCATGCAGATTTTGCTGTTGCTGGTTGAGCAGAAAGAAGGCCTGCTCACCCGCGAGCAGATTGTTGACAAAATCTGGGGCAAGGACGTTCACCTCGATACTGACAACAGTATCAACGGGGCAATTCGTAAGATCCGCCAGGTCCTCAGGGACGATCCCGAGCAACCGCGCTTCGTGCAGACTATTACGGGGCGGGGATACCGATTCATTGCGGCGGTCGGGGAATCCGACCGAGCGAAACAGAGTTCGGCCACCGGCGCCTCGTTAGCGCATGTCCCCAGTTCGAGTCGTCCGTTACGTGACACCCTGCCCTGGAACCCACCGGTCCGCTGGCGAGCGGCGGTCATTCTTGCGGGGGCCGTTCTCGCGATCGCCGGCTTATGGGCCTACTTCCACTGGTCTCGTTCCAGCGCTCACGCACGGCCCTCCACCGGACGCTTGATGCTGGCCGTGCTTCCTTTCCAGAACCTCACAGGAGACGCCGACCAGGATTACTTCAGCGACGGCCTGACCGAAGAAATGATCACCCAGTTGGGGAACCTGGATCCCCAGCACCTCGGCGTAATCGCGCGGACTTCGGTGATGCACTACAAACACAGCGAGGAACCACTGGACCAGATAGGGCGCACTCTCGGAGTGCAATACGTGCTGGAAGGCAGCGTCCGGCGCGAAGCGGACAAAGTACGAATCACAGCCCAGTTGATCCAATTGAAAGACCAGTCCCATCTCTGGGCACGGGAGTACGATCGCGAACTCAGCAATGTGTTAGTGCTTCAAGGTGAGATCGCGCAGGATGTCGCCAATAAAATTCAGCTCACTTTGGGCGATGGCCATCCGCCAGCCGGGCTTGGCGTTCAGCCCGCCCACTCTTCGCGCTCGGTTGAGGCCTATGAGCTTTACCTCAAGGGTCGTTACTTCTGGAATAAGAGGACCGCGCAGGGCCTGCGGCAAGCCGTCGGATATTTTCAACAGGCGATCGACAGGGATCCAAACTACGCTCGCGCCTACGCCGGGCTGGCCGAGTCTTACGCTCTGATGGGCGGCTATAGTGTGTCTCCCCAAAGCGAGTCTATGTCGAAAGCACGCACCGCAGCCCAAGGGGCGCTGCAACTGGACGATCAATTACCCGAGGCGCATACCGCGCTGGCGTTCATCGCTGAAAATTACGATTGGGACTGGCAAACCGCTGAAAAGGAATATCGGCGGGCCATTCAGTTGGATCCGAACGATGCCACCGGCCACCACTGGTATGCTGAGTGTCTCGCACTCCAGGGCCGGTTCAACGAGGCTTTCACAGAGATCGAACGGGCTCGCCAGCTTGACCCCCTATCGCTGATCATTGCCGCGGATAAGGGAGCATTTCTGTACTTCTCACGGCAATACGACCCCGCTGTTGAGCAATTTCGTGCCGTTCTTGAAATGGAACCGAACTTCCCCCGTGCCCAAATGTTGCTTTATGTGTACGTCCAAAAAGGGATGTTCGCCGAGGGGTTGGCCGATGCAGAGGCATGGAATCGCCGGGACCCCACGCCCTGGAGTTGGGCATTGCTGGCGTATGCCTACGGCCGTTCCGGCAATCCGGTGAAAGCCAGTTTTGCCTTACAGCAACTGGAGCAGCTAAACCATCGCGACCCGCGGGATCCTTTGTGCTTTTTCGTTGCCTACATTGGCCTGGACGACAAAGACAAGGCCATGGCGTCGTTGGAGAAAGCCTACGCGGAGCATTCCAGCGGCCTCACCGCACTCAAAGTGGACCCGATTTACGATCCACTGCGCAGCGAGGCGCGCTTTCAAACGTTGCTCCGCCGCCTGGGGTTAGGACAGTAACCCTGCCGAAAGTTCAGTCGATTCTTCTCTGTCCTTAGCCGCATTTTGTAGTATTATCTGCGGCATTGTTTGCCGGTGGGCGGCAAGGGCCGGACCGTAAGCATCCAATTTCTGGAGGGTTCTATGGAGCAACAAGCGGTAGGTGGTTCCACGAATCAAGCACCGGGAGCTGATTCTTCCCAGACCCCGCACCACGAGGGCCGCGGAGTTTGGGTATTGACGGTTTACGGAATTTCTGGACTGGCGTTGTTCGGCATTCTGATGTATTACTTCTCCGTCTTCGTGACCCGCTAAGCCGCGAGTTTGTGGCGCGGATTTCCTGTGCACTTGCGCGGGCGCAGGCCTATCTACAAACGTGCTAGAATTGCCCCGCTCACAGGTGAGCGCTTTCTCCTGGAATAAGACCTGACGATTTCCTGACAGCCCCAGAAACGGATTCAGAGACGGATTGACTGTGGCCCAAACTCCCTCGAACAACGCCACTGTGACCTATGCCGATGCAGGCGTGGACATTGACCGCGCGAATCGCACCAAGAAGCGCATCAAGTACCTCGCCCACAAAACCTTCACCCGCGGCGTATTGAGCGAAATCGGGGGTTTTGGGGGGCTGTTTTCCATTGACCGGGGGAAATATCTCGACCCGGTTCTGGTCTCGAGTGTGGACGGCGTCGGCACCAAACTCAAGATCGCCTTCGAAATGAAGATGCACCATACCATTGGCGCCGACCTGGTAAATCATTGTGTGAATGACATCGCCGTACAGGGCGCGGCCCCGCTTTTCTTCATGGACTACCTCGCCACCGGCAAACTGGTTCCCGAGGTGGCGGAAAAAGTTGTGGAGGGCCTGGCCGAAGCTTGCAAACACAACGGCTGCGCCTTGATCGGCGGAGAAACCGCCGAAATGCCCGGCTTTTATCCCGATGGCGAATACGATCTGGCCGGCTTCATTGTCGGAGTAGTGGAGCGCGAGAGGATCATCACCGGGAAAGCCGTTCAGCCAGGCGACATCATTCTCGGTCTGGCATCGAATGGCTTGCACACCAACGGCTATTCACTGGCCCGCAAGCTGCTGTTCGAGATTGCCCACTACACGCCTGACTCTTACGTGAATGAGCTTAAGGGAAAAGTCGGCAACGAACTCATGCACACGCACCGCAGCTACTGGCCGATCGTCAAGAAGCTGGTGAATGCCGATTGTGTGTCGGCGCTAGCTCACATCACCGGGGGAGGAATCACAGAAAATCTGCCCCGTGTTCTGCCTCGCGGAGTGGCTGCGGTGATTGAAATGGGAACCTGGCCGGTGTTGCCCATCTTCGAGCATCTGCAAAAGTTGGGAAACGTTCCTCCCGATGAGATGCTGCGCGCCTTCAACATGGGACTCGGCATGCTGGTCGTAGTTCCCTCCGCCAAGTTCAAGAAGGCCCAGAGTGTCCTCGATAAGATCGGGGAAAAGGCCTACACCGTGGGCAGGATTGTTAAGGGTGACCGCAAGGTGATGTACACCTGAAAGGCTTGCCACCACAGAGGCACAGAGTCACAGAACAGAGAAAAAGATCAACGCCAAGTCTTCCGCAGAGTTTCGATAGCGGCGCGCAAGGTTTTCGCGTCTTTAGGCGAAAGCGAACCCTCAACCAACAGTGACTCTTTCCGGCGTAGCGCCTGCGCCCTTGGGCCGTCGAGTTCTGGTTTTGCCTTTGTAGGTTTCATGACCTCAGTTTAACGGAAGCCAGCTGGCGGTCCGGGACGATAGGTCGTACTAGCGTTTCAGCAAATCCACCGGTTCGCGCACATCCGTCACCCGGAAATACTTCGTCAACGCGGGATGCTTCTTCGTTACCGCTTCAAACATCGCGTACGCCACGTTGCGGTAGGAGGCGTGTCCAGCGGGAGTCGTTCTCAGTTCAGAGATGTAAACCACTTCGGCGAAATCCATCTTGAACAAGGTCCGCTTACGGAAGCCGAGAGGAATGGCGTATTGGGCATTTTCTTTCGCCGCTGATCCCGGCTGCTGGGACAACTGTTCTACCGCTTCCGCCGTCTGCTGCATCATCTGATCGTAGGCTTCGCGGATTCCTGCGCTTTCCAGTTCCGGCGGCGTGTCGTAACCATGCCGGGTAGTGAACTCCTGCCCAACCTGCACACAGCGCCGGTGGCGGTGCATATCGCGGAACCCGCCCACGTCCATCAAAATGTCAAAGCGGAATTGCTGTCCTGCACAAAACGCACGCTGCATCTCGTCATGTTTGCCGCGATGCCGCAGGCCCACATCAACGATCTCCCGCCGAATGCGTTCTCCCGCAGCTTCCACCGCCATGCGAATCTGCCGGTAGGGATAATGACTGTGCTCATAGACCAGCGTCGCCGCCAGTTCGACTTCCAGCGGTTCTTCTTCCAGGAGATCAACCAACGGAGCTTGAGCCACCGGCAAACTGCCCATCAACTCTTTCGCAATCTGCTTGAGTTCCCGTCTGGTTTCGATCTCATACCGATTCGGGTCGGCATATTTCACCAACGTCGGAGCAACCCGCACCTCGCGGAGTAGTTCCGCTTCCGCTCGCGCACCCAGTTCCGGGGAAAGCGCGCGGATCTGATTCACCAACTCCTGCATGGCTTCCTGATTCACGTTGTAGGCAGGCGAAGTGGCCGCGTTCTTCAGCAGCACTCCCAGATGGCGCACCTCGCCATGGGTGTGCGAAAGCAAATGCGAGACCTGGCTCTCGAGCGTGCGCGCGTTGACGATTTCTCCCAGCGAAGTATTAGTCGCCAGGGGAAGAAGGTAACGTGAAATGTCGAACGCCCTCGCGCGCAGGGTTCGCTCGTAAGCCTCCTGCTTCATGTCATCGGGCTTGGGAGTAATGCTGGCCAGATACAGCGCCATGCGGTCCGAGAGCGATTCGTACTGCGCGAATAAATCCTGGATGGTCTGTTGATACAAGCTTCGCGCCAACTGGTCGTCGCCGAAGTCGGGCGTGAAGTAGCCGCTCTTATTGAAATCCTGATAGCGAGTAGACCGCTCCTGGCCGTCCCAGCGTTGCTCGTCGGCGACGGCAATCGCGGCTAAGATGGAAAGCTTCTCAATCGCCAGCGCGATATGCGCCAAATCCGCGATCGACCGGTGTCCGTACTGAAAATAGAAAGTGTTGAGGAATTTTTCGGCTTTTTGCTGGCTGATTTCCCGCAGCGACTGCTTCATGGAAAGCGCAGAGCGCGAATATTTGGCCATGGCGTAAGCCTGGATTTCGGGCTCTGCGCCATACACGGCATAGACTTCAACCGACGGCTCACTCGTCAGCCCCTGGTTCCCGCTCACAGGGTTGATCGTGTCGCTGGCCTCAGGCATTGCTGACCCTCAGAACTTTTCGGTTTTGGAATCTTAACAGGTTCGCTTGAGGAAGCGGTTTTCGGCAGCGCCGCAGCCTGAATCTTTCCTTTTGGGGAAGGAATCAGATAGTGTAAGAACTCGACTTCCGCATGAGACGTTTTGTTTCCACAAGCTTCGTTTTGTTTTTTTGCCTGGCTGGTTGGGCAGCGGCCCAGTCTGGCGTACTTTCGGCCGACGTCACTCAGCCTCCGTCGTATCTTCGATTAAGCGACGACTCCACTTCATCACCGCCGGCTCAGACTGAGGACCACCTTCCTGCTGTCCTGGTCGCACCAGCGCCTCTGCCCCGCATGTCACCCGAGCTTACCCTGCAAACCTACCGCAGCCGGGTTGCGCAGCAGGCGGTGGGACTGTCGTCGTATTCGGCGAACTCTGTGATTCTGGTCCAGCTTCCCGAAACTCAACAATTTGGCGAATGCGACTTGCAACGCCTCTACTCCGCGCCTCGTACTTTGGAGTTCAAATCAGTTCGCTTCGTTGGCGACGGGTTCGTGAAGAGCAATGTGATTCTGCGATTATTGCAGTCCGAAGTGGACCACGTGCAGAAAGACGATCCCGCCGCAGCCGCGCTGAGCGAGGACAACTACAAGTTTTCCTCCAAGGGAACGGTGCAATTGCAGGACCGCCTAGTGCAGGTTTTTCAGGTGAAGCCGCGCGCCAATCGCACCGGCCTGTTCAAAGGGAAAATCTATCTCGATGCTCACACCGGGAGTATGGTGCGGGCCGAGGGCCGAGTCGCGAAAACCCCTTCGCTGTTTATCAAGAAAATCGAATTCGTGCAGGACTACAAAGAATTCGGTTCCTTCACTTTCCCGGTGCACGTTCACTCGGAGGCTCGTGCCCGTCTGGTGGGACGCGTAGTGGTCGATATCTATCATTACGACTATCAGCCGGTTACCACGCAGACCGCGCGGTTGACGTCCGCCCAATAGCCACGCAGCTTTTCCGTGTTTGCGCTGGCCCAGCTATAATTCCCGCTTCTGCATGTAAGGAGAGACTCATGACCCTTTCAGGCCGGATCGCGCTGGTCACCGGCGCATCCCAAGGCATTGGCCGAGCCTGCGCTCTCAAACTCGCCGCTGCCGGAGCCGCGGTTGCCGTAGCTGCCCGCAATCAGGACAAGCTGAACGAACTGGTACAGCAAATTACTGCCACCGGCGGAGCGGCTGCCGCTTTCGCCATGGATGTAGCCGAAGAAGACCAGATTAAATCCGTCTTCAAGGCCGCGCTTGCGCACTTCGGCAAGCTCGACATCCTCGTAAACAATGCCGGCATCACCCGCGACCAACTGGTCATGCGCATGAAGCGCGCGGATTGGGATGCTGTCCTCAATACCAATTTGACTTCGGCTTACCTCTGCACCCAACAAGTCATGAGTTCTATGCTCAAACAGCGATGGGGAAGGATCATCAACATAACTTCTGTCTTCGGTCAGATGGGCCAGGCCGGACAAGCGAATTACGCTTCCTCAAAGGCAGGACTCATCGGGTTGACCATGGCGATTGCCCGCGAAGTAGGCTCGCGCAACATTACCTGCAACGCGGTCGCGCCAGGCTTCATCGAAACCGCTATGACCTCGGGTCTTGGCGAAGAATTCAGGCAAATGGCAGTGAAAAATATTCCTCTGGGACGAGTGGGTACACCGGACGATATAGCTAACGCGGTAGCGTTTCTGGCGTCCGATGAAGCTTCTTACATTACCGGCCACGTGTTGAACGTGAACGGCGGCATGTTGATGGGATAGAAAATCCCAACCGCAGAGTTCACAGAGGCGAACTATGACGAAAACTGGTGACGGAGTTTCCTCTGTGCCCCCTGTGTCCTCCGTGGTTAAGGATTTTTCGGTCGGGCAGGCGGTAACACCGGCCCAAATCGCGCAAGTACGCGAGCTGTTTCTCGAGTACGCCAAATCGCTCGGTTTCAGTCTCTGCTTCCAGAATTTCGATCAGGAACTCGCATGCTTGCCTGGCGACTACGCACCTCCCGGTGGCCGTCTTCTGCTGGCAGAATTGAGCGGCGTAGCCGCGGGGTGCGTGGCGCTGCACCAGTTCGAGCCGGAGATCTGTGAAATGAAGCGGCTCTACCTGCGCCCAAAATTTCGCGGCCGGGGCCTGGGCCGAAGTCTTGCCGAGGCCATCATTGCCGAAGCCCGCCAGATGGGCTATCAACGCATGCGGCTCGACACCGTCGGCCCAGTGATGAAAGATGCTGTAGCCATGTATCGCAAGCTGGGCTTTCGCGAGATCGCGCCGTATCGCGAGAATCCCATGGCCGGGACCCTGTATCTCGAGCTTGTGCTCTAGCTCGGTGCGAGAGTGCTATCCTAATATTTCTTCCGAGGGGGAACATCCATGAAAACGGCCCTGCTTTGTCTGCTGATTTTGTCTCTCGCATTCTCCGCCGCCGCAGCTACATCGAAAACAATTTCCTACAAGAGCGGGGACGAAACCGTACAAGGCATACTCAACACGCCCGCTGGCAAGGGCCCGTTTCCGGCCATCATTGTGATTCACGAGTGGTGGGGCCTCAGCGATTGGGTCAAGGAGCAGGCGTCGAAACTTTCCGACCAGGGTTACGTCACGCTGGCCGTCGATCTTTACCGTGGCAAGGTTGCTACGACCGCCGAAGTTGCGCACGAACTGATGAACGGACTGCCGGAAGACCGCGCCAAGCGCGACTTGCATGCCGCTTTCGAATACCTGGCCTCACAATCGAACGTGAAAAAAGACCGCATTGGCTCTATCGGTTGGTGTATGGGTGGAGGATACGCTCTCGATGTTGCCCTTCAGGAGCCGACTTTGCGCGCAGTCGTTATCAACTACGGTCGCCTGGTTACCGACCCACAGTCTCTGAAACAAATTAACGCCTCCGTGCTCGGACTGTTCGGTGCTCATGATCAGGGCATTACGCCGAGCGTTCCGAAATTCGAGAGCAATCTTAAGGAGCTTGGTAAGAATGTCGACGTCACGATTTATCCCGATGCGGGACACGGCTTTGAAAACCCCATCAACAAGGACAACTATCGCCCTGACGATACCGCCGACGCCTGGAAGCGCACGGTTAAGTTCTTTTCCGCCACTCTGAAGTAGCAAAAACCCGAAACGCTTGATTCCTCGGCGCCCGAGTTTGCTTGCCACCACAAGGTTTAGCGGCATCCTCGCTCGGCGACGAAATTCCACTTGCCAGACCGTACTACTCTGGTTACTATTCAGCTTCGCGGAGAACCCACTTGGCTGCCTTCTCAATGAACATCGGTGAAACCATCCGAAACTACCGACTGCAAAAAGGCATGTCACAAGGCGACATTGAGAAACGCACCGGGCTGTTGCGTTGCTATCTTTCGCGAGTCGAGAACGGCCACACCATCCCTTCGCTGGACACGCTTTCAAAGATTGCCGGCGCCATGGAGTTGCCGTTGTCCCAGTTCTTTTCCGAAGCCGGCCACACCAACGGCGGCAAAGGCTTACCGCAACTCTCCGACGATGAAGTCCGCTTCCTCAGCCAAATTCGGCGGTATTCCGTCAGCCTGAATGACAGCGATCGCAAGCTGGTCCTGGCCATGGTCAAGAAAATGGCTGCCAACGCCAAATAGCCAGCTTCATGGAGTGACCTTCGTACCATCCTTAGCCGTGACCCACCGGTACCTCGTCTGCACCTCCAATAGAATCTAGACTGTCGACTGGAGAACCTTCGGTGACCATTGACGAAGAACTGACTCTTCTCGAGACGCAGTTGCGGCGGCTCAAGATCGAGTACGAGATCTTTTTCAGCAACCCCACCAAGAAACCGCCCACCGATATCGAGTGGAAGGTTTTGAGTCTGCTGCGCAAATTCAGCGACGGCGGGCGCCTCACGTTTTCGCAGCGTTTTCGCTACAACGAAATGGCGCAACGCTACGCCATCTACAGCGACCTATGGCGCAAGAAGGGCCGTATTCGCGAGGAAGGCTACCGCCGTCCCCAGGATGCTCTGCTTTCCGTGCAAGGAGTTCGCCCGGTGGAAGGAATTGAACCCGAGCACCACCCGGTGTACGGACTCGGTCATGCCAGCGCCGCAGCCGGAGCCGCAACCGCACCCGCACAGGAGCAGCCTCTGACGGTGCAGTGCTCCGATCCCGCCGCCGAACGCGACCAGGTGGAAAAACTCTATCAGGCGCTTACCGCCGCCAAGAAAAAAAGCGGAGAGCCAGTGGCCGGCAACCTCGATAGTTTTGCTTCCTTCGTTCAGAAGAAGACCGCACAGATCCGCCAGGAGAATGGCTGTGAAACTGTGGAATATACGGTTGAGATGCAGAACGGCCAAGTGAAACTGAAGGCGCGGGCGAAAGTCTAGTTCTACTCCCAAGCGCTCCGACAACAGATCGTCTGCACCCGCTGGCTACGTCGACCACCCGCCGCTGATAGAATTTCAATAATGTCCAGAATCCAGCGGGCTATTCTCAGCGTCACTGACAAGACAGGTCTGGCCGACTTCGCCCGCAAGCTTTCCGGGATGGGAGTGGAATTGATCTCCACCGGCGGCACTGCCAAATTGCTACGCGACTCCGGCATTCCAGTCGAAGATATCTCCGCACTAACCGGCTTCCCCGAGATGCTGGACGGGCGAGTGAAGACTCTTCATCCCAAGGTACATGGCGGCATTCTGCACCGCCGCGGGGATCCCGCCCACCGCACCGCCGTCGCCGAGCACGGCATTAAGCCGATTGACATGGTGGTGGTAAATCTCTATGCCTTCGAGAAGACCGCGGCCAAGCCCGGCGTGGCTTTGGACGAACTGATCGAGAACATCGACATTGGCGGGCCTTCGATGATTCGTTCCGCCGCCAAGAATTTTCAGGATGTTGCCGTGGTGACCTCGCCCGCCGACTATGCGGCGATTGCGGACGAAATGACGCGCTCCGGCGGAGACTTGTCGCCCGCGACCAAGTGGCGGCTGGCACAGAAGGCTTTCGCCTCCACCGCCGCGTACGACTCGGCTATTGCTTCAACACTCGAACGAATCACCGCCGACGGAGGCAGCACCGTCGAGGGCAAGGGTTTTCCCCAGAATCTTCAGCTTTCCTTCAGCAAGATCGTGGACCTGAGGTACGGAGAGAACCCGCATCAGAAAGCCGCGATGTACTCCGACGGCTCGGCGCAGGGTGTAGCCAACGGCCGCCAGATTCAGGGCAAGGAACTTTCCTACAACAACATTGTTGACCTTCAGGCGGCCTGGGACCTCGCCCAAGAATTTGACGAGCCAGTTTGCGCCATTATCAAACATACAAATCCTGCCGGGGCCGCGACCGGCAAGACCCTGGCGGAAGCTTACAAGAAAGCCCTTGAGACCGATCCTGTGTCGGCCTTTGGCGGGGTAGTTGGAGTGAATCGGCCGATCGACGGCCCAGCTGCCGAGGAAATGGCGAAGTTGTTTCTGGAAGTGATTGCAGCTCCTAAATTCGACGACGCAGCCAAGGCAAAATTCGGCGCCAAGAAGAATCTCCGGCTGGTCGAAGTCACCGACGCCCCACAGAAATGGATACTCAAGAATGTCTCCGGCGGAATTCTAGTTCAGGACGCCGATGTCCGCCCGCTCCAGGAAAGCGACCTCAAAGTGGTGACGAAGCGCCCGCCCACGGCGGAGGAAAAGCGAGCATTGCTATTCGCCTGGAAGGTCTGCAAGCACATTAAGTCCAATGCCATCCTCTACGCCCGGGACGGACAAACCGTGGGCGTGGGCGCAGGGCAAATGAGCCGTGTGGATTCCTGCAAGATGGGTGCCATGAAAGCCGTTTTGCCGCTGCAAGGTACGGTCGCAGCTTCGGACGCCTTTTTTCCATTCCCTGATGGAGTCGAGGAAATTGCCAAAGCCGGCGCCACCGCGATCATTCAGCCAGGGGGATCGGTGCGCGACCAGGAAGTCATTGACGCAGCCGATCGCCATGGCATGGCAATGATCTTCACCGGAGTGCGGCATTTCCGCCACTGATGCACGATCGGCCTTTGCCAGACGGCTAACAGTCCTTGTACCTCTGACTGTGTCTTCAGGCGTTTCCAACACCCTTTCCCGCCATCTCGACGGACAAGGGTTTACAATAATCCGAGCACCCGCAGGCAGCGATTCCGCATCCAAACCGCTGTAGCTATGGTGAGCGAAGGGTTGGAATGAAAAGAATTTATTGTGCTGTTTTTGCGTTGCTCATGGTCATGGGCGCAGGGGCGCAGCAAGCGCCGTCTTCCGGTTCCGAATCTGTGAGTTCCGAACCTGCAGCGGCCAAACCAGCCGTCGCGACGCCTGCGCGAAAGGTCGACCGCGCCGCTGCTTACTACCACTACACCCTGGCTCACCTCTATGAGGAGCAGGTGGCGATGTACGGCCGTAGTGAACTGGTCAGCAAGGCCATCGATGAATACCGTCTCGCCATTGAAGCTGATCCTACCTCCGAGTACCTCACGTCCGCGCTCGCCGAGCTTTACACCCGCGCCGGACGAATCCGCGATGCCGTGCTCGAAGCCCAGGACATCCTCAAGCGCGACCCCAACAACCTCGAAGCCCACAAGCTGCTGGGCCGTATTTATCTGAAGTCTTTGGGCGACGTCCAGGGCGGCAGCACTTCTGACAGCGTACTCAAGCTGGCCATCGAGCAGTACGAACAAATCGTCAAGCTTGAACCTGACAGCGTGGACAACCGCCTGCTACTGGGCCGGCTCTATAAGGTCAACAACGATCTGCGTAAAGCGGAAGACGAATTCAAGACTGCAGTGAAGTTGGAGCCTAATTCCGAAGACGCGGTCACCACTCTCGCTTTGTTCTACACCGAAGAAGGAGATTCCACTCGCGCTGCCGAGGTGCTCAGTTCCGTCCCTGATGCGGCGCGTTCCGCCAAGCTTTACTCCGTGCTCGGCTATGCCTACGAGCAGCAGAAGGAATACAAGAAGGCGATCGACGCCTATCGCAAGGCGGCCGAACTTGACCGCGACAATCTCGACGCGATTCGCGGTCTGGCTGAGAATCTGATGAACGATGGGCAGACTGACGCCGCCCTCGAGCAATACAAGATCATCGCGGAGGCCAACCCCGATGATGCTCAGACCTATCTACGCATGGCGGAAATCTACCGCCGCCAGGGGAAATTCGACCTCGCTCTTGACGACCTGACCAAGGCCGAGTCCATGGTGCAGGATTCCATGGAAGTGCCCTACAATCGCGCCGCTGTCTACCAGGCGCAGGGACGCTATGACGATGCCGCGCAGATTCTGCAAGATCTGCTGAAGAAGACCGATAAACCGGATAACAAATATTCCCAGAGTGAGAAAAGTAATCGTGCGCTGTTTCTGGAGCGCCTGGGGACGATTTATCGCGACAGCAACAGCACCGGGCTGGCCATTGAAACCTTTCGCAAAATGCTGACCCTGGGCGATGACAACGCCGAGCGCGGCTACCAGCAGATTGTCGACACCTACCGCGAAGCCAAGCAATGGCAGCAAGCCACCGACGTCGCCAAAGAAGCAACCGAGAAGCTGCCCAACGACCGCGATTTGAAGATGACCTACGCGGCGCAACTCAGCGACATGGGTCAGTCTGACGAGGCTTTGCAGCAGGTGAAGTCGTTGCTCAAGGGCACGCCCGATGATCGTGACGTCTATATCCGCCTGGCCCAGATGAACAGCCGCCTTAAACGCTGGGACGACGCTGAAGCCGACCTGGATAAGGCTGCCCAGCTTTCCACCAAAGACGAAGACAAGCAGTACGTCGATTTCCTGCGTGGCTCCAACTACGAGCGTCAGAAGAAGTACGATCAGGCGGAAACGGTATTTCGCAAGCTCTTGGTCACCGATCCGCAGAACGCCGCCGTGCTCAACTATCTTGGCTATATGCTCGCCGACCGTGGCGTGAAGCTCGACGAAGCCCTGATCATGATCAAGAAGGCGGTCGAACTCGACCCCGCCAACGGCGCTTATCTCGATTCACTGGGATGGGCTTATTTCAGGCTGGGCAAGTTTGATCTGGCCGAAGATAACCTGACCAAGGCTTCCCAGCACATGGGAACTGATCCCACCGTGCAGGCCCACCTCGGCGATCTCTACCAGAAGACCGGACGCCTGAAGCTGGCCGTGGCCCACTGGGACCGCGCCATCCAGGAATGGAATAAGACCGTCACCGCGGAAGTCGACACCGACGAATTGGCAAAGACGCAAAAAGACCTCGAATCAGCCAAGGTCAAGCTGGCCAAAGAGGAATCAGAACAGAAGTAGCGCTCACCTCACACATGCGCGAGGATCTCATCATCCGCGAAGCTACGCCGGATGACATTCCTGAGATTCTCCGCCAACGCCGCGCCATGTATCTGGACATGGACTACGAAGACTCGCCCGAGTTGGCGAAGATGCTCTCCACCTGCGAACCCTACCTGCACCGTTCTCTTGCCGGCGGCTCTTTCCGAAGCTGGCTGGCGTTTGTAAATCATGAGATCGCCGGCGGCGGGGCGGTCATCATTAGTCCCTGGCTCAGTCATCCCTACGATCTTGAGTGCCACCGCGCAACCATCCTCAATGTTTATGTGTATCCCGAGTTTCGGCGGCAGGGCGTCGGCCGCATGCTGATGCAGACATGATTGCCTGGTGCCGGCGGCAAAACTTTGCTTCCGTGTTTCTGCACGCCAGCAAAGACGGCCGCCCGCTTTACGACTCGCTGGGGTTTGAGCCGACCAATGAGATGAAGCTGAAGTTGAGATAAGCAGTTTTCAGCTCTCAGCCGCTGGCATCCCGATAGGTCGCAGGGACTTGACGGCACAGTGATAGCAATGCTAGCATTGACAGCATGGCGACCTTAACCATCCGGCAACTGGACGAGAGGGTCAAATCCCGTCTGAGGATCCGTGCCGCAAACCACGGCCGCTCGATGGAGGAAGAAGCCAGGGAGATCCTCCGCTCCGCGCTGGTCGCCCAGCCCAGCCTCAAGGACAATCTCGCCGACATTGTGCGCCGCCGATTTGCACCTCTGGGCGGGGTTGAACTTGAGCTACCACCTCGAGACCCTATCCGCGAACCTCCTGACTTCTCGGAATGATCATCCTCGACACCAATGTTCTGTCCGAGTTAATGAGGAACCGTCCATCGCCTGAGGTTACAGCCTGGTTTCACGAACGCCCGTTGATTGACCTCTACACCACGGCGATCACAGAGGCGGAGATATTTTATGGAATTGAATTGCTCGAACATGGAACTCGCAGACAAAAGCTGTTGATGGCGGCCGAATCCCTCTTCGATATTGATCTGAAGGATCGCGTGGTCGGTTTTGAAAGTGACGCGGCCCGAATCTTCTCCCAAATTGCCACTCGTCGCCGTCTGCAGGGCAAGCCGATCAGCAATCCAGATGCACAAATTGCGGCCATCGTGCAATTACACGGCGCCACACTTGCGACTCGCGACGTTGCCGATTTCCGCGATTGCGGCATCGATGTAGTCGATCCCTGGGGCGTTGATCGCTAGAGCGGGGCTGCGTGTCTTAATAACAGGAAAGGTCACTCCCCAGCGACTTGGCACCGATTCCAGACTGTGCAACAAAGGACTATGCGCGCGCGACCGCTCCGAAAGCTCGCCATCTGTTTCCTTTGCTGCCTGCCAACGCTGTTAACCGCCCAACAAAAGTCCCCAGAGGGAGAGCAGATTCTCGCGCTGGAAAAGAAATGGACGGAAAGCTATAAGCACCGCGACATCGGCCTCTTGTCGTCCTTGCTGGCTGAGGACTTCATCATCACCATCGAGGATGGCAGCACCTACGGAAAAGCCGGCTACATCAGCCACAGCGCCGATTCTTCGGTCCACGTGGACATAGCCGAGCTATCCGAGCTAAAAGTACGCATGCACGGGGACACTGCTGTCGTGACCGGCGCATATCACGAGACAGGAGAATCAAAGGGTAAACATTACGAATACCACGATCGCCTGACCGATGTCTGGATGAAAAAGGAT
>Ga0209169_10001182_pt1 | contig 15829 bp, 7 predicted proteins | sample HubBroMetageWRM4_FD_188346 | JGI IMG/M metagenome (GOLD analysis project Ga0209169, IMG submission 188346) | Warmed soil microbial communities from the Hubbard Brook experimental Forest, New Hampshire - Hubbard Brook CCASE Soil Metagenome WRM 4... | ecosystem: Environmental > Terrestrial > Soil... | reverse complement strand
CGCGGCTCGGGTCACTTCAATCTGGGCCAGGGCGTCGTCGGCACCGCGACCGGCATCGGCGCTTCGATGAGCTTGACCTTCGCCGGCGTCACATTGAAATGGCGGATGTCATCACGCAGCGAAAGGATCGAATAGTAAAGCCCCACCCGCAAGCCAGCCTTACGGAACGAATTCACGTAGGCACGCACAATATCGATTGACTGCGGCGTCTGCGCCACGCTTGCAGCTGCCGTCTTTGTCGGCCAGATGCAGAAGCCATCGTGATGCCGTGTTGTCAGGCAGGCCCATGTCATGTTGGCCGACTGCGCTGCTGCGGCCCATTGATCTGTGTCGAGAGCGGTGGGATGAAAAAGGCCAGGAGACGATGTAGGATCGCCCCATTCGCGGTTTTGAAATGTAGCCATGTTGAAATGCAGGAACATGCCGAAACGCAGATCCACAAACCGTTGTTGCAGGTCGAGAAGTGGTTGTCCATGCGGTATGGTGGACGGGCGTGCTATGTTCTGACCTCCGGCGACGCCGCTATCACCAGCGAACACTGCGGATGCCGCAGTCTGGGCGGCCATTCGGAGAAGCTCTCTTCTTGTTGTCATCTTCAATATGCGTCCCAGTGCACCATGCGCTTCTATGTTGAGAGAAGAATTGTGCGAGAAATTGTGGAGTTCGGAAAACGAAATCGAAACGGGGAACTAGCGCGCTCGCGAGGACTCCCGGATAACCAATTCCGGTTCAAGGACTACAGTTCGAATCCGTGCAGCTGTGGGCCGAGTCAGGGTGGATATAACCAACCTTGCGGCACATTCACCCAATTGACGCGCCCTTTGATCAATGCTTGAGAGAGGCACTCGCAGCTTATTGCTGTAGTGAAAGTTCCCGCACCCTACAAATGCAATGTCGGTTGGGATGCGCAGGCCCACTTCGAGTGCTTTTTCCATCGCGCCAACAGCGACTGTATCGTTATAGCAGAAAACCGCGTCTGGCCGCGGAATGAGATCCAGGATCTGATCCATGGCTTTCGTCCCCAAACCTTCGCCATTAGAATCGCAAGTTTCATCGACGAAGATGACATAATCCTCTCCTGCAGAAAGACCGTTTCGACGAATGGAGTCCCAATATCCACGAACTCTTTTGTCCCCAATCTCAGTTACCGGACCCCGAATATGGGCAATGCGCTTGAACCCCTGTGCAAGTAGATGTTCAGTCGCAAGCTGACCAACTCGATAGTCGTTGACGCCGACGAAATTGCAGGAGAAATCCTTGAAACTTCGATCCAAAAGAACTAACGGAACGCCAGAGTCAACTATCTGCTTCAGGCTATCGGTGTCTCTTTGGCAAGAGGCCACAATAAAGCAGTCGAGTTGATGAGCGAGCATATGGTCGATCTCATCGCACTCCAATTGCGGATCATTCTCTGAAGACGAGATGACTACAAAGTAGTCCCTCTTTCGCAGCATTGCCGACAAGCTCTTCGCGACTTCTGAGAAGAAAGGGTGAATGAGGTCGGGAACGACCAGTCCGATCAGTGAAGTGCGGCCTGTTACCAGGCTGCGCGCCATCAAGTTGGGACGGTAATTCAGCTCTCTGGCGCGCTCCAGAATCCGGTTTTTTGTTTCCTTGTTGATATCTGGAAAATTGCGAAGAGCTCTGGAAACAGTAACCATCGATACGCCGAGATCGACAGCAATGTCCTTAAGCCTGACCACCGTGCGACGGTTCATTGAGTCCTGCTGTTCTTGATAGAATCGATGCCTGCTCCGGTTGCGATCGAACGGCCCTCTACATTTCAAACGCGAGGGAGACTGGCGCCCGGTGGTTGGGAGCATTGCAATCATGCCCCTGTGTCATGCCGAAGGACAGGATCGTTCTTCGCCATCAATCGCAACTGCCGTAGGTCACTCGGTCTTGTTCGGTACGCCAATCATTTCCAAAGCCTTCGCGGCATCCCGATCCTCGGGATTAAGCGCGAGCGCTTTGCGCAGTTCCTCGGCGCCCCGTTCAATCTCACCGTCACGACAAAGAGTCAAGCCTAGATCACGGTGCAGCGTGCTCTCGATCTCGCAATCTCCGCAGGTTTCGACCGCTTCACTGAAAAGGCGGACTGACTCGCGCCAGTCTTGCCCTCTAAATGCGAGGAAGCCGTCATTAGCGAGCGTTTTGGCCTGATCGACGATAGAGTTCCGCGCCTTCAGTTCGTCGAATTTGTCGTGCAGCCTCTTTGATTCCTCGGGATCGGTGGCGCGAAGCGCCAGCGACAATTTATAGATTGCCTGCGGTGACGTTGGATCGATCTTCAGGGCGCTGCGAAGCTCGGCTATACCTTCAGCGGTCCGATTCTGGTCCAGCAGACTATTTGCGAGCTTGAGATGCGCCTTGAGGTTGCCGGGCTCCAACTTCACTACTTTCTGCAACAATACGGCTTCTTTGCTGAAGTTCCCCTGCGCCCGCTCGGCAAACGACCAATAGAGGTAACAATCCGGGTTGCCCGGAGCGAGCCGAGCCGCCAAAGCAAACTCACCATCGGCCTCCTTATCCTGCTTCATGTCACTAAGAATGCGCGCCCGATTCAAGTGCGCGACCGCCAGACCGGAAGCGATAGAAACTGCAGCTGTTGTTTCTGCCAAGGCGCTGTCAAGGTCGCCGGAGTCTGCGAGAGCGATTGCAAGATCAACGTGCGCCTCGGCGGACTCCGGAGTCAGCCGAATCACGCGCTTGAGGAGATCGACGGCGCTGGAATACTCACCAAGCCGGCCTTTAACCTTAGCATCCAGAGTCAGGATCACCGGATCAGACGAAGCGAATTTCTCAGCGCGATCAAGCACTAATTCGGCTTCGGCGAGTCTTCCTGCTTCAAGCAGCTTTCGGCCTTGATCGAGCAGTTCACTCGGAGCCTGCTGTGTCGCACTTGCGAAGATCGAGCCCGCGTGAAGGGTGCAGCCTGCAAGCATGAATGCACAAACACGAGCACCTAGCAACGCGATCTTGCTGGTTTCCCGGCTCGAGAATAGCATTGGTCCTCCCCGCCGCCCCCGACACGGAAACACGCGCCGTATTGGCTCGCACATCTCAGACCTGAACATCACTCCCGGTGTTCCATGAACAGAAACTTCCATATAGAAGGGCCGCGGCAACGGCCCTTCTGCGCGCAATCAACCAACTACAACTCAGCCGCCCGCTGGGCTGAGCTACTCCGGGCAAATCCATGCCGGTCGCACCGGTCCGGATTTGCTCGGAGGTCGACAGTCTTAGAAGATAAACTTCACTGCAATCTGAAGCTGCCGGTTTAAGGCTGTGTTGCCGTACGCAGTGCCGCTGATCGTGCCGTACGACGGTCCATCGGTGATGGTGCTGTCGGGCTGACCCAGGTTTACGTGGTTGGCCAAATTGAAGGCCTCGGCACGAAACTCGAATTGCCGTCCTTCCCCGATCGGGAACTGACGGAAGACCGACGTATCCAAGTCCCAATAGTTTGGGCCACGGAGGGAATTGCGCCCCGCGTTGCCGTAGGTTCCAAACGCCGGCACGGTATACGCGGCCGTATTGAACCACTCCGCTGCACTCCTGTGCGAAAGCCCGGGATTGCCTGCCACATTCAAGTGCTCATATGAAACAAAACCAAGCGACCCCGTATTCGAAACGTCATTGCCGTCAAGGGGGGTAAAAGGTGTACCGGAATGGGCCTGGAAGATGTTATTGATCTGCCAGTTCCCCAGGATGTAATCGACGACGCCGTTTCCAGTGGAAAACCTCTTTCCCTTGCCAACGGGAACCTCATAAAGGGTGTTCACAGCCAGAATGTGCTTCAAATCAAGTCCCGATACAGACCGATCGTAGTGACCTGGGTTGTAGGCATCCTGCGGAACACCGCCTTCAACGCCGAAGTATCCATCGCCTCCCACATCGATGGACTTTGACCAGGTGTAGGACACCGAGTAGGAGAGACCGTTGGTGAACCTCCGGTCCAACGAGGCCTGCAGCGCGTTGTAATTGCCGCGGCCTGTGCTGCGATCGTAAAACGTCGGTGTAATGTAGGGAAACAGTTGACGCGGCGCAATAGGGCCAGTTCCGGGCGTAAGCGCGCCACCATAGATGCCGCCAACATCAAGCCGGTGCGTGCTCGACCCGACATAATTCACCGTCACAGACGTCGACGAGCGAATCAGTTTCTGCACGCCAAAGCTCCACTGTTCCGAATAAGGATTCTTCATTCTCGGATCGTATTCAAATCCTTGCTGAGTAAACGGCGTAGGCGCTGGAACGAAGGTGCCGCTGCCGCTGCTTGCGAGAGGATTCTGAGAAGTAACTGTCGGTGTCGGTGAGCTCGAAGTCGGTACGTTTAAGCCAGTCGGTTCCTGTTGACCGATGTCGGGCCACAGTCCGTCGATATTTTGCGCCAGTTGCAATACGCCCGCCCAATTGTCATAGATGATGCCGGCCGCACCATGAACAACCAGGTCTTCTCTCACCTTTAAAGCGAAACCGAGGTGGGGGCCGATATTCGTGGGCGTGTTATGCGCGATCTTATCGTTTGGAGACACGACTACGTTCGCCGGAAGTGTGCCGTCTCCGGGAATGCAGGGCGCATATCCGCGCACACTGCAGGGAGGAGGAAGCTTCTGAATGATGTAGTTGCCGGTGTTGAAATCGATGTCGCCCGTTTCCGGCCCGCCATTCACGCCAATTTGCTTCGCGGTTCCCACGGGTGGGCTAAGAGTGAGATCGTAGCGAAGCCCGGCATTGATTGTCAGCCTGCCTGTGGCTCTCCAGGAATCCTGAATAAATTCGCTCATGACACCGCCAGGACGCGTTTCCGTAACAACGTTGCGCCGGTCTGCAGCCTCAGGAACGTTGAGAAGGAAGGAGGCAAGTGCGTCGCCGGGTTGGGCGGAATTTTCAGGATTGCCGGTTTGCTCCGCTGCGTACGTGATGCTATCGGTCGTGATCGGACTATAAAATTTGTTGCTGATGAATCCCCCGCCTATGTTGATCGTGTGGTTTCCAAATGTCTTCGTCAACACGCCGGCGTATTGGTTGGCATTGGGAACATCGGGGTGCAGCGCGTAGCTTTCGCCTGGGGTTGCATATGAGGCGCTGCCGCCAACCCCTCCCCCGGCGATATCCAGCCCAGGAAGGAAGTTTCTTCCCGGCGCCGCCGCGAAGTTACCGACAAATGATGGCGAGAATCCAATCTGGCCGATAAGGGCTTGTGTGCTCTTTGTAAATTCCTGTATCGCATTGTCTCCGACGGTGGTTCTGCCGAATTGAACCTGTAGAACGAGGCTCGGACTCAAGACATGTACGTAACTGCCGCCGTAGTTCCTGTTGGGAACGATAACGGAATTGATAAGTCCTGGAACACCGCCGGATTCACTTAATACACTCGTGTCATGGCTATAGCGAAACCATACAGTGTCATTATTGCCAAGCTTTTGGTCAACCCGGGCCGTCCATTGGTTGATGGTCTGCGTCGTTGGGGTTGAGTCCGTGGCATCGTCTCCGGCTGCGTCAAGCACAGGCCCAGCCGCAGGGTAGGCGAATTTTGCCCAGGCCACCATGTTGGGATCGGGAGTAATCTGGTTGTTCAGATATGGCTGGCGCGTGAACTCGCCAGGATTGGCAGGATCCGGTGCGGTTGTGGACGGGTTGAAGATCTGCGTCGGCCAATCGCTCAAATCCCCGGAGAGCTGCGCAGCAGTGGGAACCTTTATAAACTTAGCTTCGGTCTGCGAAAAGCGGAATCCCTGATATGCCCCGAAGAAGAAGGTCTTATTCTTGCCACTGTATAGTTTTGGGAGCAAAACCGGCCCTCCCGCAACCCCGCCGAATTCGTTTTGGGTAAAAGAGGGAGCGCTGGCAGTCCCAGTAAAAGCCTGATGGGCATCCATGGCTGCGTCACGGAAATACTCGAACGCCGAACCGTGAAAATCGTTTGTACCGGACTTTGTAACCACATTGACGACGCCGCCTAGCACCGACCCGTATTCCGCGCTGTCGGCGTGAGACACCACCTTGAATTCCTGTATCTCATCGATGATGGGCGGGACGGCATACACGCTGTGGAAGGCTCCAAAGTTGCTCAGGCCATCCGTGAAGAAGTAATCGCTTCGGCTGCCCTGCCCATTGACGGAGGGAATCGTGGAATTCTGATCGGATGGCTCCGGTGTTGCATAACTACCTTGTCCTGGACCGCCCTGACCATTGTTCACCGGAGATATCCCCGGGGTCAGGGTAAGAAGCTGAGTAAAGTCACGTCCGTTCAGCGGAAGATCGTTCACCTGCTTCGTCCCGACGACGGTGCCGAGATTGGCGCTTGACGCCTCCAGTTGCGGTGCAGCACCCTGGACCGTGACTACGGTGCTCTGCGAACCAACGGTCAGAGCAAAATCAATCGTTGCAGCCTGTCCAACCATAAGTGTGAACGCAGGAACCCGCTGCTCAGCGAAGCCTGGGGCCGATGCGGTCACTGTATATCTGCCCGGAATGATGTCGAGGAAGAGATAGGCGCCCGCACCATTGGTTACGGTCGTGTTCTCGACTGCAGTATCGATATTGATCAGCACCACTTTGGCGTTGGAAACCACCGCACCGCTGGAATCTTTAACAGTTCCACTCAGCGAGGCCGTCGATAGCTGCGCAAACCCTGTGCCGGATAGCAACAGAATGCCGCCCAGAAGGCACGCTTGCCACAGGGCAAATACTTTGCAGGTGTTCCACCACTCAACTGAAAACTTCATATCACGCACCTTGGCACTCCAGGAAGCTTTGTACATTGCTCTGTCCTCCGATAAAGACATCTCTTGTTGCGGGGTCATCATTATGGATCGTGTGCTCAAATTCCGCCTGCTCTCGCGGTCTGAATAAGCGCTTGCGGTGTTCCAGTCAGCGTTGCGTTTCCCTCTGTCGAATGCACTTCCGGTAGCGCTAACGGGAACGCTTCGCCAAGCTGGAGCGGATTACACACAATCTCTTCTACCCCCGTAAGGTGAATTACGGTGCTCCTGCCTCAGGCTCGCTGCTTACTATTAATAAGAAAGTGCTTAGCGCTTGGATCGTTACCCTAACCCGTCTGTCTGAGGGAGGTACTGTACCCCCACAGAATCTGGACAACAGTGCCTGAGGGTGTGTATAAAGCAGGCGTGAGTGCAACGGTCCACCAGGAAAGGTACGAATCGCGCAGGAGTGATATCGAACAAGCGCTCGAAAGAGTTTTGGCGGGTCATTCCTTTCGATCCAGCGCTCAGTGCCAGGCCTTGTTGCGCTATATTGTCGAGCACTCCCTCTCGCACGAAAATGAGATGCTGCGGGAGCGAGTGATTGGAATCAATGTATTCGGACGCCCGTCCGATTACGATTCCGGTAACGACCCGATTGTAAGAGCGAGAGCAGCCGAGATTCGCAAACGCCTGGCTCAGCATTACCTGCAGGGCGAAGGCGCAGGTGAAGAGATACGAATCGACGTTCCTCCGGGCTCCTATAGAGCCGTCTTCGCGACACGCAATACGGGTGAGCAGGCCGGTGCGCGACTCGGAACCGCATCGAGCGATGGACGTACTGCAACTTCGGCGAATCAAGTGGGCGAATCGCGGGAGCCTCTTGATAAGGAAGAAGAGAAAGCCAACATCGACTCTCCGGTGTTGGGGGTTGGGCATGCAAATCCACGCGGGCCCCGATGGCTTGATATCGTTCAGAAACCAGCCCTGCCCGCGATCATCTCCATTGGTCTCGTAATGGGGCTTGTTGGTTTCCTGGCGGGCCACTTTGAAACGGATCACTCAGTCACGCAGCCGGATGTACAGAGTGTGCAAAATTTGCCCCCTGCTTCCGACGATCCCGTCGCGTCATTCTGGGCTCCATTCCTTAAGCAGGATCGTTCTCCGATCATCGCTTATGCCGATGCCATGTTCCTGATTGATGGAGCAGGAGACCTATTTCGATTTCGGCACGGCGCTTCCGACAATCGCGGCGTCCTGGTTGATGCCCACCTGGCGCACGAGTTTGCTTCGAATCCATCGCTTGTGGCAAGCGCGGGTCCTCTCTTCTACGACAACGGGTACACGGGGACCGGTGATCTCAGAGCCATGGCCATGCTGACTGCTCAACTCGCGCACATGGGCGCGACTCCAATCATTGAATCCAGTTACGACATAAGCACCGACGAACTGAAGCAACACAATGTCATTTTGCTCGGGTCTTCGGCTGAAAACCTTGCGGTAGCGCAACTCGTTCCCACGGGGGATTTTCTGTTTGAGGGGCCTGTATCCAGCCGCGATCCGTGGTCCAATCAGATCGTGAACAGCCAGCCAGGGGCGGGAGATCAATCAAGGTATGCGACCACGCGGGACCCGGTGACTCACGTCCTGGAACAGGACTATGCACTCGTTTCCTTTCAGCCTGGCATCGCTCCCGAACACCAGATCGCGATATTGGGAGGCATCGACACAACGGGTACTGAGGGTGCAGCTCTCCTCGTCACTTCCAAAGCAGGCGTGGAAGAACTGTCAAAGGCGTTGGATCAAGTGAGCACGGTGCCCCAGACAGGGCAAAGCCGCGCATTTCAGGCGCTGGTCCGCGTGGATGTGAAGAAAGGCTACCAGGTTCTCGGCTCTCATCTGGTTACAGTCCATCCCTTCAATTCAGCTAAACCCACCGCACCGACTGGTTCCGTTTCTCCCTAAGGGCTATCGCCGCCATTCGGATTGAGGCTAAACCAGAGTGACCTCTATGCCGAGTTTTTCGAAGAGCGCAGTAGCTGAAGCAGACGCCCCGGTATCGGTAATTAACTTATCGATTTCGTTTGTCGGACAGAGCAGATACTTGCTGACGGAACCGAGTTTACTGTGATCGGCTACAACTACCTTTAATTTGGCGTTGTGCACAAGCTTGCGCAGCACTTCGGCTTCGGAAAAATTCGTGCACGTCAAACCTTTTTTCGCATCGATGCCGTCGACGCCGATGAACATGATATCGGAGAAGAGCATCTCTGCCCCGGCAGTAGCGAGCGGACCCACGAGGGTGAACCAACTTCCGCGAAGGTGTCCTCCCGTTACGATGACCTCGATATCCTTCCTGTTGCTCAATTCCATTGCCACGTTCACGGTGTTCGTAATGATCGATATATCGGTCAGCACTTTCAGGCATCGGACCACCTCAGTAGTCGTGGTACCTCCGCTCAAGGCAACGGTCTGTCCGGTGCTGACCAGGCCGGCTGCTGCCTGCGCAATGCGGCGCTTTTCATCGGCAAAGCTGTTTATTTTGTCCTGGAATGAAGTGTCATGGCGGAACGGTTCGTAGAACAAGGGGCCGATTGGTACAGCTCCGCCGCGAGTTCGCCTGAGAAGCGATCGGCTTTCAAGATCCTCGAGGTCGCGGCGAATGGTCGCTATCGACGCGCCGAGCGTGCTGCAAAGTTCGTCGATTTCGATGCCCCCCGTCTCCTGCAGACGGCGAAGAATGTATTCGTGGCGTGCGACGAGATTATCGGTCTTGGGAGGCATATGGTTGAGCGTAGCAAAGCGTATTGGCGTTCGTACAATTGCCGCCCCGGGTGACTACATCGCAGTGCCAGTCCACTCGCAGATCGGCAGACTGGACAAACTCGTACAGTTAAGAGCGGTGCTATCGAGGCATTTAATCTGACAATGCCGGCGCGGAGTCAGGCTTGGGGCGCGGTGCAGCGCACTCTCGATCTTGCAATCTCTACAGCTTTCGACGGCTCCAATTAAGAGGGTGGACTGACCTACGCCAGTCTCGCTCCCAAGATGTATGGAAAGCTCACCAACCGGCGCCCCGGCACGATCACAAACCCGGGGTCGGTGCCGGGAGCCGTTCGAACACGCCACCCAGCCTGGATGGTTTCCCTTCCATCACCACCGCAAAAAAGTGCCTGGAAATTGATCCCCACGGCGAGTTGTCTGTCGGAGGGCGGGTGCTCTGAATCTTCAAAATCCGAGTTTTGAGCGCTCATATTGATGTGACTTGGATGTTCCAAACTAAATCACTTATTTACATGATTTTACGTGGGTGCCGGCCGAAATTTGGCCCAAGCTCATCCCTCATAATCCGCATAATAGTCACAATATATGATCGTTACATGGATTATTTTGCTTTTTTAATGATTGACATTTCATATTATGTGCGGCTAGGATGGCGCGAGATCTGACATAGCTGAAATCTTTAGGAGGTTTTGATGTTTGAGCGCTCGACATTTGTCGGTCCAGTTCTCCCAAAGCTAGGCTGCCTGGGCACTTTTCTTCTGATCCTGTGCCTTCTCGTGTCTTATGGTCTGGACTCACCACTGTATGGCCAGGCGGCGGCGGCTTCGATTTCGGGCTATGTCACCGACCAAAATAAGGCGGCCCTTCCCGATGTCGTGGTCCGAATGACAAATTTGGATACGCAAATCGCCACAACTGCGAGGACTGGAGGGGCGGGGTTCTACGTATTCCCATCACTGCAGCCGGGAAGCTACGAAATTAAGGTCAGCAAGGAAGGTTTCCGGGACACACTCATTCCACGTCTGACTCTGGGCGTACAAGAGAACATCTCGCGCGATATTGTGCTGACGATCGGAAGTGCAACTCAAACTGTGACGGTCAACGCCGACCCGGCGGCTGCTCTGGTTCAATCGACGAGCTCCGAACTTGGCACCGTTGTCGGGCAAAAGCAAATCGAGGAGTTGCCGTTGAACGGCCGGAACTTTACCGAGTTGCTGTCGCTCACGCCAGGCGCGATCCCTGTGAGTACCTCGCAGAGCGCGGGAGTCGGAGTGAACGATTTGGCCAATCTTGCGCCGCCGTCGGCCGAAATTGCTCAGCCAACAATCGGTGGGCAGTTCAACCGCTCCAATTTGTACATGCTCGATGGTGTGGTGAACACGGAGTTGAACACGAGCGCGTATGTTATTCCTCCGATCGTGGATTCAATGCAGGAATTCAAAGTGCAATCACACGAAGATAAGGCCGAGTACGGCGGAGTGCTGGGCGGGATTGTGGACGTAGTCACGCGAGGCGGCGCCAATCGCATTCATGCGAGTGCGTGGGAGTTCGTTCGCAACAATGCCTTTGACGCGCGCGACTCCTTTGCGGATGAGGCAGGTGGTGTGGCATTGGCTCCGAGCCCTTATCACCAAAACCAATTTGGCCTGTTATTGAGCGGCCCTGTATGGATTCCGAAGGTTTATGACGGGCACAATCGCACTTTCTTTCTTTTTTCCTATGAGGGGTGGCGCTTCGATCAGGCAGCGGAATCGAAATACTGGGTGCCCACGAGTGCCGAACTCGGCGGAGATTTTTCTCACTCAATACTCAATCAACCTATCTATGACCCCACAACAACCCAGGCAGATCCGAACAATCCCGGAGAATACACTCGCACACAGTTTCAGGGAAACACGATTCCTCAGGGCAGGATGGACCAGACCGCAGTCAATTTCATCAAAGCGTACTTCAATGCACCGAACCTCACGGGGGACCCCTTGGGTAATTTGCTCGTGACAAAACCGTCGACAAACAATTCCGATCACTACATGGGACGACTGGATGAGCAACTTGGCGGGAAGGACAGCTTATTCTTCCGATACGATTTGCTCAATGTTGTTAGCCTTTCTCCGATTAGCAACACTCAGAACACAGGTGCTTCTGTCCCTGCCACAAATTTCGCGATTGGCTGGACGCATGTGGTCACTCCCACTTTGTTAATCGACAACAGATATGGTCAAACAAAGAGGCCGTTTGCCCGGTATCTGAGCGATAGTGCAGGCATTGCAGCTATGTCGGGTCTTGGATTCACAAGTACCGGAGGCACAACCTTGAGTCTCTCCTCACCATGGGGAGGTGGTGGTTTCAACGCAGCCAATACAATTGCGAGCCCCGTCTATGATCTTTCTGACAATCTGACATGGATTCATGGGGCGCATAACTTCAAGCTCGGCCTACAGTACATCAAGCAGGGAAACGATTCCAACTCGCCTCCTTATGGCAACTTCTCGTTTACAAACGACACGACGGGAGATCCAGAGAGCGTGGGAAATACGGGCAATTCTCTGGCATCGGCATTTCTCGGATTGCCGTCTCAATCTGATAACACAAGCGAAGTCGCAAATAGCAACAGGGTCTCTGCCTGGGCAGGCTTTGGTCAGGACACCTGGAATGTCGGCAAGAGCATCACGCTTACCTACGGATTCAGGCTCGACCATCGCCGTCCGTTCGGGCCGAGCTCGAATACGGTCGTAAGCGGACCGAATGTTGATGGTACATATTGGATTGGCTTGGATACAATGCCCTCTCAGTGCGGCGCGGCGGGCCCGACACCCTGCATTCCGGGCGGATTGCAAAGCGTTCCTGACAACAACGAGATCAAGCTTTCGCCCTATGGACGCGCGTGGAACGCGAGTTACTGGACCGACTTCGGGCCGCGAGTGGGCATCGCATGGCGGCCTGATAATCGAATGGTGGTTCGAGGCGGATATGGGATCGATTACGACGACCTGACAGGAATGGAACAAGACTGGAAGGGCGATTCAGGCTCGTGGCCTGATGTAGGCTCTGTGAGTGGCCAGGTTGCACTGAATCAGCTAGGGCAGCCGCTCTCTTCAATCGAGAAAAACTTTGCAACGATCGGAGTTGCGCTCCCGGCCGCCAGTCCCTGGAGCCAGTCGAACTGGTTCTTTGATCCACACCACCGGGATGGGCGATCGCAGCAGTGGAACCTCGAGATCGAGCGTGAGATGACGAAGAATATGGCACTCTCGATTGGCTACGTAGGCAGCAAGACCGATCGGCTCGACGCCACAGGGCTATGGGATACCGCTCAAACGCCGGGACCTGGAACTACCGATCAGGTTCAGGCGAGGAAGCCCTTCCCCTGGTACCAGCAGACGTCGTTCTATGGAACAGATCGCGGATTCTCCCACTACAATTCGCTGCAGGCGAAGCTGAATCGTCATTACGAAAACGGTTTGCAGTATCTGGTCTCCTATACGTGGTCAAAGACGACTGACGCAGGAGGCAGCGGTTGGTTCGGCGTAGAGAATGGCGCTGGAGGATCATCCGATTTTCAGAACTACTACGACGTGAACGGAAGTCGCGGAGCCTCCTCTCTCGACATTCCGCAGGATCTGGCAATAAGCGGACAGTATGAGCTTCCGGTTGGCAAGGGAAAGCCCTTTCTTCAAAACGGAGTTGCGGCTTGGATTCTTGGCAACTGGCAGGCGAATTCGGTGGTTCAACTGCGCTCCGGACAGCCGTTCAACATGACGGTTTCGGGCGACGTGGCGAATATCGGAAATACCCTTTCCTGGTGGAGCTATGCTAGGCCGAACCTTGTAGGAAATCCCAAACCGACAAATCCCAACAAGAATGAGTGGTTCAATCCTGGCGCATTCGCCATACCATCCTTCTCATACGGCAATTCGCCAAAGAACTTCCTGCGTTCGCCGCACGTCGCGGATGCAGATTTCTCACTCTTCAAGACTTTCAAATTTGGGGAGTCTGCCACACTCACTTTCCGGGCAGAGGCTTTCAACATTCTCAACATTCAGAATTACGGAGTGCCTGATAGCGGAGTCGGAGATCCAAACGAGGGGAAGATCACAGGTAATGTGATTTCCCCGCGCCAACTCCAACTCGGGCTCCATCTGGAATATTGAGCAGCTCTAGCTTCACCTCAGACTTAACGCGGGATGGCTGATTGAGCCATCCCGCCGACCATCATCTTGAATTGACGATGTCAGGCCGTTCCGAGGCAGAAAGAAGATGACGAACAATCCAATTGCGCCTCGAAGCATCAGCCGGCGCAGGTTCCTGGGCACAACTCTTGCAGCGCTTTCGGCCGGCATCGCCTCGAAAAACGGACTTGCCTGTGGAGCAGAGTCTGGCGCTGAGCAGAAGGTTGACGGGATTCCTACGCTCGACGAACTGGCGACCGAGTGGCTGGATTGCAGTCAGCTGGCTCATATGCCCTCCCTGCATAACTTTCATGAGATGGCCGCCTGCGCACCTGACCTGGTGGGCGTGAATTTTCTTCCTGGCGGCCAGCTGTATGAAGATTCCGGTCCGCACTGGTACATCTACAACACGTTGCCGCTCTGTCGCCTGCTGATCAACGGTGAGCAATACGACAGTTCGAGCTGCCGCTGGTATGCGTATCAGGCGGAGCGCCGCGCCAAAGCTGGCGATCTGGATGTGATCACAACTAACCGGTTGGTGATGGAAGACACGATCATTCTTTGGCGTTTGATGCTGACTAATGCCGGAGCAGCGGAGAAGAGCTTTCAGATCGGCGTCGCCGCTGATGGCGAGCTACACCATACCGCCGCCGGCCTTGAGATTCAAACTGTGACTCTGTTGGAAGAGAACATCGACCATTTCGCAGGAGGAGGCGCTCGTTTGCGCGTTGTAAACGCCGACTCATCCAGCGCCCGGAATGCGAAGCGGAAGATGACCGCGATCTACCGCTTTCTGGATGGGCCCGAAGCGAAGACGGCTGAGTCGGAAGCGCAATGGACGATGCTCCTGCGGCCTGGAGAAAGCCGCGAGATTCGTTTTCTGATGAGCACGACCGATCTGAACGGCCGGCAAAGCGCGGAAGCGGATCAGGCAATTTCTGTCGCCTGGTTTGAGGCGCAGTGGGAGCGTGCGAAGAGGGTCTGGGAGGAGCGGTGGAGCGCCACCTTCACGCCGGGCAACCGGTTCTTCTCTGGCAATGCGCCAGTCCTGATCACCGACGACAGTGCAATTCATGAAATCTACTATCGCAGCGTGCTGACGCTGCTTGTGCTGCTGCGCACCGATCTGTGGAGCAATCGCACGTTTATCACCAGCGGTGAGCGGGCCAGGGGAACCGTGTTCTATTGGGATACATCGCTGTTCTCAACGCTCTTTGCCATGCTGGAACCGAAGCAGATGAAGGAGCAGCTCAAGCTGTTCCTGGAGCAGGATCCTCACGCGAATGCAGTAATCATCTTCAACGATCAGCGCCCCCCTTCGCCGGAGAAGTTGCATGTGCCGGAGGGTTGGGACCTGCGCGGATACGCAGCGAATGATCTGTCGATCTTCCGGTTGACGTGGTCCTATCTTTGCGTGACGCAGGATATGGATTTCCTGCAGGAGAAGATCGCCGATCAGACGGTGCTCGAACGGCTGCGCGTGCTGGCGACGAACTGGAAGAAGCTGCTGCGCACGCCCACGGACACTTTGGCAGACTATGGCGAGGCTCCTAACCTACTGGAGTGCGTGCCGACCTATATTCACAAAGTGCCGTCGTTCAATGCTGCCGATGTGTGGATGATGCGCGAGTTGGCAGAGATCCTGCTGGTGGTTGGAAAGCCGGACGAGGCACGCGAGATGCAGGCCGAAGCGGATGCGATGGTAAAAGCGGTGATGAGTTTATACGTCCCGGGGACCGGCGTCTGGGCGAGCCTTCATCGGGACGGAAGCCGAGTGGAGATGCGCCACTGCTACGACTTCGCCACGGTGGGCCGCTTCATGGCTGGAGATCTGTCAGCGAATGTGCGCGGAGAGATGGTCGGCTTTGTGAAGCGGGAGCTACTGGCTGAGAGGTGGATGCGAGCGCAGTCGATGCTCGATGTAGCCGCCGCCAGCTCCGACCGCCCCGACCATGGATCGATGGGCGCATACGATGCATGGCCGGCGGTGACAGTGGATGCGATGTGCGCATTGGGCTATTGGGAGGATGCCATTACGTTTCTGCGGCGAACGCAGGCCGCGGTCTACGAAGGCATCTATGCGCAGGCACATGAGTTCTATGGACCAACCAGAGGAGAATATGATGCGCCGGTACGGATTGCTCAAAGAGATGGTTGTATGCGCGAGTG
>Ga0209169_10001181_pt1 | contig 15850 bp, 14 predicted proteins | sample HubBroMetageWRM4_FD_188346 | JGI IMG/M metagenome (GOLD analysis project Ga0209169, IMG submission 188346) | Warmed soil microbial communities from the Hubbard Brook experimental Forest, New Hampshire - Hubbard Brook CCASE Soil Metagenome WRM 4... | ecosystem: Environmental > Terrestrial > Soil... | reverse complement strand
CGATGGCGCGCTGACGTCCTTGCCGATGGCCGCGATCTTACCGTCTTTGATGTATACGCTGCCATTCTGAATGACGCCATGGGTAACGGTCATGACCACGGCGTTCTTTATGACGACTTCGTTATGCGCGGCTGGCGGCTGTTGGGCTTGGGTGAACGCCGACAATGCGAACAGGAGAGCGGTGCGGGTTGCGGTACGATTCATGCTGTGTCCTTTGACGGAAACGCAAGTGTGCGGAAAGCGGAAATTGTAGGGGGGAATGCAGGCGGCGTCAATCACGTGGTGTGAGAACATGTTTGGCGATTGTTATGTTGAGGAGGATGCTCGATGCGGGCGGTCGTGCAACGCGTAAGCCGGGCGCAGGTCTCGGTGAGCAGTGCGGTGGTGGGCAAGATTGAGCGCGGCCTACTAGTATTGCTCGGAGTGGCAGGGCCGGATACAGAGTCCGATGCTGATTATTTGGCTGAGAAGATAGCCGGGCTGCGGATCTTTGAGGATGACGCTGGAAAGATGAACCGCGCGGTGGGCGAAGTCGGAGGCGCAGTGTTGGTGGTTTCGCAGTTCACGTTGTATGGAGACGTGAGGCGGGGCAAGCGGCCGTCGTTCGACGCGGCTGCCCCGCCGGAACAGGCGCGACGGCTGTATGAGTATTTTGTGGAACGGATTCGGGCTGCCGGCCTGCACTGCAAAAACGGGCGCTTTCAGGAAACGATGCAGGTCGAGTTAGTGAACGACGGACCGGTGACAATCTTGCTGGATTCAGGGAAGGCGTTCTGACGCGCGGAACTCAAAAAGACTAGGGGTTACCGTGAGATGCCGTAGTTTTTTCGACGAAGACAATCACGTCAAAAGCCTCCGGCCAAACTGTGCTGGCGATGGGGTCAGGCGCGTTCGCCCCGTTCTCGCTGTAAACTCCACCGATGTTGCGCATGTCGTGTGGCTTGGCGAACCACTGGGCAACGGGCCCGCGCTTGGGCAGGTCGCGCAGGTCGAGCACGAAAAGCGGAATTCCAGCCGATGCCAGCGTGCGGTCAAGGCTGCCTTTAGGGAGCGGTAGCACGGTAAACTCACGCGGGATTCGTCCGCTTTCGATCGCACGGAACGAGCCCTGGTTGAAGGAAAATCCGAAACTGACCATCCTTTTCCCGAACTTCTCGTGAAGGTATCGTCCCATGGGATTGAAATCTGGGAAGGGCGCATAACGAACGTGCCCGTTGGCCGCCCACAAAATGATCTTCGCGCCCGGGTTCTGCTCCGCGATCCACTCCACGTTCTCGGCCATGCTTTGATCACGGCTTTGCTCGCCGCTTCGTAGCAGCACGTATTGCAAGACGATTCTCGCGTTCTGAACTGTCCAATCAAGCCTTTCGGCCTCAAGGCCAATTTGCAGGAAGCTGGCGCGGTTTTGATTGAGATGCTCCATTACACCGCGGCATTTCGCGGCCAACAAGTCGTCCGATTGCTTCTGACTCGGTGATTCCTCATCAGACCAGGGTTGCTTTGTTCTCTGCGTGACTGCGTCATAGACAGGCTCAAGGGTCGTCTCGTAAGACTTGTCGTTGCTGGCGACGAACGACTGCACAATCTTCATCGCGAGTTTCGGGTTCTGCATATCGAACCCGGTGAACTCGATCCGGCCTTTTCCCTGGCGATTGAGCTCGCGCATCCACAAAACCATGTTAAGGAATTCGTCCGTGTCCCAGGTCCAGAAATACATGCCTTTGAGGAGTTGTTTCGGGTCGCCTTCGCCTTTTAGAACGAAATCGTTCAGGCGATAGGCCTCGGGCATATTCGCCTCGATGGAAAAAATGGTGAAGCCCTTCTGGCCGGCCAGGAACTCAACCATGCGGTGCTTGAGCTGAAAAAATTCCCGAGTACCGTGGGTCGCTTCACCAAGCGCGACTAGTCTGGCATCGCCTACGACTCGCGCAAGCGGCTGCAAATCGTCAAAACCATGACCGGCCTCCGCAGACTGCAAGCGAATAGCGTGAGAACGAACCCAATCTTCAACGTGTCGATCGTCGGCTGGGTGTGCGGCGGTGGCGAAAGCCAACAGGAGCCAGACCGTAACAAACTGTTGGCGCCTTAGCATTCTGCAAACCTCACTAGGACGACGCTGTCGAAAACGGTGAGCCTGCGTCCCATTTGTTCTTACGCCGTGACCGCCTGCGGTTTTCCCGCCAGCAACTGCCGTAACACGAATTGCAGAATGCCGCCGTGGGCGTAGTACTGCGCTTCCTGCGGAGTATCGATGCGCAAGATTGCTTCGAAGTCTTTGCTCTTGCCGTTGGCCGTCGCACGAACTTTTAACTGGCGTCCGGCCGCAAAGTGTTCGACGGCATCGCGAACTCCGCCGATCTCGAATGTCTCTTCCCCAGTTAAACCCAACGACTGCGCGGTTTCGCCGTCACGGAATTGCAGTGGCAGAATGCCCATCCCGACGAGATTTGAGCGATGAATGCGTTCGTAGCTTTCGGCGATGACGGCTCGAACTCCCAGGAGCAGCGGACCCTTGGCGGCCCAATCGCGCGAAGAGCCTGAGCCGTATTCCTTGCCGGCGAGAATCACTAGCAGCACGCCTTCAGCAATGTACTTTTCCGAAGCTTCGTAAATCGTCATCTCGGCGCCGTCGGGCAGGTGGCGGGTGAATCCGCCCTCGAGACTGGGGACCATTTTGTTGCGGAGGCGCACGTTGGCAAACGTGCCACGCACCATGACTTCGTGATTGCCACGGCGCGAGCCATAAGAGTTGAACTCAGCGGGCTTCACACCATGTGCGATCAGATATTTTCCCGCCGGGCTGTCGTGTTTGATTGAGCCAGCGGGTGAAATGTGGTCGGTGGTCACGCTATCGCCGAGCACCGCCAGCACTCGAGCGTTCTTGATGTCGGAGATCGCCCCTGGCTTCAGACTCATGCCGTCGAAGTAGGGCGCCTGGCGGATGTAGGTGGAGTCGTTCTCCCAGGCGTAAGTTTCGCCCTTCGGGACGGCCAGCGCGCGCCAGCGGTCGTCGCCGTGATAGACCTCGCCGTAGCTGCGGCGGAACATGTCCGGCGTAATCGATTTGCTGATGGCCTCTTCCACCTCGCGGCGCGACGGCCAGAGATCGGCGAGATACACCGGTTTGCCGCCCTTGTCCTGAGCGATGGCCTCTTTACGCAGATCGAGATCAATGCGTCCCGCGAGCGCGAAAGCTACCACCAGCGGCGGCGACATCAGGTAGTTGGCGCGCACGTCGGGATTAATGCGGCCTTCGAAATTGCGATTGCCGGAGAGCACCGAAGCCACCACCAGATTCTTTTCGTCGATGGCACGCGAAATTTCCTCGGGCAGCGGGCCGGAGTTTCCGATGCAGGTCGTACATCCATAACCGACGATGTGGAACTTCAATTTCTCCAGATATCCTGTAAGGCCGGCGCGTTCCAGATAATCGCGGACCACTTTCGATCCCGGTGCGAGGGATGTCTTCACCCATGCCGGGACTTGCAAACCGCGTTCCACCGCCTTCTTCGCTACCAACCCGGCGGCAATCATCACCGAAGGGTTCGAGGTGTTGGTGCAACTGGTGATGGCGGCGATCACCACGCTGCCGTGGTGAAGATGTCCGTTGCCGTTAGCTGCCGGCGATGCGCCTTTGCCCGGCTTGATCAATGAGGGCAGCGCTTTGTCGAAAGACTCTTTGGCTTGCGAAAGTGCTACCCGGTCCTGCGGCCGCTTGGGACCAGCGAGGCTCGATTCAACCGTGGCCAGATCAAGCGCCAGCAGTTCGGAATACTGCGCTTCCGGCGTCTTCTCGTCGTGGAACAAGCCTTGTTCGCGCGAATAGGCTTCGACCAGCGCAATCTGTTCTTCGGTTCGCCCGGTCAGGCGTAAGTAGGCGAGAGTTTCTTTGTCCACGGGAAAGATGCCGCAGGTAGCGCCGTATTCGGGCGACATGTTGGCGATGGTGGCACGATCAGCGAGCGGCAACTCCTGCAATCCGGGGCCAAAATACTCGACGAATTTCCCTACGACCCCGTGCTTGCGCAGCATCTCGGTGATGGTCAGCACGAGGTCGGTGGCAGTCGCGCCTTCTTTCAATTTGCCGGTGAGCTTTACGCCTACAACCTGCGGGATCAGCATGGAAACCGGCTGGCCCAGCATGGCCGCCTCAGCTTCGATTCCGCCAACACCCCAGCCCAGCACGCCCAGGCCGTTGATCATGGTGGTGTGCGAGTCGGTGCCGACGACGGTATCGGGATACGCGGTCTTCTTTCCGTTGGCGTCGTGGATGAACACTACGCGCGCGAGGAACTCCAGATTTACCTGGTGGACAATGCCGGTATCAGGCGGAACGATGGCCAGATTGCGGAAGGCAGTTTGCCCCCAGCGCAGAAATCCGTAGCGCTCTTTGTTGCGAATGAATTCCAGTTCGGCATTGAACTGGAAGGCGTTGGCAGTACCGAATTGATCGACTTGCACTGAATGATCGATGACTAGTTCTACCGGTTGAAGAGGGTTGATCAGCTTGGGGTCGCCGCCCAGTTGCTTCATGGCGTCACGCATGGCAGCCAGGTCAACCACGCAGGGTACGCCGGTAAAGTCTTGCAATAGCACCCGGCTGGGAGTGAAGGCAATTTCCTTGTCGGGCTTCGACTTGTTGTTCCAACTGGCGAGAGCGCGAACGTCCTCCTTGGTGACACTGCGGCCGTCCTCGGTGCGTAGCAGGTTCTCGAGCAATATGCGGAGCGAAAAGGGCAAATGCGTTGTGGAAATGCCCTGCTTGTCGAGGGCGTCGAGGCGGAAAATCTCGTAATCGTGAGCGCCAACGCGGAGAGTAGAACGGCTGCCAAAGCTATTCATCAGATGGCCTTTCTGTTCTCTCTAGTTTAGTCGTTCGGGGAGGGATTGCGCTAGAAACCAAAGGCACAGGCACTGCTACAGTTTTCTCCGCGTACTCGACGGATGTCCTCTGCGATCTCCGCGATTTAAGATTTTGGTTTTCTGGCAGAACGCCAAAACCTTGAAACGCTGAGATCGCTGAGAACGGCCGCACAGGTCGGGGTGGGGCGCTCTAAGGAGCCGCCGGCAGCGCGTACTCGAAAACGTAGGAATGTTGCCCTGCGTTGATGATGATGTCCATCTTACCGGTGAGTCCGACGAACTGTCCGGTGCCTGAATCGGGGACGACCGTCACACTCAGGCGCGGAACCGCCTTGGACGGCTGTCGTGATCCAGTGTATGCATGGCACAGATCCGATTCTCGGAACGAGCCAAGGTGGCCACGGCTTTTGCCTGAGCTAGGTCCCTGATTTGCCGCTTCCTTTCGAACCCGCCGCTGTTGAAGCAGCTTTCGAGTTTCGCGTTGTCGGAGCCTCAGCGGAGGCTGGGGACAGTTCCCAGTTCACGGAGAAGTTCCCGTTACGTAGGTTGGTCATGATAGTGCTGTTTCTACATTTCCTTCGTTTGTCCCGGCGGACGAACACGAACTTCTGTAAGGATCCGTGCGATGCGATCTGCTCCGTGGCACCAAAGCTTTGAGATGTGAGATTTTGGAGCTGTTCGGCTGACATATCGACAAGTATGTCTTTGGATGCAGTCGTGAAGCCGCCACCCAAGATGGCGACGCCCTGCGTGAACCCGTGAGCAAGAAAAGGCTCAACCGCGCTACCTATGGCCGCTAAGGCCTGAACTATGTTGAAATAGACGGCCCTCCTGCCAGTCAGCTTACGGTCGGCGGAGTAAATGCTCGTGACGTGATCCAGTGAAAACGCGACGAGACCTCCCGTCTCCGTGCAATCGCCTGCATTGTCGTCTGGTTCCGTAGAAACCTTAGACCCCTTTTGGTCATTGTTCTGAGAATTTCCCCCAGCCGTCGCTGCATTGCCTGCTATAACCGTAATTCCCGCGAGAGGCACAACGATCGCCATCGGGCACTCGTTAACGATGGAGATCTGAATTACCTGAAAGTTCTTCGCTACCCCGTTCCCATATTTGTTTCCAGCCTGGCTTTTAGGGACGAACTGCGGCTTTAGTAGGGTCTTGTTCTCGAAGTCGCATGCCGATACTGCGACGCTAGCAGCAACCAAATCAGAACCCACCGACAGGGTCACAACCTGCAGCGCGTAATTGGCCGGCGCTGTGAATTGGGCAAGTAGCTTGGAATTGTCCAATGATCGCGAGAGCACCGGGATCGGGGTCGGCGTGACTCCAGCAGCAGGGAACACCGCGATTCGAGCAGCTTTCAGGTCGGCGTCTGCAATACCACCGAAATTCTGGCCAATTATCTCTATAACGAAATTCTGAGTGGGCGTCGTTTGGGCCGCTCCTTGTGAAGCGGGCGCGGGGAAGACAGCTACCGAGTCGATGGTGATTACGGTCTGAGGCTTCTGCGTATCCTGCGCAGCGATCGGTCTGGGAAACGTGCAGATCGCCAGAAAAAGACAGATCGCCGCGCGTCCTGCGAATGCATTGGCGCGAAAAACAGAGTTAGACAAAGGGCCTCCTTACGGCCCCCTCTGCCGTGGCGTATTTTGTACCACAGGCGTAGCACGTCCGCAATGCCTAAGTTGGCTGGCTGTAACTGCGGATGTATAGAAACTGCCGAAGTTATTCGCGAGTTGCGAACGATGACAGCAACATGCGTGGTTTACCGCGCCGCAATCCACGCCTGGTAACCCACGACCGCCATCATAAATAAAAGATAGATTCGCAGGGCCCAGAGGACGACCAATTCCGGCCCTTTGAGATGTCGCCGCGGGATGAAGTGCTTCTTCGCCTTCACCAACTGATCGTGCTCGAGTGACGATAAAGCCAGTTGTTGGTCCGCGTTGGAGATCAAAACTGGCGGCTGTTCTTTTGGCGTCATAAGGCTTCTCCTACTTCCCACTTAACGCAGCAAAAATGTTGGGCGCAATAATGCTGACGCCGAACAGCACACCTGCCGCAGTCAGGATAAATACGACCGCAGTGGCCAGCACGTTTGCCCATGCTGGACTGACCAGATCGCCCATGATTTCTTTGTCATTCACCAGCATGAACAGGAAGACCAGCGCCGGGGGCATGGCCAGAACCGCGACCACGTTGACCACGAGAACCACGTAGACCAACGGCAACCCGGGAACCAGAACGATGGCTGCCGCGGCCACCGCGCACAACGTCAACACAGAATAAAAGGCCTTCCCTTGCCCCATGGGGAGATTCAGGCTATGCGGTTTGTGGGTTACTTCGCCGAAGGCGTACGCCGACGAAGTTGAAATCGTGATGGAGGCTACGATTCCGGCTTCAACCATGCCGAGGGCAAATAGCGATGCGCCAAATCGGCCGATCAGGGGCTGGAGCGCTTGCGCAAACTCCGCCGCCTGGAAGGTGTCAGCCGTCATTTGATGGGCGAACAACGGGGCCGTCGCCAGAATTGTGGCCACCGCGGCGGCGGTCGCTAAGGCCGCTCCCAGCACGGTATCAATGCGGCCGAAACGAATATCTTTTGTGGTCATTCCCTTGTCTACGGTTGCGCTCTGCTGGAAGAAAAGCATCCAGGGGGTGACCGTAGCGCCAATGTCGGCCAGCACAATCAGAAGGGTGTCTTTGTTGAAGCCGGGCAGCGGCTGCCAGGTGATGAATGCATGGCCCACCGAGTGCCAACTGGGATGGGTCATCAGCGCAACCGGAATGAATACCAGATTGAAAAGGGCCGCGGCGAGCGTGATCCGCTCCCAGGTCCAGTAGCGATGACTCACCAGCGCCCCGTAAAGGATGATGAGCGCGATCAGAATTGCCATCCAGGGAGGGACGCCAAAGAATCCCAACCCGGCGCGGATGGCAATGAACTCGGTGATCAGCGTGAGAAAGTTCCCGATGCCCAGATCGATCATCGAAAACCAGCCCCAGAATGGCCCGAAGCGCTCGAAGATCAGTTCAGCGTGTCCGCGATGCGTTGCTGCGCCCAGGCGCACGGTCATTTCCTGCACGACGATCGCCATGCCAAACGTGAGGGCAACGAAGGGAAGGAAGAATCCGATGCCAAACTTGGCGCCGGTGGCCGCGTAGGAGAGCATGCTGGGCCCGTCATTTTCGCCCAGCATGACTAGCACACCCGGGCCCACCAACAACCACAACAGCTTGGCCCGAGAGGAGAAGCCGCGCCGGGCGCGGGCGGTGGATACGCGGACGCGATCATGTGCGCGATCTACGTCTTCATGCGTGATGACGACGGTTTCGCCGCCGTTCGGAAACAGGCCAGCCCTGGTGAGGGAAGGTTGTGAACCTACATTCATGGTCGCAGTTAGCACCAGTATATATCAGCGGGTAAACTACGGTTAATTACTTTGGAAACGCGAACTGCGTTTAACGGGAGGAATGGGGGGAAACTCGTGCGGTCTTGCCTCGCTCCCCTGTGACCCAGACCCGCTCAGCAGCCGAGCGGCCCAGGGCGACAGTGCCGGCGTCGGTGGCTAGAGTCAGGGTTTGATCGTAATTTCGCCCGGACACATGTAGCCGGGCTCCGGGACGCACGCCGCGATCTTCGAGGAATTCCAGCAGGCGGCGGTCCCGCTCGTAAATGCCGCTTACCACATAATGCCTTCCTGCTTCCGCGTGGGCCAGGAGCAAAAGCCCGCGGCGGCGGCGGCTAGCAGGGCTCTCCATCTCGCTCAAGTTGCCGTGTGGACAAGCTCCGGCGCGTCCTAACCTCGCCAGTAGTTTGGCTTCAAAATCGGGTGAGACTGCATGTTCCAGGCGCTCAGCCTCGTCGTGCACCTTGTACCACTCCATGCCGAACATTTCTGCCAGCATGCGTTCGATGAGGTGATGGCGCAGCGTGAGTTTGCGGGCGATCTTGCGGCCGGCTGGGGTCAGGGCGACGTGGCCGTCGGTCTGCACTCGAACCAAGCCATCTTTCTTGAGACGGCGCAGCGCCATAGTGACCGCGGGCGGTGAGACCGCCAGCCAATGAGCGAGCGTGGCGGAGATGACAGGTTCACCCTCGCTCTCGGCTTCCAGAATCGCCTTGAGATAATCTTCTTTGGAGCCGGTGATCATTAGTGAAAGATTATACGCAGTTAAGCATGGTTAAATACTCACCACAGAGGCACAGAGTCACAGAGAAAATCAAAGCTAACTGACCACACCGTAATCACGCATAGCTATTTCCTCTGCGCTTCTGTGGTGAGTGACGCTTGGTTTGACATCACGCTCCGCGCACCCCTACCCTTAATGCTCCCAACTTTATGAAGGTCCTCGTCATTGGAGGCGGTGGGCGCGAGCACGCGCTGGTATGGAAGCTGCGCCAGTCGTCGCGGGTCACAAAGGTTTACTGCGCGCCGGGCAACGGGGGGATCGCGGCGCAGGCGGAGTGCCTTCCGGCTGATCTGAAGAGCCTGCCTGCCCTGCTGGAGTTGGCGGGACAGATCAAGCCCGATCTCACCGTGATTGGCCCCGAGTTGCCCTTAACTCTGGGGGTGGTGGACGAATTCACCCGGCAGGGTTGGAAGACGTTCGGGCCGACCAAGGCTGCGGCGCAGCTGGAGTCGAGCAAGAGTTTTGCCAAGGAATTCATGCAGCGGCACCACATTCCCACGGCGCATTACGCTATTTGCGATTCGATCGATCAGGTGCGCGAGGCCTTGCCGCATTTCCACATGCCCGTGGTGGTCAAAGCCGATGGTTTGGCCGCCGGCAAGGGCGTGGTAATTTGCAAAACCAAAGACGAGGCCAGCGCAGTCGCCGCCGAGATGTTCAGCGGAAAGATGCTCGGTGCGGCCGGAGCGCGAGTGGTGCTCGAAGAATGTCTGCAAGGAGAAGAAATTTCTTTCCTGGTTCTCAGCGACGGCGAGCGCGTCGCGCCTCTGGTCGCCGCCCAGGACCACAAGCGCGTAGGCGATGGCGACACCGGCCCGAATACTGGCGGGATGGGCGCTTACTCGACTGCGACCATGTTGGATGAGCAGATGCAAAACTGGCTAATCCAGCATGTTGCTAAGCCGGTGGTGGACGGGATGAAAGCCGAGGGCGCTGAATACAAGGGCGTGTTGTATTGCGGCCTTATGATGACCGCGCGCGGGCCTATGGTACTGGAGTTTAACTGCCGCTTCGGTGATCCCGAGACCCAGCCAATCCTGATGCGTCTGGAGAGCGATTTGGTGGAGGCGTTGGAAGCTTCGATCGAGGGACGGGTCAGCGCGGGCGATTTCCGCTGGTCGCCGGACGCATCGGTTTGCGTGGTAATGGCGTCGGGTGGCTATCCGGGGACATTCGAAGCTGGCCGGCGCATCACCGGGTTGGCGGACGCGGAGAAGGTTTCGGGCGTACAAGTTTTTCATGCTGGAACCACGAAACACGACGACGCATTCTTCACTTCCGGCGGGCGAGTGCTGGGAGTGACGGCTAGAGCTGCGGACCTGAAGACGGCGGTGGACCGTGCGTATCAAGCGGTCGCCAAGATTGGGTTCGAGGACGCGATTTATCGCAAGGACATTGCGGCGCGGGCGTTGAAGAAGTAGCACCAAAAGGAGCTTATGAGCAAACCACAGGTTTCCATCGTGATGGGCAGCGATTCTGATTTGGACATCATGCGTGAGTCGGCCAAGGCGCTGGAGGAATTCGGCATTGCGTATGAGATCGATGTGACTTCGGCGCATCGTTCTCCCGATCGCACGGCGGAATATGCGCGCAAGGCTGCCAGCCGGGGCATTCGGGTGATTATTGCAGGCGCGGGCGGCGCGGCCCACCTGGCGGGCGTAATCGCCGCCCATACCACGCTGCCGGTGATCGGGGTTCCTATCCCGTCCACATCGTTGAATGGCATGGATTCATTGCTGGCGACGGTGCAAATGCCGGCGGGCATTCCAGTGGCAACGGTTGCAATCGGCAAGCCGGGGGCGACGAACGCGGGCATACTGGCAGCGCAGATTCTTGGCCTTTCCAGCGCTGCGGTGGAAAAGAAGCTGGATGCGCACAAGGAAAAACTGGCCAATGGGGTGGAAGAGAAGTCGAAGAAGTTAAGGATCACGCTGGGAACGTAGCAGCTTTGGCGATTCTTACAGCTTCAAGCCCTTCAAATACTCGCGTAGTGGTCCGCCCAGATCGGAACGCTTAAGCGCAAACTCTACCGTGGCTTTCAGGAAGCCGAGTTTGTCGCCGGTGTCGTGACGTTTGCCTTCGAAGACGTAGGCGTACATCTTTTCCTTCTTCAGCAGCGCTTTCATTCCGTCGGTGAGTTGCAGTTCGCCGCCCACGCCGGGTTTAGTTTCAGCCAGGGTGCCGAACAATCCTGGGGTCAGGACGTAGCGCCCGATCACCGCAAGTTTGGAGGGCGCGTCCTCGAACTTTGGTTTTTCGACCATGTCTTCGATTTCGTAGAGGCGGCCGCCGAACCTGCCATCCGCAGGCTTGACCTTGAGCACGCCATACGAGGAAATGGCCGGGCCTTCAATGACCTGCGCGGCCAGTACCGAGCCGTTAACTTGGTCGAACACATCGATCATTTGCTTTAAGCAAGGCGGGTCGGCGTCGATGACGTCGTCGGCAAGCAGCACGGCGAACGGTTCATTGCCCACCAATTCCTTGGCCATCAGCACTGCGTGGCCCAAGCCGAGCGCTTCTTTCTGGCGGACATAAAAGACATGAATCATGTCGGAAATATGACGGACGATTTCGAGCAGATCAGTCTTGTTGCGGTCGGCGAGCATGCGCTCAAGTTCGTAGCTGACATCAAAGTGATCTTCGATGGCTTGCTTGCCGCGGCCGGTGATGATGATGATCTGATCACAGCCCGAGGCCATGGCTTCTTCTACACCGTATTGAATGATGGGTTTGTCCACCAGCGGCAGCATTTCCTTGGGTTGGGCCTTGGTGGCAGGAAGAAAGCGGGTACCTAGTCCGGCAGCGGGGAAAACGGCTTTGCGAACTCGCATGGTCAATTTCGATTGTACCTTTTGCGATTGCAGGCTGACCAACGGAAACCAAGAAAGCGATCACCACAGAGGGCACAGAGGAAACCCAGGAACGACAACCCCAAAGGACGCGAAGTTACACGAAGGAAAAGCGGCGCAGCTTGGCGACCGTATCGAGACGGAATGCGCCGTTTACCCGAGCGGTGCATGTTAGAATTTCGGGAGTATTCGTTCTCTGGAGCCTATCTTGATTGAGCTGGCACCTTCGATCCTGTCGGCCGACTTCGCCCACTTGGCAGAGCAGGTCCGTGCAGCCACCGAGGGTGGGGCCAGCGTCATCCACGTGGATGTGATGGACGGGCACTTCGTCCCGAACATTACGATTGGGCCGCCGGTAGTACGATCTCTGCGCAAGGCAACCGAGTTGCCGCTCGATTGTCACTTGATGATCGAAAATCCCGATCTGTACATCGCGGACTTTGCAGAGGCGGGAGCGGATTGGATTTCGGTCCATCAGGAGGCGTGCCGGCATCTCAATCGGACCCTGCATCTGATTCGCAGCCATGGAGCCCAGGCGGGCGTGGTCATCAATCCCGCGACTCCGGTTGAAACCTTGACCGAAGTGCTGGATATCGTCGACTTCGTGCTGGTCATGTCGGTGAATCCCGGTTTTGGCGGGCAGAAGTTCATTCCGTCTGTGGTACATAAGATCCGCAGACTGGCGGACTTGCGGGCGCGCGGTTTGCATTATCGGATTGAAGTCGATGGCGGCATTGCCCTGGATACAGTGGCAGAGGTAGTGCGCGCGGGAGCGGAAATTCTGGTGGCGGGCAACGCCGTGTTCGGTACAGGCGATCCAACTAGCAACGCCCGAAAACTGCTCAAGGCAGCCACCGAAGCTACATTGCAGAGAGTCTGAAGTTCTGAGTTCTCGAGGTTCCATGTCACGTCGTATTACCGTCGTCGCGCTGCTGGCCGGATTGGTACTCACCGTTGCCTGCACCACCAACAAGAAGGCCACCAACCCGCTGGCGGACGTGAGTTCCAAGCAACCGGACAAAGTGCTGTTCGACCGGGCCATGGACGCTCTCAAGCACAACCGCTATGACCTGGCCCGGCTGACCTTGCAAACCCTGATCAACACCTACCCGGATTCCGAGTACATTGCCCGCGCCAAACTGGCGGTGGCCGACTCCTGGTATGACGAAGGCGGTTCCACGGCGCTGGCCGAGGCCGAGATCCAGTACAAGGATTTCATCACCTTCTTTCCCAACATGCCGGAAGCAGCAGAAGCTCAGTTGAAGATTGCCAATATCCACTATCAGGAGATGGAGAGGCCGGACCGCGATTACACCCACGCCATGCGCGCTGAGGAGGAATACCGGCAACTCATCATGCAGTGGCCCGATAGCAAGTTAATCCCCGAGGCCAAGCAGCGGTTACGGGAGGTCCAAGAGGTGATTGGGGAGCGTGAGTTCGGCGTGGCGCGCTTTTACTACCTGCGGGAGGCATATCCCGCGGCCATCGCCCGGTTGCAATCTCTGGTCGACAAATACCCGCTGTACAGCAAAGCCGACGAGGCTTTATATCTGCTCGGGCAGTCGTATGAAAGCGAAATCACGCTGCTGCACAATAATCGCAGGCTGAACGAGGCCGCCAAGTCCACCCTGATTCAGGTGTTCACCAAGCGCGCCGCCGAAGCTTACTCGCGCATCATCACGCGATATCCGGTAATGGAGCGGGCCGACAGCGCTAAGGCGCGTCTGGAAGCGCTCCACCAGCCGGTGCCGAAGCCGACCAAGGCGGCGGTGGCGCAGAACAAGGCGGAAGAAGACAGCCGTAAGGAAGAAAATCCACTTTCCAAAGTGATGAGAGCATTCGCCAAACATCCGAACGTCGCCGAAGCGGCTAAGGTTGGTGAGCCCACGCTGGTGGATCCCACGCCGATGAGCCCGAGCTCGGTGGTGCAGCCACCCCCGGCTCCTTCGTCCGGCGGCCTGGGCGGCGATAAGTCAGTTTCGATCGAAACCATCAAAGGCGCCCCCTCGGCCAATGAGACTGCTCCGCGTTCCGACGCGCCTCCACCAGCCGACAGCGCCGCATCCCCCAATGCTGCTCCCAACCCCACCACCCCGCCAGCGGATGCTAACGAACTCCAGCCCAGCGCTGCGCCCGCAGACCCCAACGAACTGAAGCCGAACGTGCCCGCGGATGGGAACCAGGCATTGCCCCCGCCCCAACAGGTGAATGAAATCCAAGGCGGAGGCCAAGCCTCCGGCACCCCTGGGACGAGCACCGGTTCGGCGTCTTCGACGAGCGATCAGGCACCTGCCGATGACTCCGAGGTAGCTTCCAGCAAGCATAAGAAAAAGAAGGGCATCCACAAAATTGTTCCCTTTTGAGTCGGCCTCCCACTGAGGATGCTTCCGGCTGACGCAGCTCTCGCTTTGGCGCAGTGGATACTGACCGCTCGTAACCTGCTTAATAGGTCTATTCTCATTGACTTAGAGTTCGGGACACGTTACCTTCGGCCTATCCTCCGATTACTCAAAAGGACATCGCTTGGCGCGCAAAATCCTGCTTGCCGATGACAGTGTGACCGCCCAGAACATGGGCCGGAGAATCCTCAGCGATGCCGGCTACGAGGTCATCACGGTCAACAACGGCTCGGCCGCGCTCAAAAAAATTGCCGAATCGAAACCCGATCTGGTTGTTCTCGATGTCTATATGCCAGGCTACGGAGGTCTGGAGGTTTGCCAGCGGCTGCGCGAGTCGCGAGAGACGGCGCGCATTCCTGTGCTGCTGACGGTCGGGAAACTGGAGCCTTTCAAGCCGGAGGAGGCACGCCGGGTGAAAGCCGATGCTTTTATCGTGAAACCCTTCGAAGCCAGCGAGCTGCTCACCGCCCTCACTAAGCTGGAAGACCGGATCGTACCTCAGCCCGCGCCCTACAAGCCGGGCCGATTTGCCAAGGCCATGTCGGCGCTCGAAGCGGACGGTGCTTCCAATGAATACGGCGACGCGGACAGTGGATGGAAAAACCGTCTTAGGGTCCCTCTGCCTGTGCCGAAGAGCCACGGTCGCGAACTGGAGACGGAAGAGGTAGCCAAGCCAGCCGAGCCGCAAAAAGCAGACACCCCCAACGAGCTGCCGCCGACCGCCGCGGCGGTGCCGCGTGACATCACACCCGATGAAATTGCCGCCTGTGTGCAATATATCCTGGCCTCGCCGTCGATGACGGGAAACACGATTTTCCTCGATGGCGGCGAGAGTGTTGCCGGTCGCGCCAGGGATGTGGCATTCGATCCGTCGGTGTAAGGGACGCATCGCCGGTGATTTGCTCGCCGTAGCGCAGGGTGCCGCTGTCGCATTGGCCCATTTGCGTGTTTTGCGTGTTTTGCGTTTTCCTTGGCCAGAAGCAGCAGGAACCGCAACCATTCGGCACCGAATCAGCAAAGCGACAGGAAAACGCAAAACACGCAAAGGACCGCAAAAAGGCGCAAAGGGGCCGGTGGACCGAACCCCGCCCCTGAGACACGAAAACCACGCACAACGTTGATTTTGCCTGGCGGGCCACGGTCACCGCAAGTGGCGAACATGTTCTGTGGTGACGAATTTGGAACGTCATCGTCGTCTGCCGTGGAGATGTCGTCGCGTTGTGTTTCTCCAGGGTCGTTTCTGGGTTCGGCCGGGCACCGTTTCTGGGTTCGGCCGGGCACCGTTTCCGCGTCCCGGCCTGAGGTCGCACAGGCGCCTGGGTTGGCGGCTGTCAAGGATGGCCCTCGGCCACCGCGCGCTCGCGCGGCGCGAAGCGTCCTTGATTGCCACCAACCCGGGCGCCAGGCTCGGCTCAGGTTTGGTGGATGACCAGGAGATGCCATGCAAAACACGTTCCTTTCATAAAGAACGACTTATGGACGAGCCCGTCGGCACAGTTTCGGCCGCGACCAATATCGGCGAGGCACCGGGAACGTAAGCCC
>Ga0209169_10001180_pt1 | contig 15851 bp, 9 predicted proteins | sample HubBroMetageWRM4_FD_188346 | JGI IMG/M metagenome (GOLD analysis project Ga0209169, IMG submission 188346) | Warmed soil microbial communities from the Hubbard Brook experimental Forest, New Hampshire - Hubbard Brook CCASE Soil Metagenome WRM 4... | ecosystem: Environmental > Terrestrial > Soil... | reverse complement strand
TGCATGCGAATCTGCTTCTGCTCCGGCGGCGGGAAGATCGAAATGATACGGTTCACGGTTTCCACCGCATCGAGAGTGTGCAGTGTCGAGAACACCATGTGGCCGGTTTCCGCGGCGTGCAGCGCCGTGCCAATGGTTTCCAGGTCTCGCATTTCGCCGACCAGAATCACGTCCGGATCCTGACGGAGAGAAGCTCGGAGCGCCGCGCCAAACGAAGGCGTGTCCACGCCGATCTCGCGCTGGTTCACATAGCCTTTTTTGTCGCGGTGCAGAAATTCGATCGGATCTTCAATCGTCACAATATGCTCGGCACGTGACGAGTTCACCCGATCCACCATCGCGGCCAGCGTCGTCGACTTACCGGAACCCGTGACGCCGGTCACCAGCACCAGCCCGCGCGGCATGTCGCAAATCTGCTCCACCACCTTGGGTAGAAACAATTCGTCGAGCGCGCGAATCTTGGTGGGAATGACGCGAAGCACCAGCCCCACGTTGCCGCGCTGCTGAAAAATGTTCACACGGAAGCGGCCCAGTCCGGCGACGCCGTAGGCCATGTCAATTTCCGTAGTTTCCTTAAACTTTTGTTTCTGCCGCGCCGACATCATGCTGAACGCCATATTCAGCATGTCTTCGGCGCTGATGCGCGGCTGGTCGGTCAACGGCACCAGTTCGCCGTCGATACGCAGGTGCGGATAATTCCCCACCTTCAAATGCAAATCGCTGGCTCGCCGTTCCGTCGCAATCCGAAGCAGATCATCAATATTCATTGCGGGGTTTTTCCTGTGAAAGCTTCCACTCGAAGCTTTGAGACGCTCTCCAGCATCATCCTCCGAATCGTCACCTTCCCCAAGATGACCTAGGTAACGTGTTTGGAAAGATCGATCATGTAGGGACAGCCGCCCGGCTGTCCGGTCGACGCCTCTCTGTGCTGCGTCCGTCCCCCAATGCCCGGCGTCATCCTGAGCGGAGCCGTTCTTCAGGCGGAGAGATGGATTTCCCGAGGCACACGCCTATATCCTTGGGAGATTCCTCGGCCCGCTGGTGAAAACGCGGGCCTTCGGAACGACGCCGCATCAATTCAAACTGAGGCATTCCTGCCGCAAAGCGGCCCGGGAATGTCCTCAATCTCCCCTATAATGAACGTCGCGTGCTGAATCCCGGCAATAAACTCGGCCCTTACGAAATCACCGGCCAGCTCGGCGCCGGCGGCATGGGAGAGGTTTACCGCGCCCGCGACACCCGTCTCGACCGCATCGTCGCGGTCAAAGTCCTGGCATCGCATCTTTCGTCTTCACCCGAGCTCAAGCAGCGCATGGAGCGCGAGGCCCGCGCCATCTCGTGCCTCAACCACCCGAACATCTGCCAGCTCTACGACATCGGCTCGCACGATGGCTCCGACTTCCTCGTCATGGAGTTTCTGGAAGGCGAGACTCTGGCCGAGCGCCTGAAGCGCGGTCCCATCGCGCTGCACGAAATTTATAAGATCGGCATCGCCATCGCCGAAGCGCTCGCCACCGCGCATCGCCACGGCATCATCCATCGCGACCTCAAGCCCGGCAACATCATGCTCACGCAGGCGGGCGCCAAACTCATGGACTTCGGCCTCGCCAAGCCGCTCAGCGTTCCAAACACCGCCGCCGGCTCCGGTTCCCTCGCTCCGCCATCGTTTACCGCCGCGCCCACGCTCAGCGGACCTAGCCCGCTCAGCCCGCTCACCACCGTGGGCACCATCATCGGCACCATCCAGTACATGTCGCCCGAGCAGATTGAAGGCAAAGAAGCCGACTCCCGCTCCGACATTTTTGCCTTCGGCACCGTGCTCTATGAAATGACGACAGGGAAGCGTCCCTTCGAAGGCCGCAGCCAGCTCTCGCTCGCCTCTTCGATCCTCGAAAAAGATCCCGACCCGATCAGCTCGGCCAAGCTGCAGGTTCCACCTTCATTCGAGCACGTCATGATGACGTGCCTGCAGAAAAATCCCGAAGATCGTTATCTCGCCGCGCACGACATCAGGCTCGAACTTCAGTGGATCGCCTCCGGTAAGCCCGCAACAGAAAAGCTCGCCGAGCCAGCGCCGCCGTCGAAACCGCTGCCATGGATTGCTGCGCTCGTAGCCGCGCTCGCACTCGGAGCCGTCGCCGGATTCCTGCTTCACCGTTCCGCGCCGCCCGCGCAATCCATCCACGCCGTAATTACTGCGCCGGAAAAAACCACGCTCAATCTCACCGGAGATTCCGCCGGTCCTCCCGTCTTGTCGCCCGACGGTGAAAGCGTCGCCTTCGCTGCAACCGGCCCTGACAGCAAAACCAGCGTCTGGGTTCGCTCCATGAACTCCCTCGACGCTCATCTCCTCCCCGGCACCGATAGCGCCATTTTCCCGTTCTGGTCGCCGGATGGTCGCACCGTCGCCTTCTTCGCCGAAGGAAAGTTAAAGACTGTCGATATCGAAAGCGGCTCCGTGCAAAGCCTCGCCGATGCCCCCTTTGGCCGAGGTGGCGCCTGGGCTCCCGACGGAACCATCATCTTCTCGCCCAACACACAAGTGCCTCTGATGCGCGTCAACGTCAACGGCGGTGCAGCGGCCGAGCTCACGCACTTGGATCCCAGCAAGCACACTTCGCATCGCTGGCCCACCGTTCTGCCCGATGGCAAGCACTTCATCTATCTAGCCATTCATCACGATGCTTCCCACGCCGCCGACAACACGCTCTTCTACGCTTCACTCGATGGCCGCGAAAATCGCCCGCTCTTCCACTCGCAATCCAATGCCATTTATTCGGACGGTTATCTCCTCTACGCCCGCAACGACCAGCTCGTTGCTCAAGCCTTCGATCCCTCGAGCGGCGCGGTAAAAGGCGAGCCGCAGATCACAGTCAAAGGCGTGATGAACGACATCGCCACCTGGCACATGGACGCGTCCGTCTCCAACTCTGGCCTGTTGATCTTCGGCAGCGGCGGCACGGGCGACTGGCAGTTGGTCTGGTTCGACGTCGCTACCAAAAGCATTTCCCTGGTTGCCGACAAACTCTACAACCTGCAGACCGCGCATATTTCGCCGCAAGGCGACCGCATCGCTGTACAGATTGACAACGGCACCAGCGATATTTGGGTCTTCGACCTCGCGCGCGGCACGCGCACCCGCCTCACCTTCGGCCCCATTCAAAACGGCGATCCCGTTTGGTCTCCCGACGGCAAATCGATCGTCTACACCTCCAACCGCAACGGACACGCCCTGCTCATCCGCAAGCCTGCCGACGGTAGCGGAGCCGAAGAGATCCTGTACACAGACGATCAGCTCCTCGTATCCACCGACTGGTCGCACGACGGTAAATACATTTTCTTTAATCGCGGCCCGCTGGGGATTCAGGAAGTCTGGGCACTACCGCTCCAGGGGGAGCGTAAGCCCTTCGTCGTAGCGCCGCGTGCGCCCAACACAGGCACAGCTTTCGCCCAGCTTTCCCCGGACGGCCACTGGCTCGTCTATATGTCCACCGAATCAGGCACGTTTCAGGTCTATGTCACAGCTTTTGGCGGAGGGCAGGGCAAATGGCAGGTCTCGGTGAACGGTGGCGGGCGGCCTTCCTGGAGCGCAGACGGAAAAACAATTTACTTCATGGAGCTGAACTACAACTTCCTCGCCGTTCCGGTTCAGATCGTCAGTGGCGCGCCTCAATTCGGCACTCCTCAGCAACTGATCGCGAACTGGTCCGCCCCGCAGGTCTTTTATAGCGTCTCGCCCGACGGCAAAAAAGTTCTTCTCGACCGCATCTCTCAGCAGGTCAGCCAGACCGTAACCCTGGTCACCAACTTCACCGCCGGCCTGAAGAAATAAAAAGAAACATGTAGGGACAGTCGGCCCAACCATGATCGCGACAGCCAGCGATCTAAAAAGAACCAACCACCACCGTGGAAGAGCGGCCCTTAAGGGCCGCGTTAGCCATGCCAAAACCCGGGCTTTAGCCCCCGTGGCCTACTCCGGCATCACCACCGTCTCATTCTTCGGAATCGCATCATACGTAGCCCGATCGATCCCCAGATGCGCTATCACCAACTCCGCCGGGGTATGCGCCAGCCACTGTGAAAGCGCCAGATCTTGATACGCATTGCTCTTGAACATCTCCAGAAATTTCAAATCCGTCGTGCCTGTATTCTCCACATAATGCGGAAGCGTCTTCTGCACGTAGCCCACGTCGCCCGCCTGAAAATCCATGGTGCGCGCGCGCCCGCCGGTCGCGAAAACCGTCATCCGTCCTGCTCCAGCAATGTAGTACTGCCACTCATCCGCATTCGGATGCCAGTGCAACTCGCGAATCCCTCCCGGATGCACCGTCACAATCGCCGCCGCAATCGTCGTCGAAATCTTGAACTTGCTCGAGTCGACGATCTTCACCTCGCCGCCCTTGGTCTTTTTCGTCACCGGCATCTTCGCCGTGCGAAAACTGAAATCAATCGGCGACATTCCCAGCGATCCGGCGGTCGTCCTGCGATCAGCCTCCAGCGATCCCGGCACGGCCGCCTGAAAAATAAATTTCTCGCGCCGCACCATCTTCTGCATGGCCTCTTCGCTCACGCCGAAATTCTTCGCGAGCACTGGGCGCGGCGTATGCGCCATCCAATCCGTCAGCAGCACGGTTTCATATTCCGAAAAGTTTCCATCGTCAAACACCAGCAGAAACTCGCATCCATCCGGCCCTAATCCCTGAATCGAATGCGGAATCCCCGTGGGGAAATACCACAAATCTCCCTCGCCTACGTCATCGACAAAACTCTTGCCCTCCGCGTCCAGTCCGGTGATGCGCGCGTTTCCATAGAGCATGATCGACCACTCACCCGCCGTGTGCCAGTGCAGTTCGCGCACGCCGCCCGCGGTCAATCGCATATCCACGCCGGCAATCGACTTCGAAATCGCCAGCTCGCGCATAGTCACTTCGCGCGACCATCCGCCCTCCTGCATGCGCTTGTGCGAAAGTCCAAACGGATACTTGAATGTCTGCACACCGCCCGCATCAGTCTGCGGCGGAAGAAATGAATCGGGATTCTGATCGTCAATCTGCGCATTCCCCGGTCCCGGCGCGCTGGCGCTGCGATCGCTCTTCGTCGGATACTGTTTCTGCTCCTGCGCCGCCGCCTCCGCCGAAAGCATTCCCGCCGCAGCCAGCGCCGCCGATCCCATCCCGAGAAACCCGCGCCGTGAAACCGAATCCTTCGCTTCGTCGCTCATCGTGCTCCCTCAAAAAATAAAAATATCCCGCAGTGTACACCCTTGCGAAATTCATGGAAGGACAGCCCCGCAGCGGCGAAAGCAGCCTCACGGGAATAAAATCTGATGAAAATTGTCATTCTGAGTGAAGCGCGCTCGAATGAGCGCGCGAGGCGAAGGACCCGTGCATGCTGGCGCGACTCCCGGCTCGGAAGAGGTTTCTACCGCAACTCACACCCGCGCTTCCACTCTCTTCACATCCGGAACCTCAACTCCCTCGGCATGCCACTTCCGCGCCAATCCCTCCAACTGCGCCAGCACCTTCTCAATGTCTTTCATCTTCTCGGTAATTCCATACGTCACCGCCGGAGGAATGCTGGTCTCATAATGCCGGAAGACAAATCCCTTGCTCTCCAGGGTGCGCAACCGCTCCGTCAGTACGCGCGCGGAAATCCCGTCCACATTCTTGCGCAACACGCCAAAGCGCATCGGACCATTCGCGCTCAGCGCCCACAGAACGTGCATCGTCCACGGCCGCGTCAGCAATTCCAGCAGCCCACTGATCGCGCACGGATTTGGACTCTGCTTTGATCGCCTCATCGTCTCCCCGCCCCCACTACGCTGAACCCCTCCACAACCGTGAAAGAGCGCCGCGTCAGCTCATATCAGTTAGATGGGCTTCAGCCCCGGTGAGTCTCACAATAGTTATCAAATCGATCATAGGTTACTCCATAGTCACCAATATGAAAAAGTTCTACAGTTATTATTTGTAACCAATACTAAACTTCGACCATCGAATTCTTCGAAAGGCAACACGAAAGGAGACTTCATGTCCACCAACTCTCAACCCGTCGGCCCCATCGTCCTGCTCGGCCGCATATTTTTCGGTCTCATCTTCTTGATGGCTAGCATCCATCACTTCCAGAGCCAGACCATCGCCTACGCCGCGTCGCAAGGCGCGCCGCTCGCCTCCATCTCCGTTCCATTTTCCGGCGTGCTGGCCCTCCTCGGGTCGCTCTCGATCATTCTCGGCTATCGCGCAAAACTCGGCGCGTGGCTCATCGTTCTCTTCCTGCTCGGCATCACCCCGATCATGCATAACTTCTGGGCCGTTACCGATCCCATGGCGCGCCAGATGGAGATGATCATGTTCATGAAAAATCTCTCGATGCTGGGCGGCGCCCTGCTCATCACCCAATTCGGCAGCGGCCCGCTAAGCCTGAACAACAATTAGCTTGTGTGCCAGTGTGGGCGCGGGCGACTCGCCCGCGCAGCGCCCACGTAGGGTCCAGAAACCAGAAACTAGAAACTAGAAACTAGCTCCTACTTCTTCTCCAACAACCGAATCCTCGACGTAAACGCCCGCCCTTCGCAGGCGCTGAACGTCGGCGACGGATGCTCGGCATCGATCACGCTGTCGACGACAAACGGATTGCATCGCCCGGTAATGTTGTTGAACCCGCCGCGCACCGCCAGATAGTATCCGAGAAAATGAAATCGCTTTTCCAACTGCACATTCGCCGATAGATATCGCGGATACCGGTACGCATCGGCCGCGCCCAGAATCTGCTGCTGATCGCTCAACTCGCTGAAGGCAAATCCCGTGCGCGCCTCCATCGAATATGCAATCTCGGTTTGCTTCAGCAGCGGCAGTTTGAAAAAAGGCAGATATCCCCAGGACAAAAACCGGTTCGGCGTGTCCCACGGATAAACTCCCGACTGCTGCGCGCTCAAAATCGGACTATCCACGTTGAAATCCAGCACCTCGTTCGACCGCGTCCGCGAGCGCGTATACGCGCCCATAATCGAAAAGTTTTCCCGAAAGTTGTGCCGCAGCGCAATCTGCAGCGCGTCGTAGCGGTCGTCGCGCGTATTCTGCAAAACGAATGCGCCCGTATCCAGCAGATCAGCCTCGTCGTAGACAAACCCGTGCGCGCCGCGCTTCTCCATGAATTCGGCCTTGAGGTAAATCGCCTCCGGAAATTTTTTCTCCAGGCCTACGCTCCAGTTCAAGTATCGCGGGGCTTTCAGCGCCGATCGATTTGCCGCGAACGTGGTCAGCACCGAGCTCGTCAAATCTCCGCTGTCATTAAAAAAATAATCCGTTCGCTCGCCCGCATAAGGGCGCGCCACCAGAAAAATCGGCGTCGCTTCATACACGAATCCAATCCCGGCGGAAATCTTCGTCGCGCCCGAATTGTCCAGCACATACGTTCCCGCCAGCCGCGGCGCAACCTTCGCACCGCGCACGATCTCATCCCAATCGAGCCGCACACCGGGCTCAATCAGCAATCGGTTGGTCACGCTCCAGCGATCTTCCGCGTAGGCGCTCATCTCAAAGTTGTAGATTGTCGAAAGCGCTCCGCCGCTGAAGGTCGAATACCGCGCGCACGTCGGATTGGGATCGGCCAGAAGCCCAGCCGCATCCACCGGACACGGCGCAATCGTGCCTCCGCTCTGCAGCGGCTGCAGAAATGAAATCGGCTGCCGCGAAAACTCCGCGTCATAGCCGATCCGGTCCAGATCGACGCCCACCTTGAAATCATGCCGCCCCAGCCACGGATGGTCCGCAAAATGCCGCGTCGGCAAAAACAAATTCACAATCCCCTGCCAGCGCTTGGCATGCGTCGCATCCGTCAGGTAATAGTCGCCCTGCGCCTGGCTCTCGGTCAGCGATGCGCTCGCCGCCGGAATCACGTACGGCTCAACCCCATACGGCGTGATCGCCACGTTGTACTGATCGAATCCGAATCCTGTCTCCAGCAGTTCGCCGCCCTTGAAGTAATGCTGATCCTTCACGCTCGCCGCATACACCGTCTCCCGGTCCTTGGGACTCGCCAGCTGCGGATTCAGCGGCGAAAGATACGCATACTCATCGTGCAAATAATTTCCCAGAAAACTGGTCGTCAAAATATTCCGGCTGGTCAGGTTCGTCTGCACCTTGAACAGATTTCCGATGCGCAGCGCATGATCGTTATCCTGACCTACGGGCAGCTCGGTATAAATGATGTTGTCGTACTCGCCATCGAGCGCGTCATAAAACCAGACCCTCCCCTTGTCGATCGGTCCGGAAAAAGTCGCGCGCGGCAGAAACTGATCGAAACGGATTCCGTGCTTGTCCTGCACCGACGGAATAAAATCCGTTGCCAGAAACCGGAAATGATCGTCGCCGATGCCGGTATTCAAACTCAGCACGCCGCCCGATTCCTTGCCATCCTCCGCCGGCTCGCGGGACGGCTCGATCTGAATCGAGCGAAACGCATCCGTGCTCACTCGCGCCACCAGTTGTCCACTCGACGGCTGCGTCACGTTGAAACCGTCGAGCAACGTCACCGTCTGGTACGTCTCAGCCCCGGCCACATGCGGCTGCCCGCCCTGATCCAGCACCACGCCCGGAATAAAATTGATCGCATTCCGGTAATCGTTCGTCGACGGATACACAATGTTGATCACATCCAACCCGCTGATCTCCTCCTTCGCCGCGATCTGGGCCGGATCGATGGCCGGCGGCGACTCCTTCACATCCACCACCTCGCGAAATTCTTTCTGATGCGCGATCGCGACCTCCACCGTCGCTCCCGGAGCCATCGCAACATTCGCCTGCGCCGCCGCATAGAATCCTTCCTTTTCCACGTGCAGCGAATACATCCCGACCGCAATCCCGGCGAGCGCGCACCGCCCGGCAAAATCTGTCTGGCAGTGCAATTCGCTTCCTGCCGATTCCGCCAGCACCCGCGCCCCGCTCACCGCCACGCCATTTTCATCCGTGACCGCAATCGTCGCGGACGAAGGCGCACCTTGCCCCGCCGCGTGATTCGCAGCCACCACAATGAAAAAAGAAATTAGAGCGAAGGCAGGGAAGAACACGCGACAAAAGTTCACAGCACGCATGCGTTCGCAGAAAACAGAATGGCTCAAGATGGAGTGCAGAATAATTCTACGGTGGGATGCCAATCGAAAGTCAGCGGTTAACTCGATTCTTTATTAGCCTTTGCCAAATACAGCCGCGAAGCGGCGCAAGCCGCAGGTATACGAATGAAAAACTAGCAGAGCCCCGAAGGGGCGAAAGATGATTTCCTACTGCCGGCTCGCCAGATACTCGCAAACTCTCATCATCGCATCCCGCTGCGATTCATTCATCGTCAGAAATTCAAATCCATAGCGCAATCCCTGGCAAAACCGCACAATCGCCCGCACTTTAATCGGATACGTCGTCAGCGGCAGCGGAATCTCCAGCGTCACAATTTCGCCCGTCGTCAACGACCCGGTCAGCGTCGCCCCGATTCCATCCTGGCCGATTTCCGTCGACCGTCCCCAGCACGTCCGGAACTCGCCTTCCTGAAACATCTTCACTTGCAGCCGCACATCCAGCATGTATCGCGGATACTTTCTCCGTACCGCCCATTTGTCCGCGTTCTTATCCGTGGCGTTTTTCGTCCCCGTGCTCTTCACCGTGCTCGTGCTCCTGCCCGCGCCCGCCACCGCTGCCCGCGCTTTCTTGTCTTTACTCATAAGGATTTACTTCGGCGCGATCCGCCCCGCGCTGTAAATATTTCTTTGCGCCTTGTTCAACTTTGGATTCGTTTGGCCTTAGATTTGTCTAACCTTGGATTGTTCTCAGCGTTCTCTGCGGCTCAAGCATGGATCGCAAGCGTCGCCCGCAAGCGTCTTAATTTCCGTGCAGCGCATATCCCGGTTCCAGAGGCAGTTTCCCCGCCAGCTTCATCACAGCCACGCTGCTGTTGATGGCATAGACATCCACCACGCCCACCGCGCCGGGTATCGAGGCCACTTTATTCACCAGGTCCTCATCCGAATCCACCACCAGAATCGCCGGATGGTTCGTCCGCCCATGGTTCGCCGTGGCAATCAGCTCGACCACCTGCTCCTCAGGCATCTCATAAACTTTTTCCAGCAGCACTTTCATCGACCCCGTTGAGGGAGCCCGCATAATGAACGTCGACGGCCTGCCGTCCGGCCACCGTCCCGTCTGCCCTTTGCTCAGCTTCACCAGCTCCGCCACGGTCAGCGTCGTCACCGAGTTCGTCTTGTTCGAGATCACCGCCAGATCGCGAGCCGCCGCCAGCGACACGCACGCCGCCAGAAAGACACACACGCTTATCACTCGCCGTAGAAGCACACGCTCTCCCGTGGGGCAACACGCCCCTAAGCAGATTTTCATCGATTTCAGTCACACCATAAAGGTTACCGAGGTCATGGAAAAATGTAGGGAATGGCTTTGGACCCGAAACGGGAAACCAGAAACTTTCTTTCCACACCCTTCCACAGAAATCCTCACTTTCGCACAGCCCATCAACCGTTCCTGCCCGGATTCCTCTTGCCTCCCAGCCTTCCCCACTCCAAACTCGATTGGAACCCTTCGCTCAATCGTGCTCGTCGGCAAACCCGGTGTGGAAAAAACGTCCAGACCGCACCTTGAACTCCGCATCCAGCCCGTCATTATTGGAGATACAACCTGTAGTGTTTCTCTCTTGACACGCACAACCAGCGGGAGTAACTTTGCAATCCCAAGGCATTGAAATTCGTTCCACGGGAATGGGGCGAAGCTCGGCCAGGGAAGAGCAGTACCGATAGAAAAATAAAGCGGCTGACTCTAAGCCAGAGGTGACTTCGAGCCTGCCGCAGGCAACCTAAGGCGCTTGGTTTTTTCGGGACGATCCTCGGGAATCCAGAAAGCCCGGCGCCAGCAGCCTCGGTGAGAGCCAGCAGGGTCTCAAAAGTGGCTTTCCCGTTTTGGCGGATCAGCGTTGTCGGCAAACTGCCGCAGCGCGGCCAGCCCGAACGAAGAGGCAGGAACTGAAAGAAGTGCGGTGGCCGTGCCCCGACCCTCCACGGGGCGCGACAACACATAAAGTGCTGTTGTGAACCCACTGCCCGCAAGGGCAGTCCGGCAGCGTTGTCAGCGATTTGCAGGAGCCCAAATGGAAGCTTTAACCCGTCTCGTCACCGAATCGCTCGTCCGCCACGGATTCGACCGTCCTCTCGATTTCCGCCGCCTCCACTGGTCCCGCTGGTTCCGCTGCGAATCCCATCACAGCCTCCTGTCCGTCCCCAGCAAGCCCGGCGTCTTCGCCGTCGCCGAAGAAATTATGCCGCTTCGCGGGGCGTCTGAGCCCGACGGGCGCCATCCTGAACAAAACGAAGGATCTCCTGAAGCTCGCCGCATGCTGGCCGTAACCCAATTCTTCGAATCCGAAGACATGGCCTTTTCCCTCGACCGCATGCTGGTCCAGGCCAATCCCATGCGCACCCGTCTGAACTCCGGACGCTACTTCATCCGCTACGTCGCCATCGCCGACGAATCCCAACGCCGCTCCATCGCCACCGCCCTCAATCAATGGATTGTCAACGCCGGCGAAAAGTCCGGCATTGGCTCCCATTTCGCAAGTTCTCTGGAACTCACCGAATCCCATGTAGGAACAGATTCTGTGGGGACGGGCACTCCTGCCCGTCCGGCGGAGCGCAGCTCCGCAGCCCCTCATCTCGACTCTGGATCTGCCACCAATATTCACTGTCCATCCCCCCTCCCTTCGGGCTTTTAGCCCGTTGGGACGCCGAATCGCGCAAGCGCAGCACCGAATCTAATAATGGAGAGACTTCCCTCATGCCTGAATTGAAAACCGCAGCGTCCGAAACCACCACCGCCTCGTCGATCCCCGCTCCGTCGACCGCGAAAACCACGAAAAAGGCCCCCGGCCTGCAAATGCGCCGCCTCTTTACCAAGCCCGGCGTCTCTCCTTACGACGAAGTCGAATGGGAACTGCGCACCGCCGCCATCACCGACGCTCAAGGTGGGATTATCTTCGAGCAAAAAGACGTCGAAGTCCCGAAAGACTGGTCGATGACCGCCACCAACATCGTCGCCAGCAAATATCTGCACGGCAAGATCGACACGCCCGAGCGTGAAACCGGAGTTCGCCAGCTCGTCGGCCGCGTTGCCGAAACCATCCGCGACTGGGGATTGGCCCAGGGCTACTTCCGCACCCCCGAAGATGGTGCGACCTTCCACGACGAGCTCGTTCACATCCTGGTTCGCCAGTACGCCGCCTTCAACTCGCCCGTCTGGTTCAACGTGGGCTGCGACCGCATCGAGCCCAACTCCGACGGCCGGAACTGGCACTGGAACGCGCAAAAGCAGCAAGTCGAATTCGGCATCACCGGATACACGAAGCCGCAGTGCTCCGCCTGCTTCATCAACTCGGTAAAGGATTCGCTCGACTCCATCCTGACTTTGGCCAAGACCGAAGGCATGCTCTTCAAGTGGGGATCAGGCACAGGCACCAACCTGTCGACTCTGCGCGGATCGAGCGAGACTCTCTCTGGCGGCGGCACCGCCAGCGGACCGCTCAGCTTCATGAAAGGCTTCGACGCCTTCGCCGGCGTCATCAAGTCAGGCGGCAAGACGCGCCGCGCCGCCAAGATGGTCATTCTGAACGTCGACCATCCCGACATCATCGAGTTCATCGAGTGCAAGCAGAAAGAAGAAGCCAAGGCCCATGCGCTCGTTTCCATGGGATACGACGGGTCTTCTCCCGATGCGGAGGCCTACTCTTCCATCTTCTTCCAGAACGCGAACAACTCCGTGCGCGTCACCGACGACTTCATGTACGCCGTGGTCCGCGACACCGATTTCTCCACGCGCACCATCACTGACGGCTCGCCGGTCAAGACTTACAAAGCCAAAGACCTGCTGCACAAGATTTCCGAAGCCACCTGGCACTGCGGCGATCCCGGCATGCAGTACGACACCACGGTCAACCGCTGGCATACCTCGAAGAACACGGCGCGCATCAACGCGTCGAATCCTTGCAGCGAATACATGTTCCTCGATGACTCGGCCTGCAATCTGGCCAGCCTCAATCTGCTGAAGTTCGCGCCCAACGGCACCTTCGAGGTCGAGAGCTACCGTCACGCCGTCGATATCCTGATCACCGCGCAGGAAATCATCATCGACAACGCGGGATATCCCACGCAGCAGATCATGTCGAACTCGCACGACTACCGTCCGCTCGGCTTGGGCTACGCGAATCTCGGCGCGCTGCTGATGGCCTCAGGCCATCCCTATGACAGCGACTCCGGCCGTGACTACGCCGCCTGCGTCACTGCCATCATGTGCGGCGAAGCTTATTTGCAGTCGAGCCGCATCGCCGAGCAATGCGAACCGCTCGCGCCCGCCACCGAGCCGACGAAAAAGAATCTCGCCGAAACCAATCTCGGCGCGAATCTCATGCCCGGCGGAGCCTGCCCCGGCTGGTACATCAACCGCGAGCCGTTTCTCGATGTCATCCGCATGCACCGCGCCAGCGTGAATGGCATCAACAAAGCAAACGTCCCCACCGCAATCTACGAAGCCAGCAAACAATGCTGGGACGAAGCCCTCGCCCACGGCGAGAAGTTCGGCTATCGCAACTCGCAGGTCACGGTACTCGCGCCCACGGGAACCATCGGCTTCATGATGGATTGCGACACGACGGGAGTTGAACCCGATCTGGCGCTGGTGAAATATAAAAAGCTGGTGGGCGGCGGCATGATCAAGATCGTGAACAACACCGTGCCGACGGCGCTGTTCAAGCTGGGATACACGCACGAGCAGGCCGACGCGATCGTCAGCTACATCGATGCGACGGGAACGATCGAAGGCGCGCCGCACATCAAAGACAATCATCTCGCTGTCTTCGACTGCTCTTTCAAGCCGTCGAAGGGTACGCGCTCGATCGCCTACATGGGTCACCTTCGCATGATGGCGGCGGCGCAGCCGTTCATCTCCGGTGCGATTTCGAAGACGGTGAACCTGCCGAATAACGCCAGCATTGAAGACATCATGGAGACGTATATCCAGGCCTGGAAGCTCGGCATCAAAGCGGTTGCCGTCTACCGCGACGGATGCAAGCAGTCGCAGCCGCTCAGCGCAGCGGGCACGAAGACTGCGTCGTCCGAGAAATCGTCGGCAGCCGTAATCGTTGAGGAAGAAAATCTCAACGCGCCGCCGCGTTCCGTCCGGCACAAGCTGCAGGAAGAGCGCGCTTCGATCACGCACAAATTCAAAGTGGGAGATCACGAGGGCTACATCACCGTCGGACTTTACCCCAACGGCGATCCGGGCGAACTCTTCGTCAAGATGGCGAAGGAAGGCTCGACGGTCTCCGGACTGATGGACAGCTTCGCACTGGCCGTTTCGCTGGCGCTGCAGTATGGCGTTCCGCTGAAGACGTTCTGCGAGAAGTTCGCCCACACGCGCTTCGAACCGAGCGGCTGGAGCGGCAACTCGGAGATCGGCTATGCCAAATCGATCATGGACTACATCTTCCGCTGGATGCAGATGCGCTTCCTGACGGGCCAGCAGCAGATGCTGTTCGAGAATTTCCGTCCAAAGTCGCTGGCCGCCGGTTCTGCGATCGCAGAGGTCAGCGATCTGCATGAAGCGCCCGCGCCGCGCCGTCCCGAAACCGGGACGCGCGAACCAGGCGCCGGATCAATCCACGTAGCCGACGCGCTCTCAAGCATCGTCGACCTGGGCGACGCCCCCAGCTGCAGCTTCTGCGGCAGCATCATGACGCGCAACGGCAGCTGCTACCGCTGCATGAGCTGCGGCAGTACGAGCGGCTGCAGCTAGGCTGGTATTTTTGGCGGTCTTGAGGCGGCGCTGAAGCGCCGCTCTTCCCCGTGACTGCCGGCAGACCTCGCTGGGTTGGGGGTCACGGGCGCGGCAGCGCTTGCGGGTCCGCGTGCGCCGGCTGGTTCTTGGCAGCGAGCGATGGCGTTGATAATCCCGTGGAAGAGCGGCCCTTCAAGGGCCGCGTTCAGGCGAACAAGAAGAACAGGCCTTTAGGCCCCGGGTTCCGTTTTGGAATTTTCCACGGGCGCGTGTGACATTCCTCACAGACAAATCGCTGCCTTCTTCGACAAGATCGAGGGATGGACTGCGAACGCATTTTCTTCATCACATCCGTCACCGCGCAACGACGGCCGATTTTTCGGCGAGAGGATACGGCGGAGCTTTTGATCTCCACGCTTGCGCATTATCACGGCCAAGGGAAATTTCTTCTTCATGAATTTGTCGTGATGCCCGACCACATCCATGCGCTTCTGACGCCTGCATCGGAGATATCTCTGGAACGCGTTATGCAATTTATCAAAGGGGGGGGTTCATTTCGGCTCCGCCGTGGGCATGTCTGGCAGCCGAGTTTCAGTAACCATCGCGTGCGGGATCACGAAGATTACCAAAAACATCGTGAATATATCTGGATGAATCCGGTCAGGGCGGAGTTGAGCGAACGTCCGGAGGATTATCCGTATTCGTCCGCGGGGAGAAGATTGCGGCTTGATCCGGTGCCACCGGGGCTAAAGCCCGGCTCCTTTGATGAGGCCCTGACGCGGCGCTGAAGCGCCGCTCTTCCACGGTGGCGCTGGCAGTGTGCACGTTGGGAGAACGCGAGGCGGTTGCGTTGTCCCAGCCTCCGAAATCGTTTCACAAAGTATCTTGGGATTGACTCTCAATGCATCTCAGGACAGGCTTGGGGGGCATTTGTCTGTTATGACGGAAATCTTGTCAAGCCCCCTGGGCGGGGCTTTTTTCGGTAAGTTGTTCATTTGGTGGGTGCTATAAAGTTTGGAAAATTTCCGGTTTACC
>Ga0209169_10001179_pt1 | contig 15854 bp, 15 predicted proteins | sample HubBroMetageWRM4_FD_188346 | JGI IMG/M metagenome (GOLD analysis project Ga0209169, IMG submission 188346) | Warmed soil microbial communities from the Hubbard Brook experimental Forest, New Hampshire - Hubbard Brook CCASE Soil Metagenome WRM 4... | ecosystem: Environmental > Terrestrial > Soil... | reverse complement strand
ACAAGACGGCACGTTCCGACGCTTATTTCGAGGGTGGCTACTGGTTAATTCTTTGGGACTTTCTCTATGGAGTCGTGGTCGCCCTACTGTTGCTGAATCTGCGCTGGTCGGCGCGCATGCGGGACCTGTCGGAGCGGGTCACGCGCTTTAAACCCGTCCACACGTTTGTGTATTGGGTGCAATACCTCGTTGTCGCCAGCATCCTCGGTTTCCCGCTCACGGTCTACGAAGGCTACTTCCGCGAACACAAGTATGGGCTCGCCACGCAAACCTTTGGACCTTGGATGGGCGATCAATTGAAGGGCCTTGGAGTAGGTCTGGTGCTGGGCGGGTTGCTGGTGACCGCGCTTTTTGGCATTGTCCGCCGCCTTCCGCGAACCTGGTGGATCTGGGGTGCAGGCGTTACGGTGCTTTTTGGAGCCTTCGCAGCGCTTATCTTCCCCGTTTATATACTTCCCATCTTCAATAAAGTTAGTCCGCTGAACGACCCGAAGATTGTCGATCCCATCCTGAGTATGGCGCGAGCTAACGGTATCCCGGCCAAGAACGTGTACACCGTGGACGCCTCACGGCAGTCGACGCGGATGAGCGCCAACGTTAGCGGCGTCGCAAATACGATGCGGATCACCCTAAATGACAATCTCCTGCGCCGCGGATCGCCGGAAGAAATTCAGTCGGTCATGGGACACGAGATGGGACACTACGTTCTAAACCACATCTACAAGTTCATCATGTTCCAGCTGATCGAAACGACGCTGCTCTTTGCCTACTTATACTGGGGACTTACCTGGGCGCTTAAGCGGTGGGGCGAGAAGTGGCAGATTCGCGGCATAGGCGACACGGCGGTTCTTCCGCTCGTACTTTTATTAGTGTCGATCTTTGGCTTCGTCTTTACTCCGATCGACAACACGTACACGCGGTCGCAAGAATACGAAGCCGACATGTACGGACTAAACACGAGCCGGCAACCCGACGGTTTTGCCCAGGCGGCGATCCATCTTGGCGAGTATCGCAAGATGAATCCCGGCCCTGTCGAGGAGTGGGTCTTCTTCGATCATCCGAGCGGACGCAATCGCATTTACGCCGCGATGCGCTGGAAAGCTGAGAATCTGAAGTTGTTCACTTCACAGCAAGAGCAAGGTGCGGGAAGTGCGGAGGGTTCGGCGGCGGCGCCGGCTGCCAACGTCGAGAAGAAGTGAGCGGCGCTTCATAATACGATTCCCGTAGTAGGCTGGGAGCTGATGGCTGATCGCTGTCTGCTCTATTACATCACCGATCGCAGCCAGTTTCGCGGCGACGAATCAACCCGTCGCCGCGACCTGCTCGCCAAAGTTTCCGAAGCCGCGCGGGCCCGCGTCGACTACATCCAGCTTCGCGAAAGAGATCTGAGCGCCGGAGAACTAGAAACGATGGCGAGAGACGCCCTTGCCGCCATACGCGATAACACTCCACTACACACTGAGCACCGCGACCTGAGGCCTGACCGAGAACTGAAAACTCGGCTGCTCATTAACTCCCGCACCGACGTTGCGCTGGCCGTGGACGCCGATGGCGTCCATCTGCACGCCGATGATGTCACGCCTGGTGAAGTGCGCCATGTGCTGGAAGTTTCTGCCCACCAGTTGCGCACGACCGACCACTTTCTGGTGGCCGCGTCGTGTCACACGGTCGCTGATGTCTTCCGCGCCGAGTCCGAGAGAGCCGACTTTGCTGTCTTCGCTCCGGTATTCGGAAAAAGCAGCGCTCCCGGAACGCAACCGGCCGGGCTCTTCGCCTTGCGGGAAGCTTGCCGGGCGAAAATTCCCGTCCTCGCTCTCGGTGGCATCACCGTCGAAAACGCTGCTTCGTGCCGGGGGGCGGGATCGGCCGGAGTCGCTGGCATCCGCCTCTTTCAAGAGAATAAAATCGAAGATGTCGTGCGTGCGCTGCGCGCACTCTGACTCCATGAATCCCTCGCAACCAATGCAACGGTTTTCCTCGCCCCGAGCCGAAGAATATGTTCCGGCGCTTGTCCACATTCCTGCGGGGTGGTTCTCGATGGGCTGCGATATTGGACAGGAAAACGAAAAGCCGGTGCATCGCGTCTGGATTGACGAATTTCTTCTCGCCGCGTGCCAGGTTACGAATGCCGACTATGGACGCTTTCTGCGCCAGAGGGCATCGTCCTCAGCTCCGCCGTTCTGGAACGATCCCGCGCTCAACCATCCCGAGCAACCCGTGGTCGGAGTGTCGTGGTACGAGGCCGTCGGCTACTGCGAATGGCTTAGCGCGAGCACCGGTGGCAGGTTCCGCTTGCCGACTGAGGCTGAGTGGGAACGCGCGGCTCGCGGAGGTCGTGAAGATGCAGGCGCTCTGTTTCCGTGGGGAGATGCGCCTCCGCAGTCGCTGCCCAACTACAACGAGCGCTGCGCCGGTCACTGGAAAACGGGCCCCGAGCCTGTTGGACGCGCCGACCCGAACGGTTACGGCTTGTACAACATGTGCGACAACGTGCATGAGTGGTGCAGCGACTGGTACAGTCCCGCGTATTATGCGGTCTCGCCCGAGCGCAACCCCCGCGGCCCTGAAACCGGCGAACGGCGCGCTTCCCGCGGTGGATCGTGGCGTCACTACGTCAAGATGTCACGCTGTGCCGCTCGCTCCAGTATTCCTCCCGAGTTCCATTACGCCGATTACGGATTTCGCGTCGCATGCGACAATCCTGAATGAATGGGGAGACCAGGCAATGCGCAAGACATTGACATTCGCAGCTCTTCTGGCGTTGTGCATCACTCTAACCGCGCAGCAGCCAGGCGTGCACGCCGACGCAAATCCCACCGCAGAGGGCGAAATCAAAGCTCTGGAGTTGAAGATGGCCGATCTGATCGTCCGCGCCGACTGGGACGAATACGCCAAGCTTCTTTCTTCCGATTACCTGCACACCCGGGAAAACGGGCATGTCGAAAAAAAGGACGAGGCACTGGCAAGTCTGCAAGACTTGAAGCGCAAGATCATCGTCATGGAAATGGAACCGGCTGATCTTGCAATTCGCATCTATGGAGACATGGCGGTTTCCAACGCAGAATTTACGATGACTGTTCGGGATTCAGGGATGGTCAAGCCCCACCTCATCCGGCTAACCGACGTATTCGTGAAACGCGACGGTCAATGGCGTCTGGTCGCCGGACAAAGCACCGCGGTCAGCAAATAATCTTTGGGGTAGATTTCCGAAATCAGTTTAACGGCCCGTAATAGCGATAGTGCCCGGTGATTTTCCAGCTAAAAAGGACATCTTCGATTCGGGGCCCCTGTCCGATATTGTGTTCGATCATATAACGACCACTCGAGCCTTTGCGGTCAACGACAATTCCTATGTGTGGCACGTTGCCCCCAAGATCGTAAGCTACGAGGTCTCCTGGGCCATAGTCTTCGGATCGAGTGCTGACGGGCAAGGATTCACCCTTGCGCCCGAAAAATACCATCAGATTCGGAACGCGGCGGTGATCGATATTGCTATCGGGTTTCCCCAAACCCCACTTCCACTTTCGTGGGTATGCCGAGAAATTCTGCACTATATCCTCATGCACCTCCTTTTGCAGATCGATGCCCAACGCCCGATAAGAACGGATCACCTCGTCAGTACAAACGCCCGTGTCAGATGGAACATCGCCCCCTGGATAAGGGATGCGCACATACGCCGGGTCGTAGCGTACATTGTGATTCGTCCGCTCGGTGGCAGCGCGAACCAAGCGCCGAAGAAAATCTTGCCGCGATTGCTGGCCATCGGCATGGATGGGCGCGGAGAAACAGCAGCTCGCGACAACGATACCGAGTAATAATCGCTTCATGCATAGGCCTCAGCAGCCTAATTCTAGACCAGGAGTCCATCGGCTCCAAGAAGCGCCAGTCTTCCATCGGGCTCGGCAATCCCCGAAACGGGGTGTTAGAATGACGGGTTTGCTCTTCTAATTCCGTACTGATAAGGGGTCTTCCATGCCGGGCACCATGCTTGCAGTGGTCAAGGCGGAAGCCGCGCCCGGCGCGGAAATCCGCGAAGTGAAGATTCCAGCATTCGGCCGCACCGACGTACTAGTCAAAGTAAAAGTCGCCTCCATCTGTGGCACCGATCTCCACATCTACGAATGGGACCGATGGGCTCAGGGACGAATTCATCCTCCGCTCATCCCTGGACACGAGTTCTGCGGAGAGGTGGTCGCCTTCGGCGACGAAGTCACCAGCGTCAAGGAAGGTGATTTCGTGTCCGCTGAAATGCACGTGGCTTGCGGCAAGTGCCTGCAGTGCCGCACCGGCGAAGCCCACATCTGCCAGAACGTGAAAATTATCGGGGTTGACACCGACGGAGCCTTCGCCGAGTACGTCGTGATCCCCGAATCGAACATCTGGAAGCTCGATCCCGCGATCCCGCAGGAATATGCTTCTATTCTCGATCCCCTGGGCAACGCCGTGCACACCGTGCTTGCCGGAGAAATCGCCGCGAAAACCGTAGCCGTCACCGGCTGTGGCCCCATCGGACTATTCTCCATCGCAGTGGCGCGAGCCGTGGGTGCTACCACCATCTTCGCGATCGAAGTGAATGAACACCGCCGCAAGCTGGCGACGAAGATGAAGGCGGACTACGCGCTCGATCCGTCCAAAGAAGATGTGCGCGCCATTGTTGCCGAAAAAACTGGAGGCCTCGGCGTGGATGTGGTCCTCGAAATGGCCGGCCATCCCGATGCCATCCGAGTCGCGTTCGATATCGTCCGCCGCGGCGGACGCATCTCCATGCTCGGCCTCACCTCGAAACCCATCCCGGTCAATTTCTCCGAAGACGTAATCTTCAAAGGGATCACCATTCAGGGCATCAATGGACGCCGCATGTACCAGACCTGGTACCAGATGACAGCCCTTCTAAAAAGTGGACGCCTCGATCTTCATCCCATAATCACCGACCGCATCCCCATGAAGGATTTTTCCAAAGCCATGGCCCGCCTGAAGACGGGTGAGGCCAGCAAGATACTGGTGTATCCAAACGGAACGAAATAGCCGCGGGCAAACCGCCTCTTCCCTCCGACCCTTAGGACTGTAGTAAAACTGTAGAAGACGGAGAGGTGGCCGAGTGGTTGATGGCACCGGTCTTGAAAACCGGCATACCTGAAAGGGTATCGGGGGTTCGAATCCCTCCCTCTCCGCCACACAGTCTGAAGTGCAGAGAAACCAGCCGGGATTGCTCTAAGAATCGCTGAAAAACGCCGCGATTCCTTGATAATTACCTTCGAACTGGCCCAGAGAAAATGGCGCTCCTAACGTCCCAGGCGAGGTTTCTCGCCTTTTTCTCTGAAGGCCAGATCAGCAGTCCGGTTTCCGCGACTCCACTAGGCGAATGCAATGCGATCACAAATGGCGATTTGGCGAAAGCGACTTGACTTTGTTCGCACTCGAACCATGGGGCAGCACGTCCCAGGATTCATGCGTCCAGAAGTCGCCGCGGGACGCCGCAATCGCGGAATAATTGCGTTTGAAGTCGTCTCCACCCCCGTACATGCTCTAGGCGTTGGCAGTTTCATCGTATTTCGGCTTAAAGTAGAATGTGAGGCGGCTTGAAGTCGGCGCCAAATCGGTCTGCGACAGATGTACCTCGACTTCCCGCAGAAACGGCAGAAGATCGCCAAGCTTTTCGCGGACGCGGTCCTTTTTTTTCCGTCATATTGCCGTCAAAACTCGACCAGCCGAATCTGAATGGGGCCGGGAAGGGCAAATGGAGAGAGCAATACAGTTTCCCTCGAAAGTCCGACCTCGGGAGGTACCGCAGGAACGTGGATCGGGTCTGTTTTCGACCGAGTCTGTGCTCAACCTGGAAAAATTGATCTTTGCGGGCTCTCCTCTGTCCGAAGTTCTAACCAACATTGCCCAGCTGGTTGAAGCGCAGGGGGAAGGCTTGTCTTGCACGATCTGGCTTCCCGACGAGGACGGAAAGGAACTCTATTGTGCTGCCGCGCCCAGTCTTCCTGGATTCAGCGCCGGAGCGGGGACCATGGCTGTTGGCCCGAAAGGCGGATCTTGCGGTACAGCAATTTATCTCAAAGAGCCGGTGTATGTAACCGACGTCCTGACGGACCCCATCTGGGAAAACTATCGCGATCGCCTGTTGCCCTATGGAATTCGTTCTGTTTGGTCGCGTCCGTTGTTCACCAGCGACGGCAAAGCCCTCGGTACTTTTTCTATCAATTATCGTGAACCGCGCAGCCCCGGTGCCAATGACCTCCAGTTGATTGAGAACGCAAGCCACATCACCGGTATCGCAATTGAGCGGGACATGAAGGAACAAGCATTGCGGCGTGAACGCGACCGGCTTCGCTTGCTTCTCGAAATTACGAATAGCATGACATCGAAGCTCGACCTTCGCCGCCTCGTGGAAGTTCTTTCCACCAGTCTGCTGAGCGTCACGCGCTGCGATTTTTGTGCTTTGCTCCTACCGGATGCGGATAGCGGGGATCTGCGTGTAACGATCCTCTATAACCCTGATTCGCGAGGGGCCATCTGCGACGGAACGATCATGCCGATCCGCGGTTCGATCGGTGGCAAAGCGTTTCGCACACGGAAGATTCAGCACTTTGACCGTTTAGAACAGGTACGTGACGATCCCGAGAGTTTCGGCAACGACGCGGGCCGGCTTTTCTACGAGCGGATCGTCGCGGAAGGCTTGAAGTCAAGTTGCGATCTTCCACTAATCGGCAGGAACGGAGCACTGGGCGTGTTGAGCGCCCGAAAGCGGTCGGAGAACGGGTTCGACACAGAAGACGTCAAGTTTCTCGAGCAGGTATCCCGCCAGGTAGCCATCGCCGTCGAAAACGCATTGGACTATGAGTCAGTGACCAAGGATCGGGACCAGGAGACGAAACAAAGACACTATCTCGAAGAAGAGATTCGCGCCGAGTTAGGAGAAATCGTCGGCGAGAGCCCGGCCTTGAAGACCGTGCTCAGCTTGATGTCTGTAGTGGCGCCTACGGATTCGAGCGTGCTGATCATGGGAGAGACGGGAACCGGCAAAGAACTCGTTGCCCGTGCGATACACAAGCTCGGCCATCGGAGCGGAAAAGCATTCGTGAAGCTGAATTGTGCCGCAATCCCGCTTGGACTTCTTGAAAGTGAACTGTTCGGCCACGAAAAAGGAGCATTTACTGGCGCCATCGCTCAAAAAACGGGGCGCTTCGAACTCGCTGACAAGGGCACGCTCTTCCTTGACGAGGTTGGCGATATACCTCTCGAACTTCAGGCAAAACTGCTGCGCGTTCTACAGGAGCAGGAATTTGAGAGGCTCGGCAGCAACCGTACGCATAAGGTTAACGTCCGCATGATCGCGGCCACGCATCGGGATTTGCCCGCGATGGTAAGACAAGGGACATTTCGCGAAGATCTTTATTACCGTCTGAAAGTATTTCCGATCCAGGTCCCGGCTCTGCGACAACGCGCCGAGGATATTCCGAAACTGGTGCGGCATTTCACAGCCCTCTACGCTCACCGCATGAACAAACGGATTGACGTAATTCCTCCCGATACGATGGATGCGCTGGTTCGATACCCATGGCCCGGAAACGTCCGCGAATTGCAGAACTTCATTGAACGCGCCGTGATTCTTTCTCCCCAGGCGACGCTACGCGCACCAACTTCCGAGCTGGAGCCGTTCCAGTCTCACAACGGATCATATGCCCCTATGAATGGTCTCGCGGAGGTAGAGCGGGATCATATCCTTCGTGCGCTGGAAGCGAGCAACTGGGTGATCAGCGGACAGAGTGGCGCGGCCGCGCGCTTAGGGATGAAGCGAACGTCTTTGGCCTACAGGATTAAGAAGCTTCGTATTCGCCGCCCTGCCGCGGTCCCCGAGGAACGCAGCCTCGGCGGCGCGACTGGCGCTTAACTGACTTTCCAAGCGGTTTTAGTAAAACCGCCTGAACTGGGAATCTGACGGAAATTGGTCACTGGCGGACATCCGTCAGAGACTTGTCAGCTATGGTTTCAGGTTCGCCGACTTCCTTCCTTACGAAGTTCAAATCCAAGAATGATTTGCATTGAATGTTCTCTCTTCGAGTGAATCCAACGTCTTTGGTACCCCACCTGCGCTAACAACTGACAACCAATGAGGAGAAGACTCTATGCGTGATGCGACGTCGCGAACAGCGACAAGACGGTTGATGCCGAGTCAGGATGATGCCGGATTCGAAGTGCCTACTACGTCTATTCATAGGGTCGAAGCCGATGGCGTGAAGCTGTTTTATCGCGCGGCCGGCGAAGTAAAAGCGCCTGTTGTTCTTTTACTGCATGGGTTCCCGGCCTCATCGTTCATGTTCCGCGAACTCATCCCACGCCTGGCCAGTGACTATCGCTTGATCGCGCCAGACCTTCCAGGCTTCGGATTCTCCGAGGTTCCGTCTGAGCGGCAATATTCGTACACCTTCGATCGATTGGCGTCCACGATCGATACCTTCACGCAGGCGCTTAAGATCGACCGCTATGCGATGTACGTGTTCGACTATGGAGCGCCGACCGGCTTCCGTTTGGCGATGGCTCACCCGGAGCGGATCACGGCGATTGTTTCGCAGAACGGGAATGCCTATGAAGAAGGACTCGGCGACGCGTGGGGCCCGATCCGAAAGTATTGGGCATCACCCACAGCAGAGAATCGCGACATACTCCGCCAAAGCGTTTTGACCGCGGGGGGAACGCGCTGGCAGTATACCCATGGCGTCGCGAATCCGGAGTCCGTTCCTCCTGAGTCATACACGTTGGACACGGCTTTGCTCGAACGGCCGGGCAACAAAGAGATTCAGCTGGATTTGTTTCTGGATTATGCGTCGAATGTAAAACTTTATCCGAAATTCCAAGAATATTTTCGTCGATCCAAACCCCCTTTGCTTGCGATTTGGGGCAAGAACGATCCTTTCTTCATTCCCGCTGGAGCAGAGGCCTTTCGAAAAGATCTGCCCAACGCCGAGGTGCAATTCCTCGATACGGGACACTTCGCGATTGAGACACACGTCGTAGAAATTGCGGCCGCGATGAAAAACTTCCTCGCCGCGAATGGCGTCAGCCGTCTGAAAGCGGAACGAAGGGCTTATCGATGAACACCCTTTTGCTCATTTCCCAGGAGTGATGGGACGAGGAGAAGATATGGAACGTCGAAGATTTCTTGGTGCTCTCACGGCCGCATCTCTGGGTGTTGCTCTCGATGGCTCTGTCACGAAATTTGCGCCAGCGCAAAATACCACACAGACTGCCGCGCATTCGCAGGTTTCCAGCAAGACGGGTGAATTTCCCCAAAACTCGACGATAATCCTGGTGCACGGAGCGTGGGCCGACGGTTCGTGCTGGCGCAACGTAATTCTGCCTTTGGAACAGCGCCGCCTTCACGTCATCTGCGCGCCGATCCCAATGACGTCTTTGACCAACGACGCTGCCGCTTTAAGCCAATCGCTGGAGCGGACCAGCGGCCCGGTGGTCCTGGTAGGACACGCCTACTCGGGCGCCGTGATCGCGGCCGTGCAAGAAGATCGAGTCAAGTCTCTGGTCTATATCTCGGCGCTCGCGCCCGATGAGGGCGAGACGGTCGCGAAGGTTTTCTATCTCAACCCATCGAGTCCGGAAGCGCCGAAGTTGGCTCCCGATGCCCATGGCTTTATCTGGATGCCGGACGATGGGTTTCGCCGCGCGGTTGCCCACAAGGCTTCTCTCGATCAGACGAAAATCGCAACCGCCGTGCAGCGGCCAATCTCGGTTCGGTGCATTCAAGAGCCCGCTCCGGCACCATTATGGAAAACGAAACCGTCATGGTTCCTGATTGCCGAAGAAGATCGCATGATCAATCCGAAGACACTGCACTTCATGGCCGATCGTATGCACGCGAAAATCCATTCATGTCCTGTCGACCACAGCCCGATGTACACGGCGCCAAATCTTGTGATTAACATAATCCTGGAGGCGGCGCGCGAAAGCCTCTCGTCGTAGATGTGGTAACCGGACCGCATAACCAACGTAATTTTTGATTCAAGTACAAAGGAGAAGCAGTGGAATGGCTACCAAATCTGTCACCATCGTCACCGGTGCAAGTTCGGGGATAGGGCGAGCCACGGCCATCCGGCTCGCGCGCGAGTTCTCGGCCGTCGTGCTGGTGGCAAGGGATAAGGATGACTTGGAAAAAACTTCGGCCGAAGTAAAGTCCCTTGGGGCCGAAACGATGGTCTTTGCCATCGACCTGCGCCAACCACAATCAGCAAAGACAATCACTGCGGGCACTCTGGAACGCCTTGGCCGAATTGATGCGCTGCTCAACATTGCGGGCGCTGTGCCCCAAATTGATTTATTCCAAATGACGGACGCGCAGTGGGACGATGGCATGGCGCTGAAATTCCACGGGGCACGCCGCTTGACCATCGAGGCTTGGAACGCTTTGAAAGCCTCGAATGGGTCCGTTGTGTTTATGTCGGGAAGCGCAGCCTTCGTTCCCAAGCCGCCTTTTGCAGCGATCGCGGCGATCAATGCAGCCATTAACGCGCTCGCCAAGGCATTCGCAGAGCAAGGAATCAAAGATGGAGTGCAGGTCAACAGCGTATCGCCGGGAGCGGTTATGACCGGACGCCGGCAATCCTTCTTTGAAAAGTGGGCGCCCGCCCACAATCTCACGGTAGAAGAAGCAATTAAGAGGTTTCCGGAGCAGGCTGGTATCACCCGCTTTGGAATGCCAGAGGAGATTGCCGACCTGATGAGCTATCTCGTTTCGCCCGCAGCGAAGTGGATGACAGGCTCTTCTGTGCGCATGGACGGTGGCGAGATCAAGAGCATTTAGGACCAGGTGAGGAGGAACAAGCAATGGAGCGTCGCGCGTTTCTCAGCGGTCTCACAGCCGCATCTTTCGGTGTAATGCTGGAGAATTCTTTCGCCACGCCGGTACGACCACCGAACCCAAATAAAACTGGAGGAAGTATGGCTGGCCAGGATTCTTTCGAGTCGTCTCTTGTCGAAGTTTCAGGAAACACGATTTTCGTGCGCCGCTATGGAAAAGGGCCGGCCATTCTCATAGTGCACGGTTTCCCGCGCACCGGCCTAATGTGGCGATTTCTTGCACCGACGCTCGCCGAGAATCACACCGTGATCTGCGCGGACCTGCGCGCCTACGGACGCAGTGGGGTACCCGCCTCAACAGACGATCACTTCCCTTATTCAAAACGCGCCATGGCGAAGGAACTGGTGGAGGTGATGGACAAGCTCGGCCTCCCGACTTTCACGCTGATCGGCCACGACCGCGGAGGGCGCGTCAGCTACCGAATGGCCTTGGATCATCCGAAGAAAGTGGAGCGACTCGCTGTGTTCGACGTGATTCCCATCCTCGAAGCATGGAACCGGTCCGATGCCCGCTTCGCTCAGGCCTACTGGCCTTGGATTTTGCTGTCACAGAAACAACCGCTCCCGGAGAGTTATCTGCTCGGCGCTCCCGAAGCCGTATTCCATAACCCCTTCGGCCAAGGTTCGTTCGGCCCAGAGATTCTCGAAGAATACGTCTCAACTTATCGCGATCCGGCTCGCGTCCACGGCATCTGCGAGGAGTATCGAGCGGCAGCGACGATTGATGTCGAACACGATCGTGCGGATAAGGAAGCATCCAGGCGAATCGAATGTCCCATGCTGCATCTGTGGGCGGCGGGTGGTCCGCTCGACACTTTTTATGCGAAGGACGGCGGTCCGCTGGGCATCTGGCGGCAATGGGCACCACACGCGCATGGACAGGCGATGAAAGGCGGCCACTTCTTCCCGGAAGAGAATCCTGAGGACACCGCAGTTCTCGTCAAGCAGTTTCTTTCCGCTTGAGGTCCCGCATGGCGAACGGAACGGTAAAACGCATGGTGGCATGGGATCGCGTGACTCGTCGTGACGTATTGCGCGCGATACGCGAGTACGACCGCCTGGGCCCAGAACAGTTCTTCTCTGAGCACGGTTTCGCCCCTACTACGACCTATGAGTTGCTCTGGGATAAACGCCGTTACCCGCCGAAGGCGGTCTTGGGCGCGGCCTATGAGTTCGCCACCGGGCAACAGCTCGGCTCTGGCGACTTCGAGGGTGGGAAGACCGGCGCCGTGAGAGTGCTCGGCAAACTAGGATTCAGCATCGAGAAAAAGCTAAAAGAAATAAAGGAGACGCGGAAATGAAAAAGTGGAAACTTGTGATTCCAATCGCCGTAGTCGCGGCATTTCTTGCTTGGTATGCATTCCGGCCCGAACGGCTTGTGGTCAATCGGCGCGTCGATGAAGCCATGCCAGCCGCACAAGGTAGTTCGTCGCGACAGCTTCTTGTCTCCGGACGGTTCTACGGCATCGTGCACCCAACGGCAGGTACCGCAACCATCTACCGAATGGGAGGGGGCAGTCGTGTTCTTCGCTTTACGGGTTTTAGCACATCAAACGGTCCCGATGTGCATGTCTACATGGTGGCGTCGGACGATGCAAAAGACAGCGCCAGCGTGCTGCGCGCGGGTTTCATCGATTTGGGGGCCATCAAGGGGAATATCGGCGACCAAAACTATAGCCTCGGTCCCGAAGTGGACTTGTCGAAATATCGCGCGGTATCAGTGTGGTGCAAACGGTTCAGCGTCAATTTTGGCGCTGCTCGGTTGATGCCCGATCAAGCGGTTTCGGAGTAGTAGCAAATGGAAAAGATCTTTGGCCGGTGACGGCACAGGATCAATCTCCGCCTGGACTTCCCGTAGCGGATGCATCTAAATTTCAAATGGTCGAGCCATCATTCATGACCGACGAACTAGTAGAGGTTTCAGGAAAATCAGGTCCTCATGTTGTATGGAGACCCGGAACAAATGGAGAACTTGTCGTCGCGGCCCCGGCTGGAGGCCTTCCGTTCGAGGTTCCCTATCGAGACATCAAGAGGTGGGACCCCGCGGGCGATAAGTTCCGAGAACTCTGCCGAAAGCCACTTAGCGGCGTCACGAAATGACGATGGACTTTTCGTAAAGCAGGGTCGGCGACTGCCGAGCCGACGAGCAGCTTCCGCTTCGTTGCCGTCACTGTGATTCAGAGTTTGGGAAGTTCCTCAACCCCACCGAAGCCCTCAACACATCCCGAATCTTAACGTGCGTCGCGAAAGGCGCTAGTCCCTGAGTATCCCCGGATTTCCCTGTAACATTTGAGGGCGACTCGCGTTATACTCGCGCCGGAGATGTAAGCCATCCGCACAGGGGGTTAAACGGGAGTTCCGCATTAGGGTTCCCCACCGTTTCGGCCAGGGACGAGAATGTTTGGATCGAGGCAGCTTCGCAGACCACCACCAACCTGACGATAACAATGCCTTGCTGACTTCAGTAGAGAAGATAACTCATGAACAATCACTGGAGAGTCCTGGCCGCGGTCATTTCGCTGTTCGCCTCAACCTATGGACATGGGGCCAGCCAACACCTGTTTCCTCGCTTCGCCTATGTTGCCAACAATCAGGATGACACAGTATCGATATTTGCGATCCGAAAATCTGGTTTGCGTTCGCTGGGCTATGTTTATACCGGCGCAGGGAGCAATCCGCGTTCAGTTGTCGTGACTCCTTCTCAGGGCTTTTTATACGTTGCTGAAGGCAACGCTGGAATAGCCGGTTACGCCATCAATAATACCAACGGCAGCCTGACCCCGGTTCCGGGGTCGCCATTTTTGACGGGCCCTGAGTTCAGCATTTTGGTGCACCCTAGCGGAAATTTTCTGGTTGCCGTGACGGGCAGCGGCGTGGCTATTTATGCAATTAATCCCACCACCGGGACGCTCACTTCCATTCAAACGGTGTCTGGCGATAGTCCGATATCGGCGGCAATCGATTCTAAAGGCCGTTTCCTGTTCACAGCTAATGTGAACTCGAATAGTGTTTCCGCATTTACGATTAATCAAAGCACCGGTATTGTAACTCCGGTGTCCGGCTCTCCATTTCCGTCTGGCCCGAGTCCGCAAAGCGTATCGATTGAGCCGCACGGCAAGTTTCTCTACGTTCCGAACGGAAATGGCGCCAGCATTTCGGCCTACGCAATCAGCACAGCAACGGGAGCGTTGACGCAGGTGGCGGGTTCGCCTTTTGCGGCCGGCTCAGTTCCGGTGTGTGTGGTTGCGAAGGGAACCTTGCTCTTCGCCGGAAACTCAGCCGACAAAACCATCTCGCAATACACGATCAATCCAACGACTGGTGCACTCACTCAATTCGGTGTGCCTTTCCCTACGGGGAGTTCCGGGCCGCTCGCGCTGACCGCAAGCCCGAACGAGCCTTTGTTGTATGTGGCGGATCACGATTCCGATGAAGTGTTAGTCGTCGGTATAAGCGGTAAAGGGAAGGCTGGAGCGCCATTCAACCATGGAGTGCTGGTCAAGAATGGAGTGTTATTCAATGAGAGCAGCAACTTTACGCGAGGCGATCCACTTTCGATTGCTCTTGCATCGGGCGCCACGACACTGAATTACTCTCCGAAGTTTCTTTATGAGTGTAACCAGACCACGAATGACATCTGGGGATATCAGATTACGGCCGCAACGGGATCGCTCGGAACGCTCGGCGGCTCACCGTTCGCCGCAGGGGAGTCGCCCCAAGATGTGGTATCTGACTTAAATGGGTCGTTCGTCTTTACGGCAAACGCGGGCAGCAACAATGTCTCTGCATTTGTCATCAACTCCCTGACTGGCTCCGTGGCCCCTGCCCCAGGCTCGCCGTTTCCCTCCGGAATGCAGCCGTCCGCAGTTGTGGTCGATAACGGCGCGCACTACGTTTACGTGGCGAACAGTGTCTCGAATACAATCTCCGGATATTCAGTCAGTTCGAACGGCGCGCTGACGGCTGTTCCGGGCTCGCCCTTCGCGGCCTTAGGTGTAACGTCGCAGGCCTTGGTTATCGATCCGCGCGGCAAGTTTGTCTATGTAGCGAACGCGCAGTCGAACACGGTGTCAATTTTCGAGGTCGATGCCGGCACCGGCACTTTACAGAGCGTCGGGACAGCCAGCACCGGGAGTCTCCCGGTGGCGGTCGCAATAAGCCGTGATGGGAAGTATTTGTATGCGTTAAATCAGTCTTCGGAAAACATTTCTGCCTATGGAGTCGATCCGGTCACAGGCCAACTGCAAGCACTTCGCGGTTCTCCATTTGGCGGGGATGCGTCGTCCTATTCGCTGGTTATGGACCCTTTTGGAAAGCGACTTTACGCGGGGAATGCCACTACGATCATCGGTTACAGAGTCTTCGACCCTTCGGGCAATTTACATCTTTTGCCGCAATCGCCTTTCGGCGGAGTTTCGGGCGCGTACGGACTGAGCCTCGATTTTTCCGATAGCTTTTTATATGCGGCCAACAACTCTGGCAATACCATTTCCGGGTTTCGGGTGGATAATGCTGGCAACCTTCAAGCGCTGGGGGATTCTCCTTACCCGGCGGGAACGAACCCTACCGCGGTCACGGTTGTCAGTAGTTTTCAATAGGGTTGGTGGTGCAGTCCATGGGCGACGCATCGCGGATGATTTCCGCAACGGATACGAAGATGTTTTCCTTTGGTAACGAATCCTCCTGCAACTTATGACGCGCCACGTCCTCATGTACGGGTTGATCGGTGGAATCTTGATTGCTCTGCTCCAGTGGACCGAGTATCAGTTCCTGGTGGTCGAACATTCCATCGAAATCTACGGCGGTCTGATCGCCGCGACATTTGCCGTTCTTGGCATCTGGCTTGGCCTCAAACTGACAGCAAAACGCCAGACAATTGTTGTAAGGGAGGTCCCCGTCCGTGCCGAGGGACCGTTCATCCCTGACGAAAGAAAACGTGAGGACCTTCATATTACCCGCCGTGAGCTTGAGATCCTTGA
>Ga0209169_10001175_pt1 | contig 15865 bp, 13 predicted proteins | sample HubBroMetageWRM4_FD_188346 | JGI IMG/M metagenome (GOLD analysis project Ga0209169, IMG submission 188346) | Warmed soil microbial communities from the Hubbard Brook experimental Forest, New Hampshire - Hubbard Brook CCASE Soil Metagenome WRM 4... | ecosystem: Environmental > Terrestrial > Soil... | reverse complement strand
CCAGCGGCGTAACCAGCTCGATCTTCAGCATCATGGAACGGCCCTACGCCCCGGTGAATACGCGGCTGCGCGCTGCCGTCGAGCGCGAACGGCAGATTCCGCAGGTGCTGCTCGAAGCGCGCAAGAACCTCAAGAATCCGCCGCGCATCTACACCGAGATTGCACTTGAACAGATCGACGACGACGTAAGCTTCTTCCAGAACGATGTCCCACAGGCCTTCGCTTCCGCAACGGATCCGCAGACGAAGGCTGAATTCGCCAAGACGAACGCCGCTGTCATTGATGCAATGAAGTCCTACGCGGCGTGGATGAAGTCTGATCTGCTGCCACGCTCCAACGGTGACTTCCGCTACGGCGCAGACACCTTCCGCAAGGCTCTCGCCTACAACGAGATGGTTGATATCCCACTCGATCACCTGCTGCAAATCGCCTACGACGACCTGCACAAGAACCAGGCAGAGTTTGCGCGGGTTGCGAAGGAGATTGACCCCACGAAGACGCCGCAACAGCAGCTTGTCGAGCTGGCGGCAATTCATCCCGCGCCCGCCGATCTTCTCAAAGCGTTTCAAGACCGGTTCGACTCCGAGATCGGTTTCATCCGCTCGCACAACATCATCACGCTTCCCAGCGATGTCCAGCCGACTCTCGAGGAGACGCCGCCGTTCATGCGCGCGACAACGCAGGCGTCGATGGATCCTCCAGGGCCCTTTGAAACGCACTCAACCAAGGCTTTCTTCAACGTCACCCTGCCGGAGCCGAGCTGGAGCGCACAGAAGACGAGCGAATACATGGCCGCATTCAACGTCGGCACGATCGTTTCGACGAGCGTCCATGAGGCCTATCCCGGACACTACGTGCAGTTCCTCTGGCAGCCCCAATTCCCTTCAACCATTCGCAAGCTCTTGGGCGCAAACACCAACATCGAAGGCTGGGCCCACTACTGCGAGCAAATGATGCTCGACCAGGGCTACAACGCGCCTGGCGTCGGCGCCAAAGACGAGCGTGAATCGAAGCTCATCCGACTCGGGACGCTGCAGGACGCCCTCCTGCGCGACGCGCGCTTCATCGTCGCCATCCGTATGCATACCGGAGTCGGCGGCGAACTGACGATCCCGCAGGCCCAGGATTTCTTCGTGACTGAGGGCTATCAGTCGCGCCCCATCGCCGAGGTCGAGACGAAGCGCGGCACCTCCGATGCGCTCTACCTCTACTACACACTCGGCAAGCTGGAGATCATGAAGCTAAGAGCTGATCTGCAGCAGCGCGACGGGGCATCTTTCTCGTTACAGCGCTTTCATGACAACTTCATGCGCCAGGGATTTGCACCGATCAAGGTGATCCGCAAAGCAATGTTGCACGACGATTCGCCTGTACTCTAGGCTAGGGCCCGCACCGCAAAGCTTCGAAGCATTGTTCACGGATTCAAATTTCGGCATCGAAGCGGTTGGTACCATTACTGCAGCTAGGCAGGAGAATAGGAAACACGAATGTCATTGATGAAGGTGCGCAAGGCTGTCTTCCCGGCAGCCGGTTTCGGCACTCGCTTTTTGCCCGCCACCAAGGCAACTCCCAAAGAGATGCTGCCTCTGGTTGATAAGCCGCTGATTCAGTATGGCGTCGAGGAGGCAGTCGCCGCCGGCTGTACGGAGATCATCATCGTCACGGGCCGCGGCAAGTCGTCGCTCGAAGATCACTTCGACAAGTCCTACGAGCTCGAGACCGCGCTTGAAGCCCGCGGCAAGACCGCGATGCTCGATCTGGTTCGCTCTGTCTCACACCTTGCAAAGTTCAGTTACACGCGGCAGCCCGACGCGCTCGGTCTCGGCCACGCGGTGCTACAGGCAAAGGAGCTCGTCGGCAATGAGCCCTTCGCCGTTATCCTTCCGGACGACGTCGTCGACTCCGAGGTCCCCTGCCTCAAACAAATGGTCGAGGCCTTCGAGCAGACGCAGTCGTCCATCCTCGCCTCAGAGATCGTTGAAGGAGCTGCCATCTCCTCCTATGGCTGCCTCGATTGTGTTCAGGATCCCGATGATCCGCGACTGCTCGACGTGACGAACATGGTGGAGAAGCCGAAGCCCGAGGAGGCACCGAGCCAGCACGCAATCATCGGCCGCTACATCCTCACACCGCGAATCTTCGAGATGCTCGAGAGCGTAACGCCCGGCTCTGGCGGCGAGATTCAACTCACCGACGGCATCAAGGCGCTGCTGCAGTACGAAAAAGTCTACGGCTTCACCTACGAAGGCACGCGCTACGACGCTGGCGACAAGCTCGGCTTTCTTAAGGCCACGGTCGAGTTCGCACTGCGGCGCAATGACCTCGGTCCCCGCTTCCGCGAATGGCTGAAGCGCCAGGCCTTCTAGAGCCGAGCCTAAGCGGTAGCAACTCTGCTAGTTTGGAGCTGTTGCAGTGCGCGTCGCGCAGTCGTGCGCCACGCGCGCGGAGGCCTGAAGTGTTCGCCGGTTCAAGCTCGCAGCACGGTCGTCGTTTCGCAGAGAGAGCGGCTCGTGCCGTGCTGTGCGTCCTTCTCATGTGCGCGCTCTCCGCATCCGCGCAGCAGCCGCAGCAACACCGTCCTATGGACGTCCCCAGCCCCACGCAAAGCGCCGACGAGCCCACGCGTACGCGCCTCATTCTTAAAGATGGCAGCTATCAGCTCGTTTACAGCTATAAGGTCATCGGCGACGTCGTTCGCTATCGCAGCGCCGAGCGCGACGGTGAAGAGGAAGATGTTCCGCTCGCACTCGTCGATATGCCTGCGACCGAGAAGTGGAAGAAGGACCACGAACCGGGCGCGAATCAGGAACAGACTGCGCAGACTCCCGTGATCAGTCCGGAACTCGCAAAGGAAGAGGCAGCGCGCGCGGCGTTCACACCGGAGATCGCGCCCGATCTTCGGCTCCCCGAAGAAGACAGCGTCCTCGCCCTCGACACCTTCAGAGGCACACCTGAGTTGGTGCCTATGCCGCAAAGTGCCTCCGACCTGAACAAGGAGACGGCGCACGCAGTGCAAAAGGGAACCATCAACCCGGCGTCCAGTCCCCACCGCATTACGGACATTCCGCGCGAACGCGCCGACATCCAGCTCCACGTTCCCGACCCGGTTTTCTATGTACGCATCAACACCGGAAACGACGATGAGCCCGTGACCAGCGGCGGCACCTTTACCGTCAACACGCATGGAGCCAGCGGTCGCGCCACTCCCTCTGGTGGCGACGCCAACAGCGGTTACGTCATCGAGCGTGTCGATGTTCGAAGCGATCTGCGTGTCGTCGACAGCCTTCGCGTCGCGTGGCTCGGCACCGGCCGCCCGCAGCGCGACGTCATCGAGATGAAGATGGAAACGCTTCCAGGTGGCCACTGGATGAAGCTCACGCCGCTGCAGCCGCTCGACTTCGGCGAGTACGCACTCATCGAGGTGCTCGGCCCCAATACGGTGAACCTCGATGTCTGGGACTTTGGCGTCCACTCGGATGCGCAGGAGAATGTTGAGGCGATCCACCCCGAGCCCAAGCGAGCGCCCGCGCTCGAGCGCCGCCGCCCCTGAAAGCTGTTGCAGCTAAGCGTGCCGTGAGGTCTTCACCGCAGGCATCGACGCCAGCGCATCGCGATCCGCGACCGCGATCTGGTCGCGCCCGCGCGCCTTTGCGTGATACATCATCGTGTCGGACGAACGGATGATGGCATGCAACGTGTCGCCGTCCTGCGGGTAGGTCGCCAGGCCGAAGCTCGCTGTCAGCCGCAGCGAAAGCCCCTCACCCGTCAGGTATGCAGTGTTCGTCAGCGCCTCGCGCAGCTTCTTCGCCAACTCTGTCGCGGCCTGCTTGTCGAGCCCGCGTAGCAGTGCTACAAACTCATCGCCGCCATAGCGGAAGCCGGCATGTGCTGGCCCCAGCGTGCGCTTGATCACCCCGCCAACCTCTGCCAGAAGCCGCGAGCCTACCAGGTGGCCATGCGTATCGTTCACACTCTTGAAGTGATCAAGGTCCAGGAACAAAAGGCTGAAGTGCGGCTGAATCGGAATCACGCGCGGATCGTTCTCCGCCGCAATCTCGCTCTCCAGCATCGTGTAGAGGTACCGCGCGTTGAACAGCCCCGTGCAGTCGTCGGTGATGGTCAGGTGCTGTACCAGCTTCACATAGCGCGCATTCGCCAGCGCGATCGCCGCATAGTCGCACAGCACGCGCAGAAATGAAATGGACGAATCCGGCAGAAGATCGAGTTTGCTGTTATGCAGTTGCAGCACACCCAGCGTGCGTCCGCCGTGCCGCAGCGGAAGGCAGGCGATGGACAGTAGGTGTAGCTCAGGATGCTGTCTGGCAAAGCTGGCCCAGTCTGGGTCTGCTGTGACGTCGGGTACCACCAGAGGGTTGCCGGTCAGCGCCACGTAGCCGGAGATGCCTTCGCCCAGCTTGATGCGAAGGTCCCCAATATTCTCTGCGTCGATGCCCGCATGCAGCGCGTAATAAAGCTCGCTGCTCTCTTCGTCCAGCATCAGCAGCGACCACTGCTCTGGCCCGAAGTACTCTTCCATCTGCGAGAGAATTGCGCGCAGCAGTGGCTCAAGTTCGAGGTTCGCCGTTAATGCGCGCGCGACCTCGTGAAAGACTCGCAGGTGGTCCATCTGCCTGCTGTCCATCAATTCGGTATGCCGCCTATCTGCCACGTGCCTTCCTGTGCTTCGGGTAGGGCCGTACTCTGCTTCGTCAGTCCCCCAAGGATAGCGCAAGATTCTCGCAGGATTTAGCGCTAACGTTTCCTTAACGGTTTGCATACTAGGTGCATCGGCAGTTGCATTGATCTTGAGAGCCGCGTTCGAAATTGCGACACGATTCCGGCCGCTAGCCGCCGATATGCACCATGGATCGCGAAGGCTTGCGGAACCCAGGCTCGCCAATATGATGCCGAGCCTCTTTCCGGCCTACGATTCCGCGAATGCGAGCTCTCAGCTCGTCGTCACTCGCACCGCGCCGCATCGGCCCCGCAAGATCGTGATCGCTCTGGGAAAAGAGACAAGTCCTCACTTTACCGTCCGAAGTCACGCGCACGCGGCTGCAGTGCCCGCAGAATGGATGCGAAACCGGCGCAATAATCCCAATCTCCCCAACGCCGTCTTCAAAAGTGAACCGTCTGGCCGTCTCCGAGGTGTGCGTGGCCGGCAGCGGCACTAACGGCCGTACCGCGTTCAGCCGCTTGACGATCTCATCCATCCGCACCACCGCCTCCGGCGTCCAGCTCCGGTCTTCCTCGAGCGGCATCCACTCAATAAATCGAACAATAACCCCTTCATTGCGCGAAAACTCCGCGAATGCCTCGATCTCGCCATCGTTGAACCCGCGCAAGAGCACGGCGTTCACCTTCACCGGCCCCAGCCCTGCATCCTGCGCCGCGCGAATCCCGTCGCGGACGCGCTCGAAGCTGCCCGGCACGCGCGTGATGCGCGTAAAGGTCTCCGCGTCCACGGCATCCATGCTCACTGTCACGCGGTTCAGCCCCACCCGCTTCAGATCTTTGGCCATTCCCGCCAGCAGGTGGCCGTTCGTCGTCAGGGCTATGTCCAGGGGTTCTGCGCTGAACGCCGGACGCATCTGTGAGATCTCGGCGATCAGCTCCAGCAGCCCGCGCCGAAGCAGCGGCTCGCCGCCCGTAAGTCGAACCTTATCCACTCCCAGCGATACGAACAGCCGCACCATCCGCGCATATTCTTCGATGGGCAGCTCGCTATACTGGGCACCCTCGTTACCAGTTCGGCAATAGACGCACTTATAGTTGCAACGGTCGGTGACCGAGAGGCGGAGGTCCGTAATGGCCCTCCCGTGCTTGTCCCGCAGCCTCGTTTCGACGCCCAAATCCTCACTCCAGGCCGCCGGAGCGGCGTCGGTCGGAGGTTCGAGGATGGGCGGTAAAACGGCGGCCATAAGGCAACACTATTCTTTCGATGCGGTTTTCGAAAGCCTTTCCCGGGCTGTCGTGGCATACTGGGGCCACTCTCATGGAGGAAACCTTCCAGGGTCCGCACCCCCGGCGGCAGTCTGAACTATTCCCTCCTGTGAGGCAGGTTGCGCGTGCGGACGCTTTCCATCCCGGCGTGGCTGGGCCATCATGCCTGGCCGCTATGGTTGCTGCTGGCCCTTGTCGTGGCCTGCGTCGCATCGCTACGCCTGTCCGTCTGGCTCCGCGAACATAGACTGCGGCGGAAACGCGCTGGCGTCACCCAACAAACATTCACCGCTCAGCTTGAACAATACGGATTCGATCCGGTGATTACCGGTTCCACCTTTCGCTATCTGCGCGAGGTGCAACTGGTTCCATTTCCCGTACTTCCCGGAGACGATCTCGAAGAGGACCTCGGATTGACTCCCGAGGATGTCGATCAGACTGTGCGCGATCTCACTCTGGCGCTGCGTCGCGAGTACAGCCCCGGCCTGCAGCCCACTCCGCTGGTCACGGTCGAGGACCTGATCCGGCTGCTCCAGGCCTCGCCGCGAGTCACCAGGACAGGCGCAGCTTAAGGCGCATCAGCCCGGAGCGGAAGAAACCTTGGCCCGTTAAGGCAGCTAGATCCCGACGCCGAACTCCATCTCCGTCTGGTCCCCCGAGTGGGAGTAAATGTCGTACGGTGTGCGCCGATGGAACTTGTACCGCTCCCGCAGTTCGCGTCCCACGACAACGCCGATGGCCAGCACGGTGATACCCGCTGATACCAGCCCTACGTTGCGCATAAAGGTCCCGCCCGACTCCGTGGCGTCGTCTTCCTGCAGTGTTCCGCGGAGTGAGTCATTCGATTTCATGCGATGGATGATAACGCACCCCTATAAACGTTGGGTATTACTGTCTTATGCGACCTCTGTGTCAGTACCTCTGTCACGTTACATAGAAGTCCGCATCCGGCGTTCGAATCAGATGCTCGAACCGCAATTCGCGGCTATAGGTCGCACGGGAATCAATTTTTGGACGATGTAGCGGGCGCGGGGGAAGCAGCGGGGCTCGAGGAGCTGGAGCCTTCACTCGAACCTGCAGCGGAAGCCGAGCTATCGGAGGGCTTCGATGCATCGCTTCCCGACTTGGCTTCACTACTGCCTTTGGAGGCGGGCTTCGCAGAAGAGTAGAGGTCCTTGTACCATCCGCCGCCCTTGAAATGAGCGGCGGGCGCTGTCAGGGTGCGCTCTATCCGGCCACCGCAGTGCGGACACACGGTCAGCTCGGGGTCGGAAAACTTCTGGATCTTTTCGGTGCGGCGTCCGCACTCGTTGCATTCGTACTCGTAAAGAGGCATTACGGGTCCTTCTAGGGCGAAAAACTGCGCTTCTTCAAGGATACAGTCTGGTGCTCCCAGGCTGCTCCATTTCTGATGCAGCCGATTGGGTCGAGGACGCGCGCCCGCATGGATCGTTGTATCCTCCGGGCATGTTCCGTCGGCTGCTTCTTGTTGCAACTGCAATGTTCTGCTCCGTTACGACCTCGCGTGCGCAGACTGCCAATCCAGCTCCAACGCCACCCATGGGGTGGAACAGCTGGGACGCCTACGGCCTCAGGATTACCGAGGCGCAGTTCCGCGACAACGCTATTGTGCTGCGCACCAAGCTGCTTCCCTTCGGCTGGCGCTACGCCGTCATCGACGAGGGCTGGTTCTTCGAGAACCCAGAAGACAGACCGAAACCGGATACTCTGCGCTATGCGATCGACGCGCATGGACGGTATGTACCGGTACCGGCGAGATTCCCGTCGGCGGCGGGAAGGCCAAACATAGTCGCGTATCCGGGGCCTGTGCCGAAGCTGGCCGCGACGATCGAGGAGACGAGCTTCAAGCCGCTGGCCGATTGGGTACACGCACAAGGACTGCTGTTCGGGATTCATATCGTGCACGGGATTCCGCGCGCTTCGGTCGAGCGGAACATGCCGATTGCAGATTCGAGCTTCCGTGCACAGGACGCGGCAGACACCAGCGATGCTTGTCCGTGGGATCCGACGAACTGGGGTGTGAAGGACAATGCTGCAGGCCAAGCCTGGTATGACTCGCTGATGAAGCAGTACGCAGATTGGGGTGTGGATCTGCTGAAGGTGGACTGCATCCTCGAAAAGACGTACAAGCCGACCGAGATTCGCCAGATTCGTCGGGCCATCGACAAGACAGGTCGCAAGATGGTTCTCAGTCTCTCCGAAGGACCGGCAAGTCCGTCGCATGAAGCTGAGTTCGCCTCGCTCTCAAACATGTGGCGTATCTCAGACGACTTCTGGGACGTCTGGACGATGGCACAAAAACCGGGTGAAACGTTTCCGCAGCCGCTCAAAGGCCAGTTCGACCGCGTCGCTACGTGGACGAAGTTCGACTTGAAACCAGGACAATGGCCTGACGCCGACATGCTGCCGTTCGGTGAGTTGCGACCTTCGCCAGGATGGGGCGTGCCTCGCCACACTCGCCTGACTCCTGACGAGCAGAAGACAGTGATGACGCTGTGGGCAATGGGGCAGAGTCCGCTGATCCTCGGCGCGAATCTGACGCTGTTGGATCCCGCGACGTTGAGCTTGCTGACGAACCGCGACCTGCTCGCGATCGATCAGCATGCGGTGGTGCGCGGACGTCCGGTGCAGGGCTTCGAGACCGGCGATCTGCGCGTGTGGCGCATGGAGGTTCAACCCGCGCGACCGGGCGGCCACAATCAGATCGCGGTCGCGCTCTTCAACCTGAGTGATAAGGCAATGGAGGTCGATCGCTCGGTGAGTGAAGTTGGGTTGGTGCGCGCAGGCGGGAGCGAGGCTAGCGATGTACTGGATGTGTGGTCCGGAAAGGCGACACCACAGATGCAACGCGTGCGAATCACGATTGCACCGCATGGTTGCGTGCTGCTGTTGGTGCGGCGTTAGCCGCACCGTTGTCACGTTACTTCTCCCCGATTTGCGAGTTACCAGAGCTGCGCACGTGATTACCAAGGCTATCTTCACGCCTTGGCGGATTCGCCGTAGCTTTGTCCTCAAGAAGCGCAGGACAGGAAAGAGACATTGAGTGCCCAACCTTTTCCCAGGTCATAAAGGGCACTTGCAGTCCAAGCCTTGTTGAGCGCTCGCGAAAGCGCAGCTCCGACTCACGGGGGCTCCGTAAGGAGCTGAATCGGAAACTGCGCACCATGCGGAAGGCGAATCAGCCTGAGCATGCGGGGGGCGAGGCAGGAACCCGCGTTCTCTTGGGGGAGAGAACGCGGGGCTCGCCTAGAACCCAGTCTGTACAACTGATAGGCTCTCACCTTTGCCGGGGCCGTCCTTCGGGACGGCCCTTTGGCGTTTGCGTGTGGCTTTGCACAGAGGTGTTCAAGCGTGCATTGCTAGGGAGCTCGTCTTCGCCGTATGCTCGCCTCAGTGCCTGCTCCGTTCCAGTTCCAGCCTCGCAAGTCAGGGTCCGCGTCGAAGTCAGAGAGCGCGGAGCGGCTGGTGTCTGCTGGTCCGGTGGATGACGACTCGCAGTTTGAGCTGAAGCTAAGGCCGAAGCGGCTGGCGGAGTTTATCGGGCAGTCGAAGGCGAAGGAGCAGCTGGCGATTGCGCTCGAGGCCGCGAAGTCACGCGGTGAAGCGCTGGACCATGTACTGCTGTTTGGTCCTCCGGGGTTGGGCAAGACAACGCTGGCGACGATCATCGCCAACGAGCTCGAGGTTGGGTACCAGCAGACGAGCGGGCCAGCGCTGCAGATCCAAGGCGACCTGACTGCCATTCTCACTAACCTTCGCGAGAAGCAGGTGCTGTTTCTGGACGAGATTCACCGGCTGCAGCCGGTGCTCGAGGAGAAGCTGTACACGGCGCTCGAGGACTACCAGATGGACATCATCATCGGGCAGGGACCGAGCGCTCGGACGCACACGCTGGAGCTGAAGCCGTTCACGCTGGTGGGCGCGACGACGCGTCCGGGGCTGCTGAGCTCGCCGCTGCGGTCGCGGTTCGGGATCCTGCTGCGGCTGGAGTTCTATACCGAGGATGAGCTGCGGTACATCGTCACGCGGTCTGCTGAAGTCTTAGGTGTGCCGATCGAGGAGGATGGCGCGGCGGAGATTGCGGTGCGCTCGCGCGGTACACCGAGGATTGCGAACCGTCTCCTGCGGCGCGTGCGGGACTTTGCCGAGGTGCGCGCGGCGGGAAGGATCGACCGCGAGACGGCGATGCGGGCGCTGGAGCTGCTGGAGGTCGATGCGCATGGTTTTGATGAGCTGGACCGCAGATTGTTGAGGACCATCATCGAGAAGTACGATGGCGGGCCGGTGGGGCTGAATACGCTGGCGGCGGCGCTGGCGGAGGAGCAGGATGCGCTCGAGGAGGTGTACGAGCCGTTCCTGATCCAGATCGGGTTCCTGGACCGAACGCCGCGCGGGCGAGTGGCGACTCGGCTGGCGTATGAGCACCTGGGCATCGAGATGCCAAGGCGGAATCCGACGAGCGCAACGCTGTTCGGGTAGGGGTACCCTACCCCCTGTCCTTTTTCCCTCGATCTTTGGAATCAGTGGGTTGCGGTAGGTATGTGGCTGCAAAATATGGATTTCAAAGATTTTGCGTGCAAAATCTTTGGATTGAATAATTTGCGGCGGGGTTGAGAGAGAAGCAAAGTGAAAGAAGGGCAAACGCGAAGGGCTGCGCCAAGGCGCAGCCCTTTCCGATCTCTATAGTTCTATTTTAGCGAGTCGAGAGAAATTATCATGTCCTGATTTTTCCGCGAATTAGCGGTTTATTTTGTGTTGGTTACGGGGTTTTGCACGGGTCTGGGGGCTTGACACGATTCTGAGCGGTGAACGATAGACGAGAAATGCACGCGCAATAGCTGTCAATCCTTCCAGCTGCGAAGACTCCGCTTTTCCGAAATGATTCCCCCTAGGCATTCGGCATCGGAGGATTTCGAATGGGCGAGCTTCTTGCCGGCGGAACGTCGCGTCGCCTTTTTCTGCAATTGGGGGCGGTGGCTGCAGCGGCGACTGCCGTTGGTTGCAATTCCGAGCCAGCTCCGAAGCCGGCGGCCAATCAGCCTGGCAGTGGAGCACCTCCCGCAGTGACGCCCGCGGTCTCTGAAACACCGCCCGGACCGGCGCCGGGCACGCGATTGAGCGAGGGCTACGTGAGCCAGATGGGCCGCTCGATCTATCTGTGGGGCTGGCCGATGGTGAACATTCACAACCGAAGCGTGGTCATGAAGAAGGTTCCCGAGCCCGGCTACCTGGGAGGTATCGTTCCGGTGGCTCCGCCGAATCAGGTCTGCATGCTTCACGACTACGTGGCGCCGGAAGAACGCATGGTGGCGTGCCCAAATCAGGATGTTGTGTACGGCTTCGGTCTTCTGGATCTGAGCCAGGAACCGGTGGTGATTCAGGTGCCGGATTTCGGGGACCGGTTCTGGGTCTACCAGGTGGTCGACGAGCGCACTGACTCGTTTGCGCAGATCGGCAAGATGTATGGGACGAAGCCGGGCTTCTATCTGCTCGCGGGACCGGGATGGAAAGGATCGGTGCCGAACGGCATCGCGGGGGTGTTCCACGCGACGACGACTCTGGGGGTCGTCATACCACGCGTCTTCAAGGACGACACGCCGGAGGACACGCAGGCGGTGCAGCCGGTCATTGGGCAGATCATGATGTACCCGCTGAGCAAGTTCACCGGGCAGAAGCAGACGAAGACATGGGCCAGCGCTCCCAGCTTTCCGTCGCCGGGATCAAATGGACAGGAAGAGACGAAGTGGGTTGATCCGAACAAGTTCTTTGATGAGCTTGGCGACGTTCTGCAGGAGGTTCCGCCGCTACCAGGAGAAGAGGCTCTGTACGCCAATATCCGCTCCGTGCTCGATGCCGTGCAGAAGGACCCGAAGCTGCATGCTGCGCTGGCGGCTGCGGCGAGCGATGCCGACAAGAACGTCGTTACGCCACTCTTCCAGTTCCACAGTTGGGGCATCCCACTGCCGCACAACTGGACGACGCAGAGTAACGGGGCGAGGTTCGGCACGGACTACTTCACGCGGCTGGCCATTGCGAAGTCGAATATTTTCGTGAATGCGCCGAACGAGACGAAGTATTTTTACCAGGACCTGGACGATGCCGGAACGCAGTTGAACGGCAACCATGGTTACACCGTAACGTTTGCGGCGGGTGCGTTGCCTCCCGTGAAGGGCTTCTGGTCGCTGACGCTGTATAACGAGCACCATTTCTTTTCGCCGAATGCGATCAAGCGCTACTCCGTCGGCACGAAGAACAAGACGCTGATCACGGCACCGGATGGGTCGCTGACGATCTACGTGCAGTCCACGCCTCCGGGCGGCGACAAGAAGGCCAACTGGCTGCCAGCGCCCAAGGGTGACTTCGTTCTCTATGTGCGGTCTTACTGGCCGGAGGAGCCGATTCTGAATGGAAGCTGGACGCCGCCGGCGGTGGTGAAAGTGGGTTAAGAGGCGGAGATGATGAAGCGAATCAGCTCGGCGTTGATGATGGCCTCGATTGCGCTCACCGGCTGCAACCCTCCTGCGAATCAGAATCAGGCGACGCAAGGTGGACAGCCTTCGGGGCAGGCGCGGTTTGAGCAGTTGGCGAGTCTTCCTTTTGTCGAGAACCGGCCGACGGCGGAGACGGCGCAGACGCTGAACGATGAGCTGCTGTTTCAGCGGGCGACGCAGACCTATCTGTGGGCGATGCCGCTGATCAACACGCTGGGCATGAAGGTTGGGTCAGAGGGGAAGTTCGGCGCGGGCTACAACGTGCTTCCCATCTGGAAGAAGCGGCTTGATGCGAAGACGCTTGTCACCACGCCAAACTCCGATGTGATTTATGCGATGAGTTATGTCGATCTCGGCAAGGATGGGCCCATCGTGTTTGAGGCGCCGCCGCAGATGCAGGGAATTCTGCTGGACTTCTGGCAGCGGCCAATCCCGGTCGATGGAGGGAAGTACTTCGGCGATGTGGGTCTGTTCGGCCCGGACCAGGGCAAGGGCGGCAAGTTTCTGATTCTGCCGCCGGGCTACAAGGGTGCTGTGCCCGCGGGTTACTACGTGTATCGATCGGGAACGAATAACGTCTTTGTCTTTCTGCGCGCTTTTTACGCGGACCCAAAGAACCTTGACCCTCCGGTGAATCTTCTGCAGCAGGCGAAGATTTATCCGCTGAACAACAAGGCGGGGGCGAAGGCGATGGTCTACCCGGACGGCTCAGGTGTTCCCGTCAATATGCTGCCGCGCAGCGACTTCAGCGCGTTTGAAGAACTCAAGACGCTGATCGATTCGGAGCCGTCGTCGATTGCGTCTGCGGATTGGCTGGGGATGCTGGCGACGCTTGGCATTGTGAAGGGCCAGCCGTTCAATCCTGATGCGAAGACGCGGGCGATTCTGGATGCTGCGGCGAAGACCGGCTACAAGATGAGCCGCGTGATTGGCATGCGGGATAACGTGAGCGGCCGCTCCTACTTTGTGTATCCGCATCGCCGTTGGCTCAATCCTTTTGCCGATGCCACGCCGGACAATCCGATGGGTTCTTACAGCGGCCTGGATCTGCGCAGAAAAGATGGCGGGTATATCGATCTCGACAACCGGATCTGGTTCTTCACCGACTATTACTCGATCAGCCCGGGGATGATCTCGCAGATAGCCGGCAAGGGAGCGAAGTATGGGATTGCTTTCGTCGACGGCAATAACAATGCGTTGACTGGTGATAACAACTACAAGCTCACGCTGTCTGCAAATATTCCGGCGGCCAACTTCTGGTCGGTGACGGCGTACGAAGCGGAGAACGCTTCGGGTCTGGCGAATGGGCAGCCGTTCCCGTCGCTGGGCTCACGGGATAAACCAGCGCAGAATGGCGATGGGAGCACCGATATCTATTTCGGCCAGAAGGCGCCCGCAGGGAAAGAGGCCAACTGGATTGCCACACCGGCCGGCAGAGGCTACTTTGTGATCTTCCGCCTGTATGGGCCTACTCAGGCGGCAATCGACAAGAGCTGGGTGCCGGGCGATATCGAGAAGCAGTAGCCGCGGCGCGCAAGCGCCGAGACGCGGCGGACGCCGTTATTTGGCGGTTGGTTTTGTGGTGTCGGGTTTGGTGGTGTCGGCGGGAGTTGGTGGTGGGACGGGCGCGACGTAGGGTGGTGGGGGCTGGACGCCTTCGGCGCGGAGGGCGCTGTCGATCTGGCCGAAGAGGAAGTCCAGCGGGACGGCGCCGTCGATCTTTGCGCCGTTGATGAAGAGAGTGGGCGTGGAGTCGATGCTGAGGCCTTCGCCGATTTTCTTGGAGGCTTCAATTGCGGCGGTGTCCTGCTTGGTGAGGCAGGCCTCGAGCTTGGGCATGTCGGCCTTCTGGAACTGGCCCTGGTCGCGGGTGAGTTTGTCGAGCTGCTCGTTGGCGTGAGGGAGAGTTTTGTCGGCCTTGGGGTCCTTGGGGTCGGCGCCGATGTCAGAGGCATGCGCGTGGATGTAGTCGACGAGGTTCCAGTAGCCGGCGGGCGATTGGGCGCCGAGGCAGTTCACGTCGACGGCGGCGCGCATGGCCCAGGGGTGTTGCTCGAGCGGGAAGTCTTTGTAGACGATGTGGACGTTGTCACCGTAGCGCTGGGTGATGGCGGGGAAGATGCTGGCGTGGAGCTGGGCGCAGAAGGGGCACTCGAGGTCGTCGAAGCCGACGATGACGACGGGCGCGGTGGCAGGGCCTCCGCGCGAGGGACGACCATCAGCCGCGATCGTAGTGCGGGGGTCAGCGACGAGGTCGTACTTGGAGAATTGTGCGAGGGTCTTGCCGTCCTTGGAGATGAGGAAGTTCGCAGGCTTGGAGGTCTTGCCTTCGGCGCTGAAGCTGACGGCGATGGTATCGAAGCCGGGGACGTCGGAGGATGTGCGCGGGCCGAGGATCACGGTCGAGGCGGGCGGCAGGTTGGCCTTTTGGCGGAGGAGGACCTCGACGCGGTGCTGCTCGGCGGGCGTGAGCTGCTGGCCGGTGGTGGAGGGGGCCTGCGCGTGGCAGCCGAGTGTGGCGAGGGTCAGGGCGAGGAGGGTCGTAGCGAGGGAAGACGGGAGGAAACGCACAGGTTGATTATCGCAGAGCGGGTACGCGATGGTCGCTGCGATGGGATCGATGCGAGTGTGTTGCGGGCTGCAAGTCTATGAGGACCTGCCGGGAGACGTGCTCTTGCGGAGGACCGAGATGAAGCGGTCGAGAGCAGCGGAGAGTCGACGGCGGTCGCCGGTGACGATGAAGTCGAGCATAAGGCCGTCGAAGACGGCGATGCAGAGATCGGCAAGGGGCTGCTCTCGGAGGGAGTGAGACATGGAGGCCAGGGCGAGTTCGCGCCAATCCTGAGAAGACTGCGTGAGGACCGCTGCATACTCTTCGGGGTTCTGGGCGGCGACGATCTGCGCTTCGTAGAGCAGCCGGAAATATGGCAGGTTGTCGCGGCGAGTGGCCCATTCCCAGAACAACTTTAGCGGGGCGGTGCGCTTTGCGGGCGGCTTTGCCGTTGAGAGGAGGCTGAGCTTCTGCTGTAGACGGCGATTGACCTCGTGCATGACGTCCTGCAGGAGGTGCTCCTTCGACTTGAAGTGGAAGATCAGCATGCGCGGGCTGGTTCCGACTGCTTCTGCGAGAGGGCGGAGGGACAGGCTGGCGACTCCGTTTTTGAGGAGGTACTGAACGATGTCATCGAGGAGCGCCTCTTTGCGGCTTGACATGTAACGAACGTTACATGTAACTATCGTTACAGTCAATGTCGCGTCTGAGGAGTGCGCTTATGGATCAAGCCATCGAAGGACCGAGTCGGGAGGCGTTGAGCCGGGGCGCGCGCCAGACGATGATGCTGTTGCTGGCGGTGGCGTTGATCGTCGTGCTGCAACTGCCGTTGGCGGGATGGGCGTTTCCCGGCGAGAGC
>Ga0209169_10001174_pt1 | contig 15870 bp, 13 predicted proteins | sample HubBroMetageWRM4_FD_188346 | JGI IMG/M metagenome (GOLD analysis project Ga0209169, IMG submission 188346) | Warmed soil microbial communities from the Hubbard Brook experimental Forest, New Hampshire - Hubbard Brook CCASE Soil Metagenome WRM 4... | ecosystem: Environmental > Terrestrial > Soil... | reverse complement strand
TGGGGAGCCAGCAGGCGCGCGCCGGTTTGCAGCACGGAGTTGATGTCCACGGCAGACAGCTGGGCCGGAGCCTGACGAGCAAAAGTCAGCAGGCTCGCCACCAGCGTGGTGGTGCGGCGGACCTGCTCGCCGATTTGCGCCGCCTGGAGTTGTTCCTGGTGGGGGAGGGTAGACGCGCTGAGCAGGTCGGAATATCCCAGCATGGCGGTAAGTGGGTTGTTGATCTCGTGCGCGGCTCCGCCCACCAACTGGCCGAGCGAGGCCAGCTTCTCCGATTGAATAAGCTGCTCCTGCAAGGCCTTGAGGTCGTCGAACGAGCGCCGGGACCTTTCCAGAAACAGCGATAGTTCGTCGCGCAGCAGACGCTGGCGCCAGAAGACCACGACCCCCATCATCACCATGGCCAGCAGACTCACCGTGATGCGGAAGCCCTTGACCGCCGGGGAAAGGTTCGGGTCCAGTTCAGACTGCATAACCGCCCAGAGCAGGCTGAACAGAGCGAGCATGCTCAGGCGTGTAATCCAGACGCCCAGCACTGGCCGCGACGGCTTGGAATCCGCCAGGTTGAGGCGAAGCGCGAGAAATGGAACCGCGGCCATCCAGGCCATGGAAACGGTCAGCGGAATGTCGTAGAGGCTGCCGCTGTAATAAAGCTTGTGCCCGATGGCCCATGTGGCGACGTACGAACTGGAAGCATAGAGCGCGCTGGCGCCAAGCAACTGTCCATAAAGCTGCCGCCAGCCACCGTGGGCGGTATAAGCCAGGATGGCAAGCGCGCCTAGAAGCACGAGTTTCTCGGTCAGATACGCAAAGTTGAAATTGGCGGTGTAGGCCACTTCATCCAGCTGCACGGTTTGCCAGGGGATGACGGCGTATATATAAACGAAGACCCACCAGGTGAGAAGGAGGGTGAAGTCGAGCATGCGGATGCGTTCATCGCGCTCGTCTTCCCGGAGATGCGGAAGCACGGCGAGAGCGGCAATCATGGGCACCAGATGAAGGAATAGTACGATGTCGCCGAGGAAGGGATTGGGCACATCCTGACGCTTGAAGACCTCAAAATAATTCCACATCGCCTGATAGGTGAGCCAGAAGAACATACCCACGGTCATGAGGATCCAGAACATCTGGATGTGGAAAGTGGGCCAGCGCGAGCGCGAAACATTGGGCAGAAAGGCGGCAGTGGCAAGCAAGAGAAGGCTGCCCTGGATCAGGTCGCTGGCGATGGTAAGGGCATCCCCTCTCGGCATGAGCAGAGATGCCGCAGTCTGGGCGAGCACCAGCGCTATCAGCATAGAGACCCAGACTTTAGTGCGGGCGACCAAGGCAGACTGCTCCGAAGTCCATTTTAGAGCGGGTTGTGGCCTGGGGGGGGTTACTACAGTAACCACCCCAGAGCGCTTTCACCGGTTAGTGCGAGCGAGCCATCGCAAGTTCCTCACGGCGCGCATTGAGCCATCAAATCGAGCCATTGGCTCAAGGCCTCGATGACTCAAGCTTCAATACAGTAAGAAGCTCATGGAGTTTAGTTGAAATTGTCTTTAGAATTAGGCACTTCGTTTAGAATGAACCGCTTGACGACAACATCTTTCGCGTCCTGGATAATCCCTCGATACCGCGATCTATGGCGTTTCCGGGCACCGCTCAGCGCTGACGAAATTCGGCGCACCGAGCGCTGGCTGGCGACGGCGCGAGTGGCGCTGACCATTGCGGCCGAGGTCACTCTTTGGATGGAGCCGGAGCGTGGCTTTGCCCATTCGCGCTGGCTGTTCTGGCTGCTAACGGTGTACTTCGTAAATGCGGTTGTGGTGATGCTGCTGGTGCGCTTCCGTCACCAATCCACCCGGGCTTTTCGTCTGGTGGTACACGGGGCCGACATCGTTTGGCCAGTGCTGATTTATTTGTTCGCGACGGCGCAGCGCGGGCCCTTCGTTCTATTCTTCGTCTTCGTGATTGCGGCGGCGGCTTATCGTTGGGGGCTTTGGGAGACAGTGCTCACGGCGGTCACGGCGGTCGCACTGCTGTGGGTCGAGGCTTTCGCGGTGCGGACTGCAATGGGGTGGGCGGAACTCCCGCGCTTGGGCGTGAGCGTGCATGAACTGGATCCACAGCAACTGGTGATGTTTTCGGTCTATCTCGTAGTGCTGGGATTCTTACTCGGCTACATGTCTGAAAACCAGAAGAAAGTGCGGGCGGAGCGCGCCGTAATCATGCGCGTTCTCAGTTCCACGCGGGTGGAAGCAGGACTGACCGGTACCATGCAGCAGATTCTCGGCGAGGTCATGAGCATCTACGGAGCGAGCCGGGTGCTGAGCGCGTCGCAGGAAACGAACAGTTACCGCGTATTTCTGGCCGAAGTGAGTCGAGGCGCCGCTGGCTCCGAAACGTTGCGTTGGCGCGAGGCGTTGCCGGAGAACGCCAGGGCGTATCTGTTCGACTCGCCGGCGGATGCCATCTACGCGTCGCGCACGGCCAAGGGTTTTCATACCGTGATGCTGCAGCGCGACGGAGGCCGACTGCGCGATGAAAGCACCGCATTTTTGGAGGCACTGGCGCGAATCGAAAAGTTTGACACCATGGTTTCAGTCTCCTTGCTGTTCGGCGCCGAGTGGTCGGGCAGGGTGTTTATGTTCGATCCAGAAATGATGGGGGACCCGGAAGAAGAATTACGTTTCTTGCGGGAGTTCGCGCAGCAGGTGGGGCCGGCCATCTACAACGTGTACCTAATGCGGCGCTTGCGGGAGCGGGCGGGGGCGCTGGAGCGGGCGCGGTTTGCCCGTGAACTGCACGACGGAGCGATTCAATCGCTGATCGCGGTGGAAATGCAGTTGGATGTGCTGCGCCGCCAGTCAGGAACGCAGGCTCCGGTGGTGAATGCGGAACTGGGGCGGATCCAGAAACTGCTGCGCGAGGAAGTTCTGAAGCTGCGCGAACTGATGCAGGCGATGAAGTCGTTCGAGGTGAATGCGGACCGGCTTCTGGGTTTTGTCTCCGACACGGTGGAGCGCTTCCGGCGAGAAACGGGAATCGCCGCCGAGTTCGTCACAGAACTCGAGCAAGTGGACCTGTCGCAGAAAGCGTGCCGCGAACTGGCGCGCATTGTGCAGGAGAGTCTGGTCAACGTCCGCAAGCACAGTGGAGCGCACCATGTGCTGGTACGTCTGGCGCAGCGCGCTGGTAATCTGCAATTGACGGTGGAGGATGACGGAAAAGGGTTTTCCTTTTCTGGCAGGCTTTCCGATGCGGAACTGGAAACGACTGGCAAGGGGCCGGCCGTCATCCGAGAAAGGGTGCGACTGCTGGCGGGCGAACTCGCGATAGAATCTACTCCGGGGCACGGCGCGCGGCTGGAAGTAAGAATTCCGCCGGCGAGAAAGGCCAATCATCATGGATAGACAGACAACGGACCGACCAATTGGCAAGTCCATCGATCGATCCAACGATCGATCAAGCGACCGGTCAAATGACCAACCAATTATGGATAAACGTACCCAGCCCATACGCATTCTGATTGCCGACGATCACCCCATTTTCCGCGACGGGTTGCGTCGTCTGCTAGAGTCGGAAGGCGATATGAAAGTGGTGGGCGAAGCCTGCGATGGCCATGAGGCTGTGAAGCTGGCGATGGAAATCAAGCCCGACATCCTTTTGCTGGATCTGGCCATGCCCCACCACACTGGACTGGAGGCGCTACGCGACCTGAGCACGCGCCCGGGTGGTGCTGGAACGGTGCGCATCATCCTGCTGACGGCGGCGGCGGAGAAGAAGCAGATCGTAGAGGCGTTGCAATTGGGGGCGCGCGGCGTGGTGCTGAAAGACTCCGCCACCCAGCTCTTGCTCAAGAGCATTCACGCGGTCATGGCCGGCGAATACTGGGTGGGACGCGACAGCGTCTCGAATCTGGTGCAGTACCTGCGCAACCTGATGCAGAGCACGAACGAGGAAACGAAACAGAAGAAATTCGGGCTGACGCCGCGCGAACTGGAGATTGTTTCCGCAGTGGTCGCGGGCTATGCCAACCGGGAAATCGCCGAGTATTTCAAAATCAGCGAGGATACGGTGAAACACCATCTCAGCAATATCTTTGACAAGCTGGGAGTTTCCACCCGTCTGGAACTGGCGCTCTTCGCCGTAAACCAGGGGCTTCCGCTGAAGACGATCTTGTAATAGCTGTTTGTAATCAATAATTAGCCGGCTATACAGGGTGTCCGGATCGAATCCCTGCGGAGTCTTCCAATCTGGCACTTTCGTGCCATTCCGCGTCACTGCTGTGCTATTGGTCAGAGATGGCGGTTCACGATAACTTAATAATCACGCGACGGCGAACTAGTGTCTCGATGAAGAGTGTGAAGCTCGGGCGCGTCGCCAATTGGGGGCAAACAGTGATACGAACCATCCATCAACTTTGGGCTGAAGAGAATGGTCAGGATGTTGCCGAATACGCGGTGATGCTGGCCGTAATCCTGGTCATTGTAATCGGTACGGTCCGGCTGATCGGCAGCAACGCCAACAACGTGTTCTCGCAAGTCGGAAGCCAGATGTCGAACTAAAGACCGCCCCTCAAGCCCGCTGTTATCCGGCTGGGGGCCACCTCGGTTTTTTCCAGCTCTTCTTTCCCGCAACCAGGTTTCCCACAACGAAGTTTCCCGCAACGAAGTTTCGAGGTCGCAAGGTTCAGAGTTTCAAGGTAAAAGGCTCCTGGTGGTTCCCTGCCAGGAGCGCGTGCTCCATTTGCTTTGGAGTCTGAAACCCCGCGGTGCTGCAACCTTGAGCCCTGGACCTTCCTAGCGGCCCGACGGAGCTGCTGCCGTCTTTTCCGGGACGGGAGCGGCGGTTCCGAAACGGCTGAGGAACGGGAAGAAAGGCGTGACTTCGAAGGGCATCTTCTCGGTTGCGGCCGTGAGCGCCACTGGCTTTGTCTTGAGCAACTCCAGTTGATTGTTCCACGGGTCAATCTTGACCCGGCCTCCGAGAGGAAGGGCCGCGACCTGGTCGGTCTTCTTCGGGTCGAACTGCGGAGAATTGGTCATCAGCGACGACATTTTGGTGGCATCGCCGTTGAGCAAGCTGTCGCCGAGATGCGCCCGGATCAGGTTCTTGAGCGCTGGAGCCCGCGCCTGCACTGCCTTGAGGAACAATCCGGCGTTACCGAGCTTGTCCTTGTAAGGCGAGTTGTTGAGCAGTTCGATGGCTTTCTTGTCGGCGGCTTCTTCCTCGGTGCGATCACGAGCGAAATCCATGCGCTCGAACGTGCGCTCATCGGGAAAAAACAGGCGGTCATTAAAGGCGAGCTTGGTGTCGAGATGATGGCCGAGCACGATGTGCGACAGTTCGTGGGTCAGAATCATGGCCAGCGCCGCTTCGTCGGGTAACACGTCGATCATGCCCCGGCTTATGACGATGGTATGGCCGATGGTGAAAGATTCGAGCGGCGTCGTCATTAGCACGCGGCATCTGATCTCGGGTTGGATATCGATGTTATTGGTGACCATCACGTTGTTGACGACCGTCGCCAGCACTTTGTCGATATCGCCTTCCGGCGCGAGCAATCCGATCTGCTGCAGGCGGTCGAGCACGTTGGTTTCAGCCTGACGTTCCCATTGCCGCTGCGCTTCGATGGGCGTCGCGTCCTGGGCCTTCTGACTCTGGTCCTGAACCGACTGCGGGGCATCGACGGTGATCTCGGTGAACTCGGAGTTGCGGCGAAGGTCCTTCAGGTTATAGCCCCAGAGCCGGGTCTGCGCTTTGTAATTCAGCGTCTGACCCAGACCGCGCTTCATATCGGACTCTTCGGAATAAATCATCGCCGGCAGCCACACTCCATCCGGGCGCAGATTCTCTCGCCAGCTATCGAAGTGGAAGTAATAACTATTTCGACGCGACTGCGCATAAGTGCCGTTGAAGCGAACGATGTTATAGCCCTGGTCCTCGATCCAGATTCGGCCCAGGAACTTGCCATTCCCGGAGTCCTTCTTCGGGGCCACATCCATCGCGATGCAACGCACTTCGCCGAGGAACTCGCGGCGCACAAACGTGAAGTCGTAGTTCTTACGCTGAAAATCCGGATCAAGGATCACCATCTGGGCAAAGCCCAGCGGCAGGTACTTCATGGCATAAACATCCTTGAACTTACTCAGCATGCGCTTGCCGAGGCCGGCCGTATCAGGCGAGGTGAAGGTGCGGTCATCGGTACCCTGGCTCATATCCAGGCGGCCGATGAAGTACACGTCGCTGACGGGGACGGGCGCGCCGAGGTCTTTATCCTGCTTGAGATTTTGCAGGTACGTTTCCACCAGCGGATGAAGCTGCTTCATCTGCGCCATGAAAAAATGCTCGCGTTCGATCGCGCGGTCAATTACCTGATCGAAGCTGGCCGCAGCCGCGGCCGCCGGTTGACTGGCAGCGTCCCGAATCGAGAGCTGGGGAGTTGGCGCAGTTTGTACTGGCGCAGCCTGGGCCGGTGCAGTTTGAGCCGGAGCACTTTGAGCGGGAGGAGTCTCCGCGGGCGGAGTTTGGGCCGGCGTAGAATCGGCGGGCACAGCCTGAGCCGGCGTCTGAGCAGCAGGAGCAGTGTCCGCGGTCTGCGACAACACGGATGTAGCGCAGCAGACCAGGCAGAGCGTAAAGAGTGCGAGGGGGCGCAACATTCTAGCTTGTTTCATTCTACTACGATGCTACACCTAGGACGCGAGTTGGAACGTGATATGTAATACTGCTTCGAAATCAGTAGGATGACCATCGCGGAGAGCAGGCTTGAACTGAATTTTCTGCGCCGCCTGAACCGCCGATTCATCCAGCCCATGACCAAGGCCATGGACCACCTTCACGATGCGAATTTGCCCATTCGCTGAAAAGACGACATCGAGCAAAACCTCGCCCTCAATCTTCAGCTGTCGTCCCTCTTCAGTGTAAATCGGACGCGGCTTGAATGTAATCTCCGCGGGCAAGGTTTTGACCACGGGTTCAAGGGACTTGGCTTTCGGTTGAGCTGTGGCTACGACGTCAGCATCTCCGAAGCCGCCCTGGCGAACCGCACCGCGTGACCCGGAAATCCCGGAACCGTCGCCGGTTGCGACACCATTGCCAAACCCGGCGCTCGCAACCACACCCTTGGCGCCATGCGCGCCGCCGGTACCATTGCCGTACCCGGGGCCGTAGGGCATATCCGTCGAGCCTGCCTGCGCGATCGTAACGGGATGTCCGTGAGGATCCGATGCCGGTACGCCGTTGGGGTCGCCGAAACCACCCGTCTGTACTTTCGACGGCGCCGCCGCCATGGTGGGTGTCGCCGAACTTCCACCGGAGAACACATTGGTCTTCACCGGAGGCCGCGGAATCTCAGGCTTTACGTCGGGCAGAACTTCCTTCTTGGCAGCTAACGTAACCTTTGGCGCCTGCTCTTCGGGAACCGGTACCTTTTTCTGGACTAACTCGGTGGGCACGCGCATGGCCTCGGGCCGTGGCGTTACCGGTTCGGTAATTTTTGGAGCCGGAACGGGAAAATGCCTGACCGGAGCTGGAGCCTGCGGAATCGGTGGCGGAGTACTCACCAGGCTGACGAAATGATAGTCGTGCTCCTGCGGCTTGAGGACCTCGGGGTGCAGGATAGCCATAATTACAAAGAACGCCACCAGTACAGACTGCACGCCATAACTGAGAGCGAACCTCTCCCAACGCGTACTGGGGGCGGGAAGAAGGCCTAGAGTCAATTGTGAAGCCTGAGAGTTCATATCCGGTACCTCATGCAGCCAACAACTTGCATAGCACTCGTCAAAAAAGCGGTCAATCCCACGAACTCTGTATAAAAATTAAGACCATTTTGAAACCGCGGGAGATCAGCCCGAAACGCGGCACTTCCAGCCATCGAAGTGCACGCCGAAGGCCATTTTCAAAGAAGGCACTCCATACTTAAGATGCTGGTAAGAGGCCAGTTAGGTTAGGAAAAGTTAATCCTACCAGACCGAACCACCCCATCTGCAACGTTTTTCCTATTTAGGGAAGGTAAAATTTTTGTGGGAAATCGGGAGATTTTGCCTTTAGGAGGCAGGGTGTTGGGGAAAGGCGCGTGTGGTTGAAGGGGTCGATTCTGGGGATCACCTTGAAACTGAACCTCTGAAACCGGTTCTACTCGTCCTCTTCTTGGTCCAGCCTGATGCGCAGCTGTTTCAGAAACTGCAGGTCGTCACTGTTGATCTTGAGCTCCGGGTTGGTGCTGAGGGTCGATACCAACGAAGTCTTGTCGGTGCTATGCTCTCCCTGCTTGCTGACGCCGATGGTAGCTTCGAGCACGAGGTAAAGGTCATAGCCGCCTTCCCGGATGCGGGCCACCACCTCAGCGATCGATTCGGAATCGGACAGCGACTCGTTGATCGCATCCCCGAGTTCCTTCATGAGCTGCTTCAGTTGCTGATCCACGAATCCCCCTGGAATCGGACGCCGCTGATGGGGACATCACAAGCGGCTGTGATGACGCCCACCTTCATTGTACCCCGGCCCGCTGCTAAAATCGACCGGTGGAATCGAGTCGGAGACGAGGCGCTGGGCCTGAAGTATTGTCGACGGTCAGCTCTGGCTGGAAGTGATCCGATTCACCTTTGCGCTGATCGCCGATCTTGAATTCCGCGTTCGTGCTGAGCGTAGAGACGACCGGAGTTTTTTGCGGGTTGTAGGTTCGCCCGTTTTGCTGACGCCGATGGTGGCTTCGAGAACCAGGACAACGTCGTAGCCGCCTTTCTTGATCCGAGCCACTACTTCGGCGATCGGTTCGGAATCGTTCAGCGACTTGTTGATCGCTTCTCCCAGCTCTTTAAGCAGCTGCTTCAATTTCTGAATCCATGAATCCCCCTGGAATCGGACGCCGCTGTCGGACACCGATGATGGTCGCACGTCACCCGCCGGCCGTGATACTGCCTGCGGTCATCGTACGCCCGCCGACTGCTAGAATCGACCGGTGGTGACGCGCGGATCATGGACGCGTGATGGAAGCTGGTGACGGAAGAACGATCGACGCCAATGCTAGAGAAAATCAAGCTCATTTTCCGTACGACCACCGAATGGCTTGAGCGCAGCCGGATGGGCGGGGCGCTCTTGGCAGGCTTCCGCGCCGCAGCGCAATCCTTCGGGCGGGTGCTGCATCAGCTCTGGCTGGAGGTAACCGGATTCACCTTCCTGGCAATCGCCGCGATCGGAGCCGTGGCAGGCATGCGCGAGTACAGTAAGTACCAGTCCGGCCACGCAACCGGACCGGGGCGGTTGTTGCTGGCAATCTGCTTCACGGTTTCGTTCGCCTGGTTCGGACTGAGTTCGTTCTGGCGGGTAAAACGTCGAGCCAAGAACTAAGAGCTAAAGGCGGAGACGCTGAGATCGCCGAGAAGTTCAGAAACAAGAAGCTCATAAAACGACCGCAGGAGAATCATGGCAGATTTGAAGACGCCCGAATCCGCAACCGAGCGGAAGGCCCGTCCCTCGGGCGAAGAGCTGTCTTCACACGTCCCCGTACACCCTCTGTACACTCCTGCCGATCTTGCCGCGCAGGATTACGATTATGACCGCGACGTTGGCTACCCCGGAGAATTTCCCTACACCCGCGGCGTGCAAGCCACCATGTACCGCGGCCGCCTCTGGACCATGCGCCAGTACGCAGGCATGGGCGACGCCGAAGAGTCGAACAAACGCTACAAATATCTGCTCGCGAACGGAACGACTGGTCTCTCGGTGGCATTCGATCTGCCAACCCAGATCGGACTCGATTCCGACAACCCGCTGGCCCTCGGCGAAGTGGGCAAAGTGGGCGTGGCGATTGATTCCATCGAAGACATGCAGCGCCTCTTCGATGGCATTGACCTCACCGCGATCTCCACATCAATGACCATCAACGCCACGGCGTCGATTCTACTGGCGCTGTACGTGGCGGTGGCGCGGCGGCAGGGCGTGGACATTCGCACACTCTCCGGCACGGTGCAGAACGATGTGCTCAAGGAGTACATCGCGCGCGGAACCTATATTTATCCGCCGCAGCAGGCGATACGCATCGTCACCGACGTTTTTGCCTGGACGAATGAGAATGTGCCGGAGTGGAACACGATCTCGATCTCCGGCTACCACATGCGCGAGGCAGGATCGACGGCGGTGCAGGAAGTAGCTTTCACGCTCGGCAATGGCATCGCCTACGTGGAGGCGGCACTTCGCGCCGGCCTCGATGTCGACACGTTCGCGCCGCGGCTTTCCTTCTTCTTCAATGCCCACAACAATTTCTTGGAGGAGGTAGCGAAGTTTCGCGCCGCGCGCCGCATGTGGGCAAAGATCATGCGTGGCCGCTTCAAAGCCGAGGACCCAAAATCGTGGATGCTGCGTTTCCACGCGCAGACGGCCGGCTCCACGCTGACGGCGCAGCAACCGGAGAACAACATCGTGCGCACGGCAATTCAGGCCATGGCGGCCGTGCTCGGCGGAACCCAATCGCTGCATACAAATTCCTATGACGAAGCGCTGGCCCTGCCGACCGAAGCCTCGGCGCGAATTGCGCTCCGCACACAGCAGGTGATCGCCTTCGAGTCCGGCGCACCACAAACGATCGATCCCCTGGCCGGGTCGTATTACATCGAATCCTTGACCAACGAAATCGAAAAACGTGCCGACGATTATCTCGACAAAATCGACGCCATGGGAGGCATGCTCAAAGCGATCGAACGCGGATACGTGCAGCAGGAGATCCAGAACGCAGCCTACGAATACCAGCAGGCAGTCGATCGACTGGAGGCGGTGGTAGTCGGCGTGAACCGCTTCGCGGTAGAAGAAGAAAATGTCGTGCCGCTGCAGCGGATAGATCCGGCGCTGGAGCCTAAACAAGTCGAGCGCCTGCGGGCCCTGCGCGCGAAGCGCAATCCCCTGACCTGGGAGGCCGCGATCCGTGCTGTTGAAAACACGGCGCGATCAGGAGAAAATCTCATGCCGAGGATCCTAGCCGCGGTCGAGGCAAACGCCACCGTTGGCGAAATCTCAGACGCGATGCGAAGAGTGTTTGGCGAGTACAAAGAGGCGGTAGTTATCTGATCCGATATGTTCAGAGGACCTAGTTTGTCCAGGGCAAAGCGCATCGGCTGTGGCAATGTCGGAGCGATAATCCTTGCCTTGGGCCTTTACCACTCGCGCGCCGCATACGGTTTTTCGTATCGGAACTGGTTCGACGGTCTGGTTTTCGGACCTGTCGCAGCTGTACTTGGAATGGTGGCGTTACTCGGGTCGATCTTCAATTGGCCCAAGATATGGGATTCGCCGCCGCAGAATCCCGCACGAAAAAAGTGGTAGTGAGCGGCCGTCAGCCGTGATTCAGTTTATCCAAATCAATTCACAAAATAAGGAGCGAGACAATGCGTAATTCAATGATGCCTTTGCAGTCAGAAAGAGGAATATCGCGGTCCCTCTGCATCCTATTATTGTTGGCCTGCTGCGCTTTCTCAGCGCAGAATCTCTCTGCACAGAACCACGATAACCATCACATCCGGAATATTGTTCTGGTTCACGGTGCCTGGGCGGATGGTTCTGGCTGGAGGGGCGTTTACGACATTCTGGTCAAGGATGGTTTCAACGTTAGCATCGTGCAAGAGCCGGAGACGTCGTTCGCGGAAGATGTCGCGGCTACGAAGCGCGTCCTTGCTCTGCAAGATGGACCGTGCATTCTGGTCGCTCACAGCTATGGGGGAGCCGTAATTACCGAAGCGGGGACGGACCCATCCGTTGTGGGTTTGGTGTACATCGCGGCCCACATGCCCGATGCCGGTGAGAATGAGTCTGACGACGGAAAGCGCTTCCCCAGCGATCTCGGCAAGTCGAATGCGATAAAGAAGACAGCCGACGGCTTCACTTATCTTGATCCGGCGCAGTTTCATGAATACTTCGCAGCCGACCTGCCGGCTGAATTGGCGGCTTTCATGGCGCGATCGCAGGTGATGAACAAAGCTGAAAATTTCAGAGGAGTCATCTCCACGCCAGCGTGGAGAAGCAAGCCGAGCTGGATGCTGGTGGCTGGAAGCGACCGAACCATCAACCCTGATCTCGAGCGGTGGTATGCCACCCGAGCCAACAGCCACAAGGTCGAAGTCGCAGGCGCCAGCCACTCGGTCTACGTTTCGCACCCGAAGGAGGTTGCAGCTCTGATCGAAGAAGCTGCATCGCACGCCAAGTAGGGAGATGTGAAGTCACATTCTGGAAGTGATGCTAGATCCTGCGCGAAAAAAGTGGTGAGAGGCGGCCGAAGCAGCTTCAGCCCACAACTTTGTAGTCGCAGGCCTGGCGGCATGCCTCGCAATAAAAGAGGCCGTCGGTGCAAAGGTGCACGTCGAGTTGAGACTGGCAATACACACAGAACTTTTCGCACCCGCAACTCGCTTCAGGACGCTCGCATTGGGCGCAGACGACGCGGCTGACGCCTGGCTTAGAGGACATAGGTGAAGTCTAGGGCGTTCGCGGAAATGAAGAAACGTAACCGAAGTCATGCAAGGCAGGTCTTAGGTGTCAGGTCTTAGGTCTTAGGAAAAACAGCCCCCCTCCTCTTCGATCGCTGGTCGGGGGCGTTTGGTTTTCCTAAGACCTGACACCTAACACCTGAGACCTGCCTCTAAGACCTGCCTCGCTGTGTTAACTTAAACAGTTCCAGATTTCCGACCGAGGTTCTTCTTGTCTGCAGTCGATACAACTCCCATTGTGGGCGGCAAAGTCCGCAAAACTGCGTTGAACGCCGTCCATCGCCAGATGGGCGCGAAGATGGTGGAGTTCAACGGCTGGGACATGCCGGTGGAATATCCTGCGGCAATCGGCTGCGGCATTGTCGCCGAACACATGGCGGTGCGCACCGGCGTCGGCATATTCGACGTCAGCCACATGGGCGACATCCGCCTGGCCGGCCCCGGAGCGCTGGCCGCCGTGCAGCATATTTCGATGAATGACGCGTCGCGACTGGCGATTGGGCAGGCGCAATATTCGGCGTTGCTCTATCCGCAAGGAACCTTTGTGGATGACGTCATCGTTCACCGCCTCGGCGAAGACGAGTACCTGCTGGTGATCAACGCGGGGACGCGCGAAAAAGATTTCAGCTGGGTGCGCGACAACACCCGGCAGTTTGATTGCAAAGTTGAGCATCTCTCCGATGACTTCACGCAGATTGCGATTCAGGGGCCGAGGGGCGTTGATGTCCTGCAGAAACTCACCGACGCCAACCTTAGCGCGGTGAAATTCTACTGGGTGACGCGCGGAACCCTATGCGGCCTGAACAATATCCTGATGGGCCGCACCGGTTACACCGCTGAAGACGGGTTCGAGATTTACATTCCATCCGACGAGGAAACGAGCGCGCGCGTCTGGTACGCGATTCTCGACGCTGGAAAAGAATTTGGCGTCGTCCCCTGCGGCTTGGGTGCGCGCAACACGCTGCGCCTCGAAGGTTGTCTGTCTCTCTATGGACACGAAATCTCGGACACGATCAACGTGTGGGAAGCTGGCCTCGATCGTTTCTGCAAGATGGAGAAGCCCGACTTTATCGGACGCGCCGCGCTCGAGAAAGCAAAAGCTGAAGGTGTGAAGAAGACGCTGGTCGGGCTGGAGATGGTCGATCGAGGAATCGCACGCGACGGATACAAGGTTCTCGATGATGCCGGACGCGAGATCGGCTACGTCACCAGCGGTTCTCCAGCGCCGTTTTTGAAGAAAAATATCGCGTTGGCTTATGTTCCGCCGGCGCAGGCTGCCGTGGGAACAACGGTAAAAGTGGAAATCCGCGGACAGGGCGTGAAAGCGCAAGTTGTACCGACGCCGTTTTATAAGCGTCCGAAAAAATCTTAACTACCGGAACGACGAACAGCGGAACGACGAACAGCCAACCGCCAGGAGCGAAGCGATAAATGCCTTACCCAACTGACCGCAAATACACGAAAGAACATGAGTGGATAACTCCCGACGGCACCATCGGTATCACCAGCCACGCGCAAGATTCGCTGGGCGACATCGTGTTCGTCGAACTGCCTAAAGTCGGCACCGAGATCACGGCGGGAAAAACCTTCGGCACGGTGGAGTCGGTGAAGGCCGTATCCGATCTATACGCTCCGGTTTCGGGGACGGTGACGGCTACGAACGAAGCTCTGGCAACGGCTCCCGAGTTGGTAAATAAAGATGCGCACGCGGCCTGGATGCTGAAAATCAAAGTGAAGGATCCGGCGGAGATGAATGCGCTGCTGTCCGCGGCAGACTACGATAAGTTTGTGAGCGAAGAGGCGGGAGGCTGAGGACGATTCACGACTCGCCGGCACCTAAGCAATGCCACAATCGTTTCCGCCAGTGACGACATCTAACCAGAGTTCCTATGAGATATCTGCCTAAATCTCCCGCCGACCGCGCCGCTATGTTGCAGGCGATCGGCATTCGCTCCGTCGACGATCTTTTCTCGCCGATTCCGGCCGAATATCGCCTCGCGCGCGATCTAGCCGTTCCCCGGCAAATGGCCGAGTCGGAAATCGTGGACTGGTTTAAACAGCGGGCGAAAGAAAACGGCGAGGGCTACACCAGTTTTCTCGGCGCCGGCGCCTACTTCCATTACCGTCCAGTGGTCATTGACGCGCTGGTGCAGCGCGGGGAATTTCTTACGTCCTACACGCCATACCAGGCTGAGTTTGCGCAGGGAACGCTGCAAGCTATCTTCGAATTCCAGACCATGATCTCGGAACTCACAGGCATGGACTTGGCGAATGCCTCGATGTATGACGGCTCGACCGGTGCCGCCGAGGCTGTGATGATGGCGGTCCGCGTCACGGGTCGGCAGTCGGCGGTGATCGCGCGCAACCTGCATCCCGAGTATCGCGAAGTGCTTAATACCTACGCGACCCACCAGGAGATTCCGCTGAAATTGGTCGGGTTCACAAGCACGGGGCAGATCGATCTGAAGGAACTGGAAAAGGCTGTCGGCGACGACACGGCGTGCGTCTTAATTCAGTCGCCGAATTTCTTCGGGACCATCGAAGACGTCGAAGCCATCGCCGAGGTCGCGCACAAACGCGGAGCGCTGCTGATCGTCTCGATCGCCGAAGCCGTCTCACTCGGAATCGTCGAACCGCCGCATCAGGCCGACATCGTGGCCATGGAAGCGCAGTCGTTTGGAGTGCCGCTCGGATTCGGCGGTCCCTACTGCGGCGTGCTCGCCACTAAAGAAAAGTTCGTCCGGCAAATGCCGGGACGCCTCGCCGGTCAGACGGTCGACAAGAATGGCAAGCGAGGATTCGTGCTGACGCTGGCAACGCGCGAACAGCACATCCGGCGCGAGAAAGCGACTTCGAATATTTGCACCAACCAGGCGCTGGTCGCGCTGATGGTCAACATCTTCATGACCGTGTACGGCAAAGTCGGCTTGCGCGAACTCGCGAAACAAAACATGGCAAAGGCGGCCTACGCTGCCGACCAGTTCAGCAAACACGCGAAGGTGCTGTTCGCTGGCGCGCCGCGCTTCAACGAGTTCGTCGTCCAGACCAGCGAAGATCCTTACGCCATCAACTCACGGCTGCTGGGACACAAAATCGTCGGCGGTCTGCCACTGAAGAAGTTCTATCCCGAGTTGGGTAATGCGGCGCTGTGGTGCTGCACCGAATTGACTACGCGGTCGATGATCGATACTGCGGTCGGCCTCGTCGCCGAGAGCGAACGGTCGGTTTCGGATAAGTCGGCGCTAGCTAAGGATGCCGAACCGGAAGAGGTGACGCGATGACGACGAAGCACATGACCCGCAAAGCGACGCGTCACATCAGCCAGAACGAAGGACTGATCTTCGAGAAGTCGTCGCCCGGCAAGGCCGCGTGGAAGTTGCCACCGCTCGACGTCCCTGAAGTGGAT
>Ga0209169_10001172_pt1 | contig 15888 bp, 14 predicted proteins | sample HubBroMetageWRM4_FD_188346 | JGI IMG/M metagenome (GOLD analysis project Ga0209169, IMG submission 188346) | Warmed soil microbial communities from the Hubbard Brook experimental Forest, New Hampshire - Hubbard Brook CCASE Soil Metagenome WRM 4... | ecosystem: Environmental > Terrestrial > Soil... | reverse complement strand
TGAACGCGAACATCACCCAAACCAATTCCCGCTTCCCCGCGCCGGCCGCCGATCCCGCCGCGCCGGCCGCCGAAGCGTCCCCGGTAACCGCCGGGCCGTCCCCGGCGATCACCGTCAGGCCCGTACCGCAGCCCCCGCCGGATGCCTCCCGGCGGCCGCGGATCACCCACGCGGGTACCCGCCCGCTGCCCCCGGCCGCCGCGGCCGACGTCGTGCTTGCGTACCTGCGGATCCACGCCGCGACCCTGGTGTCCCTCGAGCCGATGGCGCGCGCCGACGAACCCGACGCCGTGCACCAGATGCGGGTCGCCGCCCGCAGGCTGCGCGCCACCCTCCGGTCGTTCGGCGAGGTCATCCCGCGATCGGCCACCGAACCCCTGGACGCCGAACTCCGCTGGCTAGGCGCCCTGCTAGGCCAGGCCCGCGACGGCGAGGTGCTGCCGGTCCAGCTGCATGCCAGCCTCCGTCCCGTCCCGGCCGAGCTGGTCATCGGCCCGGTGCACGCCCGGGTGCAGGGTCACTTCTCGCCCCGCCACGCCGCCGCGGTCGCCGAGCTTGTCGCCGCGCTCGACTCAGGGCGCTACGCCGCCCTGCTTGCCGCCCTCGACCGGCTCACCCTCGATCCGCCGCGCGGCCCGCGGGCCGGCGACCCGGCCCGGGACGTGCTGCCCGCCGCGGTCCGGCGCGCCTACCGGCAGGCACACCGGCGGATGCGCGGGGCCCGGCACGCGCCGGCCGGCCCGGCCAGGGACGCCGCGCTGCACAGCGCCCGCAAGTCGGCCCGCCGCGCCCGCTACGCCGCCGAGGCCGCCGCCCCGGCGATCGGCGGGAAGGCCCGCCGCTTCTCCCGCCAGATGAAGAAGGTCCAGTCCGTCCTCGGCGAGCACCAGGACTCGGTGCTGGCCCGCCAGGCCGCCCGCGACCTGGGCATCGGCGCCCACCTGTCCGGCGAGAACGCGTTCAGCTACGGCCTCCTGCACGAGCTTGAGCGCCATAAGGCCGAGCTCCTCCAGGCTCAGGCTCGCCGCGTCTGGCGCCATGCGTCCCGCTCCCGCTACCGTCGGTGGATGTGATAGGAACTAAAAATAGTGTCTCGAATGCTGAGACAGACGTCTTAACGGGTGTCAACGCCAATCCGCGTTCGGGTAGCGTCAAAGGCATTATGCGGCGCGTAGTACTCTTCGCCAGCCGCAGCGGAGCCTGATCCAGGGCAGGCCAGCGACCGCTGCGGGGGTTTGGCGCTGGCCGTAAGTCCGATCAGGTTCTTTGGTGTAGGAGCATTCCCGTGTACGACATGTATCCCTCTGACTGGCCTGCCCAGGTCGCCCCGCCCGCCTCGCCCGCTGCCGAGCCCGCCACCGAGCCGGAGACGGCCGCGATCCGGGCGGTCCAGGTCGCGCTTGACCGGCGCGACAACGGCGGGGCCGCGGCAGGCCCGGCCCGCCCGTAGACCAGTCCGTCCCTCCCGTGGACCAGTAAGGTTCTTCCATGGCTTCTCGAACCATCAGGCTGGCGGTCATCGGCGGCGACGGCATCGGCCCCGAAGTGGTGGCCGAGGCCCTCAAGGTGCTGCGGGCGGCGGCGCCCGAGGTTACCTTCGCCGAGACCGACTACGACCTCGGCGCGCGCCGCTGGCATCGCACCGGGGAGACGCTGCCCGACGCCGTGCTTGCGGAGATCAGGGGCCACGACGCGATCCTGCTCGGCGCCGTCGGCGACCCGACCGTGCCGAGCGGCGTGCTCGAGCGCGGCCTGCTGCTCCGGCTGCGGTTCGAGCTCGACCAGTACGTCAACCTGCGCCCGGTGCGGCTCTACCCAGGCGTGGCAGGCCCGCTGGCCAACGCCAGGCCGGAGTCGGTGGACATGGTGGTGGTGCGCGAGGGCACCGAGGGCCCGTATACCGGGGCCGGCGGGGTGATGCGCAAGGGCACCCCGGCCGAGATCGCCACCCAGGACAGCGTCAACACCGCGTTCGGCGTGCGGCGGGTCGCCAGGTACGCGTTCGCCAGGGCGATGGCCAGGTCGCGCAGGAAGCTGACGCTCGTGCACAAGACCAACGTGCTTACCTACGCGGGCGACCTGTGGCAGCGGACCGTGACCGGGCTTGCCGAGGAATTCCCCGGGGTGTCGGTTGACTACTGCCACGTCGACGCCGCGTCGATGTTCTTCGTCACCCAGCCCGAGCGGTTCGATGTCATCGTCACCGACAACCTCTTCGGCGACATCCTCACCGACCTCGGCGCCGCGGTGGCGGGCGGAATCGGCCTGGCGGCCAGCGGCAACATCAACCCTGAGGGCACCGCCCCCAGCATGTTCGAGCCCGTGCACGGCAGCGCGCCTGACATCGCGGGCCAGCAGAAGGCCGACCCCACGGCGGCCATCCTGTCCGCCGCCATGCTGTGCGAGCACCTCGGCCTGGTCGCCGAGGCGGTGCGGATCGAGCAGGCGGTGGCCGGGGACCTTGTCGAGCGGCAGGGCGCCTGGGCACCCAGGACCACGGTAGAGGTAGGCGACGACATCGCCGAGCGAGTATCCGGCTGAGGTCCCGCGTTCGCTTTTCGACTACCACCGAGGAAGCCGTACACCATGATCGATTTTGAAATCCGCCTCTCCGGCCACCAGGTGCCAGACGCCGAGCGCGAGGCGATACTTGCCGCGCCTGGGTTCGGCCAGGTCTTCACCGACCACATGATCACCATCCGCTGGTCAGGCGACCAGGGCTGGCACGACGCCCGGCTGGAGCCCTACGGGCCCTTCACGCTCGACCCGGCCACCGCCGTCTTCCACTACGCCCAGGAGTTCTTCGAGGGCCTGAAGGCCTACCGCCAGGACAACGGGTCGATCGCCCTGTTCAGGCCGGACGCGAACGCGGCCAGGTTCAACCGGTCGGCGCACCGGATGGCGATGCCCGAACTGCCCGAGGAGACCTTCATCCGCGCGCTCGAGCTGCTCGTCACCCAGGACCGCGAGTGGGTGCCCTCCGGCGAGGGGAAGAGCCTTTACCTGCGCCCGTTCATGATCGCCACCCAGCGCGGGCTCGGCGTCAACCATCCGTCCGACCAGTACCTGTTCTGCGTCATCGCCTCGCCCGCCGCCTCCTACTTCGACGCCCAGCGCGGGGCCAAGCCCAAGCCGGTCACGGTGTGGCTGTCCGAGGACTACACCAGGGCGGCCCCCGGCGGCACCGGCGCGGTCAAGGCGGGCGGCAACTACGCGGCCGCGTTCGCCGCCCAGCAGCAGGCCGTGGACCGCGGCTGCGACCAGGTGGTCTGGCTGGACGCCGCGGAGCACCGCTGGGTCGAGGAGATGGGCGGCATGAACCTGTTCTTCGTCTCAGGATCCGACGCCGGCGACAGCATCATGACCCCCGCGCTGACCGGCACCCTGCTGCCAGGCATCACCCGCGACTCCCTGCTGCGGCTCGCGCCGGAGCTCGGCATCAAGGCCGCCGAGGACCGCATCTCGACCGACGCGTGGCAGCAACGGTGCGCGTCCGGCGACCTGACCGAGGTGTTCGCCTGCGGCACCGCCGCGGTGCTCACCCCGGTGGGCCGGGTCAAGAGCAAGTCCGCCGAGTGGCAAATCGGCGACGGCACCCCCGGCCCGGTCACCATGCGCCTGCGCGAAGAACTGATCGGCATCCAATACGGCCACCGCCCCGACCCCCTCGGCTGGATCCATAAGGTCTGCTAGGCAACCTCCCGTCTCGAATGGTGAGACCGATGTGCGGCCGGGGGTGAACGTGTGGCACACTAGCCCCGTGACCTCCAGCCGGATCATTATCGGCAGGCGCGTCGGCACCCTGGGGTTACCCACCCCAGCGCCCGGGCAGCAAGGCCCTGGACGCCGACGCGCAGACCTCTCGCGTACTCGCGAGGGGTCTTTTGCTTTGCACCGAAAAAATCCAGCAGATAAAGAACGGACACACCGATGCTCGACGACACCTTTCACGTCTACGACACGACGCTGCGGGACGGCGCCCAGCAAGAAGGGCTGAACCTCTCCGTGGCCGACAAGCTGGTCATCGCCCGGCAGCTGGACGAGCTAGGCGTCGGCTTCATCGAGGGAGGCTGGCCAGGCGCGATCCCGAAGGACACCGAGTTCTTCCGGCGCGCCGCCAGCGAGCTGGACCTCAAGCACGCGCAGCTCGCCGCGTTCGGCGCGACCCGCCGGCCCGGCGCCAAGGCGGCCGAAGACCCATTGGTCGCCGCGCTGCGCGAATCGGGCGCGCCGGTCGTGACCCTCGTCGCCAAGAGTCACGACCGGCACGTCCTACTCGCCCTGCGAACCACGCTGGACGAGAACCTGGCCATGATCGCCGACACGGTCACCCACCTCCGCGAGAACGGCCAGCGGGTCTTCCTTGACGCCGAGCACTTCTTCGACGGCTACCGGTCCAATCCCGACTACGCCCTCGAGGTCGTCAGAACCGCGGCGCAAGCCGGCGCGGACGTCATCGCCCTGTGCGACACCAACGGCGGCATGATGCCGACCGAGCTCGCCGACGTGGTCGCCGCCGTCGCCGAGAAAACTGCCGCCCGTCTGGGCATCCACTGCCACGACGACACCGCCTGCGGTGTCGCCAACACCCTGGTCGCGGTCGACGCGGGCGTGACCCACGTCCAGGGCACGGCGAACGGCTACGGCGAACGGGCCGGCAACGCCAACCTGTTCAGCGTGGTGGCCGGCCTGCAGCTGAAGAAGGGCCGCACCGTGCTGTCCGGCGACGGCATCAGGGAGATGAGCCGGATCGCGCACGCGATCAGCGAGGTCACCAACGTGGCGCCGGACACCCACCAGCCCTACGTGGGCCTGTCCGCGTTCGCGCACAAGGCCGGGCTGCACGCCTCGGCGGTCAAGGTCGACCCGATGCTCTACCAGCACATCGACCCCGCCCTGGTCGGCAACGACATGCGGATGCTCGTCTCGGACATGGCCGGCCGCGCCTCGATCGAGCTGAAGGGCCGCGAGCTCGGCTACGACCTGTCCGGCGACAGGGAGACGATCGGCCGGGTCACCGACCGGGTAAAGGAGCTCGAGGCCCGCGGCTACACCTTCGAGGCCGCCGACGCCAGCTTCGAGCTGCTGCTGCGCGACGAGCTCGGCCAGCGCCAGGAGTACTTCGCCGTCGAGTCCTGGCGCGTCATCGTCGAGCGCCACCCCGACGGCCGGATGACCAGCGAGGCGACCGTCAGGCTGACCGCCAAGGGCGAGCGCCTGGTAGCGGTCGGCGAGGGCAACGGCCCGGTGAACGCCCTGGACAAGGCGCTGCGCGCCGCGCTGGAGCAGATCTACCCGGAGCTGGCCCGCCTGGAGCTGACCGACTACAAGGTCCGCATCCTGGCAGGCACCCACGGCACCGGCGCCATCACCCGCGTCCTCATCGAGTCCGACGACGGCACCGGCGACACCTGGAACACCGTCGGCGTCCACGAAAACATAATCGCCGCCTCCTACCACGCCCTAGAAGAAGCCGTAACCTACTCCCTCCTCCGCTCCGGCCGCGAACCCACCCCCTAACCCCCCCACCCCCGATTCCATGGTCGTGACAACGTACCCGCTATTGCCATTACGTTGTCACGACCATGGGACCGCCTCAGTGTGCCCGAGCTGAACAGGGCCACGCTGGTGAGGCAGTTGTTGCTGGAGCGGCACGTGGTGCCGACCGGCAGGCGATCGGCCAGCTGGCCGGGATGCAGGCGCTGGCGCCGCTGAGCGGCTCGGGCTGTGGCATCTGGCCGGGTACGGGCCGGCCGGGGTGAAGGACATCCAGGCATGGTCCGGCCATCCTGCGCATCAGGCCGTTCGTCCCGCTGACCGCACGCGATACCGGCGCCATCGAGGCGCAGGGCGCTCAGCTGCTGGAATTCGCGGCGGAGGACGCCGAGGTGCGCGACGTCAGGGTCGCGGCGCCCGGCTAAAGGGCCCGCGGGCAATCCCGGCCCCCCGGTCCCACCACGGCAGTTAGGGATTTACGGTAGGGACATGGACGACAAGGAGATCATGGCTCAGATCGGCGACCTCATCCAGACCGAGCACAAGCTCCGCGAGCAGCTCGCGAGCGGCGAGCTGAGCGGCGCGCAGGAGCACGAAAGGCTCCGCTCGGCCGAGGAGGCGCTCGACCAGTGCTGGGACCTGCTGCGGCAACGGCGCGCCAAGCGCGAGTTCGGTGAGAGCCCCGACCAGGCGGCCGCGCGTCCGGTCGGCGAGGTCGAGGGCTACCAGCAGTGAGCCCCGGCCCCCTGGGGAGTGGCTAGGCGAGGCAGGGAGAGACGTGCGTATCGCGAGATTCGGCAAGGGCGACGGGGTCGCGTACGGCGTGGTGGAGGGCGAGCCCGGTGCGGGCCAGCCAGGCGACCGGACCGCGGAGGCCCGCCTGACCATCGCCGAGCTGCACGGGCACCCGTTCGGGGTGGACCCGGGTGGCGTCCGGCTGACCGGGCGCAGGTACCCGCTCGCGGAGGTCAGGCTGCTCGCGCCTGTGCTGCCGAGCAAGGTCGTGGCGGCCGGCAGGAACTACGCGGCCCACGTGCAGGAGATGGACGGCGAGCAGCGGGTTGAATCAGCCGAGCCCGTGCTGTTCCTCAAGCCGTCCACCGCGGTGACCGGGCCCGGGGACGCGATCAGGTACCCGGTGAAGCTGACCGACCGGGTGGACTTCGAGGGTGAGCTGGCGGTCATCATCGGCAGGCTCTGCCGCAGCGTGCCCAGGGAGCGGGCCGAGGAGGTTATCTTCGGCTACACCTGCGCCAACGACGTGACCGCGCGGGATCTCCAGGCCAGGGACGGGCAGTGGACCAGGGCAAAGGGCTTCGACACGTTCTGCCCGCTCGGGCCGTGGATGGAAACGGGTACCGATCCCGCCGACCTGGAGCTCACCACGACCGTCAACGGGGCGGTCCGCCAGCGGGCGCGCACCTCCGAGCTGCTATGGGACGTGCCGGACCTGATCGCGCACGTCAGCCAGGTGATGACGCTGCTGCCCGGCGATGTGCTGCTGACCGGGACGCCGGCCGGCGTGGGGCCGCTGTCGGCCGGGGACGAGGTCTCCGTGACGATCGAGAGCATCGGGACGCTGACCAACCGGGTGGTCATCAGCGACTAGGCCGGATCCGGCGCCGTGCGGCACCCGCCCCGCGGGCGCAAATCGTGATCAACCCGGCCGCTGGCCGCAAAAGTGATCTCTAGTGCAAGCCGTCTGGCCTGGATTAGGATTGGCTGTCTGAGCAAGAGATACGGACACCATGAGCCTAGGCGTGTCCCAGCGGCCTGATTGCCGGGCAAGGGGGACCTTCCATGGGACTTGGGGCAGCTGGGGGAGGCTGAACCCTGCCGAAGCTGCCTGTTCCATCACGTTCGCGGAGGGGTGGCTTTGATGAGTGGGGGCTACGTTCCCAATTACGGCGGCCAGCCCAATTACGGCGGGCAGCCCAATTACAGCGGCCAGCCGACCGCTCCCGTTCCGTCGCAGCACTATTCCTTTGGCTCGCTGCTGCCGCTGCGGCACTGGGCCAAGGACCCGGCGCTGCGCAGCTGGCCGGTACTGCTGCTGATCGCCCTGGTGTGCGTGCCGCCCATCGCGGTGGTGCTGCTGAACCAGCCCACCATGGGTCACCTCACCTTCGCGGGCTGGATCTACGCCTACTACTTCGCCATCGCGTGGCTGCTGCTGCTCGGCGTCATCGTCCGGCCGCAGCACGTCAGCCGGGTCATGCTCGCCACCGTGGCCGTGATCGGCATCGTGATAGAGGTGCCGATCGCGCTGGCGCTTGAGACCCGGCTGCACAGCAGCAGCAACAACCTGTTCGCCAGCGTCTTCACCATCGGCATCCCCGAGGAACTGGCCAAGGCCGTCCCGGTCATCATCGTCGCCGCCATCTGGCGCCAGCGATGGCTGGAGCAGACGCCAAGGGACTACCTGTTCCTCGGCTCGGTAAGCGGGCTCGTCTTCGGCGCGGCCGAGGCCGAGCGGTATTACACCCTCAACCTGGGCTCGCTGCACGGGCTCGTCAACGGCATGATCCTGCAGGACATCACGATCCAGTACATCTGGCGGTTCCTCACCGACCCGATCAGCCACGCCTGCTGGGCCGGCATCACCGGCTACTTCATCGGCCTGGCGGTCACCGGAACCAAGCGGCACTGGGCGGTCGGCTTCATCGGCCTCGCCATCGCCGCCGTCCTGCACGGCCTCAACGACTGGAACCCGATCAACGCGCACTTCACCTGGGTCGTGGTGATCCTGATCAGCGTGCTGCTGTTCCTCGGCTACGGCCGGGCGGGCGCCTACACGCCGCAGACGATGCCCGAGGCGCTTCCCGCCGCGGCATACGCACCGCAGCCGGGCGTGCCCTGGACTCCGGTAGCCCCCGGTCCCCCCGGTCCCCCCGGTCCCGTCCCGCAGGGCCCGTACGCACCGCAGCCCGGCGCTCCAGGTCCCGTTCCGCCGCCGCCCGTGCCGAGCGGGGCGGGGGGCTACCAGCAGGCACCGCCTGCCGGAGGCGATTGGTGGGTGGGGCCCGGCGCGCCCGGCGCGCCCGGCACGGCGCCACGGCCCGCCGGCGCACCGCAGCCGCAGCCCGTACCGGCGTATTCGGCCCCGGCAGCCCCGCAGCCGGTCTACTCTTCTGCGGAGCGGCCCACCATGACCCGGCCCCGGCAGGCCGTCAAGCCATGGTGGGAGCAGTAGCACCAGTGAAGGGAGAGGTTCCCCGGTGGCCATGCCCGATCGCAGGAATGCCCCGGTGTTCGCGGCAGCCGCCGCATTCGTGCTCGTGCTGGTGTTCGGCAAATTGATCGGCTCGAATTCACCGGCCCCGAGCCCGAATCCGTCGGGATCGCCGACGCCGACGTCGTCGTTCAGCCCGAGCCCGAAGGCCAGCAGCACCGGGGGCCACGTCGCCACCACCCCGACCACCACGGCGACCCCGACCCCGACGACCTCGCCGGCACTGGTCCCGCTGACCGTGGAGGTCACCGAGCAGCCGGGCGCCACAAGCGGCATTCAGGTGCTGGAGATCCCGGCGCAGGTGCTGGCGGAAAAGAGGCACGCCACGCCCGTGAACGGGACCCTGATCCCTGAGCTGAACAGCTTGCAGTGGACCACCCAGCCGCTGGCCGTCGGCACCTACCAGGTGTGCCTGCAGACCCCTGCGGGCACGAAGTTCGTCGGCCCCGATATCGATGTGAAGCCGGGCTCTGCCTGCACGACGGTCCACCTCATGCCCGGCTCGCCGCCGGTCATGTTCACCCTCGCTCGGGCCACAGGATGAGCGCGCGTCGCGCTGGTCCGCCGCCCGGCGGCGCGCCCGAGCCCCTGCTGCTGGTGCTTGCCGTCGCCGCGGCGCTGGTCGGCGGCCTGGCGGCGGCCGATATCGTGCATGCCTCGACCGTCGTCACGCTGGTCGTGTCCCTCGTCGTGGCCGCCATCGCGGTCTTCGCCCTGTTCCGGTGGCCAAGCCCGGCCCCGGAGTTGTCGGCCCCCGAGCGGCAGCGCGAGCAGGTGCCGCCCGGCTACGGCCCTCGTCCGGGGCCGGTGCAGCCTGGCCCAGGTAACCGCACCGCACCGCATCCGCTCCCGATCGCCCCCGGGGCAATGCAGCCGCCCGAGCCCGACGGCGACGCGGGAACCGACACCGTGGTGCAGTTGCTGCCGGTCAGGTCGGAGCAGGTCGGCGGCTCGGAGTGGTGGACGAAGGGCCCGGTGCCACCGCCGCAGCCGAGTCAAGGCGCCCGCCGGGCGCCCGCCCCCGACCTGTCGGCCTATCTGGCCTTCACGCAGATCGCGCAGTGCCCGAATTGCGGCGCGTTCGGGCTGGAGATCGGGCAGATCCGGGGGGGCTGGGGCTTCCGCTGCGACTCGTGCGCATACACCTGGGCCTGGCGGCCGGGCACGCCCTGGCCGGTCACCCGGGTCGCACCCAGGCGGCGAAGGGAGTCGCGCCCGCCTTCTTGACCCGTCTGGTTTTCATCCCGGTCGCGTCCTTTTTAGCGGGCCGGCAGGCAATGGAGGGAACGCAATGTACGAGAAAGAGATAAGCAGGAGAGATCCCGGCTGCGTGGTGTTCTTGCTCGACCGTTCGGATTCGATGAAGCAGCAGTGGGGGAACAGCCAGGAGACGCTGGCCCAGGGGGCCGCGAGAGAGTTGAATAACATCCTTCTTGAGCTGCTGTTTACCTCGCAAGGGGAGCCGGGGAAGGCGCGTCACTACTTCGACGTCGGCGTGTTCGGCTACGGCATCAGGCCGATGGCGGGCGGCGAGGGCGTGGAGTCCGCCTTCGGCGGCAAGCTCGCCGGAGCGGCCCTGGTCCCGTTGCCCGAGCTGAGGGACAACCCGATCACGGTGCGTGAGGTGCCCTCGCCCGACGCCGGCGCGCCGCCGAGCCGGGTGCCGATCTGGGTCGAGCCGGCCCAGGGCTACCGGACGCCGATGTGCCAGGCCGTCGCGGTGGCAGGCGCCCACGTCTACCAGTGGGCCTCCGAGCACCCGGACTCGTTCCCGCCGATCGTCATCAACATCACCGACGGCCTGGTGACCGACAACGGCTACGAGGGCGCCAACCTGGATGAGTGGGCGCAGCGGCTGATGAACATCCAGACCAGCGACGGTCCGGCGCTGCTGTTCAACGTGTTCCTGTCCCCGACGCCCACGGCGGGCGGCGTGCTGTTCCCGAACTCCGACCGCGGCCTGCCGCCGCCCGGTCCTGACCTGTTCCGGATCAGCAGCCCGCTGCCGCAGCTGATGCTGTCCAACGCGGTCGGCGTGGGCAACTACGTGGAGCAAGGTGCCCGCGGGTTCGCGTTCAACGCCGACTCCAAGATGCTGGCCAGGCTCCTCGAGGTCGGCACCAAAGTCGACGTCAGGGACTGATCTGAGTACCTGATGCAAATCCAGATGGTGGTATTCAGCGAGCCGAAGTCCGGGTACGAGGCCGCGGAGTGGCAGGACTGTGCGTGCGGCGGCGTCATCAGCGACCCGAACGGGCCGGTGAGCCGGGCCCGCTTCATCGTCCTTGACGGTGCCGCAGGGGCCTACGACCCGGTGCGCTGGGTCGACCAGCTGGTGACGTCCTTCATCCCGCCACCCGGCGTCCCCGCCGGGCCAAGGCTCGATCCCACCTCGATGCGGGACTGGTTCGCGGCGATGCAGGATCGCTGGACCGCGGCCAGGCCGGCCTTCGACAACGTAATCGAGGAGCGCAAGTGGGCCGAGACGGGCTCGTTCGCGACCCTGCTCGGCTTCGAGATCTCCGGGCTCGACGGCCCGGAGCCCTACTGGCAGGCTGTCGCGCTCGGCGATACCGTGCTGTTCCACGTCAGGGCGGACCGGCTGCTCGCCACCTTCCCGCCGCTCGGACCCGATGATTTCGGCACCCGCCCGGACGGTGTGCACACAAAGCGGTCCAGCCTCGACCAGATGACCGAGCGCCTCGAGCTCAGCAGCGGCGTGCTGTTCCCCGCCGACTTCCTCTTCGCCGCCACCGACGCGATGGCCCACTGGATCCTGCGGGCCATCCGGCGCGAGGAGCAGAAGGTGTGGCGCACCCTGGCCGGGTTCGCGCATCCCGATGTCTTCACGCGTTTCGTCTCCGATCAGCGCAAGGAGATCGACATCGCCAAACGGCTCAAGAACGACGACGTGACGCTCATGCGCCTGCGCATAGCTGCCGACCAGCCCTCCTTCCTTTTGGCATGCCGCTGATGAACACCACCTTCCCCGCCGCCGGTGACTACTACAAAGCGGTGCAATCGCCCGCCAGGACGTTCACCGTGGAGAAACTGCAGAAAGCCGAGTTCGTCTACGACACGCTTGGACCCAGCCTGGCGCGGGGCACGAGCGCCGTGGTGTTCCAGGCTAAGGTCGACGACAAACAGCAGGCCCTGCGCTGCTACATCAGGAACGACGCGTCGAGCAGGGACCGGTACAGCGCGCTCGGCTCCTACCTGTCGGGCCACAACCTGGCCCCGTATGTCGAGGGCGCCACCTGGCTGGACGCGGCGATCCGGGTGAACGGCAACACCTGGCCGGTGCTGACCATGACCTGGATCGACGGCCGGACGCTGAACGAGTACGTGGACTTCCTCGTCAACGAATCCAACACCGACGCCCTCTCCATGCTGGCCGTGAAGTGGCGCGATTTGATCTCGCTCATGCAGCGCACCGAATTCGCCCACTGCGACCTGCAGCACGGCAACGTCATGGTCGACCAGAGCGGCGGGTTCCGGCTGGTCGATTACGACGGGGTATGGATCCCGCAGCTGGCAGGAAAGCCCGCGCCGACGGAGTCCGGCCATCCCAACTACCAGCACCCAGGGCAGCAGAATGGCTGGGGCCGCTGGTTCGATACGTTCTCCGCGCTTGTCATCTACCTGTCGCTCGTCGCGCTCAGTAAGAATACGGAGCTCTGGCCGGAGCTTTACAACTCAAAGAACCTGCTGTTCTCCCGCGGCGATTTTGTCGCCCCGTTCAATACCCAGGTCTGGCAGCTGCTGACCGCGATGGGCGACAAGGAGGTCAGCACCCTGGTCCAGCAGTTGCAGCGGTGCTGTGCCCCGGGCTGGGTGTCGCTGCAGAGCCTGGAGATGACGCTCGACGCCACGCCGAAGGTTGAACCCGTGCGCGCGACGCCGCAACTCGAGGCCCGCTGGTGGGAAGCGAAGCCGGGCGCCCCGGTCCAGGCCCCGCCGCCGTGGACCATACCCTCCCAGACCCCCGCGCCCATGCCGACGGCAGCCCAGCAGGCCGCCGCGGCCGGTGCGGCACTGCCCAAGCCGCCCCCGCTGTCCGCTCCGCTCGGCGAGACCGGCCTGACCAAGCCCAGGCCGATAATCATCAAGGCCGCCACCCCCGCGCAGGACAGCTGGTGGGCGGCTAAGGGACAGGTGCCCACGCCACCGGTGCCGCCCGCGCCGACGCCGACGCCACCCGCTCCCGCGGCGCCCGCCACGCCCGCGCAGCGGCAACAGAAGCAGATCGCGGGCAGCATCGCGATCGCCGTCGGCATCGTGTTCGTCCTCACCGGCGCCATCAACCACCATGCGGCGGGCGGCGTCGTGCTGCTGATCATCGGCCTGGTCGGCGCCGCCTGGGGCGCCTGGCGGCTGGTCAGCCTGGACCCGAAGAACACCAACCCCCCGGGTCCCCCCGGTCCCGGCGCCAGGCCGTACTAATCAGCCGCCGGTCACCACCCAGTGGTCGGGATACAGCCACCAGCTCAGCATCTGGTTGCCGTTCACGCCGCTCATGTAGACCATGATGTGCTGCTGTTCCTCGGTCCAGGTCAGCGTGTTATAGCCCTTGTACAGGTACTCGGCGAGCCGGCCGTTGATAACCGGATTGGTGTTGTTATAACCGGTCTCACAGGTCGCGCTGAACTTGGTGAAACTGCCGCAAGTCCCCTCGTCGCTTGAGATGCTCAGCGGAGTGAGGAAATTATTGGTATAGGACGCATCAAGCGTCGTGCTGTTCGCGAAGAGGTAGTAATACAAATAGGCGCCCGCCGTCTGCGCATTGTAGATCGCGTCGGTGCAGGCGATTTCCTCGGTCGCCTGGTCGGTGGGCGTGATTGCCTTGCAATTGCTCGTCCGCACGTTGCCGGGCATCAGGGCCCACAGCGCCTCATCGGAGGTCATCGTCGGAGCCGCGTCAGGAGACGCGTCAGGAGAAGCGTCCGGAGTCGGCGACGGGGTCGGCATGGTGAAGCTGGGGGTGGGGTGCGGTTTCGGGGTCGGTGTGGGCGTCACGACGGCGGCCACCTTGGCGAACGGGACCAGGTGCGCCGCGGCGGCGACGCCGAAGTAGACGGCTATCACCGCGACCGCCGCGACGACGCCGAGCAGGCTGCGGTTGGACCACGGCCCGCCGGGCGGCCGGCCCGCGGGCAAGGTCCCGCCGGTTGGCGGATACAGCGGCGGCGGCGTCTGCTGGTAGGGCTGATTCTGCTGGTAGGCAGGCACCCCGGGGGGAGGGGTCGGCGGGTAGACCGAGGAGGAGGCCTGGGTCTGCGGGTAGAGCTGGGACGAGGGGCTCTGCGGGGTCCCTGGCGGATTAGGCCCGGGGAAAGCAGCCGGGCCGCCGAAGCCGCCGGCGGCGGGCGACCCGGGCACCGGATAGCCGAGGGCCCGGGCGAACTCCCGCACCACCCACGTGCACGCGCCCAGGTCAAGCTGGTGCTGCCTGGCCACGGTGGCGGCGACATCCTGAATGGCGCCCTCCAGGCCGAGGCGGCCGACCTGCTGCTGGAGCAGCGCAGGCACGTTGGACCGGGCCGCGCTGCCGATGAGGATGGTCTCCCCGGGCATGCCCTGCAGCCGAGCCCGGCAGATGCCGTCCATGGTCACCGGATCCGACAGCACCCCGGGCCCCCGCTCGGCCACTGCCGTCTCCAGGACCCGGCGCGCCTCGCCCGCCGGGTCAATGACGTACCCGTTCCCCTCAGTCACAAAGGACCTCCCCCTGGGGCGTTTATGCCGAAGATCATCCCTTAGGGCCAAAATTGTAACGTCGCAAGACAGCTACCGCGAGGGCAGAACCGCAGCGAGCGGGTAACGACTGACGCAAACAGAGTGCGCCGGTGCCACCACTGTCCGTTCGGCCCAAAGGAACGAGGCCAGCCGCCGCGGCGGATCAGGATCCGTACGGCGATGGCCCTGGTCTTAGCGGCGCCCCGACAGCCTACCCCGCCGATCCCCCGACTTTTGTCCTGCGGGCCCAGCCAAAGTGGCTAAATCAGGCCCTACCATTTGGGTGTGACGGCGGACCTGGTGACGCACACCACCGAGCCGCGCGGCGGTCCGAGACGGCGCCGCTTCGTCGCGCTGACCGCCCTGGTTCTCGGGGTCGCCGGATTCGCCGCGGCGACGACCGGCGTGGCGGTCCAGTTGCTGCCCAGGCAGTTCACCGCCGGGCAGCAGCGCCAGATCATGGCCTGGGAGGAATCCGGGCGGTGGCGCACGATGACCGCCGGGCAGGTCTTTCCCGCCTCGGTCGGCTACCAGCTGTCCGCCTCCGTGCTCGAGGACGCGACGCCGCTGAGCCTGCAGGCGCTGCGGGTCGGCATCGCGCCGCAGGCGAACTGCTCGGCGGGCGTGACAAGCACGGCCGCGGCCGCGGTGCTGCGCGGCAGCGGGTGCGAGGCCGTGCTGCGCGCCACCTATGTGGACGCCACGAAGACCTACGTGATGACCATCGGCGTCGCGGTGCTGCCGAACGCCGCCGCCGCGGTCGCGGCCGACACCGGTCTTTCCCGGCCCAAGCTCGCCGCCGCGCACGACGGCGGCGCGGGTGAGCTGGCCGCCGGCGTGCTCGGCGTCAGGTTCCGCGGCCTGGCCGGGCTTTACGACTTCAGCCGCCAGATCTCGGCCAGCTTCACCGCGGGTCCCTACATCGTCATGTACGCCGCCGGGTACGCCGACAGCCGCCCCCGCATCCAGGTCTCCGACGACGGCTACGCCTTCGCCGAGATGACCAGCATGGCCCACGGCGTCGCGCTGTCCGTCGCGGCCGCCCTCGGGGCGCAGCCGGCCCGCCCGCACTGCCCGGGGGCGCCCGGATGCTGAGCCACGGATTGGGCCACGGATTGGGCCGCGGATGGTCGCGCGGGCTGGCGGCGGGTTTCTGCGCCCTGGCGGTGACCGCGCTGGTGCCGACCGTGGCCGCCGCGGACACGATCAGGGACAGCCAGCAGTGGGTGCTGAACATGCTGGACGTCCAGCAGGCGTGGGCGGTGACAGAGGGCGGCGGTGTGACCGTCGCGGTCATCGACAGCGGCGTCAACCCCGACGTCAGCGACCTGCTCGGATCGGTCACCACCGGACCCGACTACACCGGCGTGCACACCTCGCCCGCCAACCCGGACTGGGGCGTGCACGGCACCTGGATGGCGTCG
>Ga0209169_10001171_pt1 | contig 15901 bp, 12 predicted proteins | sample HubBroMetageWRM4_FD_188346 | JGI IMG/M metagenome (GOLD analysis project Ga0209169, IMG submission 188346) | Warmed soil microbial communities from the Hubbard Brook experimental Forest, New Hampshire - Hubbard Brook CCASE Soil Metagenome WRM 4... | ecosystem: Environmental > Terrestrial > Soil... | reverse complement strand
TCAACCTTGGCGTCGAAATAGCCTTTCTTCTGGAAGTACGACAGGATGTTCTGCTGCCCTTCCTTGATCAGCTCGTCGTTCACCTGATTGACGGCGTACATCGGCACCAGGCTCTTCATGGTGCGGCCCCAGATGTGCGCACCGGTTGCGCGAATCCTTATCACCGGTCCCACCACGATGTGGAAGGTGATGTCGGCGCGATTGGTCGCCGTATCGTACTCGGCGCCCACCAGCTTCACCTCTCCGGCGACGAAGTCCTGCTTGGTGAGCTCGCTCTGCATGTAGTTCGTGGCTTTCTGCAGGCGGCCGTAGGAGTAGGTCATGCCCGTCTTGAGTGAGTCGCCGCGGATGCGAGCCATCACAGCGCGCAGCTTCTTTTGCAGGTACGCGGTCTCCTCCGGCGTGATGCCCTGCAAGTCGATCTTGCCGAACTTGGCGCGCTTGCCCAGATGGACCTCGAACAGTACATTGACGATCCCGTTCTGCTTGTCCTGCTGCAGCTTGGATTGCACCTCGGCGAGGAAGTATCCGTGCTGCCGGAAGAAGTTGGCCAGAGCGTCTTCGGACTGCGCGATGTCCGTGGCCGAGTACGGTGTTTGCGGATTGTAGTTGGCCACCTGCAGCAGGCGGGTGTAGGTGAACTCATTCAGCGCCCCTGGAAACTGGTACATGCCGACATACATTGCCGGACGCAGCACGAATTCCACTTGCACGCCGTCGGCCGACGGCTGCAGATCGACGTGAACGTCGGTCACACCCGGGCTGTCCTTCAGGGCCGTGATGGTGGCTTTAACTTGCTCCTCGGTTAGCGGCTGATTGGGCTTCACTGCGATCAGCCCCTGCACGTCGGTGTAGCTCACATCCGGACGGCCCGCAACCTCAACCGAAGAAACGTTCTGCCCCACGTACGATGAAACGCCAAGCGTCGGTCCCTGAAGCTGTGCTCCGGCGGGCAGGCATAGCAATACTGTGGCCACCGCCGTCAGTTGGCACCAAAGCCAGCAAACACCACCTCGAATCGACATAGACGAAATATCCAGAACCTGTGACTTGCCGTAAGCTACTTTCCTGAGAGACTTGGATGCGAATTCCTCGTCCCGCGCCCGACATGTCGGGCTGGTTCCCGCCAAGCCAACCCAGCACGGAAAATTCAGCCGTCCGTGAAATTCAGGGAGGCAAAATGAGCGGGTGCCCCATCCTTCTCGCCTGCTTTTGGCGAGAGGATGGGCGACGGGCAGCTTAAGAACCCGGCATCCTCAAAATAAAACCGGGGCTTCCGCTCCGGCTCTCCCTGAAACACGAAACCCGACCGCATGGTCGGGTTCCTCTCAACTTCGACTCTATTTCCAACATAGCAAACCTAGTACCCCAAACCGCAAAATCCGCCGCATTTATATCTGCTGCAAATTCTTCCGCTTACGGCTTACTGTTACAATTCGCAATATTGACATGTAAGAACTGCCGGTAACCAAAGTAATGCCGGATGGTGCCAACAATCATGTTTCCCGGGGCCTGTTATCTCGCCATTCGGCGGCCTGGCGCTTGTCATCCTGAGCAGAGTGCCCGCCCTCGTTTTTCTGACTCGCTGCATTTGCGAGTCAGGCGGGCACGGAGCGAAGGACCTGCGGTTCGCCCCCGGCTGGAACGCTGCCCTGGTCTTGTCATCCTCAGCGAGTATCCGCGAATTTACGGACGCGAAGTCAAAGGACCCCTACACTCGCATCCAACTTGACCTCCGTCCCGTCTTCCCTCGAAAATCAATTCCTTGAAACCTCAACGCTGCGCCCAACTGCTCTTCCTGCTGCTGCTCGCACCCATACTGCAAGCAGCCGACAAGTCCCCCGACGTTTGCGCAACCTGCATCCAGAAGAATCTGGAATACCTCGCCGGCCCCGAGCTCCACGGCCGGGGCAGCGGCACCGAGGACGAGCATCATGCCGCGCAATACATCGCCGATCAGCTCAAATCGTACGGACTGAAGCCGGCCGCCGAAAACGGTGAGTACATCCAGACCGGCTCGATCACCACGCGCAAGGTCACAGGCTCGCCGACGCTCACCTACACCAGAGGCTCGGCAACGGTCACGCTGACGCAAGGCAAAGAGCTGGCGTTGTTCGCCGTCACCCAGCCCGACGTCAGCGGCCCGCTGCAGAAGCTCGATCTCACCGGTCCGCAGACGTCGCTGGATTCGATCAAGCCGGGAGCTGTTGTCCTGTTGAAACTGAAACGCGACAGCAAGCTGGAGAACATCGTCGCACCGCTGGTCGGCAGCAAAGCCGCCATGGTGATCATCCCGGTCTCCGCCGACAAGGAACCGCGCTTCGAGCGTCTGCTGAAAAGCGGGCCGCGCCCGGAGAAAAAACTTGCCGATGAACCCTCCGGCCCCAACGCGATGCTGATGACGCAGGACGCCGCCGACCAGATGTGGACGCTCGCCGACAGCGCGCCCATCAAGTTTCATGCCGACGTGACGCCCTGGGAGACGACACACACCTGGAACGTGCTGGCCAAGATCGAGGGCACGACCAACTCGCTGCAGATTATCCTGCTCAGCGCGCATCTCGATCACCTCGGCGTACACGACGGCAAGACCTATCCCGGCGCCGATGATGACGCCTCGGGCACCGTCGCCGTAATGGAGCTGGCGCGCGCGCTGGCCAAAGAGAAACCGCCGCAGCGCACGATTGTCGTCTCGCTCTTCGGCAGCGAAGAAGCCGGACTCATCGGCTCTCGATATTTCCTCCAGCATCCCACCTTCCCGCTGAACGACATCGTCGCCAACCTTAACTTCGAGATGATCGGCCGCGCCGACCCGAAGGTGAAGCCGAATGAGCTGTGGCTGACGGGATGGGAGCGCACCAACCTCGGCCCGGAGTTGGCCGCGCACGGCGCGCAGCTGGTCGGTGATCCGCATCCGGACCAGGGCTTCTTCCAGCGCTCCGACAACTTCGCACTCGCCAAGAAAGGCATCGTCGCCCAGAGCGTGTCGAGCTACGGCCTGCACACCGATTATCACCAGCCCACCGACACCGTCGACAAAATCGACTGGACGCACCTGGACAGCGCCATCGGCTCCATGATCGCGCCGGTAAGCTGGCTGGCCAACAGCAGCTTCACGCCAGCCTGGAATGCGGGAGGAAAGCCGTAACGCAGTGCCTAGTGGCTAGTAGCCGATGGTCAGTAGCCAGCAGTCAATTTGCCGGTAGTCCTTTTTTGTCATCACGAGGAGGCCTTTAGGCCGACGAGGGATCTGCTGTTCGCCTCTTGCGGGAAGTGCTCCACCCACGAATTGTCATCCTGAACGCAGTAGCTCTACGCCACCCACGAATTGTCATCCTGAGCGCAGTAGCTCTACGCCACCCACGAATTGTCATCCTGAGCGCAGCGTCCGCGCCTTTGCTTTTCCGCCGCTGCATTTGCGGCGGGCGGACGCGGAGTCGCAGGACCTGCGGTTCGTCCCGGAATCCGATAGTACGGCGTGCGCCGTCCCTGCGGGACTCGGATTTCTGTTGTGCGATCGTACCCCGCCGTGAACGGCGGGGCTAACGTATGGTGCGCCGATGGCGCTGTTGTCGATCAGAAACTGTGGGGTGGCAGATCGGACGCTGCGCTCGGGATGACGCCTCTCGAAATCTGAGCCTTCCACCAGCAACGAACCGCAGATCCTTCGACTGCGCAGCGCAACGGCAGCTCTGCTCCGCTCAGGATGACAACTTGTAGAGCGGATGCCAACCAGCCGCTGACGGCTGGCCACCGACAACTGACTGTAGAGGGAATGCCAACTGACAACCGCTTACTGGATACTGCCTTCCAGTTCCTGCGACAAACTCTCCCACTCGCTCATCATGACTTCAAGCTCGGAGCGCCGCTGTGCCAGCAGCTCGGTCCATCGCTGCGTCTCTTCCGCGCTGACGAACGATTGCAACTCGCGCTCGCACTCCGCGATGCCGTCTTCCAGGCTGGCAATTCCCTGCTCCACCTGCTGATGCCGCTCCTGCATCTGCTTCAGCTTGATGGGATTCATCCGCTTCTTCGAACTGCCTTGCGACTTCTGTTCCTGATATCCTGGCACGTCTGACAGCGTGGGAGCCCAAGCCGTCTGCTCTGCCTCGCTGTCTTCGCCCGACTGCTGCCGCTGCTTGCGCCAGAGATAGTCTTCGTAATTGCCCGGAAAGACTTCGACCCGTCCGTCGCCAATCTCGAAGATGCGCGTTGCCAGCTTGTCGATGAAGTAGCGGTCGTGGGAGACGAAGACCACCGTGCCGTTGAACTTCTCCAGCGACTCCAGCAGCACGTCCTTGGCGCGCATGTCGAGGTGGTTGGTCGGCTCGTCAAGCAGCAGGAAGTTCGACGGGTGCAGGAGCATGCGCGCCAGCGCGTAGCGATTGCGCTCGCCGCCCGACAGTACGCCGATCGGTTTGAACACATCGTCATCAGAAAACAGGAAGCAACCCAATACGCCGCGCAGTTCGGTCATCGATTTCTGCGGAGAAACGTCGGACAGATCGTCCAGCATGCGGCGCGACGGATCGAGTTCCTTGTACTGGTCCTGAGCAAAGTAGTCCGGCTCGACGTTGTGGCCCAGGTTCAGCTTTCCCTCGGTCAGCGGCTCAATGCCGGTGAGCAGCTTGATGAGCGTCGACTTGCCCGCCCCGTTGACGCCGACCAGCGCAATACGATCGCCGCGCTGGATGGTGAAATTCGCACCGCTGAAGACGTGCTTCGGGCCGTAACTCTTGCCTACGTCGATAGCTTCGACCACCAGCCGCCCGCTCGGCTTGGGCTGCGGGAAAGTGAAGTGGATGGTGCGCTCGTCCTGCGGCACCTCGATGCGCTCGATCTTCTCCAGCTCCTTGATGCGGCTCTGCACCTGCTTGGCTTTGGTCGCCTGGTAGCGGAAACGGTTGATAAACGCTTCGAGCTGCTCAATACGCTCGCGCTGATTTTTGTAGGCAGCCACCAGCGAGTCGCGACGCTCCTGCTTTTGCGCCAGATATTTTTCGTAGTTCCCGCTGTAGAAGTGGACGTGCTTGTTCCAGATTTCGGCGATGCGATCGACGGTGACGTCGAGAAAGTAGCGATCGTGCGAGATGAGGATGTAGGCGAACGGATATTGGAGCAAATACTGCTCCAGCCAGTTACGAGTTTCGAGGTCGAGGTGGTTGGTGGGCTCGTCGAGCAGCAGCAGGTTCGGCTTGGCCAGCAGCAGCTTGCCCAGCGCAATACGCATCTGCCAGCCGCCGGAAAATTCTTCGGTGTAGCGCGTCCAGTCTTCTTTCTTGAAGCCGAGGCCGTCGAGCACGGTGCCCACCTGCGCGTCGAGCGCGTAGCCGTCGTTCATGTGGAAGTGGCCGGAGATGCGCTGGTAGCGCTCGGCTACCTGCGCGTATTCGTTGGACGCCGGGTCGATTTCACCCATCTTGTGCGTGAGCTCTTCCATCTCCTGCTCGAGCGCGCGCAGGTTCGAGAAGACCGACATGCACTCGTCGAAGACGGTGCGGCCCGAGAGTTTGAGACCGTCCTGCGGGAGATAACCGAAAGTCGTATTGCGCGCCGAGACGATGGTGCCGTAGTCGAGCGACTCGATGCCGCCCAGACCTTTCAGCAGCGTGGATTTGCCGGTGCCATTGGCGCCCACCAGGCCGACGCGCTCATTGGGCGTGATGAGCCAGTCGAGACCGTCGAACAGCAGCTTGGGGCCGAACCGTTTGCCGGCTGAGGAGAGTTGGATCATGAATAGAAATCGGGCTGCGCAACAGGCGCTCCAGTTATCATGCCACGTTTGGAAAGGCGACGCGAAGTGCGGGGACGCAGACTAAGTCACGACATTGTCATCACGAGCGAAGCGAGGGATCTGCTGGGCGGGCGCGGAGGAAGGGCCCTTCCGAAGCCGCGAAAAGCAGATCCCTCCTCGGCTGAAGCCCTCGCCGTGATGACAATTTCGGTACGTGCGTCGGGTTGGGTTGGCGGCCGCCCGTCTAATTGCTCTTCTTCTGCCCTTTGAGAATCCGCTCGTCGATGGGCTTCCTGCCGGCGAAGCCTTCTTCCACGCCGTGCCAGTGCGTGATGCCCTGCTCGCCCAGCTTCCAGCACAGCAGAACTACCTCTTCGCCCACCAAACATGGAAAATCGAGCAGGCCGATGTCGAGGTCTTTCACTTGCACGCCGGTTGCGTCGATTTCGGCGACCGCGTCTTTGGCCCGTTGCAGCGCCTTCTCGCGCTCGGCTTTGCGGCGCGCCACGGCCACGATGTTCACCGCTGTTCCGCCATTGACGAAGACACGACTGGCCAACGCCTGCTGTTCGTCGTCCACTTCTTCGATCAGCTTCTTGGCATCGATCGCGGAGCGCAGCAGCGACTCCAGCACGGGCAACAGAGTCTCAGCTTCAGCAACGGTAAAAGTTCGCGCCATGTCAATTTCCAGCCTGGCCAATGTTTTCGCCTTGTGGCGTTCAATAACACGACGGCGGTGCTCCCGGACATCACACCAGTACCGGGGAACCCGCCGCAGAAATTTCTCACGAGGACGTTTGCGAATAATCACTGGATCTCTAACATCCTATCAAGTGCCGCGCGCGCCCACATCTTTACTTTTTCGTTTACCCTGATCTGATTCACAATATTTCCGTCGACCAGGTTTTCCAGCGCCCAGCACAAGTGCTGCGGCGAGATGCGGAACATGGTCGTACACAGGCAGCCGGAGTCGTCGAGCGTGATGACGCGCTTGTCCGGGTACTCCTTCGCCAACCGGTTCACCAGATGAATTTCCGTGCCGATGGCGAACGCCGAACCCGCCGGTGCTTCCTTTACGCGTTTGATGATGTGATCGGTCGAGCCGATGCCGTCGGCCTTCTGGCAGACCTCCCAGCGGCACTCGGGATGAACCACAACCTGAATACCCGGGTAGTTGGCGCGAACTTTGTCGACATGCTCCGGCAGGAAGCGCTGATGCACCGAGCAGTGCCCCTTCCACAAAATGACTTTCGCTTTGCGCAAGCGCTCGGCCGTCAGTCCGCCTTGCAACTGATACGGATCCCACACCACCATCTCGTCGAGCGGGATGCCGCGCGCGAAACCGGTGTTGCGGCCCAGGTGCTGGTCGGGAAGGAAAAAGATCTTTTCGTTGCGCCGGAAAGCCCATTCGAACGCGCCCTTGGCGTTCGAGGAAGTACAGACCAGCCCGCCGCGCTCGCCGCAAAAGGCTTTAATCGCGGCGGTCGAATTCATGTAGGTGATCGGCGTGATGCCGTTGCCTTCATCGTCGGCGAGGCCGAGACGCACAAACTGCTCCCAGGCATCTTCGACTTGTCCGATCTCCGCCATGTCGGCCATCGAGCAGCCGGCGTTGAGATCGGGAAGGACAACGGATTGACCAGGCCGCGAGAGCACATCGGCGCTCTCCGCCATAAAATGCACGCCGCAGAAAACGATGTACGAACCTTTGGCCTCCGCGGCCACCTGCGATAAGCGATAGGAGTCGCCGCGGTAATCAGCCCAGCGTACGACTTCGTCGCGTTGGTAATGGTGTCCAAGGATCACACACTCGTCGCCCAGTTCGCGTTTGGCCGCGGCAATGCGCGCGTCCATCGAGCGATCGGGGAGAACGAGGTAGTTTTCAAGCGAGCAGGATGCCGCTTCAGTAATCGGTGCTGTAGCCATTTTTTTGTCTCTGCCTTCAGTCCCGGCGACGAGATTCCGTTGATCGGAAAGACACGCCCCGGAACGGGGATGTTGAAAGCTGACTCGCGGCTCCAGTAGATCCACTATGCTTGCGCACCCGACCTACGGGGATGTTGAAGCTGCAAGTTGACGCTTCTTTTACCTCACTTCATTCGATGACCCGCCCCCCACGTACGTTACAAAATCAAGAAGCGCTGTAGACCGCGGCTCCTGGACCCAACATAAGCATTCCGACGAGAAATCGAACTCTTAATTGTTACGCGTTGATGAAGAATGCGCAAGTGGGAGTTGCGGAATTAGCAACTGGATCGCCGCTCTTCGCCTGTCCCCCTTCGCCTGTCGCCCTTCGCCACAGATTCCTCCACGTAGTCCTGCCCCACTACGAATTTGTCATCCTGAGCGCAGCAGCGCCTCGGTTGCGCTGCGGAGTCGAAGGATCTGCGGTTTGCTCGCGCAGGAAGGACTTTCGGGGCGGACAAACAGCAGGTCCTTCGCTCCGCTCAGGATGACAATTCGTTAGTTTTAGCTCACGGCCAACGGCGGGGCTTCAGCCTCCGATGTGCACCATCGTTCGCGATGCCGGCACAAAGCCTGGCTCGCCGATGTGGTGGCGGGCTTCCTTGTGGTCGACGACTTCGCGGATGAAATCGGCCATCTCTTCGTCGCTGGCGCCACGCTCCATCAGCGCTGCCAGATCGTGTTCGCGCACGGAGAAGAGGCAGGTGCGAATCTTGCCATCGGAGGTGACGCGGACGCGGCTGCAGTGTCCGCAGAATGGATGCGACACCGGTGCGATGATGCCAATCTCGCCGACGCCGTCTGCGAAGGTGTAGCGGTGCGCGGTCTCGCTTCCCTGCTGACCCAGGTCGCGCAGCGGCATGAACTCGACCATGCGCGCGAGGATTTCGTCGAGCGTGACCACAATCTCCGGCGACCACACGCGATCTTCCTCCAGCGGCATGAACTCGATGAAGCGTACGCTGACGCCCTCGTCGCGCGAGAAGCGGCCAAAGGCGGTGATCTGGTCGTCGTTGAAGCCGCGCAGCAGCACGCAATTGATCTTTACCGGATTGAGGCCGGCGCGTTGCGCGGCGCGCACTCCGGCCAGCACACGCTCATAGCTCTTGGGCACGCGGGTGATGCGCGCAAAATGCTCGGGCTCGACGGCGTCCATCGAAACGGTGACGCGAGAGAGACCGGCGTCGGCCAAGGGCTGTGCCAGGTCGGCCAGCAAATGTCCGTTGGTGGTAAGCGCGATGTCCAGCGGCTCACCTTCGAGCGTACGCATCGTCGCTAACTCGCGCACCATCTCGACCAACCCGTTGCGCAGGAGGGGCTCGCCTCCGGTCAGACGGACCTTGGTGATTCCGAGACCCACAAAGACGCGTGCCATACGGAGGTAGTCGGCGATAGGCATCTCCGGAAATTGAGGACCGTCGCTGCCCGAGCGGCAGTAAACGCAGCGATAGTTGCAGCGATCGGTGATGGAGATCCGCAGATCGCTGATGCGCCGTCCGTGTTGGTCGTGGAGAAACATGCGATTCGCTTTTCGCTTCTCGCCGGAATGCTCGCGCCCACGTTTCTGGCAAAGAGCCGAAAGACCGGGTGCCCCGTTCCAGCCCTCTTCTGGTTAGGGCGGGAGTTCCTGTTGTGCGGGGTAAAGGGCTCGAGCAGACGCGCGTTGGCACGCGGCTGGCTGTTCCCTTTCCAAGCACGGGAGGCGTGGACGTTCCCCTCCACACCCTCGGCCCCGAGCGACTCTCGTCATTCGGGACACCGCCGCCGCAACCATCGGTATGCCGTTAGGCCGCGGAGGTCGGAAACACTTCAGCCATTATAGATGCGGGAATGAGGGGAAAGCAGCAGCGGTTGGCAACTAGCGGTTAGTTACCGATGGACCTGTACAGTCGAGCTCGGGGATACGCCAGGAACTGGCGGCCCCGATTTCACGAATTGTCATCCTGAGCGGAGGCGCGTATTTTGCGCCGCAGTCGAAGGATCTGCGGTTTGTTCGTGGCGAAGGATCCTTCACGTTCGCACGAACCGCAGGTCCTTCGACTCCGCATCCGCCCGCCGCAAAAGAGGCGGCGGAAAGACGCGCGGATGCTTCGCTCAGGATGACAATTCGTTGGAGGATTCGAAATTTGATTCTAACCAAAGCAAACAGGCGAGCCGCCAAGATAACTCGCCTGCTAGCTGCTGATGGCTAAGTGCTCGTTGCTAGTTGCCAATTGCTAGCTGCCAGGAGCGCGTCAGCGCCCCTCACATCCCTTCGTAGTTCGGGCCGCCGCCGCCTTCGGGTGGGACCCAGGTGATGATCTCGTAGGGGTCCATGATGTCGCAGGTCTTGCAATGGACGCAGTTCGACGGGTTGAGGTGGATCTCCAGCCCGCTCGGTGTGTCCTGCGCCTCGACCATCTCATAGACATTCGCCGGGCAGAAGTTCTTGCACGGGTTGCCGTACTCCTTCACGCAGCGCTCGTTGCAGATAGTCGTGTCGTGAATGACGAGATGCGCCGGCTGATCTTCCTCGTGCTTCGTGCCCGAGTGATACAGGTCGGTCAGCTTGTCGAAGGTTAGCTTGCCGTCGCCCTTGGCTGGGCCAATGATGTCCTTCTCGGCGCCACCGTCGTTGGGCAGGGTGCGCAGCATCTGCATGTGGCGATGTCCGGCGTCGTTCATGTAGCGCGCCTTCAGGCCGCGGCCTCCGGTGAACTGCTGAATGCCGGCGTGGAACATGCCCGAGAGAAATCCCTGCTCGAAGCCTTGATGGAAGTTGCGCACCGGCCACAACTCTTTCTTGATCCAGCTGTTTTCGACGCGCGCCTGAAAGCCCTCAAGCACAGGCAGCGAAAAATCGCCCTTGGCCATCGCTTCAAATGCGGTTTCGGCCGCCAGCATGCCGCTCTTGATTGCCAGGTGAATTCCCTTCAGGCGCTGCGAATTCAGGAAACCGGCCGAGTCGCCGAGGATCATCCAGCCATCGCCGGCCAGCGGAGGAATGCACCACCAACCGCCATACGGCAGCGACTTCGCGCCGTAGCGCACCATCTTGCCGCCTTCCAGCAGCTTGGCGACGAACGGATGCTTCTTGAACTCCTGCAGGATACGCTGCGGATCGATGCGCGGGTCTTTGTAGTCGAGCCCGGTGACGAAGCCGAGCGAGGCAATGTTGTCCTTCGATCCGTAAATCCAGGCGCCGCCATACTCGTTGAAGGTGAGCGGATAGCCCATGGTGTAGATAACTTCGCCGGGCGCGATGCGTCCCGCAGGCAGCTCCCACAACTCTTTCACGCCGACGCCATAGGTCTGCGGATTACGCTCGCGATCGAGCTGGAAACGTCCGATGAGCTGCTTGGTAAGAGAGCCGCGCGTGCCCTCGGCGAGAATCACAACCTTCGACTTCAGATCGTAGCCTGGCTCGAAGTTCGATTTCTGCTGGTTGTTCTTATCGACACCCTTATCGTCGGTGCGCACACCGCAGACGCGTCCGGATTCGAACAGCAGCTCGGAGCCGGCAAATCCGGTGAAGACCGTTACGCCCGCCTCCTCGACTTTCTGGCCCAGCCACTTCACGAACTTGTTAATCGAGATCACGTAGTTGCCGTGATCGCGCATCGGCGGTGGCGTGACTGGAAATTTGAATTTCCCGGTCTTGGTCAGGTAGTAGACCGCTTCCTTGGTGACAGTGGCGTCGAGCGGCGCTTCCTTCTCGAAATCGGGTAGCAGTTCGCGCATGGAGCGGGGATCGAGCAGAGCTCCGGAGAGACAATGCGCGCCCACATCGCGGGCTTTTTCGAGCAGGTAAATATTTTCTTTGCTGAGCTGGTTATCGGGATGGGCGGCGTTGTGCTGGTCGATCAGCTGCGAAAGACGCAGCGCACAGGCCATTCCCGCCGGACCTCCGCCGACAATGACAACGTCGGCTTCCATAACGGGGCGTTCTACATCGGGAAGCGATTTACGAAAAACAATCATTAAGCCTAATCCAGAAGCAGGGAGTGCAAGTATTAATTCGGTGCGTTCAGGCAGTATGCCACAGTGTCAGAGTCAGCCCGTTGGCAAGTATAAGATACGCAGGCAGAAAGATACATGTTCCCTGCGTTACGCGAAACGAACCCTGAGAAACATCGAGACTCCGGGAGCCAGGGCGGTCACGGCAGCTCAAGAATCAAATCCGGATGGACAAAATACAGCAGGAACTGCAAACTTCAGGGCCCGGCAGCCGTTCAAGCGCCCTTTGCCTTCTTCACTTCTTCCACCAGCGGTGGAACGATATCAAACAGGTTTCCCACCACGGCGATGTCCGCGATCTCGAAAATCGGGGCCTCGGAATCTTTATTTACCGCGATGATAGTGCGTGCGCCCTTCATGCCGACCACGTGCTGGATAGCTCCGCTGATACCCAGCGCAAGATACAACTTGGGCGCGACCGTCTGCCCGGAGGAGCCGACCTGGCGGTCCATGGGCAGCCAGCCGGAATCACATATCGGTCGTGACGCTGCGATTTCGCCCCCCAGCGCCTCGGCCAATTGCCTGGCAATTTCGATATTCTTTTGCTCCTTAATGCCGCGGCCGACCGCGACGATGATCTCCGCTTGCGTAAGATCGACAGCCTGCTTGGCTTCCTTGAATGGAGCGTCGGGCTTATTGCGCACCACGCCGTCGGCGATCTCGACGTTAACGGTCTCGACCGGCGCGGCCGCATCGGCCTGCTGCATCTGATCGCCGCGGAAGGCGCCGTTCTGGAAGGTCGCAAAGTACGGACCCTCGCCGACAAACGCAACATCCGCTGCGAACTTGCCCTGAAACATCTGGCGCGTGAACAGCAGCTTCCCGCCCTCGTACTTATAGCCGACCGAGTCGCTGATGAGCCCGCGGTTCAGGCTGGCAGCCAGCTTGGGCGCGAAGTCGCGTACCTGATAAGTGTGCGGCATCAGCACCAGCTTGGGCTTCTTCTGCTCAACGAACTGCTTCAGTGCAGTGACAAAGCCGTCGGGCGTGTAGGGCTCAAGCTTCGCCGACTCGATGTCGTAAACTTTCGCGACCTTCGTCTTGGCGACTTCGTTGGCGATCTCGCCGACGCTGCTGCCGACCACTGCGGCTTCCAGCGCCCAACCCGTTTCGGCCGCCAGGGCCTGCGCTCCAGTTAGCGTTTCATACGATACCCGATTCAGCTTGCCTTCTCGTTGCTCAACAACAACCAGGATGGTGTCTGACATTAAGAGTCCTATCTAGCAATTAGCAGTTAGCCAAGACGTTGCCCGCACGTTTCCTGCGTCAGCCGTCAGTGATTTTCATCCGCCGGCTACAGGTGCCAAGCTAACGGCTTTTCTTCTCACCGATTCTGCCGCCGGATCTTCGTTCCGGCCAGCGCCAGGATCAGGCCGGCGACCGCCAAACATGCGGCGATTGCCGCGAATCTCGATTCGCCCAGTTTCAACGCCGCTGGATGAAAAAAGAAGACCAGCAACGCGAACAGGATAATGACCCAGCCGATGGCCAACATGGCCGAGCCGTCCTCACGCTTCTCTTCTGACGATGACATAGCCGCCTCCATCGACGACATGCCACCCTCGCTCTACCGAAACCCTAGCGCGCAATCAGGCGACGCGGTTCTCTTCCGCCTCGGCCTTGGCTTCCTGACGCGCGGTGCGCGCAATATCGCGCTGCCCCAGTCGCGTCGCGCCAAGCGCCCGGCGGTACCGCGTTCCCATGATCACCAGCACCAAGCCGGCGATGCCCTCGATGGTCAGCCAGATGGGCCAGAACATCGAGCCGTTGCGCAAGCTCTGGAAGAAGTAGATTCCCAGAATCCCGTCCATCCAGAGCAGAATCCATCCGATGGTCAGCATGATGGAACCGAGCTGACGGTTTTCCACGGTGTTGTCAATTGCAACCTGATCGCGATCGTATCCTGGCATCGAGCAGACTCCTTGAACGAATTAGGTTCTTACCCGGTTAGATGCCGTATTAGCGGCCAGCAATTAGCGGCTAGCTTTTAGCAAAACCTTGCTCCCGACAGGCTTTGATCGGTATTTCGGCTGCACCTCGCAATTTTCGAATGATGAACGACAGGTCTTAACTGTCAGCGACTAGTCGCTAGTTGTTAGCAGCTGGTTGCTGTCTTACAACACCCGCACTTCGTTGCGCAGCTTCTCGACCAGCTTCTTCGCAACTTCCGCCGGAGGCCCTTCGATCACTTCCGTCTTCTTAGTCTTCTGCGGAATATAAAGCTTCTCGATCTTTTGTAAATTGTCGCCGAGCGCCGCCTTCACTTCGTCGAAGCTAACCTTTTTGAGCGGCTTGTTCTTCGCCTGCTTGATGCCGATCAGCGTGGCATAACGCAGCTTGTTGATGCCCGACTGAATGGTGAGCACCGCCGGCAATGGCATATCGACAAACTGGAAGAAGCCGGCTTCGAGCTCGCGCTTCACCTTGATGCCACTGTCGCCCTTCTCGATCTGCATGATGATGGTCGCGTGCGGCCAGCCCAGCAGTTCGGCCAGGATGACGCCCGTCTGGGCAAAGCCGAAGTCGTCCGACTGCAGCCCGGTAAAAATAAGATCGAAGTTTTCATCCTTAACGGTGGCGGCAAAAGCCTTGGCCGTGTTGAAGGCGTCGAGCGTGACGAAGTTGTCGCCCTCGAGATGGATGGCGCGATCGGCGCCCTTGGCCAGCGCCTCGCGCAGTACCTGCTGGGCGCGCGCCGGGCCGCTGGTGATGACCACCACTTCGCCGCCGTGCTTCTCCTTCTGGCGGAGCGCCTCTTCCAGAGCGTAGGCGTCGGGCTCATTCACTTCGTAGGAGACATCTTCGCGAATCCACGTCCCGCCTTCGTTGAGCTTTAGCGGGGCATCTTTCTGCGGAACCTGCTTCATGCAGACCAGGATCTTCACCGAAATTCCTCGTTGTTCTACTGCTGCGTTAGATATGAGTACGAAACGGGCAAGTATAAATGAATGGCGGTTCAGTTGGGAAACGCCGAAATGGGACAACTGCTCTCTTGGCAAATTGCAGCTTTCCATTCGCGCGAGTTGTCAGCCCACTCACCGGCATCTCTTACCTAGGCGATACGAGGTGTGCATGAACAATCGGTTTCGATTTCTTACCGCGGGAGGCACGCACCTGGATGCCGGCCTGCTCGCTCTGCGGGTGACGATCGCAGGTTCCCTGCTCATCAAGCACGGCCTCGAGAAGGTGTTCACGTTCTCGGCCATGGCACAGCACTTTCCCGATCCCATACACATCGGGCCGGTGCCGAGTCTCGTCATCGCAATGATTGGCGATTTCGTCTGCACCATTCTTGTCGTGCTCGGCCTGGCGACGCGCTGGGCAGCGCTATACAGCTTCCTCAACATCTTTGTCGCGTGGGCATTCGTCCACCACTTCACGTTCTTGGGCAAAGAGGGAGCGCACGGAGAACTGATTGTGCTGTACCTCGGAGTCATGCTCGCGCTGTTCCTCGCGGGCGCGGGACGATACAGCCTGGACTACCTGCTCACGAAATCTCGCGACTGATCTGGGCGCGGCACGTTCCGCGCCTCAGCGGGCATCATCGGCAGTTCACCCGACAACCCGCGATGTGCGTCATCCATCACTGACAGAGGGTCGGCTTCCGCGCATGATGGCGCCAGCCACTTCGCCCCGGAGGCAATCATGCGGACACCTCACAGGGCCCTTCTACTCTTGACCTTCCTCAGCTTAGCCGCCGTCGCATCGGCGCAGATCAACATCGTCAACTTCGATTTTGGAGCCGTTCCCATTCAGTGCAGCAACGGCTACGCCTACGTGGGAGCTCAGACGGCTTGCGCGTACGGCTACCCAACGCAGAACTTCAATGGCGATCCCGGATTCGGATGGAAGATGGGCGCGGTTGCGGCCAGGCAGTTGGCTCCGACCTCGCTGGAGGGTGGGGCCGGCCTCACCGGTCCCGACACCATATTTTTCCCGCCGTCGTTCGGCGGAATGCCCTTCAATCAAGCTGTATTTCTGCAGGATTTAGGCGGGTTTGTCTGGCAGGAGCTTACGGGTTTTACTCCCGGAAGCTACAGGCTGAGCTTCTATCTTGGATCGCGCTCGGGAGGGTTCTCGGGCAACCAGACGGTTGTGGCATTGATAGATGGCACTCCGATTGGAACCTGGGCACTGACCACGGGCGCACCTTTTGCTTTGCAAACTGTGACGTTCACCGTTAGCACCGCCGGCAGCCACGCTCTG
>Ga0209169_10001170_pt1 | contig 15901 bp, 16 predicted proteins | sample HubBroMetageWRM4_FD_188346 | JGI IMG/M metagenome (GOLD analysis project Ga0209169, IMG submission 188346) | Warmed soil microbial communities from the Hubbard Brook experimental Forest, New Hampshire - Hubbard Brook CCASE Soil Metagenome WRM 4... | ecosystem: Environmental > Terrestrial > Soil... | reverse complement strand
TACCCATATGACGGCCGCGGCTATAAGGATGGCCGCAATAGCGCCCAGCGGGACGATCCATCTGTTGCGCAAAGCCGGCCGCCGACGGACCTGCACATCCGTCCTGTCGGCCATCAGAGCCGCAAATCGCACTTTCGCTTTCTGCCGATCGGACGCAAGCAGGTACGCTTCCACGGCGGCTCGATCTTCCACGCCCAGCGCGCCCCGGGCATACTGGTCCAGCAGGCCCCGCTCGCTCTCTTCCATCCGTCACCCTCCAGCCCGGAACAGCTGATCCAGAGCAGCCGATCGACAACAGATGAACGCACTCAGCCTGGGACACGCTTCCCGCTGAACCGGCCGGCCTGGGCCGGCCGGAGTCGATTGCGTAGAGTACCCCCGTGTCAGGCGAGCCGTCAGACGGGCAGAGCAGGCAGAATGCGGCCAGGTCGCTGTGGCGGGTCCTGGTCGGGCCGCCGCTGCGCGCGCGGGATGTGTCCAGGGAGCAGATCACCCCGGTCGAGGGGCTCCCTGCCCTCTCACTTGACGCGCTGACCTCGGTCGCCTACGGGCCCGAGGCGATCATCGCCGTGCTGGCCGTGGCCGGCGCCACGGCCCTGCACCTCGTGCTGCCGATCACGATCGCGATCGTGGCGCTGCTGGCCATCCTGGTGTTCTCCTACCGCCAGGTGATCGACGCCTATCCGGGCGGCGGCGGCGCCTACGCGGTGTCGCGGGACAACTTGGGGGCGGGCGCCAGCCTGCTCGCGGGCGCTTCCCTCGTGGTGGACTACACGCTGACGGTCGCGGTTTCCATCGCCGCCGGCGTCGCCTCGCTGACCTCGGCCTTCCCCGGCCTGACCTCGGCCACGGTGCCGATCTGCCTGATCATCCTCGCCGTGATCATGGTGCTCAACCTGCGCGGGCTCGCCGACGCGGCCCGCGGGTTCCTGCTGCCCACGGCGGTGTTCATCATCGGGCTGCTGATCGTCATCGCGATCGGTCTGATCCACCCGCTGGCGCTGCACGCGGCCCAGCCGGGCCGCTCGCTGCTCCCCGCCCGGGCGCTTGAGACGGTGAGCGTGCTGCTCGTGCTGAAGGCGTTCTCGGCCGGATGCAGCGCGCTGACCGGCGTGGAGGCGATCGCGAACGGGGTGCCGCTGTTCAAGCAGCCCCGGGCGAAAAGGGCCAAGCTCACCGAGGTGCTGCTCGGCAGCATCCTCGGCGTGCTGCTGCTCGGCCTGGCCGTGCTCGCCGACCGCTGGCACATCGGCCCCAGGTCCGGGCAGACCGTGCTGAGCCAGATCATCGGCGACGCCATCGGCCGCGGCTGGGCCTATTACGTGCTGGCGCTGACGATCACCATCGTCCTCGCGCTGGCCGCGAACACCTCCTTCGGCGGCCTGCCGGTCCTGGCGAGCCTGCTGGCCAAGGACAACTACCTGCCGCACCTGTTCGCGCTGCGCGATGACAGGCAGGTGTTCTCCTCCGGCATCTGGGCGCTTTCCGTCCTGGCCGGCGTGCTGATCATCGCGGTCCGCGGCAACACCCTCACCCTGATCCCGCTGTACGCGATCGGCGTGTTCACCGGCTTCACGCTGTCCCAGTCCGGCCTGGTCGTGCACTGGCGGCGGAACCGCCCGGCGCGCTGGCGGCACCGGGCGGCCATCAACGGCACCGGCGCGATCGTCACCGCCGCCGCCACGGTGATCTTCCTGATCAGCAAGTTCACCGAGGGCGCCTGGGTGGTGGTGGTGGCAGTGCCCTCGTTCATCCTCCTGTTCACCAGGATCCACCGTTACTATCGCCTCGCCGCCGACGCCCTGGGCCTGGACCGCACTCCCGGGCCGCCCGAGCCCAAGCCCACCATCGTCGTCGTCCCCATAGCCAAGGTCTCCCTGCTTGTCCAGCGCGCGATCTCGGTCGCGCTCTCGATCAGCGACCAGGTCATCGCGGTCACCTCGATCCCCGAGGATGCCGGGGACAGCGGCGAGAAGGACCCGGAGCGCCGGATGCAGGAGGAGTGGGCAAGCTGGAGCCCGGGCGTGCCGCTGCGGCTGGTGCACACCGAGTACGCCTCAATCGCCGCGCCCCTGCTCGCCTTCGTCGACGAGCTCAGTGAGCGGCACACCGAGCAGATCATGGTGCTGATCCCGGTGGCCGTGCCGGACCGGGTGCGCTATCGCCCGCTGCACAACCACTTCGACCTCGTTCTCACCGCCGCGCTGCGTGACCGCCCCGATATCATCACCGCCCGGGTCGAGATGCCGCTGCACCTGTCCGCCGGCATGCGCGGCGCCGAGGAACCCGCACCGGGAGAGAAACCATGATTGTTCCGATGCCGGCCCGGATCGTGGCCGCAGTGATCGGCGGGCTGCTGTTGCTGACCTGCGCCGGCAGCGTCATCGGCACGCTGATCGTGTCGCGCTCGGTCAGCGGCCGGCTGATGCGCTGGGTGGACCGGGCCGTGGACACGGCGTACCAGCTGATGATCCAGGGCATCGGCGACTACAAGCGGCGCGACCAGCTGCTCGCCACCCAGGCAGCGACGCTGCTGATGGCCCAGCTGGTCACCTGGCTATTGGTAATCTTCGTCGGGTACGGCTTCGTGCTGTGGCCGTTCGCGACCGGCGGCGTCGCGTCGGCGTTCACCGACGCCGGGTCCTCGATGTTCACCCTCGGTTTCTCCGAACCCGTCGGCGCGGTGCCCGCCGCGATCGTCTTCGTCGCCGCGGCGACCGGCCTGGTGGTGGTCACGCTGCAGATCGCCTACCTGCCGACCCTGTACGCGGCGTTCAACCGCCGCGAGACCGAGGTGGCGCTGCTGAACGGGCGGGCCGGCGTCCCGTCCTGGGGCCCGGAGCTGCTGGCCAGAACCCACTATGCGCTCGGCTCGGGCATGTCGACCCTGGACACGATGCCCGACCTGTACGCCCAGTGGGAACGCTGGGGCGCCGACGTGGCCGAAAGCCATACCACCTACCTGCCGCTTGTCCGGTTCCGTTCCCCCGGCGCGCTGTCCTCCTGGGTGACCGCGCTGCTTGCCGTGATGGACTCCGCCGCGCTGTTCCTCGCGCTGTCCCCGAAGGCCGCGCCGACCGTGCCGGCCCGGCTGTGCCTGCGCAGCGGGTTCCAGTGCTTCAACCGGATCGCGACGGCTATGGAGATCCAGGTGCCAGGCGAGACCGAACCTCCGGGCGAGATCAGCCTGACCTACAAGGAGTTCACCGAGGCGGTGGACCGGCTGCTTGAGGTGGGCTTCCCGGTCGAGCGCGCCCCCGAGGAGGCCTGGCCGGACTTCGTCGGCTGGCGGACCAACTACGAGCACGCCGCCTACGCGGTGGCCGCCGCCGTCGACGCGGTGCCCGCCCTGTGGTCGGGCCCGCGCCGCCACCCCGTCCCGCCCATCCCCCCCATCAGGCCCGCTCCCGGCCGCCCGCCGAAGTAGCCGTCGCCGGTGACCGTCCGGCTCCGCATCCCGCCGTAATTCCGTTTTATGCCGAACGGGCAGTGGCTCCCCTCCCGTTCCCGTGGCTCCGCCCGGCCCTGTTCCGCTACCAGCGCCACGCCACTGTTGCGGCAGACCGGCGCGCCGAGCGCACTCTGCGTTACTATCCGCGCCGTGGATGCTATCGAATCTCTTGCCAGCCGCCTGCCGCGCGGCGCCGTCACGACCGACCCCCAGATGCTGCGGGAACGCGCCATCGACAGCTGGACCCTGGGGCTGCTGCGAAGGGTCAGGGGCGACGAGCCGCCGGAACCCGCCGCGGTGGTCTTCCCGACCAGCACCGAGGATGTGGCCACCGTGCTGTCCTGGGCCTCGCCCATGCGGATACCCGTGATCACCCGCGGCGGCGGGTCCGGCGTGTGCGGCGGGGCCAGCGGCGCCAAGGCGTCGGTCGTGCTCGACATGTCCCGGATGGACAAAGTTACCGACGTCGACCTGATCTCACGGGTGGTGCACGTCCAGGCCGGCGTGCGCGGCGACCAGCTCGAGGACGTGCTGGCCGCCGACGGGCTGACCGTCGGCCACTACCCGCAGTCGCTCGCGATGTCCACCGTGGGCGGCTGGATCGCCGCGTCCTCCGCCGGGCAGGCCTCCACCGGCTTCGGGGCCATCGAGGACATGCTGCTCGGACTGACCGCGGTCCTGCCGACCGGCCGGATCCTGCGAAGCCGGCCGGTGCCGCGCTCGGCCGCCGGGCCGGACCTGCGACGGCTGCTCGTCGGGTCCGAGGGGACGTTCGCGGTGATCACCGAGGCGACGCTGGCCTGCCGGGCCCGGCCCGCGGGCTGGCAGTGGCTGGCCTTCGGCTTCCCCTCGTTCGACGCTCTTGCCGACGGCCTGCGGGACGCCGCCCGCGCGGAGACCGGGGCGGTCATCTGCCGGGGGTATGACCCGACCGATGCCCAGCTGAGCTTCGGGCCCCTCGGCCATACCAGCGGGTGCGTGGGTCTGCTCGGCTTCCCGGTCGGCCTGCCGGGCCTGGACGCCCGCATGGCCGTCGCCGCCGAGGTGCTGGGGGAGGCAGGTAACCAGCTCGACTCCTCCTACGGGGACCACTGGTGGCGGCACCGCAACGACGCCGTGGACACCTACGCCAGGATCATGGGGCCGGCTCGCGCGTTCGGGTCCGGTGTCGTGGTGGACACGATGGAGGTCGCCGGGCTCTGGTCCGTCGTGCCGCGGCTGTACGCGGGCGTGCGGACCGCCCTGGCAGCCAACGCCCAGGCGGTGGGCTGTCACCTGTCTCATCTGTACCCGTCGGGCTCGTCGCTGTACTTCACGTTCCTGATCAGCGGGGCCGACGACAGGGACGCAGAGACGCGCTACCTTGCGGCCTGGGACCAGGCCGCGCGAAGCTGCGCGGCCATGGGCGGGACGATGACCCACCATCACGGGGTCGGGCGGCTGAAGTCCGCGTACCTGCCGGGCGAAATCGGCGAGACGGGGGTGCAGGTGCTTCGCCGGATTAAGGCCGCCTTCGATCCGGACGGGATCATGAACCCGCGGGTCCTGCTGCCGTGACCAGCCCTAAGGTCTGACCGCCCCCGGAAGGCGGACCGACGCGTCCCGCGTGCTGAGCCGGGTCCTGCGCACGAGCACGTCCTCGTCTGTGATCGCCATCTCGCGGCTGCGGGCCAGGTGAAGCTCCACGTTCAGGACCGGAAGCCCGTCCACGGCCGGCTCGCCGAGCGACCGATCCCGGCCGATCATGGCGGCGGCGTCGCGCCAGTCGTCGCCGTAGCGCTGCACCAGCCTCGCTCCGGCCCGCGATGGCAGCCCCAGCCTGGCCGCCTCTGCCGTGGCAAGCGCCGTGGCCTGCGCCACCGGGCCCTGCAGGCCGAGCGGGATGCGCCGCGTCAGGCAGGCACCGCCCCGGCCGAGCACTGCCTGGACCCGGTCGGTGAGGTCCTCGGCCATTGCCCGGTACGTGGTCAGCTTCCCGCCGGTAATGGTGAAAAGTCCCGGCGGCTCCTCGAAGACCGCGTGCCGCCGGGACAGGTCGACGGTGCTCGTGTCGCCCTGACCGGTGCCCTGGCCTAGCAGCGGTCGCAGCCCTGCCCAGGACGCCACCACGTCGCGCCCGGTCACGCCGGGGAAGTTCGCCGCCACCGCGGCCAGGATGTAGTCGCGGTCGGCCTCGTCCACCGCCGGGTGGTCCAGGTCGCCCGAATACGGCGTGTCGGTCGTCCCCGCGTAGACCCGGTCCTCCCACGGCACGACGAACAGGAACCGGCCATCACCGGCCGCCGAGGGCAGCACCATGGCGACCTTCGTCCGCACCGTTCCCGGGGCGAACACCAGGTGGACCCCCTTGCTCGGCACCAGCCGCGCCTCGGGGGCACCGATCCCCGCGGTCCCCCCGGTCCCCCCGGCCCACACCCCGCAGGCGTTGACCGTGACCGTGGCCCTGACCTCGAACCGCTGTCCGCCGATCTCGTCCGTCACCGCGGCGCCCGTCACCCTGGCGCCGCCGAGCAGTCGCTCCGCCCGCGCGTGGTTGGCGAGCACCGCGCCGTGGCCCGCGGCGGCCCGCGCCACCTCGATGGTCAGCCGGGCGTCGTCGGTCTGCCCCTCGAAGTACCGGTAGCCACGCGACCAGGAGCGCAGCCCCGGGATGGCCGTCCGGACCCGGTCCGCGCTCACCGCCCGGTGGCCGCCGATGTTCCGCCCGGCCGCCAGCACGTCATAGGCGGCCAGCCCGAGCCGGTAGCGGGCCCGGCTGCGCCGGTCGTCCGCGAGCATGTACATCGGCACCGGCCGGATCAGGTGCGGCGCCAGCCGCAGCAGGATGCCGCGTTCTGCCAGCGACTCGCGCACCAGGCCGAACTCCCCGTGCTCGAGGTACCGCAGCCCCCCGTGGATCAGCCGGGAGGAACGCCCGGAGGTGCCCGCCGCGAAGTCGTCCTTCTCCACAAGCGCGACCGAGTACCCGCGCGCGGCGGCGTCGAGGGCGATGCCCACGCCGGTGATCCCGCCTCCGATGACCAGCACGTCGAACCGGTCCTCGGCCATCCTGGCCAGGTTGGCGGTCCGGGTCGCCGCCGAGAACGACAGCACCAGCCGATGCTACCGGCAATCCCAGGCGTTGCTGCTAGGCGTCGCGGCGGAGCAGCACCATCGCGGTGACCGCGATGAGGGCGGCGGCGAGGATGACGAAGATGCCGGCCTCGATGCCCTGGAACGTCCAGAAGCGGCTGGCCGGCTGGTAGGTGATGAACGCGCGGTAATGGGCCAGGGCCTGTACGCAGGCCGGCGTCGGGTTCGGATTACCGTTGCTGTTAGCCAGCGATGCGCAGGAGGCCGGAAGGGCGTTCTGCGGGATGCCGTTCCAGTAGGGAACGTTGTTAGTCTGCGGGACCGGCTGGCCGTTCGGGCCCAGGACGCCCTGGGCGAGTTTCCAGTAGGCACCGGCTGGCGTGAAGCCGCTCAGCACGCTGGTGAACTTGGTAACCGCGGTGATGTAGTGCGCGCGCGCCCACAGCGTGATCACCGCGCGCACCGCGACGAACCCGGCCAGCGTGACGACCATCGCGGGCACGGTCCGGCGCAGCAGCGCGCCTGCCGCGATACCAAGAGCCATCGCGAACAGCGAGTAGCCCACCGGGACGAGGCCTACGAGGTCGAACCTGCCGGGGTCGAACTGATTGAGCTGCTCGGCGTTGGTCGGGCTGGACCACCAGCCGACCAGGATCGAGATGACGCCGCCCCAGATCGCCGCGGCGAGCATCATCCAGCCGATCTTGACCGCGAGCCAGCGCTTGCGGGTGACGCTCTGCATCCAGGCGAACTGGGTGGTGCCGGCCTCGACCTCGGCGGCCACCAGCGGAGCGCCCCAGAACAGGCCGACAATGAGCGGCGCCGCGAGCGTCGCGATGACCAGGAAGCCCACCACGCGGTTGCCCATGAAGAGCCCGCCGAGCTGCCTGCATCCGTGCCCCGCGGTGCAGGCCACCTGCGCCGAATGAAATTGAGCCGCCACCTGTTCGCCGGTGATCACGATCGCGATCGCGAACGCCGCGAGCAGGGCGGCGCCCAGGTAGAACTGAATGCGGTGCTGACGCCAAACGAGCCAGGTCATTGCTGGTCATCTCCAACCGTGGTCAGGTGCGTGAGGGCAGGCGGGGCGTCCTCGCCCATGTAGCCGAGTACGACGTCTTCCAGGCTGACGTCGCTGACCTGGAACGCCGGGTCGATGATCGGGCCGTTGAGCCGGACCAGCATGGTGGTCTGCCGCGGCGTGCGGGTGACCTGCACGACGTGATGGCTCCGCTCGATCGCCGTGGTGTCCTTGTTGGGGCCCACCAGGATCTTGTGCTCGGCGAGCAGCTCGTCGATGTCGCCGCACAGCTGGACGTGGGATGAGGACAGCATGACGATGTGGTCGCAGACCCGTTCCATGTCCATGACCAGGTGCGAGGACAGCACCACGGTCAGGCCGCCCGCGGCCACCCCGTCGGTCAGGATGCCAAGGAAGTTCCGCCTGGCAAGCGGGTCGAGCGCGGCGACCGGCTCATCAAGCAGCAGCAGCTTGGGCTGCTTGGCCAGGATGAGGGCCAGCGCGACCTGTGCCCGCTGGCCTCCGGACAGCTTGCCCACCGCTCGGTCAAGCGGGATGTTCAGGTTCGTCAGCCGCTCTCGCGCCGACTCTCCATCCCAGCGCGGGTTCAGGTGCCCGCCCGCGCGGATGTGATCCTCGGCCGACAGCCGCCGGTACAGCGGGATCTCCTGAGCCAGGAAGCCGATGTCGGCCAGGAAGGCCGGATCCTGGCGCGGGGTGCTGCCGTTGACGGTGACCTGCCCGCCGGTCGGCTTGGATAGGCCCGCCAGCAGCCGCAGCAGCGTCGTCTTGCCTGCGCCGTTCGGCCCGATGAGCCCGGAAATCCGTCCCTCGGGAACCGTGATCGTGCAGTCGCTGAGGGCGGTCACCTTGCCGTAGCGCTTGGTCAGCCCGGTGGTAGTGATGGCGGGAGTCATGCCATCCCCTCCTCCTCGTGGGTCGCCCGCAACGTGGTGTTCGGTCAGCCCGATGGTGTTAGTGACGGCCGGAGTCATGCCATCCCCTCCTCCTCGTGGGTCGCCCGCAACGTGGTGTTCGGTCAGCCCGATGGTGTTAGTGACGGCGGGAGTCATGCGATCCCCTCCTCCTCGGTAGTGGCCCGCAACGTGGTCTGCAGCAGGGCCTCCATGGACTCGTCGTCGAGGCCGGCCTCGCGGGCCTCGACGACCCAGGCGGCCAGGCTGCGGCCCAGCCGTGAGTGCGTGCCGGGCGGCGGGCCCGGCGGTAGGCCGCGGACGAACGTGCCGTGCCCGGCCCTGGCCTCGACCAGGCCTTCGCGCTCCAGGTCCCGGTAGGCCTTCAGGACGGTGTTGGGGTTGATCGCCGTCGCGCTGACCACCTCGCGCACAGTGGGCAGCTGATCGCCGACCACGAGCACGCCCATCCGGAGCGCCTGCCTGACCTGCTGGACGATCTGCAGGTAAGGCGGCACCACCGAATGTCCGTCCACCCGGAAACTGAGCATCTCGCGTTCTCCAAAGTACTAGTCAACTAAGACACTAGAAGGCTGACGCCTCGCTGTCAAACCCTTCTCGCCCGCTACCGTCCCGCAACCGTCAGCGCACCCCGGCGCCACGCCACGGAAGCAGGATCGAGCTTGACCCCCCCGCCACCAGGGCGCCGGGCCACCGAAAGGCCCGACCCGATGAGCACGCATCCCGTCAGCAAGTTCCGCACCGCCGTCACCGCCGGCATCATCGCCGCTGCCGCCCTCGCCGCCGCGATCCTGCCCGGGCACGCTGCCGCGGCGGTCCCGGTCCGCTACGCCCAGACCGGCTGGGCCGGCTATGTATGGCCCACCGCCAGCCACACCGTCACCGCCTCGCTGCGCCTGCCCGCCGCCCACGCCGCCAGCACCGCAGGTGCCGCGTTCTGGGTCGGGTTCGGCATCGGCCCCGGCATCGAGCAGACCGGCTTCACCGCCAACATCACCGGCGGGCACCTGCTCTGGTCGTCCTGGTACGAGCTCTATCCGGCCCCGCCCGTCACTTTCGGCCGTCCCGCCGCCACCGGCGACTACGTCTCCATGACCGTCACCTACCGCAGCGGCGGCTGGTACACCCTGACCCTCAAGGACACCACCGCGCACTGGACCGCTTCAGTCACCAAGCACACCAGCGTCTCCACCCTAGGCATCGCCGAGGCCACCTCCGAGGCCTACGGCCCCCCGCCCGCCCACTTCTCGGTCGCCCGTTTCTACAACCTCCCCGCCGCCGCGGCCCGCCCCTACACCCTGCCCTGGGCCCACCTGTCCCCCCTGACCCGCCACGCTTTCACCGTCTCCTGGTAACCCAGCCCCACCCACCCCTCCACGACACGGTCGATGGCACATAGGGCGCGCTAGAGCGAGTCACGTCAACTATGCAGTCACTCCCCTTCCCCGCCAGTTGACTGTCGAGGCGACCATCCGGCTCTGATCGCCTGCATCCGGGCTAACAGGAACGGAACAAGATTTTCAAAAATTGGAAGATTCGGGTTTAATGGAAATTATGGTGGATCGGAGTCCACCTAAATTACCGCGGAACCCGGATGTTCCATGATCTTTTCCGGTCGGCGATCTAGAGGGGGCCATGCCCACTTTGCACACACTCAGCCGACGCGGCGGTTGACCGTCGAAGCAACGATGAAGTTGTGATCATCACACACGATTAGTGTCCGCGAGGCCCCGTCCGTGGTGGACGTCAGGGGTTCATCGAGTCCACGATCTCGGTGAGGAGGAACTTCACCTTCGCCGGAACCGGCCGTCCTGGATAGGCCTGCTCAACCAGGTCGAGGCCTTCGTCCACCGTGGTGAACCCAAGCTGGCGGTAGAGCAGGATGATGTCGCCGGCGTCGATCTCGGCGCGCGCCGCGAACAGCTTCATCGCGGCAGGTACCTCGGGGACGCGACGTCGACGATCAGCGAGTCGCTGGAGTAGAAGCGCTGCGCGTCCGGGTCCGGACCGGGCAGGAACCCTTTCACCGCATCGTTCAGCCAGTCTTCGGCGAGTCCCCGCTGTTCCGCTACCGCTGCCGCCGCCTGCCGGACTATGCCGGCGGGGACGAACACCGCATCGAGGTCCCTGGTCGCCCTCGCGGCGTCATAGGCCACGGCCAGGGCGGCACCTCCGACGAGGAAGAGCTCCGCTCTGGCCCCGCGTGCCGCCAGTTCCGCGGACAGGTCGTCGAGGAGCGCGGATGTCCTCTCTCCCCAGGCCGGTGCTCATGCGCGGTCAAGTGCCCCGCTGGTGATGAAGACGCCGCGGCGGCGGAACGACGACGGCGACTCGACCAGGGCGCGCGGGTGAAGGCCTGGCAGGTCAGTGACGAACCACCAGGGCCATGCCTCACGTCCGGGCAGCCGGGCCCAGGACGGGACATCCCATCCGTCCCGGCGGGCCAGGTACTCCGCCATCGCCGCGAACGCGGCATCGACCCGGACATCTCCGGTGCCGCGGGGGGGCGCCCGCCCACATCCGCGCGGCGGCCGGGACTCCCGCATGGCGCAGGACACTGGTGTAGTCATCAAGCATCTGGGCGAAGACGTAACGCCACAGCCTGCTCAGCGGCTCGCCGTCCCCGAGCATGGCGGCAGCGCTGCCGGCGGCCTGGTCGACCGTCTCGAACGCCTGTATCCGCACACCAGCAATGGTATCGATCACATGCGTCGCGGGGCATCAGGCAAGGCCGTCCCGGCCCGCGGCTGCTACTGGCTGCCGCAGGACCGCATGCCAGGAAACAACACGGGCACGGACCTGACGCCGACCGCAAGCATTTAGCGGGCATAGGGCGCCCCACGCCCGCTAGAAGGGACCCAACGGCACTTCGACACCGGTCGCGGCGGCCGCTCCCGCGCGGTCGGCGGCACTCCGGGCCTCGCCTGCTAACCAGTGATCATGACAGAACTTCCGAGGGGAACCTGGGATAGTGCCCGCAGTGCGGCAGCGGGAACCCGGACGCAGCCGTGGCTGACCGCATGGCCGAACACGGCCGGGTCCGGCCAGCCGTGCAGGCCGACCGTGCCGGGGCCACCGCCGAAGGTGGTCAGGGTGTTGGAGTGCAGGCCAAGCGGGAGGATCAGCGGGCTGTAGGTCGGGTGCGGCGGTGACAGCGACGCGAGCACGAAGGTCCGCCCTGTGGGGGTGGGTGTGCCGGGGGCGCCCTTCGCCACCGTCCACGATCCCAGGCTGCGGCCGGCGTCAAGGAGGGTCAGCCGGTAGGCGCCCAGGTTGATCTCTACTAGGTAGGCACTGTAGGCAGTCTGCAGCCCGCCGCCGCCGAGGTAGATCCAGCCCGTGGACCGGTTCGGCCGGGTCGGCAGCAGCACCCGGTCCCAGCCTGGCTGCGACTGCACGACCGGGACCCAGGTCGCGCTCCCGAGTTCCGTGACAGGTAGCGCCGCCGCCGGCGGCCCGCCCGGGCTGGCGTAGACCACGCGCGTCGCCATGGGATGCAGCACGGTCCCCGTCTCTGGCTCGAACGGAGCCGGATCCTGCGGCGCCGCGGGCGTTGTCCCGAATGTGGTGGCCATCGGCAATCGCGCCATCTGCAATGCGGAAACGCGTCTGGGCTGCACAGGCGGGGGCGGCGGGAGGGGGGCGTGCGATGGGACAGGGGCGCGGGAGTGCCCGGCCGTCCCGCAGCCCGACGCCAGGGCAACAATAGCCAGCGTGATGACCGGTATGGCCGCCCTTGCCCTTCCCGCAGCGCGGCGGCGGGACCGGTCAAATCGCAAATTATCATCCATTAATAGACCTTAGGACACAACGAAGCAAAGCCCTGGACCTGCGATTTCGTCCTAAATTGTAGCACGGCAGAATTCTCCATTAAAGCGCGAATTACCAAACTGGGCGTGCGGCTGAACCGGATCCCAGACCCGTCGGTACCTTTCCCTGAATTTCCTGATTTGTATCCTCATGGCATTATATATTTCCGGTAGGAGAGTTTACTGACAATGGAGGCATGTTCGCCCGCAAAATCACTAGTACATTCGTGTAGAGTGTAATTGACCGGGCAGGCGCTTTGGGCCGGGGTGACGGCTGATGAACCAGTGGAGATCCCTAATCCCTTCAGAAGCGCCATTAGAGAAAGGCAATCCCATATGACGGATATCGGCAGCCGTGCTTCGCCTAGGCGCGTCGGATATGCCTGGCTGGCCGTATGCTCCCTGGCTGCGGGCGCTATAGCCACGTTCATCGCCATTCAGCCCGCACATGCCGCGGTAGCTCCAGTGGGTCTCGGGACGGCCGGCAGTTTCGGTGTCCTGGCCGGGACCACAGTCACCAACACCGGTCTGACCCTTGTCACCGGCAACCTCGGCGTGAGCCCGGGCACCGCCGTGACCGGGTTCCCTCCCGCCATCGTGTTCGGTAGCACGCACAGGGCCGACGCGGTGGCGGCGGACGCCCAAAGCGACTTGACCACCGCGTACAACGATGCCGCCGGGCGAGACCCATCGGCTGCCGTCGGCCCTTTCATCGGCGCAGGCCAGACGCTCTCGCCCGGTGTCTACAAGGCCACGTCGTCGCTGGAGGTCGGCGGGGCGCTAACCCTGGACGCCCAGGGTAACGCGGCCGCGGTCTTCATCTTCCAGGCCGTTTCCACGCTCATTACCGACTCGGCCAGCGACATTTTGCTTACCGACGGCGCCCAGGCCTGCAACGTCTTCTGGCAAGTGGGCAGTTCCGCGACGCTCGGAACATCTTCCAACTTCCAGGGCAGCATCCTTGCCCTGACCTCGATCGCGGTGACGACCGGCGACACCATCGTCGGCCGCGCGCTGGCCCGTAACGGGGCCGTGACCCTCGACAACGACAGAATCACCGTGCCTGGCTGCATGGCCACATCGCCGACACCGACCGCCACCACCACCATCACCAGCCCCGCGACACCGACACCGACTAGCCCCGCGCCGACCTCGAACACCACCAGCCCCACGCCGAAACCGAACGCCACCAGCCCCGGGGCGAAACCGACGTCGACCCGATACGGTCCTCCGCCTGCCACACCGACGCCGACTCGATACGGACCCCCGCCCACACCGGCGCCCGTTCCCACACCTGTCGTTACGCCCTTCCCGGTGACCGGCTGAGCTAGGCGCAGAAGGGGGTCGGTGGCGCACCGTTGCCCCAACGGCACACCGGCCCCCTTCCCGCGGTCATCAGCCCGCGGCCAGTTCCGAGACGGTTCGGACGTCCAGATCGGCGAGGCTGGTGAGCACGAGGGCGGCGGTGCTCAGCACCGCCGCCTCCACCGGGTATTCCGGTCGCGGGACCGCGATCACGTAGCACCTAGCGGCGGCCGCCGAACGCAGTCCGTTCGTCGAGTCCTCCACCGCCGCGCACCGGTCCGGGCGGTGACCCAGCAGGCCGGCCACCGCCAGGTAGACGTCCGGCGCCGGCTTGCCCCGTGCCACCTGCTCGGTCGACATCGAGGCGGCAAAGTACTCCCGCAGGTCCGCGTGTTCTAGCACCGTCTCGATCAGGGCCGGAGGGGACGAGCTCGCCAGCCCGAGCGGCCAGCGCCCGGCCATCCGCCGGACCGCCTCGACCGCGCCAGGCAGCAGCGGCACGTGCTCGGCGTAGCGGTCCCGCATCCGCTCGACGACCACCGCCGCCACGCGTTCGGGCGGCAGGCCGACCCCGAGGTCCGTGCTCAGGTACCTGGCCCACTCACCGGTGCTCATGCCCATGATCCGCCGCTGCGCGTCCGGGGCCCAGGTACCGCCGTATTCGGCGACGACCTGCCGGCGCACCTGCTCCCACAACGGCTCGGAATCGACGATCACGCCGTCGAGGTCGAACACCACCGCTTCGATCATCAGCCCGCCTGCCCTCGCGCGAATGAACCCCGGGCCATGGTAGATCGGCCAAGAGGAGCCAGGCGCCCGGGAGAAATACCACTGCCGTTCGGCCCCCAAAAAAAGGGAACCTCAGCTGCCAGCGGCGGCCGGCGATTTGCACTCCGAGACGCGCGGATAGATCGCGTCGGACAGGGAAGGCGAGAAGCGCGCCGCCATCGACGCCGTCCTGTCCCGGCTCAAGGGCGTGGACCTCGGCGACATGGTGCTGGACATCCACGAGGGCACCAGGGACAGGCAGCGGATCGCCCGCGACCTCGGCGCCACGCTTGACGAGGCCGAACAGGGCGCCGAACACGACACGGGCCGCCTGCACCGCCGCCTCCTCGACCGGGTGCAGCGGCTGAGCAAGCACGTCAGCGCCCTGCACGTGGTGCACGAGCCGTGGGGGCTGACGCCGTTCGCGGTCCAGTCCGCGCTGCTCGGCATCCCCGAGGAGACCCGCACGCCGGTGCGGCTGCCCGCGCCTGAAATCACGCCCGCATCCTCCGGTGCGGTTGCCATCAGGCCGTCGGCGACGCCAGCTACCCGGTTACCGGCTTTCCCGCCCATGCCCGCCGGCACGTTGGACCATTGAGCCGGCTACAGCCGGCACGTTGGACCATTGAGCCGGCTACAGCGGCACCGCCACGCTGTCCGGCCGCCCAAGCCTGCGGTTACCGTAGGAAGCAACGACCCCGAAGTCGTGCCGGAGGTGGACAAGGTGACCGCAGCCCTGCTCGTCGTGGACATGCAGAACGGCTTCTGCCATCCGGAAGGCTCGTTCGCCCGGATGGACATGGGCCTCGAAGACGGTGACGCCGCGGTGCGCAACGCCGCCATCGCGGTTAAGCAGGCCCGCCGTGCCGGGGTACCTGTCGTGTTCACCAGGCACGTGTACCGCCCGGGCCGCGCCGACGAGGGCCGCGCGCTGAAGGCGAACAGCCCCGCGCTGGCAGGCCTGGACGGCCTCGCGGCCGGCTCCTGGGACGCCGAGGTCATGGCGGAGCTGAACTGCGGACCCGACGACCTGGTGGTGGACAAGGTCCGCTTCGACGCCTTCCAGTGGACCTCGCTCGAGCCGCTGCTGCGCGGCCTCGGCGTGACGGACCTCGTCGTCTGCGGCGTGATCACGAACATCTGCGTGGAGAGCACGGTGCGCTCCGCCTTCATGCGCGACTTCCCCGTCACCCTGCTCGCCGACTGCTGCGCCGCCAAAACCCGCCGCCTGCACGAGCTGTCCGTCGAGGTCCTGTCCAGCTACCAGCTCGCCGAGATCGCCGCCATCACCGCGGGCTTCGAGTTCAGCGCCGCCGAAGCGGCGACCGCAGACTCGGCGACCGCAGACTCGGCGACCGCAGACGCGGCCTGACCAGGCCGGCAACCAGCCGCCAGCCGAGCAGGAACAGCCCGAGGAACGCGAGCGCGACCAGCACGAACGCGACCGCGGTGCCCTGCCCGGACACCACCCGCAGCACCAAGCCCACCGCGACCGATCCCCGCCACGCGCCCACCCCGGCCGGCGCGAGCCCGACAGGCC